>Ga0209648_10001118_pt1 | contig 21425 bp, 12 predicted proteins | sample GraSoi2013_115cm_FD_185830 | JGI IMG/M metagenome (GOLD analysis project Ga0209648, IMG submission 185830) | Grasslands soil microbial communities from the Angelo Coastal Reserve, California, USA - Sample 9_17_2013_115cm (SPAdes) (version 2) | ecosystem: Environmental > Terrestrial > Soil >... | reverse complement strand
ATCGGAGTAGGGGAACAGCATCCGCCGCCCGTACCCGCCCAGCGCGAGCACGCAAAGTCCCTCCGGCTCGCGATTGTGCGCGCGCAGAACTTCGCCTAGAATTTGCCGCACGTTGCGGTCCGCCAGTTCGCACAGCGCGCGCAGCGTTTCTCGCGCACTGGTACCCCTCTCAAATTGTTGCCGGATGCGTTGCCGTTCGGCGTCGGCCTGCGGGCCGAGCACGGATACGGGTGTTGGAGAACCTGGCATGTTCTTTGCGGGTGGAACGCCCGGATTGAGACTGGCGTGTACAGCGCTCGTCACGTTGATCGCCCGCGGTCTGTAAGCCGGCAGCCCGGAGGCCAAAAGTGAAAGCCTATAGCGCGTTTTCACCGCGCTCCTCGTTGCGAATCCGGATGGCCTCCTCAACCCTCGATAGGAATATCTTACCGTCGCCAATCTTCCCTGTCTTGGCTGTCTGCATAATTGTGTCCACAGCGCGGTTCACCAGCGCGTCTGGTAGCACCATCTCCAATTTTATTTTTGGAAGCAGGTCCACTGTGTATTCGCGTCCGCGATACACCTCCGTGTGCCCCTTCTGTCGGCCGTGCCCGCGCGCTTCCGTCACCGTCATGCCTTCGATCCCGATTTCGCGTAGCGCATCTTTCACCGATTCAAACCGCGAGGGCTGAATAATTGCCTCAATTTTCATCATGGGTGTTTCCGCTGTACCCCCTGCTTGACGTTCCCGTGCAACCTTAGACTACGTCTCTAGGTTATAAGCCTCTTCGCCGTGTTGCGTAATGTCCAGTCCTTCGATCTCGTGCTCTTCCGGTACGCGTATGCCCGTCAGCAAATCCACGATCTTGAGCAGCACCAGCGTTCCCACCAGCGCGAAGACCCAGGCGATCAAAACCCCCACGAACTGGTTTCCGACCTGGCGCCAGTGCCCGTCCAGCCCGCCGACGGCCTTGCCCGCTCCAAAGATGGGGTTGATCACCTGTTGAGCGAATACGCCGGTGAGCAGTGCTCCGATCGTTCCGCCTGCGCCGTGCACGCCGAAGGCGTCCAGCGCGTCATCATACCCGAAGATGGCCTTCACCTTAGTCACCATCCAGTAGCAGGCCACGCCGGCGATCAAACCAATCGCCAGCGCTGGCATCGGCCCCACAAACCCGGCTGCCGGAGTAATCGCCACGAGTCCTGCCACCGCGCCCGAAATCGCGCCCAGCGCGCTGGCGCGGCCGTTCTTGATCCATTCCGCGGCGCTCCAGCTCAGCGCCGCCGCGGCAGCCGCAAAGTGTGTCGCCACAAACGCGCTCGTAGCCAGCGAATTCGATGCCAGCGCGCTTCCCGCGTTGAATCCGAACCATCCTACCCACAGCAAGCAGGCCCCGATGAAACTCAGCACCAGGCTGTGCGGTGGCATCGGCTGCTTTGGATACCCGGTTCGCTTGCCGAGATACAGCGCGCACACCAGCGCGGAAACGCCCGAAGAAATGTGCACAACCGTGCCGCCCGCAAAATCCAGCGTCGGGAATTTTCCTCCCAGCGAGGCGTTCAGCAGTCCGCCCTTCCCCCACACCATGTGCGCCAGCGGCGCATAAACCACCAGGAACCACAGCGCCAAGAAGAGGACCGTGCCGCTGAACTTCATCCGCTCCGCCGTTGCGCCGGTAATCAAAGCTGGCGTGATAATCGCGAACATCAACTGGTAGACCATGAAGGTCAGTTGCGGAATCGTCCCGGCGTAATCCGGGTTCGCGTCTGCCCCCACGCCGCGCAGAAACGCGTGCTCGAAGCTCCCAATAAAATGGCCATCGCCGCCGAAGCACAAGCTGTAGCCTACCAGCGCCCACATCACCGTGATCAGCGCCATCAACGCGAAACTCTGCATCATCAATGCCAGCGTATTTTTCCGCCGGACCAGTCCTCCGTAAAACAGCGCCAGCCCCGGCCCGGTCATCATCAGCACCAGCGCCGCGCTCACCAGCACCCACGCGTTGTCCGCGGAGGACTGCGCCTGTTTCACGTCCTTATCCATCTGCGCCAGTTTTTCATTGACCGTTTTGGTGATTTCCGGTGCCGCGGGAGAGGCGGCTGTCGCTGAAGGAGTAGCTGAAGGCGAGGGCGTTTGCGCGGACAGAGGAACAACCGCGAGCATGACGGCCCCAAGCACCAGGACAAGGCCGAAACTACACTTCCATCCCAAGCTCTTCATATGTACTATGTCCGCTCCGCTGGTTCTGGATTCGACTCTCGGGGATCCGCTTCGTCGCCCCGCATTATACGCATGCGGGCTCACCGTTACGCTTTGAAATTGCGATTCTGTGAATTCGTTTTTCTGATGCGTAGCTCTCCTCTCGTGCTGAAATGTTGGCCTGTAAACTCCGCGCATGCGTCCCCTTGTGCAACTTACCCTCCAGCGTATAATGCCTTGCGGAAAGGCGAATCACCGTCGCCGCCCAATGACGCTCCATGAGGATAGATAGATGGACGCACTGCCATGACTGACAGGTTGCCCATGGAAATCAACGTACGCGAGTCCGCCGGAGTGTCGGTACTCGAAGTTCACGGCCGCCTCACCATCGGCGAGCCGGCCGAGCAGCTCCACAACGCTCTCGAATCCGTCGTCAAAGGCGGCGCGAAGAAAGTTGCCGTCATCCTGAACGGCATCCCGCAAATCGACAGCTCCGGCATCTCCACGCTGGTGCGCATCTCCATCAAGCTCGCCCGCGAAGGTGGCGTGCTCCGTCTGGTCTGCGGCCACGGCCGTGTCCGCGACGCCCTCACCGTCACCCGCCTCGTCGAAGCCATCCCCACCTTCGAATCCGAATCCGCCGCCCTCGCCAACTTCTAACTCCCTCGATTCGCGGTTCTGTCGGCGGTGTTTTGATGAACGCAGGACTGCTAGGTTTCGCGGTGGGGTAAGCGTCACGGGCGGATTACTACTCGCCGGTTTTTATTATTTCGAAGCTATTCAGAAAGTGAAAAGAAATACGAGCTGAGCCATTTGTCGATATTGAGGAGTTGCCTGTGCTTAAGCGTGAGCCTTGCTACCCGCCCTTCTTCAATTCCGCCAGCACCAGCTTGGCCACTTCTTTCAGCGTTTCGAACACGCCCAATCCCTGAATCGCCACACCCTCCAAAACCGGCTCGCCTTTTTTCTGTAGCTGCTTCGTCAGGTCCGCAACGGACATGGCATTCGGCAAGTCACGCTTGTTCAGCATTAGCACGTACGGAATCGTCGCGAAATTCAGGTTGTGCTCTTTCAAGTGCTCCATCAGGTTTTCCATCGTTTCGAAATTCGCGTCCAGCCGCTCTTCCTGTGAATCCGCCACGAACACCACGCCGTCCGCCCCCTTCAAAATCAGCTTGCGGCTGGCTTCATAGAACACCTGCCCAGGCACGGTATACAAATGAAAGCGCGTTTTGAATCCGCGCACCGTCCCCAAATCCAGCGGCAGAAAGTCGAAGAAAAGCGTGCGGTCCGTCTCCGTCGCCAGCGACACCATCTTCCCCTTCTGATTCTGTCCGGTGTGGTCGTAGATCCACTGCAGGTTCGCGGTTTTTCCGCCCAGACCTGGACCGTAATACACGAGCTTGCAGTTAATTTCGCGCGCAGGAAAATTGATGAAAGGCACTTTGTCGTCAACCAGAATGTGGCCACAAACTTATAGCATACGCGGCGCAGGCAGGCCACTCTTCCCACCCCGCGTGTCACCTTGCTTGTGCTGCACCTACAGTGTCCGCGATTCCGCCCCGAACTCCACGCCCTATTTTTCGTCCATGCCTCCGTTCGGTAACGCCTGACACTACCGCCCTCCCCAAACTGCCCCTGCTCACATCCGTTGACGGCAGAATCCTGCTCTGCTAGCATGCGCCCCATGGCAAAAGCGCATAAGCCATCTTCAGGCTCGTCGAGAAGCTCCAAGGCCACGCCGCGGGGTCAGTCTAAGTCACAGAAAAAAAAGACTTTCCCTCCCCCTCCGCCCGCCCAGCGTGGCGGTGTCGAGCTGGTTGACCCTCTCGTCCAGGCGCAACTCAAAGTCTATGACGAAGCCCTGGCCCTCTTTCATCAGCAGAAATTCGCCCGCGCCAAGCAGGAACTTGAAAAAGTTCTCGAAGGCCCCAGCAAGGAACTCGCCGATCGCGCTCGCATGCACGTGAAAATTGCCGAGCAGCGCATGAAGCCGTCTCACGAGCAGAATCCCCGCACCGCCGACGAGCATTATCAGCGTGGCGTCGCCATGATGAACATCGGCCGCTGGGACGACGCTCGCGAAAGTCTCGACAAAGCCCGCAAAGCCGCGCCCAAGGCTGACCATATTCACTATGCGCTGGCCGCTCTCGATTGCCTCACCGGCGAAGCCGATTCCGCCCTCGCCAATCTGAAGGTCGCCATCCAGTTGCGCCCGGAAAACCGCTATCACGCCCGCAACGACGAGGATTTCGCTTTCCTCCAGGAAGATCCGCGCTTCACAGAGCTCCTCTATCCGGAAAAAGACGGCCTCGCCAGCTAGCCGTTTTGTGGGACACGCTTTAGCCCGTCCGGTTTTTTCTTCTCTGTGCTCTCCGCGTTCTCTGTGCTCTCTGTGTTAAATTCTTTTCTGCAAAAGGAAGCCCGTTCCTCCATCCCGAATGCCAGCATGAAAAAACGCGCCTCCAAATCGAAGACTCTTTCCCGCGGCTTCCGCGTCGTCGCTCTCGGAGGCGGCACCGGCCTCTCCACGCTCCTCCGCGGCCTCAAGGAACTCGTCATCCGCCGCACCGACGAGCACGCCAGCATTGAACGCCCCATCGCCGATCTCGCCGCCATCGTCACCGTCACCGACGACGGCGGCAGTTCCGGCCGCCTGCGCCGCGAGAATCGCATCCTCCCGCCCGGCGACATTCGCAACTGCATGGTCGCTCTTTCGAAAGATGAAGCCCTTCTCGGCCGCCTTTTCCAATATCGCTTCCACGCGGGTCGCGGCCTCATCGGCCACAATTTCGGCAATCTTTTTCTCGCCGCACTCACCCACGTCACCGGCGATTTCACCGAAGCCATTCGCGTCAGCAGCAAAGTGCTGGCGATTCGCGGCCGCATCTTTCCTTCCACCCTTTCGAACGTTCACCTCGTTGCCACGCTCGAAAACGGCCGCACTGTCCATGGCGAAACCAGCATCACCGCCAGCCGCGCGCCCATCAAGAAACTCAAGCTTTCCTCCCGCCGCGTCCGTCCGCTCCCCAGAGCCATCGAAGCCATCAAGCAGGCCGACCTGATCCTTCTCGGTCCCGGCTCGCTCTACACCAGCATTCTCCCGAACCTGCTGATTCCGGAAATCGCCAGCGCCATTGCCAAATCGAACGCCCCGCGCGTCTACGTCGCCAATCTGATGACCCAGCCCGGCGAAACCTCCGGCTACGCCCTCGCCGATCACCTTCGCGCCATCCAGAAACACGTCCCGCGCCGCGTCATCGATTGGGTCGTCGCCAATCGTCAGCCCGTCTCGCCCGACGTGGCCCGCCGCTACCGCGCCCAGGGCGCTGAAACGGTGGCCATCGATCTTCCCGCCCTCCAGGAGCTCGGCTTCCGCGTCATCCTCGACAATCTCCTTGAGGAACACGGCGTCCTCCGCCACAACACCCGCCGCCTCTCCCGCCTCCTCCTCGAAGAATTCCTCCACCGCTAATCCCACGCCATTCTTTGCTTCTCTTTTTTGTGTAGGGGCCCGGGCTCCAGCCCGGCACTTCCCCTCGGTGAGAGTCCTCTCCGCCACACCGCCCCCAGCGCCGAGCCCTTCCCATTCCCCAAGGAGAACGTTTCTAATCAAGCTTAGAAAGGCGGCATTTTATCGAGGCAAAAAGGGGACATTTTAATCGAGGCAAGAAAGGGGACATTTTTAAAGAACTTTGACAGTCGGCAAAGTTTTCCTTGACTCTCCGCTGTTCTCTGCTATACTTACTTCTGTAGATAACTCCATCTGGAGTGCGGGAGCTTGCTCCCGCTTTTCTTCCGTCCGGAGTCGCGTTCTCAACTCAGGCTCTACCGGCACAAGCAAAATCATAGCTTTTAGAATCAATCATTTACGGATTGCCCATTTTGTAAGTCCTTTCTTTTGACAATCATGCATGTAATGGGGGGGGATCCCCTTCTTCGCTACCCACCACCCACTACTCACTACCCACTATCCATTTTCTTTTCAAACTCTTGCGCACTCTTTTGCGCTCTTTTGCACTCTTTTGCATCCTCGAAAAATGCAACTCATTTGTTTTCATGCCATTCCGCACTCTTTGCAAAAAACAGGGGGGTGGGGTACCCCCCGCTGAAGTCTTGTGGCAAGTTCGAGCCCCTTCTGCGTAATTTCGACGCCGCAAAAACTACAACGCAAAAAGCAAAAAGGCCCCCCGATTGGATCGGGAGGCCCTCTTGGTTAAAGGTTTGCGCAGCCGCTAGAAAATGATCTTGAGCACCAGCTGCATGTTGAACGGTTCCCCAGGTCCGATGCCCGGAGCGCCGTTGAAGTCGCCGATCGTGTCGGTCACCGTCCCATCCCCATTCACGGAGCCGGGACCGGAAGCAAAGTTGATGCGATTAAAGAGGTTAAACATCTCGGCCCGAAGCTGTACTTTCACCCGTTCGGTAATCGGGACGTTCTTAAGAACCGAGAAATCTACGCTCTTGTAGTTGGGGCCGACAAACCTGTTGCGAGCAACGTTGCCGAGTGGACTTGCCGTTCCTGCGCAACCCGGTCCCGGAGTGCAGAATGCCGCCGGGTTAAGCCACTGGACTCCAGGGATGTTTTTGTTGAAGCTGTGAGAAACTCCGGCAAACGGGTCTCCAATCAGATTCAGTCCGGAGCGTGTGATGTCGAACGGCTGCCCGCTGTGGAGCACCCATAAGCTGCTCAGTTGCCAGCCGTTGACCAGCTTGTCGGACCATCCACTCGCCCACCCTGCCCTGGGCAAGGCGTAGGTGATATTCGCCGTAAAGAGGTGCCGTGTGTCGTAATCCCCGTTGCCATAGTCCAGTTTGATGTTATTAGGGTTATCCGCAATCACGGCGCGATACTCGCTGATTTCATCCAGAGCATGGGACCAGGTGTAGCCAAATTGCGAGCTCAGCCCGTGCCAAGTTCTGATGCGGAAAGTGCTCTGCAGTGAATTGTAGTTCGACGTGCCTATGCTGTTGAGTTGGAGAATGTTGCCGAAGTTCGGGAAGTTCACACTGCCCGCGTTAATGTTTGTCACGATATTCAGCTTGCGTCCCTCGCTGCCAACGTAACCCACTTGAAGGACGGCGGCGCTACCCAGGCTCTTCTCAACTTGCAAGTCGAAGTTGTAGAAATAGGGCGTGCGGAAATTCTGGTTGACAGAATATGCGCTGAGGCCCTTGGGGTCTGTGAGGGCAGCGCAATTGGGATCGGTGCATTTCTGAACGCCCGCGAAGATGGGTGCGCCACCGGCCTGTGCCTGCCCTGGTCCGGTACCCCAGTTATACGAAGTCTGGCCAAGAGTATTCTTACTGTAAGTTGAAACAGGCGACGGACCAAAAGCGTTGCCCTGAATCCCCTGCGATGCGGCGACAGGCGGGCGGAAATCCAGGAACGGGTTCATATTGATCTGATCGTAGAAGACGCCAATTCCGCCGCGGACGACGAGGTCGCCTTTCGATGTCGCCTGATAGGCGAAACCGATTCGCGGAGCGAAGTTGTTTCTATCCGGCGGGAAAATGGAATCGATGCCACTCCCTTGGATGAGGAGTCCCTTCCCTGGGACAAACACGGCGATGTCCTTCTTGTCGCTGTGCAGCGGCCCGAAGTATTCATAGCGCATGCCGAAATTCAGGTTCAGTCTCTTGGTCGCCTGCCAGGAATCCTGGAAGTAGAAGTTGTAGGCGTTCACTACTACCCAACGCTCAGGATTTCCCACAGCGATCGTCGAAGAGGCCACGTTGCCAGCAAGGAAGTCAGACAGAGCATTCTTATCTTGGCAAATTAATTTTTGTGTTGGATCCGTTTGATTGCACACCGGCCACGGGCCATGCGTTCCGTCGAAGATGAACTTGCCAGTTCCACGTCGATGGTAGAACTCATTCACGTGCGCCTGGCGGACTTCACCTCCGAAGCGAAACTGGTGCGCTCCCCGGTTATAGGAGACGATATCGGTCGCGTGCCAGGTGAGGTCGCTGCGGCCTTCCGGCGGCGTGAGCCCGATTTGCTCAAACCCTGTGATATTAATGTTGGGAGCGCCGAGTATGGGCTTCCCGTTGATCGTCGCATCGGGGCTAAGGAACAAGCCCAGAGCTTTCGTATCGAAGCTGTTGTTGAAGTCGCTGAAAGTCTGGTTGAAGTAGTTGGCGCCTACGAGCACCTGGTTGGTCAATCGCGATGACAGTACGGAATTCAACGTGAGCGAATAGTTGAACACGTGGATGGGGGCGTCTTCGAAGTAGTACTTCAAATTCGAGCTGGCCGTTCCCAACGCGGGGCTTCCGCCGAGCGGCGCAGTCTGGTCGCCTTGTCCCCCGAACCAGCGGAGCGACAGCCGGTGTTTATCGTTGAAGTTGTAGTCTACCTTCGCCACGCCATTGTAACTGTGGCCGATGGAGGCGATGGGGCTGAAAAAATTGTTGGGTACTGCGGCAAGACCGGCAATGCTGCCACTTCCTGACCTCGGCCAAAAGCCGGTCGGGCCGATGAGGGTTTTAGAAACTGAACTCTCCGGAATACCGGCGGTAGTCAGCTGATTCAAGGCGGCGGTGACCCAAGCATCCGAAGGCTCGGTGGCCACGCCTGAGAGGCCAATGATGTACTGTTGCTTCTCAAAAGAAACCAGGTAGAAGGCCTTATCTTTGCGAATGGGACCGTTCACCTGAAACCCATAGTTTTGGTTGCGCAGCGGCGGGGCTTTCGAGCCGGGTGACGGCGTGAAGAAGGGCGATTTTGCGCCGTAAAATTCATTCCTGTTGTAGTAGTACACCGAACCGTGAAGCGTGTTGCCGCCGGACTTGGTGACCAGATTTACCGTGCCACCCGCATTGCGTCCGGCCTCCGCCCCGGACTGCGTCTGCGACGAGAATTCTTCAATCGAATCGATCGGCAGCACCACACCAGCGATACCCGAAACACCGCCTTGGTTGACCGCCGGGATGTTGTGCCAAAAGTCGTTGTTGTCCACGCCGTCAATCTGCCAGTTCATCTGATTGGGGCGCGTCCCATTGAGCGAGCCGAATCCGCCCACCGAGTAGCCACCGTAGCCCGGTGCGGTCGCAACCAATTGCGTGAAATCGCGTCCATTCAGGGGAAGATCCTGCACGACGTCAGCAGAAATCGTCATGTTCTGTGTTTGCGTCGTGGTGTCCAGTGTCAGCGCCGCGGCAGAGACTTCCACCGTGGTGGCCTGTTGTTGCATTGAGAGCTTAACCGGCAGCGTGTAGATCGTTCCCGCGGTAACCTCGACTTTGTCTACCGCGTACACGGGGAAACCCGGCGCCGTCACCGTTACCTTATAGAAGCCCAGCGGAATATCCTGGAAAGAAAACTGACCTTCACTCGTCGTAACCGTTGTGTGGTCAATGCCCGTGGTGCTTTCCGTGGCCTTCACCGCGGCGTTTGGAACAACCCCGCCCGACGGATCCGTCACTGCCCCATTGATCGCGCCACGAAACGTCTGCGCGTTTGCTGCCACCGCGAGTGACAAAACAATAAGAATTGCTAAGACTAGGCGCTTCATATAATCAACACCCCCCTCTTCGAGATCGAGCTACAATTAACGCACCCGCGTCCCGCCTTCCGGCAGCACGTTTGGAAATGGGAAAAGGAAATTCCCTGAAGCCGCATGGCGAACCGTTTGCATTCAGTTGAATGACCGAATCGTGTTGCCGAAAGCAAGGACAAGTCCCCCCGGACCATCTCGCCCATCTTCGGTTCAAAAAACCGATACAGCCCTAAGGCCAATATGGCTTTGTTGCCTGACTTTTAACTCTCCCTCGCGCGTATGTCAAGGAGAATGAATTTCATTCGACGCACTCAAAACTTTCATCGTCTGGATGCTCTCGCAGCGCGTTTTTCCATCGGCGCTAACCCGGAAGTTTGTTGCCTCTTCACCGCTTTCCTGCACCACGCAATGCTTCTTCTCGCAATGACATGATCGAGCCCCGAGCGGCGCTTCACACCTGTTGCTTCAGCAAGCAATTCGACTCTCCACTACCAGTCGCGGCTGCTTCCTGCTACCGTTTTGGAAGATGGTGGAAGATGTGCACGCAAGTATTTTGGGAGACCTTCATGGCCACATTTGGATTGATCGAATACAACGACGCGAGCCCCGAAGTCCGCGCCGTTTACGACGACATCATGGCCACGCGCAAAATCGATTGGATTAATAATTTCTGGAAGGCCATCGCGCACGATCCCGCGCTGCTCAAACGCACGTGGGAGAGTATCAAGCAAATCATGGGCCCAGGCGCGCTCGATCCGCTCACCAAGGAACTGATTTACGTCGCCGTCAGCGTCACCAACAACTGCAACTACTGCATCGCCTCGCACACCGCCTCCGCCTTCGGCAAGGGCATGACCGACGCCATGTTCAAGGAACTCCAAGCCATCATCGGCATGGCCAACGAAACCAACAAACTCGTCACCGGCTATCAGGTCGAAGTCGACCAGCGCTTCCAGCCCCCTCTCCCGCGGTAACCCGGCCCATCGCTAAAGTCTTGTCCTACGGTAATCACCTGAAGGCTTGTCCTGTATTGCTGCGCTTTATTCACACAAGCTAGCCATGTATTCACAGAGAAGCGAAAGTCCTGCAACACTCCCCGTTTAGTCTCCTTCCGCGCGCCCGTTCTCACGGGACTGTCTCCGAATCCCAGCAACGGAGTTCGTCATTTCGCGTGTATTTCAAACTGAGGTGAAAGATGAAAAAGAAGAATCGATTTCTGAGTTTCCTTCTCCTTTCTGTTTTGGTTTGTGCCCTGCCTCTCGTCGGTGCTTCCGCTGCTGCGAAGACCGACGACGATGACCATCTCAAAAACGGGGAATTCATACCCACAGGCGTTCATATCACGCCCAGTGCCGCGAAGGGCTCACTTTTTCAGCCGCTTAACCCCGATCTCGCCTCCGATCCTGCCTTTACCGCAGGTCAAGCCGTGACCACCACCATCAGCCCCGACGGCAAGACACTCCTCATTCTCACCAGCGGCTTCAACATTCAGTTTCCGGGCGCGGCGAATCACAACACGGCGGAAACCAACGAGTACGTTTTCGTCTACGACATTTCCGGGCCGCGACCGCTGAAGACCCAGGTCTTGCAAGTGCCGAACGCCTTCGACGGGCTGGCCTTCAACCCGAATGGAAAAGAGTTCTACGTGTCCGGCGGGCCGGATGACAACGTCCACGTGTTTGTAAATCGAGGCTCGCGCTGGACCGAAGATACCAAGAGCCCGATCGTCCTGGGCAACGGGAAAGCCGTCTTCGGGATCAGTGCCGCAGCCGGTGGGATTGCCGTTACGGCGGATGGTAAGCGCTTGGTGGTCGCGAATTACGAGCACGATTCGATCACCGTCGTGGACATCGCAAACCGAGCCAAGCTCGCCACTCTCAGCCTGAAGCCGGGAAACGGTGTGCCGGGCGGCGAATATCCCTTCTGGGTCGCGATCACGGGCAACAACACCGCGTTCGTGACCAGTGAGCGCGACCGCGAAGTCGTAGTTGTGGACATTTCGACGGCACGACCCGTGGTGACCGGCCGCATTCCGCTGAAAGGCCAGCCCATCCGTTTGATCCTCAACAGGAATCAAACGCGGCTCTTCGTCGCCGAGGGCAGCAGCGACACAGTGGCGGTGATCAGCACCACTTCGCACAAAGTCCTGGAAGAAATCAGCACGACTGCACCGAAAGATGTATTCGAAAACAGCCGCGGCTACAAGGGCAGCAGCCCCAATAGCCTGGCGTTGTCGCCGGACGAGCAAACGTTGTACGTAACCAACGCGGGCGCGAATGATGTTGCCGTCATCGAACTTGGCGGGGGCAGCAACGCTGCCGAGGATGAGCACTCGCAGAAAAGCAAGCTGGTTGGCTTGATTCCGACGGGATGGTATCCAAACTCGGTGAGCGTCAGCGCGGATGGCAATATGCTTTATGTCGTGAACGGCAAAAGCAACGCTGGCCCGAACCCGGCGGCCTGCGTCGACAAGGCATCTATCCAACCTGGCGGTAATCAAAATGCCTGTACTGCCGCCAACCAATATGTGTGGCAATTGACCAAGGCTGGTTTCCTCACGCTGCCCGTGCCCCACGGCGAGGACCTCGAAGAACTTACCAACCAGGTGGCGCGCAACAATCGCTACCACCGCGACTCCGCCCAGGATGGCGGCGATGGGCTAATGGCCGCACTCCGCAACAAGGTCCAGCACGTCATCTATATCGTGAAAGAGAACCGCACCTACGATCAGATCCTCGGCGACCTGGACAAAGGCAACGGCGATCCTTCGATCAACGTCTATCCTCGGGCGATCACGCCGAATCAGCACGCCCTGGCCGACAAATTCGTGGATCTCGACAATTTCTACGACAGCGGCGAGGTCAGCGGAGACGGCTGGAACTGGTCCACTTCCGCCCGCGCCGCCGACACCATCGAAAAAACGGAACCGGTCAACTACGCGGACCGCGGACTAACCTACGACTACGAAGGCGCTAACCGCAACATCAACGTCGGCTACGCCACGCTCGCCGAGCGCCAGGCGGCGCTACCGACCACCCCATCCGACCCTAATCTCCTCCCCGGAACCGCGGACGTTTCCGCACCGGACAGCCCCGACGGGGAAGCAGGTACGGGATATTTGTGGGATTCCGCCCTGCGCGCGGGCAAAAGCCTCCGCAACTACGGCTTCTTCATCGATCTTGCTCACTATGGTTCGGCCGTCGGTCCCTTCAAGATTCCGCTGCTCACGGATCCCTTCGCTTCCGGCACGCAAGTTTCCTTTGCGACCAAAGAAGCGTTGCGGCCCGTGACGGACATCTATTTCCGGGGTTATGACAACGCCTTCCCGGATTTCTACCGCGTGAAGGAGTGGGAACGCGAATTTGACAAGTTCGAGTCGGATGGCAACTTGCCGAACCTGGAATTCGTCCGCGTGATGCATGACCACACGGGAGCCTTTGGCGATCCCGGTCACTTCCGCGTGAACACTCCAGAACTCCAGACCGCGGACAATGATTATGCGGTGGGACTCATCGTCGAGAAGATCTCGAAGAGCCCCCGCTACAAGGACAACACGCTCATCTTTGTTTTGGAAGACGACTCCCAGGACGGCCCCGACCATGTGGACGCGCACCGCAGCATCCTCTTCGTAGCGGGGGCCAACGTGAAGCAGGGTGCGGTGATCTCGAAGAAGTACACCACCGTGAGCGTCATCAGCACCATCGTGGATGTTCTGGGAATCGATCACCTGGGCTTGAACGACGCTGACGCCGAGCCGATGGCCGATATCTTCACATCGAAGACACAGAAGTGGACGTTCAACTCCATCGTCCCGGAAATCCTGAAATCCTCCACGCTGCCGTTGCCGATCTCCGCCAGGAAAATCAAACCGGCCGGAGACCTCCTTGCGGCTCGCCATTCCAAACCCCTACGCGATGCTTCCTGGTGGGAGGAAAAAACCAAGGGCTTCGACTTTAGCGTCGAAGATAAGATCGATGCCGCTGCCTACAACCGGATTCTCTGGCAGGGCATCATGGGTGACTTCGTTCCTTATCCGACGGCGCGTTCCGGTCAGGATCTGCGCCATAATCGGAAGCAACTCCTCGCGCAATACCGGAAAAACCTGCAGGCGCGTCTGTCGCTGATGGCCGCGCAAAACAGCGGCGGCGGGAAATAACCGCGCCAAGCCGCCAGAGAAAAAAACAAACCTGAGGATGTAACCGGGGGCGCCGTAGCGAATGGTGAATTTCGCGGCGGCGCTCACGGTTTCGCAACCGAGGCTGATTGGTTCAGGACGTTTCTGTCCCTCAGAATTCTTGTAGTGCAATGCGACGAATCCATTTTGCAAGGTGCTCCATGAAAACGATTAGACCAGAACGGATGGCGCGGATCACAAGGATGACCCTGTTCCTCTTTGTGGTGGCGGCCCCTGCGTCGGTGATCGGCCAGGAGATGGCAACGTCCGGCAGGGCGGCGGGCGGTGCCATCCAACAGGGCCATCAAGATCCTGCGAGCGAGGCGCGCGTGATCCCAGAAGGCACAACGCTCCGGCTGGCTCTTCCGGAAAACATGCGAATATCCAAGCTAAAGCCCGGTATGGAGGTCCAAGCCACCTTGACGCGGCCGCTTTTCGCCGGCAATCAGTTGGCAATCCCCAGCGGTGCGCGCCTGCGATTGGTGGTCGATTCCATCACAAAAGCAAAAACGAAAGAGAGCAATAAAGACAAGTTCTTGAACGCCCTCGACAGAGCTTTCAATCCTCTTGACCATAGCCATCCTGCTGAATATGCACTGGAAGTGCGGGATGCGATGTTGTTTGCAGGTGAGACAGAACCTTTGCCCTTGCGTGTCTCATTCCTGCGCCTGGGGAAATCCGCTCAAATCAGGGGCGGAAGCTCTCGGCACCCCCCAGAGCCGCTGCCGGGAAGTGCAGATGGACCGAGGACTGGCACTGTCCCGGATGTTGACTCGAACACGCCGGCTCGAGGCAGGGCGCCAAGCAAGAGAAGCTCACAAGTACTTCTGCTGCGGCTGGAACGTGAGTTGATCGTCTCGCCGGGCTCTCCATCGATTCCCGAAAGTCAAACCGAGCGCATCTCGCGCGAAACCGAACCTAGCCGGACGGGGCGCGCTTACCTGTTGACTTCGTTGAGCGCAGCGAAAAATCACCAAGGAGATATTTTTCAGGCGCGCTTGTCGGAACCTCTTCCGTTTGGAAATGTTTTCTATCCTGCGGGGACACTTGTGGAAGGCCATGTGACGCGCCAAGTCCCACCGCGTTGGTTGAGCCGGCCGGGATTGCTGGCGCTGAAAGTGGACCGAATCATACCCGCCGACGGAGACCGGCTGGGCGTGTCGGGTTCGCTCGAAGGAGCTGATGCGGATGTTTCGTCTCGATTCGTGATGGATGAAGAGGGAACAATGCGGGGCCGCAAGCCGGGAATAGGCAAGGCTTTGGTGGACATTGGGTTGGGCTATGCCTTCGGAAAAATTGCCGACGATCTTTCCGAAGCGCCCATCCGCGCGATTGCCGTGGGAATGGGCGATGCCTCCGTCGCAACCGCAGCGCGATATGTGGGATTTGGGACCGCGTCCGTTTTCCTGATCACACGTCATGGCCGCGACGTGAAACTTGCCAAATACTCGGAAATTGAGATTTACTTTGCACGCGATCCGGAATCTGCCGGGAAGCCTGCGGGCGCTGGCTTTGGCGATTACTTATCGGACGGGCGAGCGCGGCCAGCATCTCGGAGTCAAAATTCTTCGGCGTCACAGCAAAACTGAAAACATTCCGTCGAAACTTGCACCCAGCACCCGACGCCTGGCCCTGGCGCGAGCGCAAGGCCTGTCCGTCCGGACAGGTGTTTCCACCGTAGTACGCACGTACTATGGTTGACCCTCTTCCGGGAGGCAGAACATATAGATGTTCGAGGGGAACCCTGTCGGGGACAGGGCGACCGAGAAAATTTTCCGTCGCGAGCGTGCAACCCATGCCTCCTACCGCCAAAGACAACGAAATCCTAACTGCAAGGCCGGAAACGGCGCAGCGCCCCCCGTCCGCCACCACATTGTCCGCCGATTCGGCCGTCAAGCAGCAGCCGGTCGCGCTTGAAGTGCCAGTCACGGTCAATGGTGTGCGCGCCGTCGAGGGCAGCGAAAAGCGCGAGCCTTTCTCCGAGACCACCAAGACTGTTCTCGTTTTCGGCAACGGCGCCGTCATCCGTCTTTCTTCTTCCGTTGCTCCCGGGCAACTGCTTTTTCTCACCAACGAAAAAACCAAGAAAGAAGTTGTCTGCCAGGTCGTCAAGTCCAAGAACTACCGCAACGTGAGCGGGTATGTTGAGCTCGAATTCACTGAGTCCGCGGTTGGTTTCTGGGGCATGCGCTTTCCGGGCGACCGCATCGGTTCGGGTCCGCTGCCGGGTTCGCCTGCGCCGGTCACTTCAACCTCGGCCAGCGGATCGCCTGTGGGCCCGCGGCCAGTGGCGCCCAGGGTCGAAGGGCCTGCCGCGAACATTGTTCCCAGTATCCTTGCAGCGAAGCCTGCCCATTCCGTTTCCGTTGTAAGAGATGGTGAGCCAAAGGTCGCCGAAGCGAAATCTGTGATTCCCCCGGCACCGAAAGTGACAGAGCCCATTGTCCAGAAGCCCGTCGCGCCCGTTGCGCCGCTCTCCTCCGCATTGTCCACGTCCTTCGATCCGGGAGCTCCACTGAACTTTCCCTCGGCAACGCCGCTTGCACCGGCGGTCCCGGTTGTGCCTGCCGCGCCGGTGTCCACCACTGCGGAATTCACGGCGAACTCCGCACCCGTGAAACCCGGCGAGCCCGCGTCTGTGCTTTTTGATTCGCCGCGCGCGTCGGAAGCACAGGCCTCCATTCTTGAGCCCGCCAAATCGCCGGCCGTTCCGTTGACGCCGTCTGTTTCGAATCTTCTTTCTCTCTTCGAAGCCAAACCGGCTGTTCCAGCGGCCGTGCCTCCGCCCTCCGCGCCGCATTCCTCCGACCCCGAAACCGAAGCGCTCAAGCAGCATACGGCTCGCCTTCAGGAACAGCTTTCGGGCATGCAGTTCTCCGGCGCTCCTGGCACGCCCTCGACGGTTACAGTGCAAATTCCGCATGCGGCTCCCGTCGTCATACAAAAAGAACTTGCGGAGAGCGCCGCAAAAGCTTTGGAAATGTCCCCAATTCACGCGCCGGAACCCGTCCCCGCCAAGCCCGTACCGCCCGTGAAACTGGATCCTCTGCCCGCGAAATCATCGCTCGAAAGCGAAGAGCTGAAAATTCCAGCATGGCTCGAGCCGCTCGCTCGCAACGTCACCGCGCCCTCCTCGAGCCAAGAACTAATCGAAAGAGAAAAAGCAAAGCGACTCGCGGAACAGCCTAAGGTTGAAGAAACTGCCGTGGAGACCGTCACGGCCATGGAAGAACACCACATCCCCGAGCTGCCACTACCGACGTTCGGCGATGCACTCCCGATTGACCAGGAAAAAAGCACACGGGAAAGCGGCTCCAGAAGTTCGAGCAAAGGCATTCTGATTGGGGCAATTGCAGCCGGCGCCCTGCTGCTCGCGGGCGGTGGCTGGTGGTACATGCACCCGCAGTCCGGCGGAGTCCATGCCGGTGCGCCGCCAGCATCGAATGTGCAAGCTTCCGTGGTCTCCGTTCCTGGGGAGAGTTCGCCATCGCGGCCCCAGGGAAATGTACCGCTGCAGACGAATCCGCCGTTGCAAACGAATCCGGCGTCGCAATCGAATCCGCCGTTGCTGACGAATCCGGCGTCGCTCACCAACATCTCCGCCCAATCTAATTCGGCCTCAAATTCACTGAGCGTCGTGCCGGCTAGTGCATCCGTTACGACGTCGCGCAATTCGCAGCCGTCACCGAATCCGGCTATCGGCGGCGCGGGCGCGGCGAGTTCGGCTGCGGTTCCGGCGGCTGCGGAGCAGCCCAAAAGGCCCACGCTCGGAGCATTTCATCTGGCGACTCCCAAGGTCGCGCCACGTCGGAACACGCAGAATGGCGGTGAGGCTGACGCAGGCATCGCCTTAAGCAATGAAGAGGCCGAGCCCAACACAGAAGCGCTCAACGCCGGGCTCGTCGGCGGCAACAAACAGCCTTCGGCACCGATGTCGCCGCTTCCCGTTGGCGGAGACGTCAAACAGGCAAAACTGATTTCTTCCGTGCCCCCGGCATATCCAACGCTCGCCAAAAACCAGCATGTTTCGGGCAACGTCCGCGTCGATGCGTTGATTGATGCCAACGGACGCGTGACCACCATGAAGGTTGTTTCCGGCCCCACGCTGCTGCATCAAGCAGCTATGGACGCTTTGAGACAGTGGAAATACCAGCCCGCATCGCTCGACGGCAAACCCGTACCCATGCACTTGACCGTGACCATCCAGTTTCGCTTGCAGTAATCCTTTACAGTTCGCGATAGTCACCCGGCACAGCGCTACTCGTATCTCAGTGCCACCAGGGGATCGACACGCATTGCGCGGCGAGCCGGGATGTAGCATGCGGCGAGCGCCACAAGCGTTAGCAGTAGTGCGACGGCAATCATCGTAAGGGGATCGTTGGCGTGGACGTCGTAGAGCATGGAGGTCAGATAGCGCGTTACGCCCAGGGCCACGGCGATGCCTGCGGCGGCTCCGACAATCGCCAGCACAATTCCTTGCCGTAAGACCAGTTTCAGCACGCTTCCCGGGTGCGCGCCCAGGGCCATGCGAATTCCGATTTCGCGTGTGCGCCGCGAAACTTCATACGAAAGAAGTCCGTACAATCCCACGCACGCCAGCACCAACGCGAGCAAAGCGAAGAAGCCGGATAGCCGGGCGACCAGCCGCTCCTGAAACAGCAACCGGTCGATTTGCTCCGATTCGGTTCTGACGTCGAAGAGCGGCAAATTCGCGTTTACTTGCGCCACAACTTCCCGAATCGCGGGAAGAATGGCCTGCGGATCGGCCGCGGTGCGCAATTCAAATGACGCTCCGCCGAAGTTTTGCGGCATGTACATCATGGCGTGAATCTCCCGCCGCAAGCTGTTGTATTTCGCGTCGCGGACGACGCCGATGATTTCATAACCGGGACTAGCCAGCCCGTTTGCGCCTCCTGCCGATTCGCCAAATTGTTTCCCGAGCGGATTTTCCTTGCCAAGGTATTTCTCGACGAAGGCCTGATTCACGATCACCGGAGTCGGCGCGGAAGTTGGAGTGCCTCCGCTGTTCGAAGCGGAAAGCTTGAAATCGGAAGCGTTGAAGCGGCGGCCGGCGAGGAATGGAATGTGCAGGGTCTCGAAGAAATTCGGCCCGATGCCAAGCATGTCCGCTTCAGATTGCTGATCTTGGGGCGTGCCCGGCCAGTGGAACATGGTGACCATCAACCCGTTACTCAACAGCGGCATCATCGAGTAGCTGGCGGACTTCACGCCCGGCGTTTCGGAGAGGCGGCCTTGCAAGTCGCGATAGAAGGCGTCCACCTGCGGGCCTTTGTAACCGACCAGCGTGGGGTCGATTCCGAAAATCAAGATATTGTGCGAATCGAATCCAACGTCGATGCTGCGCAGGTTCGCGAGGGTACGCACGAGAAGTCCGGCGCCCACGAGGACAACGATCGCGAGCGCAACTTGCGCCACCACGAGCGCATTGCCGATGCTGAACCATTTTCCGCCGGCATGTCCCGAACTCGCGGAGCTTCCCTCGCCTTCCTTGAGCGCCGGTGTCAAATCGACGCGGGCGCCGCGAAAAGCCGGTGCGATGCCGAAAAGGATTCCGGTGAGCAGCGAAACCGTGATAGTGAATCCGAGGACGCGCAGGTCGACGCCCGTGGCGAATCCCAGGGGACGCGGCTGGTTGCTCGACACGAACGAAATGATGGCGTGCGCTCCCCAGTAGGCGAACAGAATTCCCAGGCCGCCGCCGAGCACCGAGAGCATTACGCTTTCGGTCAAAAGCTGGCGTACAACCCGCGCGCGTCCGGCGCCCAAAGCCAGTCGCACGGCCATTTCCTTTTGCCGCGCGGCGGCCCGGGCGAGCATCAGCCCCGCGACGTTGGCGCAAGCAATCAACAGAATGATTCCGACAGCGAGCATCAGGACGTACAGCGGATCGGAATAGCGGCTTCTGTCGCCGCTCAGACCGGTTTGTGCGGGCACAAGCGTCATTTCCGGATTATCGGCAGGGGTAGATAACGTCTTCGGGCCGCTAGCCATTTCGGGTGCGTGCGGGCCGCCCGCGGGCGCTGCTCCTCGGGGCGCGGCCATGATGACCGGCTTATTGCCCGCAAATTGCGGCGTCGCCCCGCTGAGCGCTTCCCTCCGAGTTTGAACCGGATCAATCCCCGGGGTCGCTTGCAGGGGTGCGGGCATGCTTGCCGGACCCTTTCCGCCGGCTGGCGGCGGCATTGCACCGTAAAACATATCGCGGCGAACTGCGCCGCCCCCAGCCAGCGCGCCGGGTCGCAACGCAGGCGTTCCCGCCGTCTCGCCGCCATGGAAAAGCGGGACGGAGCCGTGAAGCATTTCATTGCGGAAGATGCCGCTCGCTGCCGCTTGCGCCTGCGCAAGCTGTGTTCCGGGTTTGAGCCGACCGATAATCGTGAGCCACCAGTTACTCACGTCGCCCTGACGGTTTTGCCAGCGCATGGGATCGGTAATGCGTTGCGCGTCGGAGAGCGGCAGCCAAACATCGTAATCGCTGCCCGGCGTAATCCCGGTGAATCTCTGTTCGGCTATCCCGATAATCGTGAATGGGACGTTGTTCAATTCAATCGTGTGGCCGACTACCTCGCGAGAGCCGCCGAAGGCGCTCTGCCAGTAGCCATAGTTCAGCACGGCGACAGGTGCGGCGGACGGTGTGTCGTCCGGTGCGTCGAACAGCCGACCAGCGGCGGCCTTGAGACCCATCGTGCGGAAAAAGTCCCCCGAAACAAGCTGGCCGTTGATGACGGTCGCAAGGCCGTTCCCTGTCAAGTTCAACCTACCAGAATTGGCAAAGGCCGCCGTCGCCGAAAAGACATTTGCTTGCGCTATTTCGCGAAACATCGGTTCGGAGAACGAGCAGCCTGAGGGATTCGCAGCGCCGGGCCTCAGGTTCATGGGGCAATCTCCCGAACTCATGTAGCCGTGAATGTTTGGCGCGTTGCGCGCCCCCCACTTAAGCAGGACCAACTGCGAAGGATTCTCGACCGGCAACGACCGCAGCATTACGGCGTCGACCAAGCTGAAAATAGCGGTGTTTGCGCCAATGCCCAGGGCTAGCGTGAGAATGGCCACCGCCGCAAAGCCTGGAAATTTCGCGAGCATACGCAGGCCATAATGAATGTCCTGCCCGAGCTGCTCCAGCCAAACGAAACTCCACACCTCGCGCGTCTCTTCCTTTACTCGCGTCACATTGCCGAACTTTCGTACAGCCGCATAACGCGCTTCCTCCGGCGACATCCCGCGCTCGATGTTGTCCTGCGTCTCCCTCTCGATATGCTCGCGAATGTCCTGATCTAGATCTTCTATCATTTGCTTGCGACGCCTCATGTTTCGCCCTCCAGTTACGTAGGTCGGAGAATCCGCGCGATCGCTCCCGCCAGCTTGTCCCACTTGTTGGTTTCAACCGCCAGTTGCCTGCGCCCCTTGGCGGTGAGCCGGTAAAACTTGGCGCGGCGATTGTTCTCCGACGTGCCTTCCTCGACGGAAATCCATCGCCGCTTGATGAGCCGGTGCAGTGCCGGGTAGAGCGACCCTTGTTCGACCTGCAACACGTCATCGGAGTTGAATT
>Ga0209648_10001117_pt1 | contig 21427 bp, 16 predicted proteins | sample GraSoi2013_115cm_FD_185830 | JGI IMG/M metagenome (GOLD analysis project Ga0209648, IMG submission 185830) | Grasslands soil microbial communities from the Angelo Coastal Reserve, California, USA - Sample 9_17_2013_115cm (SPAdes) (version 2) | ecosystem: Environmental > Terrestrial > Soil >... | reverse complement strand
GCGACCGACTCGAGCGCTTCGATCGTCTGCTTGGCCATCCGCCGCGCGGTCGCGCGATCGCCGGCGTCGAGCGGCGGCAAGCCGCAGCAATGCTGCCCCGCCGGGACGATCACCCGCGCGCCACAGCCGCGCAGCACCTCGATCGCTTTGTAGGCCGCGATCCCCCCAGTTACGCCGAGCGCCACACGCCGTCCGGCGAACCTTGCGTCGTCAACTTTATCGTTCATGCTGAAATCAAAATGTAACACCGGTGAATTGGTCGTGCAATGCAGCCAGATCGGCGCGTGAGTATAATCCCCAGCCACTGTTCCACGAGAATTGGCTTGCGAACGCCTCGTGGGCTAAAGTAACCTTCAATCGAGAGCGATTCGATTTAATGGCCAGCCGATAATTCAGATCATGCCGAGGGTAGATGCCATGCTTCGTCTAACTGGTTTGGCTCGTTTCCTGTTCGTGGTTTTCGTCCTGTTCGCCCTGAGCGTTGTGGCTTTGGGTCAAGGTTCCAATGCCGCTTCAACAAGCGAAAGCAGCTCGGACTTTGGGCCGGTCATGCGCGCCTATCTCGGCTACCTCGGTAACGAGCAAGAGGTAGTCGATGATCGTAACAGTCGCAGAGAGATCACTGCTGCTTACTACCGTCGCAACTCGAACCGGATTCGGGCGCTCAGAACGATGGCCATCCGCCTGGTGCGACAGACCGGCAACGATTATGTGCCGGAACTCGAAGCCGTAACTCTGGATGAATTGAGGACGCTGTTCGAGCGACCGCCGCGGCCGACAGCCTTTCACTCGAATGAAATCCTGGATAATAAGTTCAGGTATTTAGGCGAGGTCCATTCGGGCGAAGCTTTTTATTTGTTTGCCCGGCTCGACCCGTACGAGCAAGCTGAACTTATTCAACGCCAGGCTAAACAGCCCGACGCTCCGGCAGCAAGCGCGCCTGGCAATAGGACGGCGACGGGTCAGCGGATCGGAGATACCACGACTCGGCCCCGTCGCACCGTTCCGCGATGAAGATTTCGGTTCGGTTGGCTAGCTGACCGCCGAGTCAATTGTTTTCTCCGGGCATGTCCTCGCAGGAAATCTAAAATCCCACTTGAGAACTGCAAAAAGACACAGAATTTTGACAGCATTCCGGGAAAAAAGCTCTTTACAGGCGCTCAGGCCCGTGTTATCTTGCCCGAAAGCTAGTTAACACCATAGCTTAGGTCTTTGGAATTAATGGGGTTAACTGTTGACATATGGGTCGCGTTTCGTGTAAAAAGGGCGAGGCTTTTAGGCCTTTAGCGGCCTCGGCATGAATTCTTTTTTTAGCGCGTCTCGCGCGGGCGAGATGGTTGAGTTGAGACGGGGATAGAAGTTTTCCGTCGGTTGCGAAGCTATCAACGATCGCAGCGCGCTTCCACAAAACTTGTTCACTTGTACGGGAGGAAATGATGATTAGCAGAACTTGGAGCCGTAAGTCTATCGCGTTCTGTATCGCGGTTGCCGTGTTAAGCGTTTACTCGATGGTGGCGCTGGCAACGCCGGGACAGAAAGCAGCGTCGGGCGAGCTTTCGGTTTCCGGGCAAGTCACCGTTAACGGTCAGGCCGCTATTTCGGGCGCCACTGTTTTCTCTGACAGCGTAGTTGCCACGGCCGCGAACAGCAGTGCGACTATTAGCCTGGGGAAACTCGGCCGTGTTGAATTGTTCCCGAATACCAGCGTCAAACTGAGTTTTGGCGACGCGAATATTTCCGCTGCGCTTGAGACTGGCCGAATTCAAGTCTCAACTCTGGCAGGTGCTTCGGCGATCGTGACGGCTAAAGACGGTGCCGCTCTTGCTGACGCAAGCCAGGCCGCGACATTTATGGTCGACGTGGAATGCGGCAACATGATCGTTGCTTCTCAGGGCGGACTCGTTCAACTGCGTGCCGCTAATAAGACGACACCGGTAGCAGCCGGGACGTCCGAATCCGCAGGTACGCCGCAGCCAGGAACACGCTGCACCAGATTGACCCGACCCGATAGCTTCGGCAAGCTTAGTGGTGGCGCTCTTGCCGCTCTCTTGCTCGCCGCGGGCGGTGCTGTCGCAGCAGCTATTATTGCCGCGACCCACAACAATAATCTGAACTTCGGCGGTTCAGTGACTGTGGTCAGTCCGACCAAATAACGAAAGCCCAATCTGGCTGGTGGCGTGCATAACCGCACGGCACTTGAATACAACTTTGCGGGTCACGCGCCAACGGCGCGCGTGGCCCGCAAGTTTTGATCAAAGGTCGAAGTGGCCTCAGGTAAGAATAAGGAATGCACATTGCCGTAATTGGCTCTGGTTATGTCGGACTTGTTACCGGAGCTTGCTTTGCAGAGTTCGGTGTCGATGTTACTTGCGTAGACGTGGACGCCGAAAAGATTGCCCGCCTGTCCACCGGTGAAACCACCATCTACGAACCAGGGCTGGATCAGCTCGTCCAAAAAAACCTCCAAGCAGGTCGATTAAGATTTACGACGGACATTGCGTCGGCTAGTGACCAGGCGCTGGTAATTTTCCTGGCCGTGGGCACGCCCCCGGCCGCCGATGGATCGGCTGATCTGACCTATGTCGAGAATGCTACCCGGACAATCGCCCAACACATGGAGAGCTACAAAGTAGTCGCTACCAAGTCTACGGTTCCGGTTGGTACAGGCAAGCGGCTCGCGACTTTGATCCGGAAACATCAACGAAAGCCAGTCGAATTTAGCATCGTCTCAAATCCGGAATTCCTGCGTGAGGGGGCGGCCATTTCCGACTTTATGCGTCCCGATCGGGTAGTAATCGGCAGCAGTGACGAGCAGGGCATCGCGATCATGCGCGATCTTTACCGGCCCCTCTATCTAATCGAAACGCCCTTTGTAATTACCTCGCTCGAAGGCGCGGAACTTATCAAGTATGCCGCGAACGCCTTTCTGGCCACGAAGATTTCCTTCATTAATGAAATCGCAAATTTGTGCGAGAAGGCTGGCTGTGACGTTCACGAAGTTGCCCGCGCTATCGGAATGGACCGGCGCATCGGCGGCAAGTTTCTGCATCCGGGCCCGGGTTTTGGTGGTTCTTGCTTTCCGAAGGACACGAGCGCGCTCTCATTTATCGGCAAACAGTTTTCCAGTCCGACTCGAATTGTCGACGCGGTCATCGAAGTTAACCATCAACAGCGTCTGGCCATGGTGCCCAAGATAGAGAACCTGGCAGAGGGACTAGCCGGCAAACGAATCGCGGTCCTCGGTTTGGCGTTTAAGCCGGAAACCGATGATATGCGTGACGCTCCTTCAGTTGAGATCATTCGGGGGCTGGTGGAGCGCGGCGCTAGAGTGAGTGCCTATGATCCGGTGGCCCAGAAAGAAGCTAAGAAACTCCTGCCGGAAATCGAGTACGCGGACGACGAATATGCGGCCGCTGAGGGCGCTGACGTTTTGGTCTTCATGACGGAGTGGAACCAGTTTCGCGCCCTGGACATGGATCGAATTCGAGGTCTGATGAGGGTCCCGAGGATTGCCGATCTCCGAAACATATACGAGCCGGCGGACATGCGCGCAATGGGATTTCAATATACGGGAGTGGGACGCTAAAACCTGATGGCGCTCTCTGGTATAGTTCTGGTCACGGGCGGCGCGGGCTTCATTGGATCCCATATCGTTGACGCTTTGCTTGCACGTGGCGCCCGCGTTCGAGTCGTCGACAATCTCAGCACCGGACATCTCCAGAATTTGGAGGCGGCGAAAGGCAAGATAGAGTTTATCGAGGGAGACCTTGCCGATGAATCTGTTGCGCACAGGGCGGTGGACGATGTCGAACTGGTTTTTCACGAAGCCGCGCTGCCCTCGGTCCCGCGCTCAGTCTCCAACCCTCGCGAAACCCACCTCGCCAGCGTCGAAGCGACGTTTAATCTGCTGTTAGCCGCGAAAGAAAAAGGGGTCCGTCGAGTGATCTATGCGGCCTCCAGCTCGGCGTATGGAGACCAGCCGACCCTGCCTAAGATTGAATCGATGAGACCTGAACCGCTTTCGCCATACGCAGCGGCCAAGCTGGTGGGTGAGTATTACTGCCAGGTCTTTACTCGTAGCTACGGCCTGGAGACGGTTTGCCTTCGTTACTTCAACGTTTTCGGCCCGCGACAGGATCCGGGCTCACCTTACTCAGGAGTCATTTCGCAATTCGTAGATCGGCTACGGAGAGGTCAAAGACCAATAATCTATGGCGATGGCGAACAAACGCGCGATTTCACTTATGTAAGTAACGCCGTCGAGGCCAACATGCTGGCGGCAGAAAGCGATCTTGGAATTGGAAAAGTCATTAACATCGCCAACGGCGAGAAGGTTTCAATTAACGAGCTTTTTCAACTTGTGAGGCAGATCCTCGGCCGCCATGATATTGAGCCGGATTATCAGCCGGCGCGGACCGGCGATGTCCTGCACAGCCTGGCGGACATTACCAATGCGCGCGAGAAGCTGGGATTTGAACCGCGAATTCAACTTGAAGAAGGACTCAGGCTTACAGTCGGAAGCGCCTCGGCCGGTCCAGCGCCAAATAAGATCAGCGGTACCTCAGCCTAAAGGTGGTCCCAAGACAATCCTGAGCTGATCTTACCGGCATTACTGGTAAGACGTGCGAATGAGAAGCGGGAGAGAATTCAGCAGAGCCCAAGGCCGGTTGCCAGAGAGACTATAGCCGTACGGCATCAATCCTCAAAGGGAACAACAGATTCCACTCCAAGTGATTTGTATATTCCCGCTTTTCGACTTTCCGAGGGATTAACATTGTCCCGCATTCTGTTCGTCGCGAATTTTTGCTGAGTTATCGCCATAATTGGTTAGACGCTTGTCAGAGCTTACGCCCTAAACGATGTACTGCTGCGGCCATCACGCGGCATAGAAACATGCCCAAACACATGCCGAGGTGAGCTCCCAAATGTTCTCGCCGAATTAGACTCATAAAACGAAGGCTTCGTAAGTTGTTGATTTTGCGTCGGGCATAATGACTGGGCCGCAACTAGAGGCGTAAAATGAACGTGTCCACTAAACCCCTTCTACTGACCGGCGGAATCAAAGTCGTAATATGGGGCTCTCCTCTCAATTGTGGTTTTAATCCCACTTTTCTCTGAATTCCGACAAAGGAATAGCCCCATTTGATGACCAGCATTTTCCATGCCGCAGGTGACCGATCGCCTTCCCCTCTCAAGGAACTACCGATGTGTTTTGCAATTGCGATGCGGCAGCGGCGGGCTCCATGGTTGGCGCGCAGATCAGATTTGCGGCTTGGGCCACCACAGTGGTACGCGGGGCCTGCTGCATGCTGGGTTGCAGAAGTGCTCCTCAAACCGCATGAGGAAGATTTAAATGGGAGTCAAAATCATTTATTTTTAGGGGAGCTACAGGAGTAAGTGGGATTTTTCACCCAGCTGGAGAGTTGTGACTGACTAGGGGAGGGCTACCTGGTCTTGGACTACAAAAAAAGCAAGGCCTAGGCTTGCCACCAGGAGTCCATCGTCAAAGCTTGGCTGGCGAACTCTTGCACAAGATGGTTCGGATCATCGCGCACGGCTTTTGCAAAAAGGCTCCGAGCCTCCGTTCCTCCCGCGAAGGCGTAAGCCCACATGGCCGACTGCCGGACACCCGGTTCGTTATCCAGTAACGCCGCATCCTTAAGGCGACTAATGCCTTCGTCCGACCAGAGGAAAGCAAGACACGCAACTGCGGCCAGCCGCATTTCGAAGTTGCGAGCTTTGAGTCCTGGGAGGACAAATGCCGGATCCCTCAAATAGCCGAGTTCACGGCTGGCCAGCATGGCCTGCAATGAACACTCACGTCCTCCCCATCTTTTTGCCGCATAGATAAGAGCGTCAGTTGGGTCAAAGAAAAACTCGGCCGCCAAGTCAGAATTCTCAGAGAAGCGATATTCGAACTTCGGATTTGGAATGCGCCGAACCTGCCGGGTCATTAACCTAAGGAATTTATGCGCGGAAATTGTCTGGAACGGGGAGTGGAGTGGTCTGACGACGTCAAGGAATTCCTCGCCGGTCCAGAGGGTCGCAGCAGTTTGGAGATTGGCGGGAAGATCAGTGTGATCTGATTCGGAGGCCGCGAGCCATTGGTCGGCCGCATTGGCGAGCTCCTTTGTTTGCTCTTGAATTTGTTGCGCTTCACGTCTTGTTGTTGGATCTAAGTCTGGGCACATCAGAAGTTCCGAAACTTCGCCGAGCGTGATTGCGAGGTCCTGCTTAAGCAGCATTGCCCTGCCCTTTGCAACGGAGGTAATGGATGCTGCACCAAGGGTCTGCAATTGTGTCTGAAATTGAGCAGTGGACCACCGGAGTTCGACGCGTCGGAGGTCGACGAATCCGCGGGCTTCAGCAGTGTCGGCGACAGAATAATAGGTGTTGCCGCCAGCTCTGCCAACATCGGCCACACGCTGCACTTGACGCTTCTGTGGTCCCTTACCGTCCTGGCTATCAAAGGTCTCTCTTGAAGTATATTTTAGAGTCTGGAATAGGCTGGATGTAGTTACCGGCTGGAGCGTAAGATCGGCGTCCACCTCGTCCTTGACATCACGAACTGTTACAGGCCGGCCATGACGCTTAACCGCACGTTCGACGGCGGCGCCCATCCGTTCGGCATCACTCGCATAGAAGCTGCCGAAATCGATCTTGTCGTCGGTAACGTCGGCCGGCACCCAGAGTAGAGCTTTCTGTCCACGTCGCTTGATGCAGCGAAGGAGCGGATTACTTGATGAGGAAAGATTTTTGACCGCATCAACGATGATTTGTGGGTCTTGCTTGATTTGCCGTTGCGCATGAAAAGGAGAATTTAGGAGCCGCGCACGAACGTCTCCAGTGGTGAATGGTCGGGGAAGCCCGCCCCGGGCAGCTGCCTCCTCGATCTGGTCTTTCCAAAGCTTCTCGACCGTTTGCGCAACTTCGTCAAGCCAGGTTAGGGGTCGCAGTGGCAGGTAGGGACTTGGATCGATCTCGGATGGGAGGTAAAGATTTAAGCCTTTGTTCTCGCCGCGTACTCGGCCGACAACGATCACCTCGCCTTTCTCAGCTAGACTCAAGATGTCATGCGTAATGTCGAACTCCTTGAGTTCGGAATGGACTCCACTGGACTTTGCTTGATTCAGCACGTCAGAAGCTCTGACTGCACGTTGCAAAGCATGCACTGTTTCGCGAACAAGTTCCAATACGCGAAACCTGCGGGATCGAATGTCGGGCAAGTCTGTGCGGTTTGGATCGAGCACTTGCACGGAGGCGTAGAATCGTCGCCTATTGAATGCACCCGGCGAAAACACTAGACCCCGCGTTATGAGGAGGGCCAATATTTTCGAGATGCTGTGCGTCATCTTGTTTGCATAGGCTTTTTCCAGTTTGTTTTTATCCCGCGGAGAGATCTTCTCTGCGATCTCGGGCACGCCGACCGCTCTCTCATGAGAGCGATTTGCATCCTCGAGCGCCTGCATGACGATGATGTGTTCAAGCTTGAGATCGAGAAGGGCCCGGCTGAACCCCGCGCCCTCTCTGGCTTTAACCGTATCCCTACGCGCTTTTCCTTTTATTCGCGTTTTTTGGACGTTTCTGGCGGTCATCTTTATTAGTCCCCTCTTCAGGATCTACGCGTGCTATGGTGGCGGCCCTCTTGCTTGCTTTGTTAAGAGCCATGCCCTTGAAGTGAGTCAACGAATGCTCAATGGACCGCTGCATGTCCCGCGCGGTAAGCAGATGGACAGCGCGAAGGAATCGCAGGTCGATCAAGTTCTTATGATCCTGGAGCCGATACTCCATTCGCACGATGAACGAGATAAGCAGCCCCGGAAACCCGCCGTAGGTCGTCCTGAGAAACTCGACTTGTTCGCGATGTTCTTCATTATTTTTGTCGAGGCCAGCAAAGTGGGGATGAAGTTCAGTTAAGAGGTTCCATGTGTCGTCGAATCCGTATTCCACGAAATAGCACCACTCGCTGATGCGCCCTTTGATCTGGCTCTTGCGGTTGACTTTTACCGGCAGGTCATCCATGCCAATCAGAACGAGTGTAAGAGGCCAATGCATTGAGAAGGCGGTGTCGCGAACCAGAATCATGCCTTGAATGGCATCGATTGACAGGCCGCCTGCCTCGTCAAGAAAGATCATCTGTATGTTCCTCTTCTGTAACTCGTGAACCAGAAGAGCCGCCACGGCCTCCGGCGGATCCCTACGGTAAACTCGCTCATCCAAGTTCGATCTGAAAGCCGCGAAGTAGAGACTCTTAATCCCTTTCTTCATTTCGTTGCCAGACCAAGGGGGAATTTCGCCGACCTCGCAATACGCCGCTCTAAAGGCAAACGGATCATTCGCGTCGTGCGCCTCAAGAATCTTGGCTACCATGTACTGCGCGGTAGTAGTTTTCCCGATCCTGCTTGCGCCATACCAAATTACCAACGCTCCAAGGGGGTGCACGGCTAACGTCCTACTAATTGTCTGTTTCATCAATTTGGTCTCCACGATTTTCTTGGGGGTTGTTGACGGGAATTTAATGAGAGACATGACTATGCCGCCTCCTTAGAGAACCCGCGCTCGTCCTGGCTATTGAATTCATCGATCAGTGCTTCAAGCAGGCTATCTGCACGGGCCTTGGCATCAGCAGCGCGTTGTAAGTCCTTGCCGCCTTCGTTCTCGGCGAGAGTGCGTGCTCCATCCCACTCCGCTGAGGCGTTGCGTTTACGGTCGAGACGCTGAATGTCACCCATGTAATCCTTCATTCGTTCCTGGAGTCCCTTTCGGAAATCATTTCGCGCTTGGCCAATGTCAGCGATTGTGTAAAGTGAATCTGGCTGGCCCATGATCCAAGCCTCGCAAATGTATTGGTCGGTGGCGGCGGCGTAAACCATGACACTATTCGAGTCTTCTGGGTTGTATCTAAGTCTGACCCTCTTGCGTACCGAATAAGTAAGTTCTGGTGCCCAGTAAATGTGTTCGGTATCTGCTGAAGAGTTGGGAAATCTGAAACTGATACCGGTGCTGTAAACAGTGCGCTCATCGCTTTTCATGAGCATTAAGTTCATGGCATCTTCGCTTTCGGGCATTTTCATGCGAACGGTTTCTTCCCATAGCTCGGCTGGCTTGCGGCGCGTCGAAGAACAGGTTTGCTGGTGATAGTCGTAGACGATCCAGCGTTCGATCTCTGCACGTAGTTGCGGAATAGTTAGAAGTACATCGACATGTTTTTCTGCTGCCTCACGTGTTTTGCCAAGAGCGGACATGTGGCCTGGCAAGATTCGTAGGCATCCTCGGTCGAGTGTCAGGAACCAGCGTTCGATCTTACCTTTTCGATTTGGATAGTAAGGCGGGTCTGGATCGAGCGCGATACCCAAGAAAGCCAACGAGGCCATAACCGCGTGGGCCAGGAAGGTCGTGCCGCGATCGGGCTGGATTATGGTGGGAAGGCCCTTATTCTTCCAATCGGGATTTTTCTTTGGCTGGATTGCTTCCATAAGCATCAGTGACGTTGTCCATGAGTCGGGATCCTTTGACGTAACGTGGATACCCGGAATGGAGTGCGAATGGCTGCAGAAGCAGGCGCAGATGTGAGCGTTTGCGGGAACCCAGCGATCCAAGTCCCGGTCCCATACCCGCACCCAGATGTCGAGTCGCGAATTATCCATTTGCCAGCGCTCATTGGAATAGGTGGTGAGGTCAAAGCGGACCACTGGACAGAAACTGCGTTCCCACTCGTGCACACCGAGCCTCCCTTGGCGGAATAACTTGTAGGCCTCAGGAAGGCCTTCAAGATACTTTTTGACCACATCGTATCCGGGCACCGCAATGTCAGTATCTTTAAGTTCCTCAGCGATTTGCTTCCAGACGGCTCGCGGACCTGCAGCAGGGCGCGCAAACCACCAAGTGAGAACTCGCTTCTTTAGTTCATCCGTTAGAATTTTGGTTTTTGGCTTTTTGTTGTTGATTCGATGATCTAGAAGGCCATCTATGCCGCATTTCTCATATCGTCGGCGGAGTTTACGGGCACCGTTCTTAGTGATTTGTAGGCCGGATCGGCTGATCGCCTCCGCCACCGGCGTGCCGCCAATCATCAGGCAAATAAGCAAATACTTTTTCGCAAACGTCTCGTGCTGTTGCGGCGTCATTTCATCCGCGCGCGGCACCTCGGGCGTTTCGGCCGTTTCAGCCTCCCTGGCGATCTTTTCCCAGTCTAAAAACTCATCAGTTGGGTTTACTCTGTTGGATTGAGCTTCCATTTCTTCCTCCTTAACTTGACTGAATGTTTTTAGTGACGTGCGAACGTATTCACGCGGAAGACCTCTATGCTCGCACGATAGAAATTGGTCAAGATTTCGCTTGACCGGCGGAAGGAGGAAGTGCATATTTCGGACTGAGTCTGATATACACCACTATAGCCCTTTCGCCGATAAAGCGAGTCAATGAATTGGCCTGAAGTGAAAGGTGCCAAAATCCACGCTTCAGGTCTTTTCTTTTAACGTCCTCTGCGAATTGAAATTCCCCAGGGAATCATATTCGCAGATCGCAGTGCTATAAACCGCCCCCCTTTTTCGGGATCACGCGTGTGCGTCCAAGGAAAAAGGGCTCTACTTTGCATCGTCCTCAAGCCAAGAATCAAAGAGCAGTGACAAGTAGTATGTAGGTTTCAACATGCTTGTCGGTCATGGGCCTTGCTTCTGTGATTCGCTCAAGAACATCAGTGCGAGAACCAAGATCGCACAAAAAGCTAAGGCTGTCAAGTAGTACTGTTGTTACTTACGCGAAGTCAGGCGTGCTGACGTAGGTAATACTTGACAGAGGGTTGACGTGGGGGCTATAAGAACGTTGTGCCCACTTCCGAAATAGAACCTTTTTACAAAGAGATCGGACGTAGAATCCAGACCCGACGGGATCGACTGGGAATGACCCAGGAAGCGCTCGGTGCCAAACTCGACCCGCCTGTGACCCGCGCTTCAGTGGCCAATATCGAGGCCGGGAAGCAGAGAATCCTCGCTCATACATTGCCGCAACTAGCCATTGGTCTTGACATGAATTTGTCAGAGCTTATTCCTAGCGAGACTCCTAAACAGATAGCGTCAACAAGACACGTTGAGGCCGAGCTAGCAAAGAAGCTCGGGCGGTCACGTGGGAAGAAGTTAACCGCCAAAATCAATGCTTCTCGACAGGAGAAGAACCTATGAATCTAAGACATGCGAGAATGCAAGGCGAAAAGGTGTTCGATGACCTCGGAAAGAAAGCAGTCCCCGTCGACGTTGAAGGCATAGCTCTGTCGCTTGATCTCGAAGTTATCTACGCGGATTTGGGCGATGATATTTCGGGCCTGCTCATTTCGGACGGAGCAACTGTTCAGATATGCGTCCAGGAAACTGATGCGGAGTTTCGTCAGAGATTCACGATTGCTCATGAGATTGGCCATCACTTTCTCCGACATCAATTTGAGAGCGGCGAACATGTACACGTCGACAAAGGGAACTACATAAGCCAGCGTGGGCCGAGAGCCTCTGACGGCATCGATGCAAAAGAGATCGAAGCGAATCAATTTGCGGCCTCGCTCTTGATGCCATCCAATGCACTGCGGCAAATGGTCGCGAAGCTCGCGGGTGACGGACCGCTTCTTGATAAGCAGGTTAGCCGATTATCAGAGGAGTTCAAGGTAAGCGAACAGGCAATGACGATTCGGCTAACAAGCTTGGGACTGCTATGACCTGCTAAGCCACTAAGTAGAAGGCAAGCGCCACCGTCGCCTGCTACGCCACCAAGCGTGTCTTCGCTAACAGCGCAGACCAAGCCGACGCCTTACCTTTTCCGTCGATGTACGAATTTGGCATTCAGCCGACGTTCTGGCACTCAGAAGAAAAAGACGCTGCTTAATGCCTTGTACTCTTGTACGCAAGAGTGATCATTTTTTGTTAGAACGAAGGTGGTGTCAGTTCGGCCCCACCTTCGCAAGCCAAGATCTAATTTCGGAACCGGAAACCGCCCCGGCGGGTAGGATCGAAGGACTCAATTTTCTCACGGCACGACAATCTATTTTGCGATGGTACGCAGTCAACCAGGTGACGAGCTTCCCTGTCATAAGCAATCCTGAAGGCATCGTGTTTGACGGCGCGAACATTTGGGTGGCGAATGGGCTTGTGGGTGTAAATGCTGTAACCAAGGGCTTCTTGTAGTCCTTCAGCAGGTTGTCAATCAGCTCATTGTCTATTAATCAAGTTCGCTAATTTTCTTGTTCTCAAGCAAGGACCGGCCTCGAATCGGACATAGGTGACCTTGGTAGCGTAACATCCATACAGCAAGGGGCATTCCAATAAGCCATAGCGATTTTCCTTATTTTTTAACAAGCGCTCCGCGCCACTATCGCCGGAGTCAGGTGATTCGGCGGATGGGCCACGAGTAGATTTTCTCCACCAAGGTAAGCTTTGTCAGCGGACACTTCTTTCATATTGAATCCATTTTCGCCGGTCCTTGCCACGAGGCCTTTGAAGAAGTGGTAGTCATGCGCATAGCCGTCACTGATTTCAACAGACGTTACAATGTTGGTTTTGACGCCACACATGAGATGAACTTTGAGCCACACACGGCGATCCTCTTCCTTGCCGTATTTCACATCCAGCCAGCGAATAAACTGGCCTGTGCTAAAGCCGGATGAATCGACGGCAAAAGCTGATTCAACCGATTTGAGTGGCAAACTGCTCACGGTGATCAGGTCGTAGAGATATGGCGTTAAGGTTTCGGTTTCGAGGTATCGGAATACGGAATTGTAATGTGGAACTTTTGAAAGGTATCCGCGTCCCTTGGCTTCGCGCAAATCGGTCATGAAGCGCCGGCCGGATAAGGTGGAGTAAACCTTGTAGGTTGAAGCGAAGATAATGTCGGCAAGTGAGAGGCGCGGCCGGCCGCGATACTGCTCGGGTTCCGGAATGCTTCGACAGAGTTCATAAAGGAGCGCTTGAAGTTCTGACTTCTCGTGAGTCTGAGCGGTGTTGTAAGCGGGCCAGTCTTGCGAGTAGGTCTTTCGTGTGACCCTGAACGATTCGGTAACGACGGTCCCGCCGTCAGGAGTTTGTTCGCGTTCAATTGTGTATTCGACTGCGAAGATATGTTTACAGCGCTGCTTACGGCACTCGAAGTCCGGGCAACTGCACTCAGGTTGTTGCGGATCGGGTTTGACAGTGTATTGGGCGCCACGAACTGACTGTGATGGAACGAGCCAAGTTTTGCCTTTCCGGGTCAGTTTTGATTTCGCCGCGATCTCGAGCGCTTTCAATTCTCTTTCTTCCATTGTTCTTGCCTTTCGTTACGCGACTGGCTCAAAATGGTTTTGTTTGAAGGCCTGATGCGAGCAATCGCGTTAGGTTTTCAAAAGGCTCTAGCGGTTTCCGCCGTTAGAGCCTTCTTTGTTAAATGCGATGGAACCGACCGCTTCTTTCTTGCTGTTTTTGCAAGTGTGTCTCAGCGACTTGACTCTGTACCTAAGTACAGGGTGTAAAGTATCAACAGATGAATAGAACTGGTTACATCAGCACGAGTGAGCTGGCCAAGCGCGGCGGCGTAAATCTCGAAACCATTCGTTATTACGAACGTGTGGGATTGCTGCCAAAGCCGCCGCGTTCAGGCGCAGGCTATCGGCAATTCTCACCGGAGAGTGTACGTCGCGTTCGGTTCATCAAGCGGGCACAGGTGTTGGGCTTCTCGCTAAAGGAGATTAAAGAACTACTCGCTTTGCGCATTGCGCCGGGGAGCACACGAGCGGATGTTCGCAAGCGCGCGGAGGCGAAGATCGCCGACATTGAAGAGAAGGTTCAGCATTTGCGCGATATGAAGAAAGCGTTGGTGCGGTTAACTGACGCCTGTTGCGAGAACGGCCCAGCGAGTGACTGTCCGATTCTCGAAAGTTTAAGTTTGGAAAAAGAGAAAATGTAAGGCGTTGTGGCAAGCAACTCAATTCAAATCAAACCTAGTATTCATACGGAGGTGTCACGATGAGTAGCGCAATGACTGTTGAATCCGCTCAACGCTTCTGGAGCGAAGAGCCTTCAAAAATACCGGGCCGACGACGCATACGCGCGCATATCGGCGGGCTGCACTGTTCGCTATGCACCGGCACAATCGAAAAGGCGCTCGGTCGGCGACCTGGGGTGGACAAAGTCGCGGTTAGCTTGACTCACGAACAGGCGCTGATCGAGTACGACCCGAACTTGGCACGGCCGGAAGACTTGCTGCAGACGCTCAAGGACATCGGTTACACCGTCTCCGATCCGCGCAAGCTCATTCCGTTTGAAGAGGAAGAGCGCGCGCTGGTGCGTGAGCGCAAGCGTTTCCTGACTGGACTGGCGATGAGCATTGCCGCGATGGGGTTAGCCGGATACCCGATCAGTAGCAGCTGGTTCTGGCTATGCGTGTTTTCGATTGCGAGCCTCGTAGTTTTCTCATTCGTAGTGCTGCGCAGCTTCGGTTTGGGCCGGGCCATTGCAGGCTCAGCTCTTCTCGCTGCGGCTGGCGCCGGAATATACGCCTTGCAACTGCGTGGAGCCTTTGGCATCGCTACGCCATGGATTGCCGGAGCGCTCGCCGTGTTCCTCATCTTTGGTGTTGGCGGCCATATTGTACGAATGGCTGTAGCCGCACTGCGCCGTGGCATTCTCAATCAGCATGTACTGGTTGAGTTCGGTGCTTTCGCCGGACTCATTGGCGGAATAGTTGGCTTGGCATTCAATCCGCCAAATTATCCGACCACGGCGTTTTTCTCCGTTGCCGTGATGGTCCTTACATATCACGTCTTTTCCGAGTGGCTATCTCTAATCGTGAAAACCCGCAGTTCCCAAGCGGTCAAGAAGCTTCTCGATCTGGAGCCTGATATTGCGCATGTAGTGAGGGACAGTAAGGAAATTGACGTGTCGTTTGAAGAAGTGCGCGTTGGCGACTTGGTGCGGATGCGTCCAGGCGAGCGGGTTTCAGTAGACGGCGTGGTCGAATCGGGAGAGTCGGATGTCGACGAATCGCTCGTCACAGGCGAGCCAAGCCTAATCGAAAAGCATCCCGGCGACCGAACTATCAGTGGCTCCCTTAATGGACACGGTACGCTCCTCGTGCGCGTCACCGTCGTAGGTGAAGAAAGTTTTCTCAGACAGGTGATCCGCAGTGTAGAAGATGCCCGCGCTCTGAAACCAGGACTATTGCATCTCGTGGATCGCGTGCTGCGTGTCTATACACCCATCGTGCTGCTCACTGCCGCGGGCTCCACACTGTTCTGGCTTCTTGGCCCGATGCTTATCGGATCATCACCTGATCTGCAGCGAGCAATGTTTGCCGGCCTCAGCGTGCTCGTCATGGGATATCCGTGCGCAGTGGGCATCTCAGCGCCGCTATCGATTGTACGAGGTGCGGGCGAAGCGGCTGAGCGCGGGGTGCTGATGCGTACCGGTGAGGCATTTCAAGCGCTTAGGCGTGTGCAACTCGTGGTCTTCGACAAGACGGGAACATTAACCGAAGGTCATCCGGCGTTGCGCGCGATCGTGCCTGTATCCGGCACTGAAGAAGAACTGCTCGCGCTGGCAGGAGCCGCAGAGGCGGGGTCCGAACACGTCATCGCTCGAGCAGTGATGGAAGAGGCCTTCAAGCGAGGTATACCGGTGCCTGAGGCACACGCGTTTGAGGCGATTCCAGGTCGAGGCGTCAGGGCGCGCCTTGGCGACAAACCTCTAATTGTCGGTAGCCCCGCTTTCCTTGTAGGCGAAGGCGTAGATTTAGGATCTCAGGAAACGCGCATAAGAGAACTTGAATCGCAGGGGTTAACGGTAATCGCGGCGGCAATGGATCGCGTGCCCCTTGGTCTGCTGGCACTCGGAGATGCACTAAGGCCCGATGCAGCGGAAACGGTGCAACGCCTTCACGGGCTCGGCATTCGCACGAGCATGATTACTGGCGATAACGAACAGGCCGCACGCCATTTCGCCAGAGCTGCTGGTATTGAAGAGGTTCATGCGCGCGTGTTGCCAGCCGAGAAGGCGGCAATTATTCGCAAGCTGCAGGAGAATGCGCGGGTGGCTACTGTAACGGCTAATTTCATAAGCATCCAGCACCGCACCTACCCGTTTGTTGAGAATGATCACGTCAGCGGAGCCGACATCGCTATCGAATCCGCGGACGTGATCATTCTCAACAAACGGGTAGGTGCGGTGCTGGATGCTTATGAAATTAGCCGTTACAGTTATGGGAAGATGGTGCAAAACGTAGTTCTTGCATTCACGTTCAACGGTATTGGTATTCCAGCGGCGGCGACGGGTTTGGTTTATCCGATCTGGGGCATGGTCGCTATGGCCGCGAGCGTGACAACAATCTTCATTAACTCCTTATGGAGTCGCGGCACGTATTTCTTCCAGGCCATTAAGACTGTGGGTCAAGCTCCTGAGATTGCATCCAAAGCGCAGGCAGAAGCAGATAACCAGGTTAGGCGATTCGTTCGCTCGGCCGACACATTAACGGGGGATTCTGGCCATGTTTAAGTCCATTAAGTTCGAAGTCATCGGCGATCAGCGCCTCCACTGTGAGAGTTGCGAACAGCGCGTTGAACGTACGCTAAGGGGTCTTGAGGGTGTGGATCAGGTTCGCGCGCACGCGCACAATCAAAGTATCGAGGTATTGCTTGATACGACGGTAATGGAACCAACCGCCATCGCCGAACGCTTAGCGAAGGCCGGTTATGAGACCAGCGTCGCTGCCGATTCCGCTAATTGATGTCAGAGCGTTCATGAATCCATTTGATTACATCGAGAGTGTCTCAGCTTCGGTTGCGCAACATTCCTACATAGCGCTCATGGTAGCCGCTATCGGAGGGTTGCTGTCGACCAGCACTTGACCCTGCACGCTCCCTGCAGGTGTAGGGCTCGTTGGGTACGTTGGAGCACAGGTTGAAGGCGCACCGCAAAACAAGCGTCGTCGTCGGGGCGTGCTAGTTTCCCTCGCTTTCTTTCTGGGACTGGTTGTTAGTCTCCTTACCATTGGAGTGGCAGCGTCTTATCTTGGCAGGCTGCTCGCAGGTTGGAGTTGGGCATTTGCGATCGGTGTAAGTCTTTTCTCGCTAGCGGCTGGGCTGGCGGCGATTTTCGGTCCCACAATTCGCCGTTATGTTCCTGATCCTGAAATCAGCAAGCGAGGCGGGATTGCCGGTGCATTCATCTATGGCCTGCTTTTCAGTATCGCGACCGTAACAACGTCCGCTGGTCCGCTCCTATTGCTTCTTACGGTTGCCGCAGCGATTGGACGCCCAGCCTATGGTGCGGCCCTGTCGCTCTCCTACGCGATCGGACGAGGCGTGCCGTTTCTATTATTAGGATTATTTGCGGGAACTGTCGGAGCCTGGCTGGGCCGCCTGGGACGTGCTCGTCGTATCGCGGAGGTTGTAAGCGGTATTGGTTTAATCGTACTGGCCGTGTATTTCGCGCGCTTTGCTCAGAGACTATGAGTTGATCCGGAAGATGTTCGCTTACGTGACCATGGGAGGTGAGTCTACGACTTGCTTTTGACCGTGGTCTTGTAACCTAAATTATTGACAGTTTCGACGATCTTTTCCGGTGTGACCTTCTCAGGGTTGTAGTCGACCACCGCTTCTTTTTTCTGATAGCTCACGTCCACTGCGATTACCCCAGCAGTCCGCTTGAGCATTGCTTTGATCCCGGCGGCACAGCTATCGCAGATCATGCCCTCGACCCCGAGCACCACGCGCGCTGACGAAGGCTCAGCTGAGCCCAGCGTAGAAGTGCGGCGCTTAACGCTTGAGGAGGCGAGAGCAGCCGCAAAGACCATCGCACATACCGCGACCGCAACGGCACTCATCAAAAAGCGAACTCTCCGCGACCGATGTATTCCCATCACACTCTTCATGACGTTCTTAGTCTATCACGCTCCAAAGCATTCTAGGGAAGCTAAGTGAGATCGAGAATGTTGCGGCAACAATAAATCCGGACAATGCGAGTGATAAAGGCAACCAGCGGTCTCTCTTCCGTTAACTTGCGGCGGCCAGATTGACACGCTCGCCAAAGATTCAAATCCAACACTTAAGCCTGTTTTGAGGCAAAAACGCCGGATGCCTCAAAAAAGCATTACTCGAGTTTTGAATCCAAATACTGAAGGACTCTACGCGCGGCGTTTATGAAAAGCATCGCTTCGCTGTCAGGCAGAAGCTGATCATTCGGACCTCGCGCGGCATCCGACTCTCGTTAGTAACTCTAGGTGGCCGAGAGTTAGAGTGTCCAAGCCATCCTAGCCAGGCATTAATATGCCCAATCAGCGTACGGCCGAGCCTGGCTTGGAGGGCGCGGACAGAATTGATTGAGATTCTGCGGTGCCGGCCTGCGGCGCGACTGGTACCGAAAGTATGAGCAATGTAGAAACTAGTGTCAGAGTGTCAGAGCGATAGATAAGCGGCTATTGCATGGGATGACATGCAAGAACTCCTTCCCTATTCGACCAAACCGACGAATCTCTCCGCCGGGAATATCAGGGGAATTCTGGGCAGGTTCCTTGATTAGTGTGAAGTCGAAATCGTGATAACTCGACCTCTTAATACCTTATGAGTTGTACCGGTTTTACGACTGCCGATCCGTGCCCGTCAAGGGGGGAGGTCCACGAAGTCCGCAAAGAGCCCGCCTAATTATTTTACGGCGGGCCGAATCTCAATCTATACTCAGTGGAGTTCACGAAACCATTGACCATTGTGCGAAAGTCACTCGGATGGGCGTTCAGATAGCTGACCCAGCTATTAAATCCGTTCGTGTCCGGCGTACGCCGCAGATAGCCATAGTACTGTGACGCCACGAATGCATTCACCGCTTCAAAGTTCAGGGTCACTTCGTCTGATTGCACTATGGCCCGTAACACCTGCGCCCGCGTCAGCGTGCCGCCTACTCCATTCAGCCGATTGATTAGATCGTTCGTCGTCAGCGTCACCTTCACCGTCCCATCCGGGTTCGCCGGATCGGGCGTCGTGATGCTCGCCAGGTTGTACTGTCCCATGTGCGACATCAGCGTCGTCACATATGTCGAGTTGGTCATCGCTCCATACGCCGGGGAATTCGAGGATCCATTCACAAATTCCGTACGCAACACGAAGTTGTTGGCGAAAGCGGCCCTCTTGGCATTCGCCTCGGCCGCTGTGGCCCCGGCTAACGAGGCCAGGTCCGGAGAGAACTCTGCATACTGCGGCAGCCGGTTAAAGGCCACCCGATAGAAATCGATTATGTATATGCCCTTGTCCTTAAACTCCGGCGAGCCAAAGAACGCTCCCGACACCGTAATCCGGTCGCATCCGGCTGCTGGACTCGCTGGATCGGTGTTGAATTGGTTCGAGCAGTTCCGCAGGATGGGGGACCACGGCTCGCCCGCTTCCGGTTCACGTCCCAGAAAGTCCAGGTAGTGCTGGCGGACAAAGAACGCGATCCCAGCGTCATTGGTCAACAGCATCGGGTTCGTCCCATTTACGGTGTCGTTGTTAATGATTGTCACTGTGGCCGTAGCCTGCGCACCGAGACTGGCGCCCGTCGGATTACTTAACACTACGCTGAACGTCTCGGTACCGTCAGCATACGAGTCATTAATAATAGGAATTAAGAATGTCTTCGAAGTCTCTCCCGCCGTGAAGGTGAGCGTCCCCAGCGTAGTCGTATAGTCACAACGCCCCCAGGCTGAGCCGTGTTTCGCCGGATCGGCACAGCTCAAGGTGAATGTGTCTGTATCTGTTGTCCGGTAGTCGACGGTCGCGCCGCCGCTCGTGTCGCCCACACGGGTCACCGTGATCGTCGCATGCCCATCTACTTTGTTCACGTTGTAGTTCGTTAAGCTGAACTGCACGGTGTTCGGAGCTGGAGTTGGTGTTGGTGTCGGAGTTGGGCCTTGCGCGAGGGCGAAGGGCGAGAGCGACGAGACGCTCCCGCACACCTTGCGTGTGCTGTCCGGATTTGTAATGCGGTTAGTTGTGCGATCAACGAGCACGCCACCTTCTCTGTGCAACAACGAGAGCGTTGCGAAGGTTTGCTGGTCAATGCTCGCGGGCACGGCGAGGCAAACAGTTACGGGCGGCGTGTAAGAGGCGCTCGTTGTGATGTCATAAGCCGGGCAGGTCGAGCAGAGGGTGTAACCGCTCGGCGGTGTTCCGGCAGAAGCGGGACTGATCGGCGTAAAGGTGGTAGTGCCACCCTGTGAGACGGTGGGGAAAGTCACCGATGCGTCGGTCGTCTGCACCGTGACGTTTGAACCAGAAGGCGTGTTCGGCGTCGGTGTGGGCGTTGGCGCCGCAGCCGAAATGTCAATCTTCACCACAATGCCGGGGTTATTGTCGGTGCCGAAGTAGGCAAAGCCTCCTGCCGGGTCGATGACTGCGGAGTCGAGCAAGTTCTCCCCTGAATTAAGAGTCAGAGCACCGACGCGCGTGAAGTCTGACAGCCGCACCTTTACCACAATGCCGGGACTAGTTTGTGTGCCGAAGTAGGCAAAGCCTCCGGCCGGGTCGATCACTGCCCCGAGTAGGAAGTTCTCCCCTGAATTAAGAGTCAGAGCACCGACGCGCGTGAAGTCTGACAGTTGTACCTTTACCACAATGCCGGGGCTAGTGGTGGTGCCGAAGTAAGCAAAGCCTCCGGCCGGGTCGATCACTGCCGCGTACCCTCCGCCCTCCCCTGAATTCAGAGTCAGCGAACCGACGCGGGCGAAATCTGCCAGCCGCACCTTTACCACTTTGCCAGGGTCAGTGAAGGTGCCGAAGTAAGCAAAACCTCCGGCATGGAGGCCAGCGGAGTCGAGATGGTCAGGGTCGATCACTGCCGACTTGAAGTCGTACTCCCCTACTCCCTGCTGATCCTGCAGCGAATTGACGCGGGTGAAGTCTGCCAGTCGCACCCTTACCACAGTTGGGTAAATACCGAAGTAGGCAAAGCCTCCTGCCGGGTCGATCACTGCTGAGGCTTGGTTGATGACGTACTCCTGAGTAGATGTGGGTGATTTTGCAAGCAGAGTAAGAGCATCGACGCGGGTGAAGTCTGACAGCCGCACCTTTACTACTTTGGCGGGGGGAAAAATCAGGCTGCTATCACTGGTGAGGAAGTAAGCAAAACCTCCGGCTGGGTCGATCACTGCCGCGTACGGCCCGTCCTCGCCTGAATTCAGAGTCAGAGCACCGACGCGGGTGAAGTCTGACAGCCGCACCTTTACTATTTTGGCAGGGCTACTGAAGGTTCCGAAGTAAGCAAAACCTCCCGCCGGGTCGATCACTGCGGAGCGGAGGGCGAACTCGCCAGCATTCAGAGTCAAAGCGCCGACGCGGCTGAATGTTGGTGTCGCGGTTGGGACCGGCGCAGGCGCCAAAGCAGTCAAGGCGTTGGCTGCCTTGGGAACCGGGAGCGTTACGGACTGAAACAGGTTGTTCCCCGATGTC
>Ga0209648_10001116_pt1 | contig 21431 bp, 23 predicted proteins | sample GraSoi2013_115cm_FD_185830 | JGI IMG/M metagenome (GOLD analysis project Ga0209648, IMG submission 185830) | Grasslands soil microbial communities from the Angelo Coastal Reserve, California, USA - Sample 9_17_2013_115cm (SPAdes) (version 2) | ecosystem: Environmental > Terrestrial > Soil >... | reverse complement strand
CCGAATACACACAACGCAACTTGCAATCTGCCCTTGGTTTTTGGTTTGAATACGCGAGATGTTCGGAGTGTTGAGGCCGGGTCGGGCTTATGAATCCCACGCTCTAACCATCTGAGCTACCCCGCCACAGAGGTTAATTATAGAGACAGATCGTGGGAGCGCAAACCGGAATGAGCGCAAACCGGAATGATCATCCGGCTTGATGCGCTTCGAGAAGTGGCACGAACGTACCCATCAAAACTCAGGCAAGGTGCCCGAGTCGTCCAAAACATACTCAGCCTCCGAGGCTGTCCGCTTACGATTGAATGCACGAAGTCTGAGTCTCAAACATTTGGGAAATCGACTGAGAGCGGGCAAAAGTAGAACTACTTGCAGTCGTCGGAACTAACCACTCAATTACGAAGCCCAGGAGCACGACGACCCTTTCCACTTTAACTCTTTTGCCACTTACCTTCCTTCTTTGCGAGCACGTAGAATTCACCGCCACCGCAAAGCCCGCCACAGGAATGAGCGGCGTACACGACCGCGACTGTCTTGTCTGCATTAAATCCAACTGCCGAGAATTCATTATAGCCGCCTGAATCAGGATACTTTTCATAGAAGCTCTTCCAGCCGTGGACGCCATCGCTAAAGATTCCATCGAGCTCTTTTGGCAAAGATGAATTCGTAAGGCTGATTTATCTGAAAGGCTTTTTGCAGCAGCCACGGCTTCTTGTTCACTTCGATGAAATCAGCAATCGCTGGGCCGACAACCGACTCTCCCTCAGGTTTTAGACACATGTCGGGGCCCGATCCGGTTTCCGCACGGATGAGCAGGGTTTTCGCATGCGCCTCGGTAACGGGCCACGTTGTAGGAAGAATCGCTGAGTATATTTCGTAAGCTTCGGCCACCTGATAGGGCTCAGGTTGCTCAGTTTGGGCGGCTGAGTTCGCCGGAAGGGTCACGATCGCGACTATCAATGAGAGTAGAAAAGTCTTCAACAGAAGTAAGTACACGCTCCGCATCTTGATAGTACCAGACCAATACTGAAGATGTTTGGCGGAGGAATTCAGTTGCCGGGCCGGCCGCTTTCCAGGGCTTTCAGAAGCTGATCGACTAACTCGATCTCTTCATCGCCGGGCTCGAGCTCCTTATACTTGTGCAGCGCCTGCGTCGCGGCGGCGACATTAGTCAGCCGGTGATAGACGAGCGCGAGATTGTAGTAGACCAACGAGAAGTTGGGTTCGATTTGCGCCGCCGCTTCGTAGTGAAGACGGGCCAGCGGAAAGTCTCCGGCGTCATAGTAAAGATTCGCGAGGTTGTAGTGAGCTTCGACGTGGCGCGGATCGTGTTTCAAAGACTGGGTAAAGTTGTCGAGCGCCCCAATCGAGTTCCCTCCATCAAGTTCGATGATCCCCAGGTTACAGTAGGCTTCAGCGACATTGTCGCCTTCGGTGATGGCTTCGGCGTAAAACTCCACCGCTTTCATGTCGCCCTGCTCATGCAACAGGAGCGCTTCCTCGAACGGCGTCAGCAGGCGGGCAACGGGTCCCCCGGTCGGTCGAAATAAACTCAATTGTCCCTGAAGCTCGGCCTCGATCTGCTTGATGGTCAAACCCTGCGCGCGCATTTCACGCACGCGCCGGAAAAGCGTGAGCGCCTGAAAATCGTAGGTAAAGTCGCCGGCTTCGGTTCCGGGCGTGGCCTGAATAATCCCCGCTTCAGTCCAGCGACGAACGGTCCGTTCACCCAAACCAAAGAGTTGTTTGATTTCGCGGACTGAGTAACTGGATTTGACGCGTTGATAGTCCGCCTTGGCGGGGACTGGCGATGGAAACGAGAGGACCTTGCGAATCTTTTCGGTCATGTGCGGGTTATAAGCCTACACGAAAAACCCGCGTCGTGTGAACTAAATTTTCAAAAAACCTTCGTGGGTGGGGCGGTATCAGAAGCCTGCGCGTCTTCAAGGGCAACCTTGTTATAGGTAGAGGCAAGGTGGGTGAAATGCCCTCCCTCACGGTCGGGCTTCTGACACACTATCAGCATTTCACATGACCGATCTTAGAGTATTGGGCTATTGCGGCTCAAATGCCAGTGCGTGTCGTTTAGGGCACGGCCGAGAACTTATTAGCAGGGCTTATTTTCGAAACCGTACCGGCGCTCGAACTAGCCACCCAAATGTTAGTCCCGTCAAAGACCACGCCGAAAGGGCCACGGCCCACGGCAAAGGTACCCACCACGGTGCCGGCGCCCGGTTCCAGTTTGGAGACAGTGTTACTACCGTTGTTCGCGATCCAGAGGTAGCCACCCGCAAAGGTCACGCCGCTCGGTCCATCGCCCACGGCGACCTTATTGACCACGCTTCCATTGCTCGCCAACTCCATTACCGTTTTACTGAAAAAGTTAGCGACCCAGATGTTGGCGCCGTCAAAGGCCACGCCGAATGGACCTTGACCTACAGCATATGTGCCGAGCGTGCTGCCGTCGCTCGCTTGCAGCGCGGTCACCGTGTCACTCTTATTGTTAGTCACCCAAATGTGGACGCCATCAAATGCCAGCGCGAGTGGGCGAGTGCCCACTGCGAAGGTGCCAAGCTTGAGGCCATTGCTCGCTTGCAGCTTCGTCACGTTATTGCTGTTTCGGTTCGCTACCCAGATATTCTTACCGTCGAAAGCCAATCCTCCGGGCCCGTCTCCCGTGTTGTAGGTTCCGAGGATCAAGCCATCGCTGGCCCGCATTTTGGTCACGTTATCGTCTAGATAGTTCGCCACCCAAACATTGGCGCCATCGAAAACCAGCGCCACCGGGCGCTTGCCGGCAGAATAGGTTCCGAGAATGGCCCCGTCGCCGACTCGGATCTTGACCACCTTACCGCCGAACTGGTTAGCAACCCAGACGTTGGTTCCATCGAAGGCTATAGCCTCGGGACCGTCGCCAACGGCAAACGAAACGGTCTGAGAGGTGGTGGCCGCGGATACGTCGGTGCTGGGTGGCGTCGCGGTTTGCGCACTCCCAAGCGGCGCGAGAAACACCAGGGTCGCAACGATGAGCAAACTTCTGACCGGAACATTCGTCTTCATTACCGTTCTCCTTTCTCACCCGGACGGGCGGCGGCTGGTCCGGTTTTTGGCCAATCCACGAACGAGACTGACTCGACGATCCAGCTTGCATGAGCCATGCCTGGACAGGCTGCCCACAATTGCAGCCGTTCGTTTCCGTATCGGACCATCCCGATGTGCTGAGACTTATCCGCATCCAGCTTCGGGTCCGGGTTAGTGAATCCGAGTTTCCGGCGCAGCAATTCGATCTCTGCGGGGACGCCTGTCAGGAACAGCCAACCCGGTCCCACATTATGCATCTGAGCATATTCCTTTAGCGCGCTGGGCGAGTCCTCTTCGGGCTTGAGCGTGATTGAATAAAAGAAGATATCCCGCCCCACGCGGTCACCCAGCAATTTCTGCACCCTCCTGAGATTCATGGTGATGGGCATGCAGATCCCTTCGCACTTCGCATACATCATGTTGATGAGCACGATCTTATCTTTGAGCAGGTCATCGTAGAACCGGACCTTTTTGCCCTCGTGCGTGGTCAGGATGAAATTAGGGAAGTAGCGCTGCCTGATCATCTCACGGGAAGAGATGTTGTTCGGGCTTAAGACTTGACCGGACGCCTTTGTCAGGAGCCCACTCGCGACTGGCGCCATGCCAATCAACCCAAGCATCTTTCTCCTATTCAAGCTCTTCATGGTTTGGCATCTCCTTTCTCATCCCTCGTCCTACGCTGCCCATCCGCCGGAGCGGTGCGGACGCGGGGTCAATTATGGGTTTTGGTTAGTGTCTCCAATGGTAGCGAGCTCCCACCTCAACATCATCGCGTGATCTTCGTGGACCGTGTTGTGACAATGCATCGGGTATCGTCCCAGAAAGTCCCGAAAGCGGAAGAACAGTTCGACCTCGGTATTGTGCTCGAGCCGGATCACGTCCTTTCGGCCTTTCTGTACCAAAGGCGAATTCGTAGGCGGCTGCCCGTTGATCAAAAGGGTCTGAAACTCTTCGAAATGAATATGGATGGGATGCTGCCAGCCGCCCGAACTGTTCTGCAGGATCCAGTGCTCGATTGTGTTTTGCTGGACCGCAAAACGAATCTGATTGCAATCCATGAATTGTCCGTTGATCTGCCACTGGCCGTTGCCCCTCTCGAACTTGAACGTCCGAATTACCCGCGGCGTCCCGGCCGTACTTGGCAGCGTGTAGTACTGAGGATTAGTCGCGGGGTTGACGCTGTTGTCCGCCACAGCGGGCTGGTCCACCACAATCTGCATTACCCTGTTTCCCTGGCCTGCGGGCAGCATATTGCCGGTTGGCCCGCGCCCGTCGGTCTGCTCGAGCCGGTTTTCCAGATAGAGCGTCTTGCCGGCAAGCGGGGCGAAATCGATGATGACGTCGGCTCGTTCGGCCACACCCAGTCGCACGCTTTCAATCTGGATCGGGCTCGGCAGAAGGTTTCCGTCGTTGGAGATTTGCCAGAACAAATTATGCGCGTTCAAGTTTGTCAGATCGGTGATGAAGAACTCGTAAAAGCGCGAGGGCCCGCCATTCAGCCAACGGAAGCGGTACCTCCGCGGGCGAACGTGCATGACCGGCTGGATCTTTCCGTTCACCAGGAATTTGTCTCCGAGGATCCCATCCAGGTTGAACAGATCGAAGAACAGCAGTCCGGCGTTATCGAAACATCTGTCCGCAAACAGCATGTTCACATCAAAATCCGGGACGCCCGTTGTTGGGTTGGGTACCCCGGGAAGACGGAACCCAGTCGTCTCGTCGCCGGTGTCGAAGTCATTGTAGAGATTGTACATTCCCGCAAGTCCCTTGTAGACGTTCTGTGCTGTGAAGTCTACGCGGTGATCGTGATACCACAGTGTGCTCATCGATTCGTTGATGTCGCCGTTCGGCGGATGAGTCGAAGCGAAGCCTGCTAGTACGTTCGGATAGTACTGATCATAAAAGGTCGCGTTGGCAATTACCGGAACTGCCGGGTTGGGAAAATAGTCGCAGGGAAAACCGTCACTTTCCGACGGCGTATGGCCGTTGTGCAAGTGAGTGCTCACCTGGTTTATTCCGAAGCCGCCGTTGTCGGCCGGCAAAGCATTCACGTTGCGAACTATGATCGGCTCCCCGTATCTGGCAACGTAGAGCGGACCCGGACTTTTCCCGTCGAAGGTCCAGAGAGTTTGCGGCGGGAGACCCGCGTGCACGCTTAACTTTGCCGACTGTTGGACTATCCGGTACTGTTTCGTTGGCGGGAACGGACTTGTCACCACCTGATGATTCCGCGTGCGTCCTTCCCCCGCGGCGTTATTAGGAGCAATCGTCGGTGTTGGGGTAAGCGGTGTTGTTTCCGGACGCTTGACCGTCATCGGCGTGAACGCCTCAGTAAACGCTGAGGTGGCCGGACTAGTGCAGATGTTGTCGGGCATCATGAAGCCTGAACGCGTCATCGGACGGGCACTGAGACCTTTCTTGGGAATGAGAAAACCGGCGCTGGTGAGCAGGCCCATCTGCATCATCTCCCGTCTGCTCAGTTGTGCGGCGACAATCTCTCGCCGGTTCTTCTGAGCGTGTTGCGCTTCTCTCTCTCTCCTTCTGTTCTTCTTTGAGACATACGCCATGGGTTTTCTCCTTCTAGAGAACCAAATAGACTTCCAGACTAAAGGGGTCCGAAGAGCGTGGCTGGATGTGGTTTATGTTGAAAACCGTGCTGGCAGAACGCGCCTGTTGTTGAACTCTATCGCCTTAAGAAATAAGCTCTTAAGAGTTCGTGCAAGAAAGTTGCTATAATGAGGCGCACTCTATTCCGTGTTTGATTCAGATGTCAAGAACTTTCTTTCAGAACTTGTTCTTGGAGCAAAGCCGCCGGGTCTCAATCGATCTGATCAGAGGGGAGCTAATCCGTTCACGCTCGCCGCGCCTTGAGTTTCCTCAAGTCAAATTCAGTCGAGGGGCGAATGTCCGCTTCGAGCACTCACTGCATGAAGGCGAGCGCGCGCCGATTCTCGTTCTCATCCTGAGACACCACACAGTCCCTCGGTATCACCAGATGGTAATCGCGCATGTGTGCATGGCTAGCCGCAAAAAGGATACAGATGTCTGCGGTCAACCCGGTTAAAATCAAGGTTTCCGCGCCCAGATGTTTCAAGAGAATTTCCAGGCTGGTCGAGAAGAACCCAGACTGCTTAGGCTTTAAGACAAAATAGTCCTCAGCTTCAGGCCGCAACATCTCGACGATCGGTTGACCTCGGGTCTGATCTTCCACGCAGTGTGAAATTAGCTTTTTGAAGTCGGATCACCACTTGCCAAAATTATCGTCTACATAGATCGACGGGATCCCGGCGAGTTTGGCTCGACGTTTCAGTAATGCGATATTCCCGGAGGCCGGCAGCGCGTAGGTTAGCAGGTCGTCGCCGCCGGCAAATTCCAGATCGATGATGACGTCAACCAGCAGTAAAGCGACGCTCGCATTGTCTGGGGCGTTACCGTGGAGATCCGGACTCTTCTTAGTCATTGGTCACGCTTTGCTAAGGTCAAGAAAAGAGCGGCCAAACCGTAGGCCGCTCTTTTTCATCGAGAACCGAACGCTCCGATTACTTTGACTTGGTCTTTGTCGCCGACTTGTTTGTGTTCGCCGGTTTGGCTGGGGCAACTACCTTGAGTTGGTTAGTGACTTTCTGCACGCCTTCTGTTTCCTTTGCGATTCTTTCGGCCTCCGCTTTTTCTTCCGCGCTGTCAACGGTGCCGCGCAAGGTAACTGCATTTTTGACGACGTCGACATTGATTTTTCTTTCAGGCGTTTTCGAATTCGCGATCAGCTTGGCCACAATCTTGGTATGAATCCACGAGTCGTCGAGCGTGTCGCCAATGGTTTCCTTATTCTCTTTGGCGCGGGCGCGCTCTTCGCGGGCCTGTTCTTCAGTGTATTTCGGGGTCGCCGTCGGCGTGGCCGCGGCCCGCGGTTCGCTCATGTTAGCGTTCGCGTTGGCGTTCGCATTTGCACCCGGGCCCGTGTTCTCGCAGGCTCCCACGCCTAAACCCAGAGCCGTGATCGCCGCTAGCAGCATCAGTCTTCCTTTCATCTTCTCAATCTTCCTTTTTCCCCTCGGTTACTCAAAAAAAGAATCGCCAGCTTCACCGTTAGCTGGCGATTCTCTCTCCAAGGTCTTCAACCGCCTCGCCGACTTTCCTTCGGGCTTTTCCTACTCTTTCTTTTACCTTTCATTCGAAGCGCTCTTGATTACCGCGCTCCTGCAGGGCGCGGTCGCCAGCCAACTTACCAAGTTTTTCCCTGGCCGTACCTTTGACCTGCTTCCCTTTGCCCTTGAGTTCGCCTTCGTACCGCATTACTCCCCTCCTTGTTCACTCCTTCGTAATTTCTTAACGCGCTCCATCAAAACAACGGCGGCTCCTAGACCGCCGCCCGACGACCGGTAATCATTTGCAGGATTAAAACGACCAGCGCTACGACCAGCAGCAGATGTATCAAGCTGCCACCTACGCCACCGATCAAACCCAACAACCACAGAATCATCAGTACTACTAAAATTGTCCACAACATGCTTTTGCACCGTCCTTTCTTTGAACACTGTAATCCGTCAGCGGAAATGAGGGAGCAAAGCTCATGCCAACAAAGATGATTAGCAGGTAATGAAGAATTCGCAGGTGCTCTTGAATCAAAAGAGAACGAGCGGCTGCATCGTTCTCGAACCTTATGAGTGCAGGGCTAAATGACTGAGCTGGCAAACGGCAGAGATTTGAAATTGCGCGAGGCCAGTTCTCAGGCTGAGGATTCGTCTCGGCTTTCCCACTCGCTATTAACTTCGCCACCCAGCAGGATGGCGGCTCCAGTGAGATAGAACCACAACATCAAAATTATCAGCGCGCCCAGCGATCCATAGGTCGCGCTATAGGAATCGAAGAAGTGCAGATACAGGCGAAATCCAAGCGAGACCAGCAACCACAACAAGACTGCGACCATAACTCCCGGCGACAACCAACGCCTGCGGTAATCAGATTTCTGCAAACGACCGCCGCGACGCCGCGCCGAAAGGTTAGGGGCAAATTGATAAATAAGTCCAAAGGCAAGAAAGACAAAGCCGAGCGCGATTGGCCATTGCAGGATTTTCCAGACAATTTTAAACGGATGGCCTTCGTGAAAGGAGGCAAAAAGAAAATGGCCGAGCTGGCCTCCGTAAAGCACAATCAGCAAGGCGGAGATGATCAGAACCGCCAGCGCCATGGTTAGCGCAACGGAGATCAAACGCACTTTCCACCAGGGGCGCGTTTCAGGCACACCATAGGCCGCGTTCAGCGCCTGACCCAGCGCGTTGATGCCGCTGGATGCCGCCCATAAGGCGGCCAATAATCCAAACGATAGTTTCCCGCCCCCGCGTGCCGCAATCACTTCTTCGATCGTTGCGGTCACCAGCCGCAGCGCCGACGCGGGAACAACCGATCCGAGATAAGTTATTAGCTTATGTTGGAGGTGAGAGCCGGTACCGGCGAAATAGCCAAACAGCGTAGTCAGAAAGAAAAGGAGTGGAAACAACGACAGGAGGAAGTAATAAGACAGTTGCGCAGATCGATCGAAAACTCCATCTTTGTTGGCGCGGGCCCAAACGCGAGCGACAAAGTCCTTTGATAGTAAGCGTCGGAACACGCGCGCCTTCAAACGCTATTTCACCATCGTGCCCGTTCGAGACCAGCGCGTGTTGGTGAAAAAATCGATGGGACTGTTGAAGGGCTGGGTTTCGTCATATGACCAATAGACGAACATGGCGCGGCCGATGATCAGATCGCGCGGAACAAAGCCCCAGGCCCGACTATCCAGGCTGTTGTCGCGATCGTCGCCCATCACGAAATAAGAATTCTCGGGGACCTTTGCGGGCTTGCCGTTGACTGCGAAATGAAAGTCAGCGCTGGCCCCGGGTTCCTGACCCTGGCGCGCCGCCGCCACCGTACGAGGAAAATAATAAACGTCGTACGCTTCGTTACCCTGACGCGGAGTGTCCTCAATGATTTTCAGCGGCGCCTTCTCGTTGACGTTCTCTGCGACGATGATGTGTTCGGGTAACACCTGGCCATTGATGTAAACGTGCAGGCCCTTCACCTCCACAGAGTCGCCGGGCAGACCGATCACCCGCTTAACATAATTAACTTTATATGGAATGTTGTCTTCCTGCTTGTCGCGTTCCGGGTCGAAAGGATTGCCCGGATACTTGAATACGATGATGTCCGCGCGTTTGATATCGCGCTGCGGCAGAATGGGCAAACGCGGTCCGGAGGCGAAAATGAATTTGTTGACCAGCAGGTGATCGCCCACGGTAATTGTGTTTTGCATCGAGCCGGTCGGGACCTTAACCGCTTGCACGATGAAGGTCATTCCGAACAGGGCCATAATCACGGTAACGACGGCGGATTCGAAGTACTCGCGAATGACGGACTTTGGCGGGCCGGAAGGTTCCGCCTCAACTTTGAGCTTTGGCTCACGCTCGCGGCCATTGGGGCTTGGCGAGCGGCGAGTGAAGACCCCGGTCTTTTCTTCTCCGGTCTTTTTTTCGGTCGTGATTACTGATTCGTTCATTGTGGACATCGTAGATGTTAGTAAGTATCGTGGTCAAGCAATGTTTCGATGACGGCGTACGGAGTACCAACTTTAGTCGGGCTTTAGGTTCGGGAAAGAGCCCAACTAAAGTTGGGACTCTAAACTCGCTGGTTCACTCGCCTTCCATTTGTTTCAAAGCGGCTTGCGCCGCCGCAGCTTCCGCGGCTTTGATGGTTGCACCTTCTCCGCGAGCCGCGCCGCCGTTCCACTTCAATTCGACATGAAACATGCGCCGGTGTGGCGGCCCCAGTGTCTCGATCACCGTGTACTGCGGCGTGGGTTGGCGCGTCGCCTGGAGTTTTTCCTGCAGCGTCGTCTTTGGATCGGCGGCCGCTGCGGCCACCGGATCGGCCGTGCGCAGTTCTTCGCTGAGCGCGGCTGTGACAAAGCCGGTTGCGGCCTCTAATCCACCATCCAAAAAAATCGCACCGGTCACGGCTTCGAAGATATCAGCCAGCAAAGCGTGCTTGTGACGGCCGCCGCTCTTCTCTTCCCCACGGCCGAGTCGCACGAATTCGCCGAGGCCGAGATGCGTCGAAGCTTCGGCCAGCGTCGGCGCGCTCACCAGGCGATGCTTCATGCGGGAAAGCTCGCCTTCGCTGGCGCCCGGATATGCCTTTAACAAATAGTCGGCAACGACCAGACCCAGGATGGAGTCGCCGAGAAACTCGAGCGCCTCATTGTGCAGATTCCGCGCATCACGTTGCGAGTGCGGAGCGACCTGCTCGTGCGCCCAGGAACGGTGCGTCATGGCCTGCGTCAGCAGCGACTGGTCGCGGAATTGATACCCTAAGATCTCCTGAAGCTGGTCGGAGTTTTGAAGTTCTGAGGTTTTCACGAAACCTGATAATAGCAAAACGCCGAACGCAGCGTCTAAGTGACGTCGCATTCGGCGTTGGTATTTGAAGGACTCGCCGGCAGCGTGGAGTAACTATCCTCGACGGTGTTGAGCGCGCGGTTTTTTCCCAGGCGTCGGAGATGCGGCCGGCTTTGCGTTGCCACCCGTCTTATTGGCCTGGCTTCCAGTGGCGGTGCCGGTCGTACTTCCGGTGCCAGTGTTACCCACCTTCGTGGTTCCGGTCGCGCTAGTTGTTGATCCAGCACCGGACTGTGAGCCCGGACTGGCGGGAGTCGTCGGCGGGGTCGGTAATGAAGTAAGCGGCTGCGGCAAGTCTGGCAAGGGCTTGCTCAGGACTGTGGCGACCAACTCGTTGAGACCAGTCGTCGACTGGTTCCGATCCTTATAGAGGCCCTCCAGCACTTCCATCACGGCTTTTTTGTCAGCCGGATTCGTGCTCAGCGCAGCGGCCCGGGCAAAGGCGTCGATTTGGCGATCAATGGCCTGGTTAAGATTCGCCAGCGCCAACTTGCTTTCAGGACTCTCCGGCTGGCCGATGAACTTCTTGTAATCTTCACTTAACTTCGCCACCGGCCCTCCGCCGTAGGCTGCCGCGAGTTCATTGTAGATCAACGGATTCTTCTTAAGATCGCTCTCGAGCTTGGCGGCTTTAACGAAATAAGGAATCGCAGCGGTGGGATCCGTCTTAACCGTCGCCTTTGCGATAAGGTAATTCAGATATGCCAGGGCTTGATCTTTCGACGTAAGCGGGGCAAATGGTTTTCCCGCCTCGATTAGTTGAATTGCTTTCTTCGCGTACTGAGCCGATTCGTTGAGCAGATTCGCATCACCCAGGCCGGCCAGACCCATGATTAGATTGACCGCCACATTGTCAGGCTCGGTCGCCAGGATGGTTTTGCCGAGTCTTATCTGGTCGACATAATTCTTCTTTTGAAAAGCTTCCTCAAACTGCTTGCGGTTCGTCACGTTCGCAGATTGCTCGTCATAATCCTTTACAAATTTCGCCAGCGCCTTTGAGTATTGATCCTCAGTGGTGCATGTCGCCAAATACTCTTTGGCCGCCTGATATGCGACATCCTGATGCTCTTTCCGGTTGTCCCACCACTTTTGATAGGTAGTTGATTTGAATTCGTCGTTGCACTCCTTCGTCTGGGCCAACGCCGGCACAGCGAACACTGCGAAGATGGCAGCGAGTGCCATTAAATTAATCATTCGTCTCATTTGGTTTGCTAAAGCCTCCGATCGATTCCTGCTAATAAACTTACTGCGAGCTGACGGGACTGACTGAGCTCTACCACACTGGCATAAGATGCTCTTTTCGAGCCCCTCGTTGTAATCCGAACAGCAACTGCGGTGCCAGTAAGCTTTGATCAGCTTTTGAAGATAAAGCCAGGAGAACAAAGTTCGCAAGAGCGAAGCGGCAATAATCGTGCAACAACACCAGTACTGTCAAGACCTGAGTATGCCCTGACTGGCTACGGTCGCAGGATCGCATGAAAAATGCCGAACTCTCGCAAACTTATTGCGCGAGTTCGGCATGTCTAAGTCGTCGCGAAAACGTCCGGTGAACCCAGACAATCCGAGCGGTTTACGGTTGCTGCTCAGGCTGAGTGCGACGGGCACGGCCATCGTTGGTTTCATTCGCCTTGGACCTCGCCGGAGCCACAGTCTTTGCAGGCAACTTTGGCTTGTTTTCAATTGGCATCGAGGTAGCCTTGACCTTGCTCTTGATGTCAGTTCCCGTGGCGGCGTTGCCGTTGGGATTGGCACTCGAGTTCGAGGTGGCGGCTGCTTCATCGCCATTTTCTTCAGCTTCAGTTTGGGCTTTGGTTTCGGCCGCCTCTTCATTCAAGGCCGCGGCCTTTTTGTCCCGCGGGTTTGTCTGTTCCTCGTCGTCAGGGCCCTGGGCGACCTGGAAATTAATCTGGGTGCCGAAACGCGGACTTAACGTGCGATAGATGCTGCCGGCAATGGCCGCCGGCAAGTGACCGTGCGCGTCGGTGCCGCGCGTGATCACCACTACCGCAAGGCGCGGATTGACCACCGGAGCATACGACGTAAACAATCCCAACCAGGCTCCCTGGCCAATGCACGTACCGGTCTTTCCGGCAACAGTCTGTTCGGGACGATAAGCTTTTCGGCCCGAACCATAGTTGACGGCGCCAATCATTCCCGGCAGCATGCGCTTCCAGGCCTCGCCTTCGATGTTTATCTTGCGCCGCACTTCAGTCTTGAATTGTGAATTCTCTTCTACGGTCCGCGGCACATGCGGCACCAGCAATTTGCCGCCGTTCGACATTGCTGAAACCAACGTCGCCAACTGGACCGCGGTAACTTCAAAGTCGTCGCCGTGCGAACTCATATGGTTCACCGCATAGCCTGATTTGAAAAGCGGAATACGGCCGGCAGACTCGTTGACGTAGTTGATGCCGGTCTTTTCACCGAGGCCCATTTCATGCGCGTAGGTTACCATCTTGTCGAAACCGACCTGGCCGCCCACTCGCTGAAAGTAAGTATTGTTCGAGTGAGCCAGCGCATCCGTTAGATTAAGATTACCCGCGCCGACATTGACAGTTTCAACGGGCTGAATAACCTTCTCGCACAAGCCCGCCACCCCGGTGACCAGCTTTATTGTCGAGCAGGGTTTGAATCCGCGGCGGAGTGCCCAGTCCTGGTTGACGACCGTATAGATGCGTCCCGTCTTTGGATCCATCACGACCACGGTGCCGGCGTGGTTGCCGAGCGCGACGATCGCGGCGCTCCGAACTTCCAGGTCTTCACCCAGGGTGTTGTCCTTGGAGATGTTGGCCTGCACTTCGTTACGCAACCCCTCGTCGATTGCTCGTTGCCGGGCAATCGCTGCCTGGCGCGCGGCCTCGGCGCGGCGCCGCGCCTCTTCCAGCTCGCGACGGCGCTTGGATCCAAACCGGCGCATCTCTGCGGCGCGCTCACGCTTGCTAAGTTTATGACCGGCGCGCTTTTCGAGTTTGGCAATGTACGCCGCCTGTTCGCGAGCGTCGCGCTGGCGTTGTGCGCGCATTTCCTTCCTTGAAAGATGCACCCGACCACCACGCCTGCCGGAGCGCGCCAATTGACGCCGCTCATGCCTGGATAATTTTCCGCCACGCCCATGGCGCGCGGACCCGCCTCGCGGATGCTTTCCGCGGGCGCTGGCTTCAATTGTAAGTGAACCGATTAAGGCGAAGAGGAATAAGAGGCAAAATACAGTGCGTGCTACCCTTGGGGAACGTTTTAGGTTCATCGGCAACTCCCTCGTCAAAATTTCGCAAGTCTAGAGTCGAGACGGAAAATCGGGTAAAACTCTCGCTGCTTTGATTTCACGCCGAGGGGCGACGTGCGTGCTCGTCCTTGTAAGCTATTGAAACCGTTAAGGGCGCTTACTTTCCTGCGATCAAAACTTCAAAGTTCGCTTCCGCCGTTTAGCCTAAAAAGTGAGGCGGGATCAGCTCCCGCGGGCGGCCTCTGGGGGAGTTGCTTTGAGGCCGGGCCAACTATAACATCGGCATAACGAAACGGCAATACCAAATCGGGCTACGTTCGGGGCGGCCCTGGCTCGGGTCTTGCTGCATCCAATGGCCTTGTCGAGATTGCTAAACAGCTTTCGCGTTCGTCTGCTGCTGCTGCTGGCGGCCCTACTGGTGCTCACCGTCAGTGTCCAGTACTACGTCAATCTGCGATCAGTTCGCACCAACACGCAATTTATCGTCGAGCAGCAGCGAGCCATCATGGCCGGGGTAGCGCTGGGTGTAAACAGCCTGTCGAGCGGGCTGTATCTCGATCAAATGCGCGAGCAGGCTAAACAGCCCTTACTCGGCGAGCAAGGTGAGCGAGTTAAGAACGTGCTGATCGTCGACGATCACGGGAACATTAAGGATAGTCTGGACAAGAATCAGATCCCTCAGATGAACCCGGACAAATCAATCACTTATGTGAAGGTGAAAGACGTCGCGCTGCCGCCACTGAGAAGCGCGGTAGAGCTTCCCGCTGAGAACGTGGCACTGCCGGAGGGCATGACGATCGTGCGGCAAGGTACCGCAGGCGAGTCGAGCGCGTTTTATTTTCCCGTAGAGACCACGAACGGGCGTCAATATGTGATCGTCGTCCTCGGTTCGGACAACAGTCTCGCGACTATTTTCAAGCGCCAGGCACGACAGTCGCTGCTCTACACTTTGGCTGTGTTGCTGGTCACCACGGGTTTGACCGCGGTCGTGGTCTGGCGATTCACGCGACCAATCAAGTCGCTGTCGATCGGTGCGCGTCGGGTCGCCACCGGAGACTTTTCCTTTCGCGTTCAGACCAGCGGACGACGAGACGAAATGGGGGAACTCACCGAACTTTTCAATGACATGATCGTCAAGCTTGACCGCACCCGCGAACTCGAGAGTCAGCTCTATAACGCTGAGAAGGCGGTGGTGGTCAGCCGGCTGGCATCGGCTATTGCTCACGAAATTCGAAACCCGCTCAATTACATCAACCTGACGCTCGATCACTTGCGCGCCACTTTTGCTCCTGACGACCAGAAAAAACAGGAGAAGTTCAATAGCCTGACCACCCAATTGAAATCTGAGGTCGCACGCATCAACACCCGAATCACGGAATTTCTGAACTATTCGCGGCCGGCAGCCCTCGAGCCTCAGTCACTCGATCTCGTGGCGACCGCGCGTGATGCAATGCGTATCTTTGAACCGCAGGCTTCCGAATGTAACGTTAAAACGCGGATCGACGAACACGGCCCTGTTCCCAGGGTTACGGCCGACGCTGAGTCTTTGCGCTCGGCGCTGACCAACCTCATTATCAATGGCTTGCAGGCAATGGACGGGAATGGGGGCAGTTTGTCGATAGTTTTGGCGGGTGAAGATGATGGCCGCCGCGCCCGCATCGAGGTTACGGACACCGGTCGGGGTATTGCGCCGGAAGACATGTCGAAAGTATTCGAGCCATACTATTCGACGAAAGAGACGGGAACGGGATTGGGTCTGGCCATTGTCCGAAAAGCCGTGGACGATCATCACGGATCGATCTCGGTAAAATCGAAAGTGGGCGCGGGCACTACATTCACGATCACTTTACCGGCGGAACAACCACCGCGAGCTTAGCGTGGGCGCCAACACCCGCCAGCGATTCGAAAAAACGATGCCAAGAAAAAGCATACTGGTCGTTGACGACGAAAAACCGCAACGAGACATTCTGCAGGAAATATTAACCAGCGCCGGATACGATGTCACCTCCGCGGCTTCGGGCGAGGCCGCACTGAAATTTGCCAAAGATCGCAGCTTCGATCTCGCGCTGACTGATCTGAAGATGACGGGCATGGACGGCATCGAACTGCTCCAGCAACTACTGGCCCTCGATTCTTCGATCATTGTCATCCTGCTGACGGCGCATGGCACGATCGATTCGGCCAAGAACGCATTGCGGCGCGGCGCCTTCGATTACCTGCAAAAGCCATTCGACCGTGACCGTCTGCTGGACACAATCAAGCGCGCGCTGGGCAACCTCGATCAAATTGATGTCGAGATCATTTCCGCCTCTCCGAAAATGGAGGCCGTCAAGAAGATGATCCTGAAAGTTGCCCGATCGAATTCGACGGTGCTGATTCGGGGAGAGTCGGGCACGGGCAAGGAACTGATCGCCCGAGCGGTGCACAATCAATCGCCGCGCTCGTCAGAGATGTTTCAAGCAGTCAACTGCGCCGCGATCAATGAAAACCTGCTCGAATCGGAACTTTTCGGGCACGAAAAAGGCTCGTTTACCGGAGCGCATGCGGAAAAGAAAGGACTCTTCGAAGTCGCCGATCGCGGCACGCTCTTCCTGGACGAAATCGCCGAACTGGACGTCGGCATGCAAGCCAAACTGCTGCGAGCCTTGCAGGAGCGTAAGATTCGTCGCGTGGGCGGCACGCACGAAATTCCGATCGACGTGCGCGTCATCGCGGCCACGAATCGGGACCTGCGCGCGATGGTTGCCGACGGACGTTTTCGCGACGATCTTTACTATCGCATCAATGTGCTGTCGGTTGACGTGCCGCCGCTGCGCGAACGTCGCGAGGATATTCCCGTGCTGATTGATTACTTTCTGAAGAAGCACACACGCAACACCTCGCGTCTGGTCAAAGGACTGACGACCGAAACAAGGCGCATGCTGAACGATTATGGCTGGCCGGGCAATGTGCGCCAACTCGAGTCGGCGATCGAGCGCGCGATCCTTTTGTGCGAAGGCGACCTGATCACTCCGGATGATCTGCCTTCTGAAGTGCGACAGGAATCGCACACGGGCGCCACCGGCGGATTCAAGCTGCCGCCCGAAGGAATATCGTTCGAAGACGTCGAGAAGAACCTGATCCTGCAGGCAATGGATCAGACTGACTACAACATCACCAAGGCGGCGAAACTCCTCGGGCTCACCTTTCGCACGCTGCAATATCGGCTGGAAAAATTTGGCATCAAAAGAGCGGACGCAAAGGGAGTTGAAGAAGAATGAACCGCGCGCTTCTCGTTAGCTGTTCTCTCGCGATGTCATTTGCGCTGGCCGGATGCAGCCGCCCGAATCCTTCCGTTGCCAACGTCGCGCCTTCATCTCCGTCACCTGCGCTGGGCATTTCTTCGTCTGCCGATATAGTGAAGGTTCCGTCGACTGCCGCTTCGGTTCCGGCCGGTGGCAATGTTGATGCGACAGTGACTCTCTCGATCTCTGCCGGCTTTCATGTCAATGCCAACCCCGCAACGTTTTCGTACCTGATTCCGACTGAGGTAACCAACGGCACGATCGAAGGAATCGCTGCGGGCAAGCCTGTCTATCCTGTGGCTGTGAAACGCAAATTTCAGTTTGCGAACGAGCCGCTGGCCGTCTACGAAGGCAATGCGCAAATCAGGTTGCCGCTGCGCGCAGAAAAGAATGCTGCCAAAGGTGTGCGCTCTTTGCCCGTCTATGTCAGAGTTCAGGCTTGCGACCACGAGCAGTGTTTCCCGCCGGCGACGCTCACCACCACGATGGCCGTCGAAGTGAAGTGACATGCAATGGCTGAGCGCCTGTGGATTATCCTTTCTGCTTTGCTCGCCGTGGCCGCCGGCGTCTGTCTCTGGCGGAACAATTTGTCAGCCGCGTTCGTTACAGGTGCACTGGGAGCATGCGCATGGTTCCTGAGTTATCGTGCTCAGTTGCGCGCTAAAATTGTCGCCGCTGAGCAGAATGTAGAGGAAGAGCAAACTAGTGATGAATCTGATGAAAACTAAGCGAGCAATTCTTTGGCTAATTCTTCTGGCCGGTGGTTTGGGCTTTCTTACCCCTGCTTCGCGAACCGTATCGGCAATGCCTTCCGATGAATCCGAGGTTCGCTCAGCCGTGCAACACATCTTCGATCAACTAAAGGCCGGTCAGTACGAAGCCCTCTATGATTCCCTGCCCTCATCATCACGCGCTCGGCTCTCACGCGAGCGTCTGGTTAACGGGCTTCAGGGGACGCGTAATCTGTATCAACTTGAACGGATAGAAATCGGCGCCGTGCGCGTCTCGGGAAATTTGGCGGTCGTCGACACGGTGATGTACGCGCACATTGCCAAGCCTTTCGACGCCGATGGCAAGTTGGTCGTGCAGCAGTACCTGATACGCGAAGAGGGAAGCTGGCGGGTCGCAACTGGCGACACTGCTACAATCAATCGCTTCCTGAAAAATAATCCGGCATTCGCCCGTAAGTTTCCCATCAAGCGTGCGCGGGCTTACATAAATCAAAATGGTAAGTGGGTTGAAGTGCCGCTGGGACGGCGAGGCTAACTCGAAAGCAAATCCTCAAAGGATAATTGCGCGTCGTCAGTCTGAAGATGATGGGGACTGGACACCCGCGGCACGTCGAGCGCTTCACGCACGGCGTCCAGATGAAAACGAATGATGCGCGGAGTCAGGCGCACTGACGGAATGCGCCGTTTGGCGGCCAGGCGTAGCACGGTCGATTCGCTCACCTGAAGGATGTCGGCGAGCTGTCGCGCGGTCAGAAACTCTTCCCTCTCAGACATAACCTATGGTTCGGGCTTCCTCGATGCGCTATCGTAGCGCAAAGGTTTTGCCACTCCAACAAAGACCCTGTTTTTTCTGAGACTTGAGACTGGGGACTTACTTCGGCACTGGCTTGAAAGTGAGCGATACCCGATAAATCGCGGGCCCATCTACTGAAACATCCTTTGAATCAACCTGTGCTCCGTTGGCTTTCATGGTTACGCGATACTTAGACGCATTGGGAGGAAGCCGAAACACAAACTCGCCAGTCTCGCCAGTCACACGCGAGTCGAGTTTCTCCGTCGATTGCTCGTCGATGATCCTGGCCAGGTCGACTCGCACACCGGGCACGCTGCGGCCGCCTTCGCTAAAAACGCTGCCGCGAATAAAAGCAATCGACCCTTCGTCAACTGAAAGCGTGAGGCGATCTCCAAGCGAGCGGGTCTTTCCCGCTTTCACCTCGACGCTCTCGATCGAACCAACTGCCAGCCCGGGCTTGCGAACGGTCAGCCCATAAACGCCCGGCGTGATGCGCGCAATATGAAACTCGCCTTTCCTGTCGGTCGTAGTGCGAGTAACCTCGCGGTCGCCCTGTCGCAAAATGACGGCGGCCCCTGCGGGCGAGCCTTTCTCAACGCGCACTTTACCCTTGATGGCCCCGGTCGTCTTGTCCTGAGCGACACACACAAACGAAAGGAGCAGCAGCAGAGTGGCTGCCGAGATCAATTTGGTAGAGTTCATTTTCAATTTCCTTAAGTGAAGTTATCACGAAAAAGGGCCTCAACCAATGACGAGCCAGAGACATCTGTCAGACCCGGAATTCTAATGGGCGGCGAATATTTCGTATTAGGACGATGCTTTGAAGGCTCATCTGGCGCGCCGCGTTGTCTCCCGCGTATAATCTCCCCACGCGTTATGTCATTTTGGTCAAGATCACAACCCCGTGGCTCGGAAGTCCACTTGTCTTCCTTTTTGAAAAATATCCTGCTCATGCTTCTGGCCACAGGCGCCATCGTCTTGCCGCGAGTTCAAGCCTTCGCCCAGGATCCTACCAACAAGGAACGGCCGCGCAGGGTCTTGCCGGCCGAAACCGAGCCACAGGATGTGATCAAAATCGATACCGATCTTGTTCCCATTGATGTCACGGTAACGGATGCCAGGGGACGGCTGGTTCGCAATCTGAAAAAGGAAGACTTCAAACTTTACGAAGACGGGGTCGAGCGCGAGATCGCTTCTTTCAATGTTGAGAAGATCGAAAGCGCGCCGCGTCCGGTGGCCATCGTCTTCGCGTTGGACCTTTCGGGCAGCATGACACCCGAAGAGATTAGTCGCGTCAGCGACGCCATGCGCGAGTTTTCACGGCGCCTGGCAGAGCATCCGGCGGTCTTCGCGGTCATGACTTTCGGCATGCGCGTAAAAACCTTGCAGAGCTTCACCAACGATCGCGAGAAACTTGATCGAGCATTCGACCGGTTAGAGCACGAGCCGAACGGAATGTCCACCCACACTTACGACGCGGTGGACGACGCAGTGCGCATGTTGGTCCGTCATGCGCCACTAACCCGCCAGCATCAATTGATCAAGCGCGCCGTAGTGGTAATCACTGACGGCTTTCCGGTCGGCGATACGGTTTCGCCTGACACTGTGATCGAACGCGCCAACGCTGCCGACACCAGCGTCTATGTCGTAACCATGCCGTCCTATACGCGCATGCTGGCGTCGGCGCAGGTGACGCCGCTGCCGACACCGCTGGATGTTAGCGGATTGGTCGAGAAGACCGGCGGACGAAGCATCTATGCCAATGAAAAGGATTTGGGTCCGCTGTTTCGGGCTATCGCCGAAGAAGTTGCGGCGGCTTATGTGCTCGCGTTCTATCCGCCAAAAGAAAAGCGCCATGATGGCGCGTTTCACACAATTCGAATCGAAGGTCCGCGGGAAATGACACTGCGGCAAAGCCGGCCGGGATACCAGGCGGGAAAGCGCTGAGAACTTAAGTCATAAAGATCATTTTCCATTTTTCATTTGACAGTTTTCATTGGACATTTATTTCGTGTGACTTCGTGGATCGCCTGCCGACCCTGGAATGAAACGATCCACGAAATCACACGAACCGAAAAGAAGAAAACCGGAAGCATTGGCAAATGATAGATGTCAAATGACAAATGGAAAATGAAATACTTACCGCTTCCTATCTAAAACCCGCCGTTCAATACTCATCTTCATCATCGTCATCGTCGAGTGAATCTTCCTCGACAAGGTCCAGCTCGACAGGATCCAGGCCAACAACTTCCAGTTGGACTCCACACTCTTCGCAATCAACTACTTCGCCTTTATCCACGTCGGTATCCACGTGAACGTCGGCATCACATTCTGGGCACGTTCCGGTCGGCACTTCTGCTACCTCCAGGGAAGATTTCTATTTGTCTGCCTTAAAGCTTTGATTTTGAGGCAATCAATCTAACCGCAGCACGACAGATTTTGCAATACTATTTGTAAGGTCAAATCAAAACACGCAATCTTTCAATCGAAAAGAAAGGTTTTGCGAATAATGCGCCGGTGGCGTGATTTTCAGGCCACCGTTAATGTCATTAGTATTAGGTCCCCGGGGCGAAACCCATTTCGTTCTTTGAGAACGTCAACTCGTGTGGCCACTCATCTTCGCCGTAATCGACCGTAACCTACGATCCCAACGAGAATTCCCAACAACAAACTCACCAACGCCGGTGCGGAGGATACTTTCCCGCGACTGAAGTTATGCGGCTCGGTCACTGGCTCATCCGTCACTCTAAAAAACTCTCCTTGTCCTGAGCCCGTCCGCAGCATGCGCTGCATTTCCTCAAACGTGAAGGGCCGCGCGCCGCGCCTCCCAAACACAGCGATCTGATTTCCACTTTCATCGACTGCACGATCGCGATCGAGCGCCTTGGA
>Ga0209648_10001115_pt1 | contig 21436 bp, 15 predicted proteins | sample GraSoi2013_115cm_FD_185830 | JGI IMG/M metagenome (GOLD analysis project Ga0209648, IMG submission 185830) | Grasslands soil microbial communities from the Angelo Coastal Reserve, California, USA - Sample 9_17_2013_115cm (SPAdes) (version 2) | ecosystem: Environmental > Terrestrial > Soil >... | reverse complement strand
TAGTCGAGTGACCGATGAGCGATACCCAAATGAAGCACATCGGCCAAATACAACCCGCCAAGAAACCAACAAAAGATAAAATAAACTCCGCCTATCAACATTCCAGTCCAAGGTCCCAAATGAGCTGGGGCGAAATACATACAAGCCAGCATGTAGCACAAAATAATCAAATAGCCTGTGATATTGTATATTTTCATGATGGCTCCCGGTTGAGTTATTCAAACAGAAATCGGAGCTCCTTTCAAACAACAAGTTAAAGTAGGTACAGTCTATAGCCCGCAGTTCTTCGACTGCCAGAGTATTTTGTGGTGGCTACGGACTCAGCGCCTGATTGACGCGCAAATGGGAAACTGACCGACTACTGGCGGCGGGCAATGAAATCACGACAGGCAATGCGGGCACTTGCGGGAGTTCTACTTTGCGGCGTGGGGCTGTGGCTCGCGGTGGCGATGCCGTACCGGGAACGAACTTATATCTTCAATGCGGACGGTTGCCGGCTGGAAACCACGATTTTGGAAAAGCAATTGGGAGGGGGACAAGGATCGGTTTTGCTTTTCCATGGAATCTCGGCCAACAAGAAGATCATGTCGTATTTCGCGCGGGGATTTGCGGAGCAGGGCCTGCGCGTGTACGTGCCGGATTTGCCGGGGCACGGGCGGACGGCAGCGCCGTTTTCTCCGGCGCGCGCGGAACAGTGCGGGGAAGCGATTCTGCGCGAACTGCTTGCGCGCGGGATGATCAGCGCCGATCGGGTGATTCTGGCAGGGCACTCGATGGGCGGGGCCATCGCTGAGCGGATTGCGGCGCGCGTTCCCGTAGCGGGCTTGATCGCCATCTCGCCAGCGCCGATGCGCGCCGCGCACGGCCTCACGGCGGAGAAGCTGCTCTTCAGCGATCCGCCTGAGCTGCCGCCGCATTCCCTGGTGATGGCCGGCTCGCTTGAACTGGAATCGATGCGTGGGAATGCCGCGGACCTGGTAGCCGCCCGGAACGATGCGACCACGTCATACGTGCAGATTCGCGGCGCTACGCACGTTAGCGTTCTTTTCAGCAGCACCGCGATGCGTTCTTCGCAAGAGTGGGCGGCGCGCGTCCTGAATTTGCCTCCTGCCGCGGCATCGCCTTCTCACCGGCCGCTCATCGGCGCACTTGCCGGCTTCATGGGAATTATGCTGATCGCCGGTCCATTCCTCAGGGAAATTCTCGGGAAGAACAGAAGCGAAGAAAACATTGTGACGGGGAATGTCGTTGGAGTGCCGCGGCTTCTACTGGAATTTGCGGCAGGTTCGGTGCTGAGTGTACTCATCCTACGCTACTGGATTCCTTTGAGGGCGATTCGACTTTTTCAAGGAGATTACCTTGCCAGCGTGTCGCTTCTCCTTGGGGCCATGCTGATTGTTATGCACTGGAATGGTGTGCGTTCGGCGCTTTCGAGTTTTCGCCGCCACATTCTTGCCGCAGCATTTGCCGGGATCGTGTTGTTCCTCCTGGTGACAGCGTGGTTCGATTTGACGTTCTACGAAGCCTGGCTAACCGGCGCAAAGTGCATGCGCTTCCCTTTCTTGCTGATCGCGTTTTTCCCATACCTGCTGGCGGAAGAAACGTTGCTCGGTCCGACGCAGCACGGAAAAAGATGGCAGAGGCTGGCGCTTGCCTTGACGCTACGGCTCATCACCTGGGGAGCAATGATGGGAGGGGTGATCGTCTTGCACAACGGAGAAATCCTCATTGGCCTGCTGGCCCTTTATCTGGGGGTGTTCAATTTTATACAGCGGAGCGGCATGGACTTGGTGCGTACTGAAACCGGCTCGGCGGCGGCGACAGCGCTATTCGGTGCTATACTCCTCGCGGGCTTTTGCCTGGTGATTTTTCCCCTCACCTAACGGCCCATCACGTTAGGACCCGTCACCAATGGACTGAAGGCGGGGATTCCGCGCGCAGGAACGGAATTGATGGCGCTCAGCGAGACACAACCATGGCCCAGATAGCAATCGTCGGCGGGGGACCGTCCGGCGCGATGTGCGGTGAACAGCTTGCACGCGCGGGCCACAAGGTGAATCTTTTTGACGAGCATCTAGCGTGGGAAAAACCCTGCGGCGGCGGACTGACACACAAAGCGATCCAGTGTTTCCCCTTCCTGCTCGATAATCCTTATCCAAAAAAACTGGTGAATTCCGTCGAGCTGATCAGCAGCGAAGATCACCACGCTACCCTTGAGATGCCGCATCCGATCGTGATCTATTCGCGAACCGTGCTCAACGGCATGCTGCTGGATCGCGCGCGGGAGGCGGGTTGCAACGTGCAGCGCTCGCGCGTAATGAGCGTGGACACCACCACGCCAAAGCCGCGGTACTGTGTGGAAGGCGATTGGCAGGAAGCCGATTTTCTGGTTCTGGCAGCGGGTGCGCGAAATCAACTGGTTCCGGAATCCCGGGCGTTGCAGCGCGATGAATTGGAGATGACCCAGGGTTATTTTATCCCGCAGACTAGAGACTCCATTACCATCAAATTCCTGCGAAACTTTGAAGGTTATGTCTGGTCATTCCCGCGATGCGATCATCTTTCGGTGGGGATTTGCGGCAGTATGTCGTCGCATACGAGCGCGGAACTGCGCGGGCATCTGCAAACGTTCGTGGATAAGCACGGCGTTCAGACGGAAGGCGCAAAGTTCTACAGTCACGTGCTGCCATCGCCGAAGGAGCGCACGCTTTCGGAACGGACCGTGATTGGAAAGAACTGGGCACTCGTTGGAGATGCAGCGGCGTGGGTTGATCCGCTCACGGGCGAAGGGCTCTTCTATGCCATTCGCTCGGGCGAATTGCTGGGGCGATCTCTTGCTGAGGGCTGCCCGGAGAAGTATCCGGCTTGGGTGAAGGCTACTTTCTGCGCGGAGCTGGAGTTCGCGGCGCGCATCGTGCGGCGTTTCTATCGAGGGTCTTTCCTGGGGAGCGCAGTTACGACGCGCATGGTGCAGTTCATGAGGCGCAGCCCGGTGTTCCGGCAATTGATGGGCGATCTCTTCAGCGGGACGCAGGATTACACCAGCCTGAAGCGGAGGCTTTGGGGGCATCTAGGCATCACGATTAGCGAATTCATCTCCAGCGTCTTGAGCCTCGATCGGCCCGCCAGGGCCAGCGTGCCTCGGGCGGGCACAGCGGGCGATTGAAGATCGCTGCTCCTTCCGATTTGGTTCCCAAACATAGCTTTCCTAACGCCCGGCATCTAATAGCCGGGGTATACTGCTTTCCTCTAATCATGGCCATCGAAACCGCACCCAAATCACCAGGCAAAAGTGAAAAGCGCAAGAATGCGTGGAAGAATCTTCCTGACGTCTGGGCACTGATCAAGCCGAGGCGGGGGCTTTTGGCGCTGGGCTTTGTGCTGATGGCGATCAATCGGGTTGCTGGATTGGTGCTGCCGGCCTCCACTAAATATCTGGTGGACAACGTCATCAGCCAGAAACAAATCCAGTTGTTGACGCCAATCGTGGTCGGTGTTCTCACCGCGACAGTTATTCAGGGCCTAACGTCATTCACGCTGACTCAATTGCTCTCGAAGTCCGCTCAAAAAATGATTGCCGACATGCGCCGCCAGGTACAGGCGCATATCGGCCGGCTCCCGGTGGCGTTTTATGACGCGAACAAAACCGGCGCGCTGGTTTCGCGAATCATGAGCGACGTGGAAGGCGTTCGCAATCTGGTCGGAACCGGCCTAGTCGAGTTTGTCGGCGGGCTGATGACCGCGGTTATCGCGCTGATTTACCTGCTTCATACCAGCGTGACCATGACCGGCGTGGCGTTTGGCATTCTGCTGGTCTTCGGATTCGGCATCAATAAAGCGTTTGCGACGATTCGCCCGATTTTCCGCGCGCGGCCGAAAATCAACGCGGAAGTCACAGGGCGCCTCACGGAATCGCTGAGTGGCGTTCGCGTGGTGAAGGGTTACCACGCCGAGCAGCGTGAAGAAGGGGTCTTCGCCACGGGCGTGCAGCGGCTGCTCGACAATGTTCTGAAGACGCTCACGGCCACTTCGCTAATGAGTCTTTCCGCCGCCGGGCTGATGGGGATCGTCAGCGCCATTATTATGGAGCTCGGCGCGCACAAGATTCTAGGTGGCACGATGACGCTGGGAACCTTCTTCGCGTTCAACATTTTTTTGGGCCTGCTGATTGCGCCGGTCTTTCAAATCGTGGCGATCGGGACGCAAATCACGGAGGCCATTACCGGCCTGGAGCGCACGCGCGAAATTCTGAACGAGAAGCTGGAGGATGAGGAACCCGGGCGCACACAGACGCTCGATCGTGTGAACGGTCTCGTCGAGATGGAAAATGTGAGCTTTGCTTACGACACGCGGAAAGAAGTTCTGCACGAAGTGAGTTTCCGATCGGAACCCGGAACGGTCACGGCTCTGGTTGGTCCTTCTGGAGCGGGAAAATCGACAATCATCGGGTTGATTGCGGCGTTTTACGTGCCGTCGAGCGGGCGCGTGCTGGTCGACGGCGTGGACCTTTCGACTGTGAAGCTGGATTCCTATCGCACACAGCTCGGCGTCGTACTGCAGGAGACTTTTCTTTTCGATGGAACGATCCGGGAAAATGTCGCTTTTGCGCGGCCCCACGCCACAGAAGAAGAAATTCTCGCCGCTTGCCACATCGCGCGCGTGGACGAATTCGCCGAGTCCTTCGAGAACAAATATGAGACGGTCGTCGGCGAACGTGGAGTAAAACTCTCCGGCGGGCAGAAGCAGCGCGTTTCGATTGCTCGCGCGATCCTGGCCGATCCGAGGATTCTGATTCTCGACGAAGCAACGTCCAGCCTCGACTCGGAATCGGAGGCGCTAATCCAGGAAGGTCTGCGTTACCTGATGCGCGGACGGACGACGTTCGTTATTGCGCACCGGCTTTCCACGATTCGGCGCGCCGATCAGATTCTTGTTGTCGAGGCCGGGCGCGTTATCGAGCGCGGAACTCACGAAACGCTCTACGCTCTTGGTGGCCGTTACTACGATCTCTACACCAAGCAGCACGCTGTCGAAGCGAACCTCTTCCTGGCGCCCGGGGAAAGCACGCTCGAAAGCGACGAACCTGACGCCACCCAAGTCACGTCACCGGTGAATGGGCGCGGCGACGCCGCTTTACCCGACGCCATCCGCATCATTCGCGGGCAATCCAGCTAGGTTTAATTCCGGATCAGTTTTCCTGCAAGAGGGTTCAGTTCTCCGCCATTTCTTACTGGTGACGGGCCGCTACTTTTACGGCACCCATTGTCCGGTTTGCGAGCAAGGTGCGAGTGCCATTCCATACGAGTTGGACTCCGGCGAAAATGGCGATCATGGCGATAACTAATTTCAGCTTTCGCGCGGGAACGTGCCGGGCTAATGCGCATCCGAATATAACGCCAGGCACTCCACCCGCGAGGAGCTGGAGGAGAACTGGAGAGTTAATCGCGCCAAACTTCCAATGGAGCGCTCCGCCGATCACTGCCAGTACGAGGCCAAAAATCAGGTCTGTGCCAACCACTTCGGGAGTGGTCATCTCCGAATAGTTCAAGAGTAGAACGGTACCAAGCGCGCCGGCTCCGGCGGAGGAGAATCCGGATTCCACACCGATGGGGAGCGCGAGCCAGGGCAGCCAGCGGGAATTTTTCCGAGCGAAACCTGGATTTTGGGCGCGCGGGACGAACGTCACGCTGGAAGATGCGGCGAGCAGGATTCCAAGGAGGATGATGACTACCGGATTCCCGCCCTCTTGTCCTATCAGCCGGAGCACAAACGTGCCTAGCAGGAGGCCGGGGATCGCTCCGAGCAGAAGCAGCCACAGATATCGTCCGTGAAATCGTTTCCCCAGCAGATAGAAAGGAGCGGCGATCAACCGCAGGACGCCTGCAAAGACGAACGCCGTGCCCACGGCTTCGCCGGCGGTCAGCCCGACGATCAAGACAAGCGCGGGCACGGTGAAGCTGCCGCCGCCTATACCAGTCAGCCCAACGGCGACAGCGATAAGGAACCCTATGAGGAAGTTCATGCCTCAGCTCGCTTCGAGAATGTATGAATGCCGCATTCGAGCTTGGTTCCGCCCCAGCGCCCGGATCTGGGATTGTTTGGATCAGCCGGTAGCGCAGTGCAAGGCTCGCAGCCGATGCTGAGATAGCCCTCGTCGTATTGAGGAAGGTGGCTGATGCCATTCGAGTTCGTGTAATCCCACACTTGTTCCCAGTTCCAGTCCGCGAGGAGACTCACCTTCCAAAGCGTTTTGCCCGTGGGGAGACGGTGAAGCTCGAGCTTCTTGAGATTTTTGCGCGTGGGGGACTGTTCGCGGCGCAATCCGGTGAACCAGACGTCGAATGGTTCCAAAGCGCCGAGGAGAGGCTCGACTTTGCGCAATTGGCAGCAGCGGGTGGGATCGGTCTGGTTAAGAATGCCGAATGCCGACTCTTGTTGCGGGACGGTTTGCTCAGGGAGGACGTTGACGACGTGTAGCGACCATTCTTTCGCCATCTTGTCGCGGTATTCGTAAGTTTGTTGGAAATGATAGCCGGTATCCAGGAACAACACCGGCACGTCTGGAATGCGTTTGCGCAAGAGATGCAGGACGGCCATATCTTCGGCTTGAAAGCTGCTGGTCAGGCAGGCGCGGGCGCTCTCACTGGCGGCGAGCACCGTGTCGAGGGCTTGTTCCGGAGCGAGATTCTCGATTGCCTCGGCGATGTGGTCTACGTTCATTTAATTCACCTTTTGCTGAATCTTTCGCGGTTCATCTACAAACTGCAGAGACTTGGCAAACGCGAGGACTTGCTTGATGGTTTGTTCCTCGTCGAGACGGAGTTCTGGTGCGCCAGCAATGTCCAAAATACGATTGCCGAATTCCAGCGCGATTCGGTGTTTTGTTTCCTCCGCAAGAGTGACACCGGAATAGAGGACGATGACCCCGGCCGACATTGCCACGTGAATCACCAGGTCCAGAGCATCGCCGGAGAATTCGGGACGGCTAAGGTGCAAGACCTCGAAGCCGAGATCGAAGAGGAGACGCTCGACCCGCTCTGCAAGCGCCGCACGGCTTTCGAGTAGAACAACGCCCGGAAAATGACTGTGGCGTGCGTATCGTTCCGCGGGCGCAACGGGAACTTTGTCCGCAGGGGAAACAGCAAGTTCGTTTTCAGGTTTTCGGGCGATTTCCGTCGCGAAGACGTCTTCTTGAATCATTCCCCCGCCCACAGTGGCATTCGTGGCAGGGTCGATCAAAATGAAGCTGCCCGTCGTCCGGTTACTTCTGTATGGATCGAAAAATAAGGGCACATGGGTCTCAAACTCAACGGAACCGATTTCGTTCATCTCCAATCGGGTGGCAGGTTCGTGCGCCAGGGTATTGACGTTGACGCGATGGCGAATGCGCAGCGCGCGGATCTTCGTCTGCCGAGCGGTGTGTTTGACGAGATAGTCGCGGCCCAATTCGAGGGAAGTCGCGTGAAGCCAGACGACACTGGCATGAAATTTCCTTGAGACTTTCGGCAGATGGTCAGGCGAAACCAGCATATCGCCCCTGCTGAGGTCGATCTCCTCATCCAACTGCAGAGTCACGGACATGGAGGAGGAAGCCTGTGGTAGATCGCCATCGAAGGTCACGATGGAGCGCACTGTGGTTTTTCGTCCCGAAGGAAGCGCCACGACGAGATCGCGGGGATGAATGGAGCCACTGGCGATGCGGCCAGCGAAGCCGCGAAACGTGGCGTCTGGACGAATCACGGTTTGCACTGGAAAGCGAAAACTTTGCAGCGAATCCTTTTCAGGAAGCGGGACAGTTTCGAGATGTTCCAGGAGCGTTGGACCGTGATACCACGGCATGCGAGTGCTGCGGTCGACGACGTTGTCTCCCTCGAGCGCGCTGATCGGCACGCATTGCACGTTGGAAATCCCGAGCTGCGCCGCGAGCACCAGGAAATCATCCTGCAACTTGCGGAAGACATCTTCGCGATACCCGGCCAGATCCATTTTGTTGACGGCAGCGAGCACGTTGGTTATTCCAAGGAGGGATGCAATGAAGGCGTGACGGCGCGTTTGGGGGAGGATCCCTTTTGTTCCGTCTATTAAAATGACGGCCAGATCCGCGGTGGACGCGCCCGTGGCCATGTTACGCGTGTACTGCTCGTGCCCCGGAGTGTCGGCAATGATGAATTTGCGACGAGCGGTGGCGAAATACCGGTAAGCCACGTCGATGGTGATGCCCTGCTCGCGTTCTGCCCGCAGACCATCCGTGAGCAGCGAAAAATCGAGCGGCCCAGTCGAACGGTTGATGCGGCTCTTCTTCACCGAGGCGAGTTGATCTTCATAGACGGCCTTGGAGTCGTGCAAGAGACGGCCAATCAGGGTGGACTTGCCGTCGTCGACGCTTCCGGCGGTGGTGAAGCGAAGCAGCTCGGTGTTCAGGTCCTGCTCAAAAAAAGTGGAGAAGGCGCCGTGCGGACTGTTTTTCACGGAAGAGATCATCAGAAGTAGCCCTCGCGCTTCTTGAGTTCCATGGAGCCTTCTTCGTCGTGGTCGATAGCGCGGTTTTCGCGTTCGGAGCGGCGGAAGGACACCATTTCCTCGATGATCTTGGGTACGGTGTCGGCATCGGAACGGATCGCTCCCGTGCAGGGAACGCATCCGAGCGACCTCATGCGGCACTTCACGCGCTGCGTTTTCTCTCCTGGCAAGAGCTGTGTGAGATGATCGATAACCACAATGGCACCGTTGCGGAGGACCACATCGCGTTCCTTGGCGAAGTAAAGCGGCACGATGGGAATTTCTTCTGCGTGGATGTAGAGCCAGACGTCGAGTTCGGTCCAATTGGAAAGGGGGAAAACGCGAATGCTTTCGCCTTTGTCGAGACGGGAGTTGAAAATATTCCACAATTCGGGCCGCTGGTTTCTCGGGTCCCACTGGCCCAGCCCATCGCGGAAAGAGTAGATGCGCTCTTTGGCGCGTGATTTTTCCTCGTCGCGGCGCGCTCCGCCGAAAGCCGCATCGAAGCCGCCCTCAGCCAGCGCGTCCAGGAGCGACTTCGTTTTCAGGAGCCCGCAGCACTTCTGCGTGCCCAGTGAATAAGGGTTTGCGCCGGCGTCGAGCGCTTCCTGATTCTTGTGAACGATGAGCTCCGCGCCGATCTGCCGGGGATAAGCGTCGCGGAACTCGATCATCTCCGGGAATTTGTAACTGGTGTCCACGTGCAGCAGGGGAAAAGGAATTCGCCCGGGGAAAAAAGCCTTTTGCGCCAAGCGGAGCATGACCGAAGAGTCTTTTCCGATCGAATAGAGCATCACCGGACGCGCGAATTCGGCGGCCGCCTCGCGGAGAATGTGAATGCTCTCGGACTCAAGGGCGCGCAGGTGATTGAGCCGCCGAGGCGAGCGGGTCTCGCCATCGATGGCCCTCGCGGGTTCGAGTTCCGGCTGCCGAACTAAGACTTCCGATGCGTTGGTCATGAGGTCCCCTAAAAACAAAAAACCCACCTGCCGAAAAACCTGGCGGTGGGTTCGCTTCAATCTTGGAGTAGAGAGCTGTTAGAAAGCTGGCTTCCTATCCAAACAAGACGCGGCGGCCGTCACCGTGGGGTGCGGACAACAACAAACGCCGGTCATGCGGATAGAAGTCATTCCGTTATCTAGAATACCGAATAGCCCTCGGACGGGCCAATCATCTTTTCAGCTTAATGACATCAATAATTTGGATGCTTGCTACACACTCCCGGTTATGCCGTAGGGCGGCGCACTATCAATTTTTTCGCCGCAGGCGGCGGGAGCAAGGTAGCCATTTTGCGGATCATCGCCAGCACCAGCCTTTTGTCGCCATCGGAGAGCGTGGTGCTGTACTTCTTGATCTCCGCCAAAAAGCGAATTTCGTCCTGCGAAAGCTCCCCAAGCGCTTTTTGCGTTTCGCGGTCGCGCGGCGTTTCCGTCCCGGGGAAGAAATCCGCGAGCGAGATGTCCATGGCTTCCGCGATTTTGGCGAGCGTTTCAAGAGACGGAACGGTGTGTCCGTTTTCGACGCGCGACAGGTAACAACGCAGGAGTCCAGTGCGGCGCTCGATGTCGCCTTGCGACAGGCTACGCTGGCCCCGATAGGTCCTGATGACTTCTCCGATGTTTACTCTAGGCTTCTCTTTTGGCATGGTCTCCTCACGTGAGGGGGTAGCTTACTCACTAACAGCAGGAGTGGCAAGAGGGATTTTCAGGCGGATGGTTCCAATCCGATAAGGGGGAAGACAGCATGGAAACTATACTCCCAGGTACTGGGGCACGAAATGAAAGAGGCGAGCCGAAGCCCGCCTCTTTCCAAATACTCTCGTAGATCTGAATCCGCAACTGCGGTAGGCACTTCTACCGCGAAGGCGTCACCGTTGCTGGCTGCTGGAGGCGGAATTCGAGCAAGGTTTCGCTGGGCACTTTCACCTGCGCTCCCTTGGTCAGGACTTGGACGCCCGCGCCTGTGGCCCCTCCGGCCGCCGCGCCAATCGCCGCGCCCTTTCCGCCGCCCGCGATGGCCCCAATGATCGCTCCGGCGGCCGCGATGCCACCCACTTTCTTGGCTGTAGAGGCGCCTTGGCCCTTGCCCTGCAGCGTGTAGTCGCTGCTGACAACCGGGTAATCCTTGCCGTCAATCACCATGCGCGTGAGTTCCAGCTGTAACTCGGACTTGCCCGTAAATGTTCCGCTCTTCTCCGCGTTGGCGAGCCGGCCATACACATCGGTTCCCTTGCGCGCGACAATTGTATTTCCGACGGTCAAGTCCGTTTCGAGGCTGGCATGGAAAACGTCACCAACGTGATTCTTTGCGGAATCCACACCATCGATCATGCGCACCAGCAGGGACTGTCCTGCGGGGATGGTGACGTCCCCACCTGAAGCGGAGTTCGCCATGCTGTTCGCTGGCATAGCTGCCGCGGCAGGAGCAGAACGCCCGGCAGCACCGGTAAACGTCAGCGCCACGGCATCCGTGGTGTTAAAAGTCTGGACTTCGCCATTGATTTCGAAGCGTAAAACAGCTTGCGTACCGCCGAGATATTTCCCTTTCAATACGCGGCCATCTTTTAATTCCAATGTATCCGCAGCAGCAGCGGCCACGAAAAACAGACCCAAAGCAACCGCCACAAAGAGACGATTCACACTTTTCATTGTTCCCTCTCACGACCGGAAATCACAATTCCTGAAGATCTCCGTATCCGTTTCCCAGCCGGGCCCTTTGCGATTCTACCGCATTGGATGACGAAAACGTGCTGAATGGTTGCGCCGAAGCGGCAGTACCGTGTTAGAGGGACAGGGGAAGCGATGTCCGCTACCGGCGCGACGCTCCCTTGGAATCGGCTGTCATCTTGAGCGCAGCGCCTATGCCGTTGCAACCTACAAGAAAGGAAAGAAAGGGCCCAGGCTTTAGAGCTTGGGCCCGCCGCAGATCGATTGTATGAATAGGCGTATGAGTGAGGGTATGGCGGATCACTCGGTTCCTTGCGAAAGGGCTAGCGCCGCCTACGGTAGTAGGCGCGTGGCCTCGTCCGCATCCTCCGCCAGACGCATGAGGACGGCAACGATACTTGTGTTTGTGCCGGTCGCAGGGTCGAGGAAAAGCCCATCGTCGACGAAACTCCGGACGGCGGCCATAGCGCCCCCATCCGGTTCCGCCGTTGGGCGAATGATGGAAACGGGACCGAAATTCGAGTTAAGGAAGATGGTTGGCTCGGGCATGATCAGGTTGGTCTGGAACTGATCGGCAACTGTTTCGCCGCCGCCTATTGAGCCGGTCGCACCAGTTGTGGGATCGACCCCTTGATTGAGGTTGGGAAAAGAAAGATCGCCGTCCGTGATTTGGGGCGCGTTTCCGGCTTTGTCGTGCCAGACCTGGAAGTGCATGGTTTCACTCGGGCCGATACTGAGAAGAATCCGCAGCACTTCGAGATTGGTTACTCTTTGAGCCAGCGTCGGGTAAAGGCTAGTGCCACCCTGCTCGATGAACCCAAAGTGAAAACCGGCTGTGCTCGCAATCGCCTGAAGGTGATTGGGAATAGTGCCGTCTGGGTTCAATGCGGCCTCGTCATCGGTCCGAGGAATAGCGGTATGCGGTCCCTTGGCGAGATCGGGCACGGCGTTCTCGAATTTGCCTCCGGGGGGATTATCGGTCGCGCTGCGATAACGCGTCCACCAACTCGTATCGACCCTCAGTTGCTTCAGATTCGTGAGCCGTCCAGTCTGCGGCACTCCTGTTACTCCACTGGGCGGAAGAGTCGCGAACTGACTTAGATCAATCATCTTGGCGCCTTTTGATTGGAGATAGTTGTTCAGGAATCGGTGGTGGCTGATTTCGTCATCCGTATTGTCTGCAATGTACTGCGGCATGTCGCCATCGAGCACCTGCAACGCAGTGACGTATCCCGGAGCAAGACCCGTGCTGATTGCCTTGCCATTCACCTGCAGATCGATCCCAGAGAGGCCGATGGAGCTAGGCACTTTCGGACTCGGTCCGCCCAATTCCGCGTATTGGATCCACAGATCCTGCTCGACCTGTTCCAGGGCGCTTAGAAACGTCAGAATGGCGATGTCTCCCTTGGTGATTGGCGCGCTGGCGACTTGGTGTTCCCGGTCGAATGCAGACGCTTTGCCTGCCAGCAGACCAGCGCCCAGAGTCGCTGCCCCCGCTACTGTTCCATTCTTCAAAAATGAGCGTCGCGTGCTGTCCTTTGAGAACATATTCCCTTCTTTCTTCATCGGTCTTTCCCCTTTTCGATTCGTAATTTGAGTCCCGCCGCAACGAAGCAAGAAACCAGTCAGCGGTTGAGACCTGTGCCAAAAGAGTCTTTGGGCTTAGATGGCAAAAGAAGGCTGGGAATAAATCAGGAGAAGGACAAGTCTCTATAAGCGACCGGGCCCATCAAGTGTAAGGGCTTAACAGAAAAGGTCATGGGTGATTGGATAGGACTGGCAGGCAACCCTGTGTCGAGGCGGGGTAACCCACAGGGATAAACGAATGAATGAAAGTCAAAGCTCAAGCCCCGTCATGCGTTTCGGAACGTTTGAAGTCAACCTCCACTCGCGCGAAGTACGCAAGCATGGAATGAGAATCCGGCTGGAAGAAAAACCCTTCCAGATTCTGGAGATGTTACTGGACCGAGCCGGGCAAGTTGTAACCCGAAAGACGCTTCGCGAAAGACTCTGGCCTGATACGCACGTCGGTTACGAGCACGGCCTGAACACCGCCGTCAACAAACTTCGCGACTTGCTGGGCGACTCCGCGCGGAGTCCGCGATTTGTCGAAACCCTCCCGCGGCTTGGCTATCGGTTCATCGCCCCGGTGATCAAGCCCGGGAATGGTGGCGCTGCAACGGAGGCCAAGAAAATGCTTCTTGTCCTGCCGTTCGAAAGCTTATGCGGTGATGACGAACAGGAATTCTTTGCCGAGGGATTGACGGAAGAGACGATTTCGCAACTCGGCCAGCTTAACCCCAAGCGGTTGGGGGTGATCGCAAGAACCTCAGCGGTTCAATACAAGGCCACGAAGAAATCTATTGGAGAAATTGCCGCAGAGTTGCACGTCGACTGCGTGCTGGAGGGAAGCGTACGGTGCGATGGCCGGCGGGTTCGCATTACCGGCCAGTTGATTGAAGCGAGAGACCAGACCCATTTGTGGTCGGCTACTTACGACCGTGATTTGCGGGACGTTTTTGAGGTGCAAACGGATGTGGCGCGCCAGATTGGAAAAGCGCTGGCGCCGGAATTGCTAGCCGACTAAGGCGCCGCTGGCTCGACGTTCCAGCCTTCGATGACCAATTCGGGTGTCGCGCCATGGAGTTCGGCGGAATCGAATCTCGCCGTAACCGTCTTTTTCTCGCCCGGCAACAGTGAGAAATAGTTGTCGCTCCAGAAGACCGGCACCACATCTTCTCCGCCCTTGCCCCGCGTGAGTCGCGGATGGACCATAAACGCCACGCTATCACCTTTATTTAAGACGGCCAGCATAATCCAGCCGCTCTGTCCCTTCGAGTAAAGCGACCTGATGATCGCCAATTTTGCTTTTGGCAGGCTGTTCAGCCCGGTGAGGTCCGCGAATTCCTTCTGCGGTGTGTAGACGGTGTCGGCTCTTTTGTCCCAGTCGAGCACGTCCGCTTTTGTCGACAGCCAATAAAAATTGTCGCTGAGCAGCTTGCCCGCCGCATCGTGCAGCTGGAGCTTCAGGAAATAGGTCGGCGTCAGTCCATCCGGTTTAGGAAGATCGAAGGCCTTGGTGCTGCTGTCCGTCCCCAAATCAAGTGTCGCCTCGCGCGAAGCTTTTTCCTTGGCATCGAGGTTGTAGATTTTCGCGCTGACTCTTGCGCCTTTGAGGATTTCGTACGTTCCGTTGATTACCGCGACGGAGTTGTCGTCGTACGAATATTGAACATGAACCGGCTCGCAGGCCTTTTTCGTCCCGAAATACCCGCCCGCGGGAACCAGATAGTAATCGTACAGATGCCAAATCAGGGAAGGCCACGAGTTGTTTAACATCCACTGAATCACGCCCGTGGAGGTGTATTTGTTCCGCCCATAGGCTTCAAACATCGCGCGCTCGCCGTCGTAAGTCATGGCCTGCGCCTTGCGCTCGTAATCATCGAGCGATAAAGCTTGTCCGTAGCGCCGGGTCAAACCATCGGTAAATACATTGATGGTCGTGAAGCGCTCGCCGCCCGCGTGATAATTCCAGACCTCATCGATTGGCCAAAGATGCTCCTTGGGAATGAATCTCTCCAGCGATTCCCGTGTCGGAATCGCCGGCCCCGGGCTTGTTTCCGTGTTGTATCCATAGGCGCCGCCCGCTCTCGTGTCTGCCAGCCAGTACACCGGCGGCACATACTCGTAGGGGCCGGTCATTTTCACACCGGACTCACCGCTTACTTCCGCCTTCTGTTCCGAAGCGGACGAGACGATCGGATTTGGCCACTGCAGTTCTTTCTCGATGTTCAAGTACATTCTTTCGACGTCAGCGGGCGGAGGATTGTCGCTGCCGTTCAGCCATACAAACACGCTCGGATGATTTCGCAGCCGGGTAATCTGGTCGCGTAGCGAAGCCGCCGCAATGCGATTTTGGTCACCCTCCCAGCTTTTCCATTTCTCCCACGCATCGCAGCAGGTCCACCCGGGCATCACCAGAATCCCGAGGCGGTCCGTTTTCTCAAAGAATTCGTCGCGGTCCAGCCGCCCTTCCAAGCGGATGGTGTTCATGCCCATATCGCGCACATAGGCAAGGTCTGCATCCAATCTCTGCGATGACCACCGGAAAAGCAGATCGGGCGCCCAAGCCGCACCGCGGATCAATACTTTCTTCCCGTTGATCTTGAACAACCGGTGTCCCTTTTCCGTGAGTTCCGAAGTAACCTCGCGGATCCCAAACGTCACGCTTGCGGCGTCCGAAACGTGCTGGCCAATATCGAACGTCAGCTTGGCTGTATAGAGATGCGGCGCCCCCATCTGATAGGGCCACCACAACCGCGGATGTGTCAGCTTCAGCTTTGCAAATTGTTCCGGGGCAAATTTAACGATCTTCGATTCGCCGCCGCTCAGTTCCACGGGCTGCTGCACGGGGATCCCATCGAGGTCAGCGTGAAGCATGCCTTTCACAGGTTCATTCGAAACGTTGAACACTTCCCCGCTGATAGTGAGCTCCGCAGTCTTGTATTCCGCATCCAGCTTGCTGGTCACGAATGGATTGCGCACCGCCACGACCCCACTCGACCTCAGAAAAACTTCTTTCCAAATCCCCATGTCTTTGTCCGGAGGCGTGGGATTCCAATCGACCCAGGTGATTCCCAGGTCATACTTCCCTGGGGCGAATACCTCGACCGCTAGTGCATTGGCTTTCCCCGGCTGCAAGAACTTGCTCACGTCGAATTCGTACGAGCGGTAAGTTCCTGCGACATCATTGGCATCTTCTACTTTGTGACCGTTGATCCAGATGTTCGCCCGGTAGTTGATGCCCAGAAAATTCAGCCATTGCGTTTTCCTGCTGTCTCCCGCCAGGGGCGTGAACTCCGTGCGATACCACCACGAGCAACGAAACGGACTGTCTTCCGGCATTTCCTGATTGGCAAAGAGATTTTTGTCGGAATAATTCATTCCCGGAATGGACTTAAGGTTTGAGCCGTAGTTCGGGTCAGGGTAGGTTCTGTCCGAGACCAGCGCGCCCACCACTGTCGCCGGAATGTCCGTCTTGTGCCAACCCTGCGTATCAAAGCCGACAGACGAGATTTGTTCGCCAGTGGCTTTCACCTCGCACGACGACTGGATCTGCCAATTCTTGTGAAGATGGGTTCGCGAAGGGTGGTCCTCGGTCGCGGCGGCAACAATCACGGGAAGCACCATCAAGATGAAAGCTCCTCCCAACCTCCGGGCTGAGAATTTCCGCAAACGTGGCATGGATCTCCTCGATGAAATTCGCAATTCAGACGGCAGCCGGCTGGTGCATCGCTTCACAGGAAACCGGCGCACACGATATTAAACCGTTTCAAAATCGACGTTAAGCATTTTCTCGAATCGGGGCGCGAACGAGGAGGATTTACGAACTTCCAGGATACGGTTGGCCAATTCTTAAGAAACGTGAGCCGCGGTGAGGTCGCGCGGAGGCACTCTGCACAACCTCACCGCTGGCTTCTCCCCTCAGGAGCAACCTGTGAAGTCCAGCTCCGCCGCAGTCGTGGTGGCACCCGCAGTGACCTTCAGCGGCATGGCAGTTCCGTCCTTACTCGTAGTTTGAGACGGCGGTGAGCACATCGCGGCGTCGGACACGGGATTGGTTGCATCCGCCTCGACGGTATACAGAACGTCGCCTGTTGCCGCTGCCGTGATTGTGGTCTTGCCCGCGGAGAATGTACCCGCGGTCGGATTGCTCGCCGGCACAACCAATGTATAGCTTCCGCAGAACGCGCCCTTAGGGGCTCCCGTTGGGCATGCTGTGCTCGAAGTCACCATAACATCCGCGGCATTCGACTTCGGGAACAGCGGAACTGTGAATGTGTGGCTTGTGCTCGATACCGTCACGCTTTGCAGCGCGCTAACGTCCGCGTCGATGGTCGCTCCCGTTGTTCCATTAATGGCCGTAATCGTCCCCTGGATCGTTCCTGGCCCGGTCGAAGCGCCGGCCGTCGCTGGCTTCTCTGCGACGAGCGGCACTGCACCGAGGTTCGTTCCTCCGGGAACGTTGAGCACCACGGTAGCGTCGTAGGCGGTGCCCGAAGCGGTAAGGGCATCCGACACGACATCAAACACCGCGCCCACAGCAAGCGGACAGAAACTGAAGTGTCCGGCTGGATCCGTCACCTGCTGCATAACGATGCGATCCGTGCCGAACTTGTCCGCGAATTGCAGCGTGACGATAGCTCCGGCAACGGGTTGCGACGTAACGCTATCCACGATCTGCCCGCTGATCCCCGTCATGTTTACGCTCACTACACCCGCGGTGAGCACCGGCTTCAGACGGAAATCTCCGTTGCCTTGAATGAGGATGGAGGCACACGTGTTGAAATCAATGTTCAAGTCCACCGACTGTCCCGCAGCCACGTGGATCGGGCCTCCCATAATTTGCCCAGGCGGAATCTTCAGACCTGTGTTTGCCTCACTGCTCAAATTCAGTGTGTTCGCCGTCCCGGCTGTGTCGACTACACAGTTGAAGACGTCGCCCCCGAGTTGCTTGAAGCACGCGTTGCTGTTGTTTGACGGCGCCGGCCCGCTCGGTGCGGCGTTGGCCAGCAAAATCAAGCGAATCTGCTGATAATCGCCTGCAGGCAAGGAGGTCGAGCCAAGTTGCTCAAGCAGACATTGTCCGTTGGCCGGTAGATGCAGAAGGTCGACTTGTATAGGAGCGGAAACGAGTTGTGGCGCGAGTTCCTGCCAACCGGAAGAGCTATTGTCCGCAGTCGCGCTGGTATGCGCCTGAATCGAACGAATCGTGACGAAGACCTTCATGAAATTTCCGCCGGGCGCGGCCGTACCTCCCGCAGGCACGCCAGTAGCGCTGGACGTGGCCGCGCAAGAGGGCGGGTCGCTAATGGACACGCTTACTGTGCCCATACTTGAGCTTTGCATTATGGGAGGATTCCCTCCGCAGCCGATGAAGGTCAAAGCCAGCGCTGTTATCACCAAACCTAGCAAAAAATAAGGAGTCGGCCGTTCCTTTGCGCGGAACTTTGCATTGGAGATCATGAAAGCCTCCGAATTCGAAGATAAACTTGCTTTGTTAGCGGCCCGGTGTGGGGACAGAATGCACTCTTACGGTTGACCATCCGGGGCGGATGCGAAAGGTCAGTACTAAAACTGCTAGAAGTTTCAACCCGTATGCATTCTACTGGGCAGCTTATCCCATTTACTGATGAGCAATCCTCCAACCTTTCCTTTGCTCTCCTAAATTGCGATGGCTCTGCGCGTTAGGGTCATTGGCCTTCGAGGAATCAACCGAGTGCTGAGTCAAAACTACGACATTCCATGTAAATTTGGGTAGAAACTTTCTGCCGATGGCAATCGGACTTCGGCGAATCGGGAACCTTATAAGATCCCGGCTGCCGTCTCTGGACTCCACGCGGCGTCATGTTGAGTGGTCCCGGAGGAGGGGGTCGAACCCACACGGTACTAAGTACCACTGGATTTTGAGTCCAGCGCGTCTGCCAGTTCCGCCACTCCGGGCTTGCAATCCAAAATAGCATGAGGCCACGCTGCGCTCAAGTCACTCCCATTTCCTACGCCAACCACAACTTTTCCACAGCCCTTTTCACAGGCCTGCTGGACGCAGCCTTTCCCGCGCGCTACGATTGTTTGGCCTTCGACAGGGGTTCCTTCACGGGACAATCGAGGGCGCTCGACCTGGATTAACGACATGGCAACTGTCACGGCTCTTGCCTCCGGAGCTCGCCCGGAGCACCGCGGCCTTTCCTTCTGGATGGACCGCGTCATCAAGGAGCTGGAAAACGTCCACTCGTCTCCCGACGCGGACGTCGTCCATGATCTTCGTGTAGCCATCCGCCGCTGCCGATCGGTCGCCGCAGTCATGGAAGAGGTGGACGCCGACCGCGCTTGGCCGGCCATGCGCAAAGTCCCGCGCAAACTCTTCCGTAGGCTCGGCGCACTTCGCGACGCTCAAGTGATGGACGAGTGGGTTAAGAAGCTCGCCCCCGAAACGGATCCAGTCCGCACTCATCTGCAAGCCTCATTCGAATCGAGCGGGTCCAATTTGCGAGATAACGCACTCCGCGTGGCCGCCAAGTTCGACCAAAAATCCTGGAAGCGCCTCGAGCGTACCTTGCGCCAGCGCTCTCGCCTCGTTCCCATTGACAGTCTCGCGGCCGAATGCCTGGCGCTGGAGCGATTCGAAAGCGCCAGGGAACTTCACGCCAAGGCCTTGCGCACCGAAAAACCCAAACCCTGGCATGCGCTGCGCATTGGACTAAAGCGCTTTCGCTATACCGTCGAGAGCCTCCTCCCAGACCACTACGCCGCTTGGAGCGACGATCTTAAGCGCCTCCAGGACATGCTCGGAGAAATTCACGACCTCGATGTCCTCACGGAAGTCGTGAAGAAGTCTGACTTCCTCGAAACTGAAGATTCTCTGAAACTCTGGCAGGAAATCATCGAGCGTGAACGCAAACAACGCTTCGAAACCTATCGGCAGCTCACTCTTGGCAAGACCAGCCTCTGGAACCTATGGCGCGCCGGACTCCCCACGAACGGCCGCGTTGAAGCCGCCGCTCTGGCCCGTTTGCGCGCCACGGCCCGCGGCGTCGATCCGCATGTGCGTCGTACTTCTCAAGTTTCTCGCGTCGCTGTCGCCATTTTCGACGCCTTCAAGCGCGCCGATTCCGCTCCCGCCTTCCGCGACGCGGCTCTTCACCGGGTCATGTTGGCTGCCGCTCGCATGCACGGGGTTGGCGATGCGAATGCCGCCAAGTCCGCTCAAAAAGCAGCGCGAAAATTCTTGCTCGCTCTCCCCATTCCTCCCGGATGGAGCAATGATGATTGGGAGTTGCTCGCCCTGGCGGTTCGCTACCACCGCGGCACCGAGCCCCGTGCCAAGGATCGCGCTTTTTCCAACCTATCGGCCGCACAGCAGGACAGCGTCCGCGTCCTAGCTGGCGTTTTGCGCTTAGGGCGCGCCCTTCGCAAATGCGGCGTGCTCACTGGTGCGGGACTGCGCGCCGAAAAATCCACCGACGCCGTTGTTCTTCGTGTTCCCGGCCTGATGGATGATATCGACACCGCCGCCCGCCTGGCTGCTGGCAAGCATTTGTTGGAAGACTACCTCCGCATGCCCTTGATCGTGAAGACTGCCGCGAAACCGGGGAAAGTCGTAGCTTTGGAGCTCCGGCCAACTCCTGAGTTCACAGTCGCCACTTCCGATTGAAGGGGTCGTTTCTCTATTTCGCCGCGCGCCGCAGTAACTTCGGCGTCGCCAGCCATACGAGTTCGCCAATCGGCGGCGAGAGTCGCCTGAGTTCCAAAAACGCCACTCCCGCCTTCTTCAGCGCTGTAAGGTGTTTCTTTGATCCCAGCGCCGTGGCGATGACGTCATCAAGCTGCGGTGCATGCCCAAAAAGAAAGACTGTGGACGCCTGCTTCTGTTTCACAAGTTCCCGGAAAAGCTGCGAAGGCTCCGCCCCCGGCAGCAACAAATCCGTCCGCCGGATTCTCTGCTTAGGGTAGTCGAACGGACCCGCGAAGATTTCCGCGGTCTGTGCTGCGCGCACGTAGGGGCTCGTCAAGAAAAGATCCGCGGACACTCCGAGCCCCGCCGCACCCTTGGCGGCCTGCAGGGTTTTCTCCACCCCTTCCTCGGTCAAATATCTTTCCGGGTCAGGGGGGCACTTCGGATCGTCACGGTCGATGGCGATCCCGTGCCGCACGATGTAGAGCTTCATAAATCCCTCTCAATGAATGGTTAGAATAAACGCCGCGCAAGACCACTGATAAAACTCCCGACCCTCTTTTTCTCACCGCCGACTTTCAATTTAGGCTTTAAACTCGCCGGTGCCTGCCGGAAATAGACCTTCACATGAAATTCCTTCTCAAACAGGTCCGCGCTGCGATCGGCATCTTTCAGGTCCTCCGCGGCATCGCCCCGCGCGTGCACCTGCAATTCCACCGCGCCGCTCTGAAACGAAGCGCGAATCTTCATCACCCGCTGCCGATGCGAGTGGTCGAGCGCCTCGGCGATTCTTAGAATCGCGGCAAGCCTTCTGGCGATGGGTTTGTCCGTATCCTCGAGAGCCGAATAGGCGGGGTGATGTCCACCTGGCTCCGACTTTCGATTGTGATAGCGCACCAGAGCGGCCACCACGGCACGGTCGCGGCCTTCTAGTCCCGGAATATCGCCGTTCATCGCCAAATATTCTCCGTGCTTGTGATGCCCGCGGTGGCTGATCATGTGCCCAATATCATGCAGCAGCGCACCTGCCTCCAGC
>Ga0209648_10001114_pt1 | contig 21445 bp, 19 predicted proteins | sample GraSoi2013_115cm_FD_185830 | JGI IMG/M metagenome (GOLD analysis project Ga0209648, IMG submission 185830) | Grasslands soil microbial communities from the Angelo Coastal Reserve, California, USA - Sample 9_17_2013_115cm (SPAdes) (version 2) | ecosystem: Environmental > Terrestrial > Soil >... | reverse complement strand
GTCGGCCTGCAGCACGTCGCAGTCGATATTTATTTGTCGCTCGCCCATGGCCGGCAGGTCGACCACGGCGCGCAGCGACCGGCCGATCAGGCGCTGGATCTCCTGGGTGCGGCCCGATTGCTTGCCGCGGGCGGCCTCACGGTCCGTACGGGTATGGGTCGAGCGCGGCAGCATGCCGTATTCGGCGGTGACCCAGCCGCGGCCGGTATTACGCATCCAGGGCGGCACTCTTTCGTCGACCGAGGCGGTACACAGCACGTGGGTATCGCCGAACTTGACCAGGCAGGAGCCCTCGGCATGGCGGGCAAACCCCGGTTCCAGGGATACGGGTCGAAGCTGGTCGGGGGCGCGGCCGGAAGGGCGCATTCTTCTCTCCTGATGGGGGCGGCCGGTGTAGCGCCGGGACCGGTTTAAATCCAGCTATCCAATCCGCCTGCGTTGACCCGCCCGCGCGCACTACCTACATTTTTTCCATGGCCATTCATCGTATCGGCACCCCCGGGGCCGTCCTCACGGACGCCGCCCCTGGGCAGCGGCAGGCCGCCACGGTCGCCGAGCTGAATGAGCGCGCCCGCGAGGTCTTGCGCCACGTCGTCGAAAGCTATGTCGAGACCGGCGAGCCGGTCGGCTCGCGGGCGATCACCCGCAAGCTCACCGAGGCGCTGTCGCCTGCCACCATCCGCAACATCATGGCCGACCTGCAGGATCTCGGCCTGCTCTACGCGCCGCATACCTCGGCCGGCCGCCTGCCGACCGATGCCGGGCTGAAACTCTTCGTCAACGGCCTGCTCGAGGTCGGCAACCTTTCCGAGGAGGAGCGCGAGAGCATCGAGGTGCGCTGTGCCGCCGTCGGCCGCAGCGTCACCGAGGCGCTGGAGCAGGCGACCTCGCTGCTATCCGGCCTGTCGCGCTGCGCCAGCCTGGTGATGGCGCCCAAGACCGAGCAGCCGCTGAAGCACATCGAGTTCGTCAATCTCGGTCCCGGCCGGGCGCTGGTCGTGACCGTGACGCAGTCGGGTCACGTCGAGAACCGCCTGATCGACGTGCCGCTTGGTCTGCCGGCGTCGGCGCTGGTCGAGGCGACCAACTACCTCAATGCGCGCCTGATCGGCCGCACCATCGAGGAGGCGCGCCGCCTCATCCTCGAGGATCTCAAGCTGAAGCGCGCCGAGCTCAACGATCTTACGGCACGCGTGATCGAGTCCGGTCTGGCGACCTGGGCCGGCGAACCGGGTAGCGCACTGATCGTGCGTGGCCAGGCGCGGCTGCTGGAGGACATCACGGCGATCGCCGACCTCGATCGCGTGCGCGGGCTGTTCGACGCCCTGGAGCGCGGCGAGAGTTTCGTGCGCCTGCTCGAGCTCGCCAATACCGGTGCCGGCGTGCAGATCTTCATTGGCGCGGAGAATCCACTGTTCGCCAACACGGGCTGCTCGATGGTGGTGGCGCCGTTCCGCGATTCGCAGGAGCGCATCCTGGGCGCCATCGGTGTGATCGGCCCGACGCGGCTCAACTACGCCCGCATCATCCCGCTCGTCGACTACACCGCGCGGACGATCGGCCGGGTGGTGGGTTAGCGCGTTCTGACGCGCTGGCGAGCGGCAGCGCCTTCTGAGGCGCGAGAGCCCGCACGGTGCAGAAAGACAATGAGCGGGCCTGGAGGCCCGCAGTCCAATGAATCACCAATCCTTCTCGTCGAAATCCTCGAGCAGCTTCATGTCCTGCTCGTCGCCGGTTGATGGCGCGTTGTCGGCCGCCGTAGTCGACAGGACGTTGAGACGCGTCTCGGGTCCGATCAGCGTCACCAGCTCCAGGAGATCGTCGCGGGCGAAGGCCACGCAGCCCTTGGTCGGCGCGTAATCCTCGCGCGCGACATGGAGGAAGATGGCGCTGCCCCATTCGCCCTCGGGCGGGTCGTCGTTGTAGCCCACGACGACGACGAGGTCGTAGAGCCCGTCGTCGCGCCACATTTTCTCGTGGCTCCATTCGTTGGGGACATGGACCAGGCGATTATAGGTCGACGCGCGCGGGTCGTCGCACCAGCCATCGTGCTCATTGATCGGCCGGACCGGCAGGCGGACCTTGGGCAGGACCAGCCGGTCGTTGCGGAAATAGAGGCGGCGCAAGGGGAAGCTGCCGGCCGGCGTGGCGGCGTCGCCCTCGACCTTGTCCTCGCGCACGCCGCCTGCACCCACCGTGCAGCGCCAGCGCCGGTCCCCCAGCGTCGCCCAGCCCAGCGAGGTGTCGACCGAATCGGCCTGGACGATCAAAACGTCTTGCTCGGACATTGCCTGAAACTCCGGTGCCCTTCATAAAGGCTCGCTCTTGAGGGAGAAAGCGATGGCTTATGTCGTAACGCCGCCCGCCACGGTCGGCGTGCCGGTCCATGGAACCGGCGATCTGTTCCCGGTCCGCCGCATCTTCTGCGTCGGCCGCAATTATGCCGCCCATGCCCGCGAGATGGGTCACGATCCCGACCGCGAGCCACCCTTCTTCTTCACCAAGCCGGCCGACGCCATCGTCGTCTGCGCCGACCCCAAGAACCCGGCCAAGGTCGCCTACCCCTCATCCACCAAGAACCTCCATCACGAGATGGAGCTGGTGGTGGCCATGAAGTCGGGCGGCACCAACATCGCTGTCGACGAGGCGCTCGAGCATGTCTTCGGCTACGGCGTCGGCCTCGACATGACCCGCCGCGACCTGCAGAACCAGGCCAAGGACATGGGCCGGCCGTGGGACATGGGCAAGGGCTTCGACCAGTCCGCGCCGATCGGCGAGATCTATCCTGCCGCCAAGATCGGCCATCCGGCGAAGGGCACCATCCAGCTCGACGTCAACGGCAAGACCCGCCAGAAGTCCGACCTCAACGCGCTGATCTGGAGCGTGCCGGAGACGATCTCCTATCTCTCCGGCCTGGTCGAGCTGGCCGCCGGCGACCTGATCTACACCGGCACGCCCGACGGCGTGGCCGCCGTGGTCAAGGGCGACACGCTGGCCGGCTTCGTCGACGGCTGCGGCACCGTCACCTGCACACTCGTCTAGTCTTCCGGACCGCGGGCGTCCCGCCCGCTCATGATCATGAGCGAGCGGGACGCTCGCGGTCCGCTTGAGCATGAGAAGAACGCGCTAGAGCTGCTGCGCTCTAAACGTATCGCACTTCCGCGGGTCGCCGCTGTCCAGCCCGATGCGGAACCAGCGCGTGCGCTGCGCGCTGCTGCCATGGGTGAAGCTGTCGGGCACGACCCGGCCTTGCGTCTGCTTTTGCAGCCGGTCGTCGCCGATCGCCGACGCGGCCGCCAACGCCTGATCGACGTCCCTGTCGTCGATCAGCTTGCCGCCGCTCTTCTGGTCGGCGCGGTTGGCCCACACACCGGCAAAGCAATCGGCCTGCAGCTCGACGCGCACCGAGAGCGCGTTGGCGTCGCGCTTGCTCATGCTCTGGCGCATTTGGTCGACCTTGCCGGTGATGCCCAGCTGGTTCTGTACGTGGTGGCCGACCTCGTGGGCGATGACATAGGCCTGCGGGAACTGGCCGGGGGCGTGGAAGCGGCTCGCCAGATCGTCGAAGAAACCCAGATCGAGATAGACGCGCTCGTCGGCCGGGCAATAGAACGGCCCCATCGCCGCCTGGCCGGTGCCGCATGCCGTGCGCGTGGCGTCGCGATAGAGCACCAGCTTCGGATCGACATATTGCCGGCCCATGTCGCGGAAGAGGGACGTCCAGACATCCTCGGTGCTTTTCAGCACGCGTGACACGAACTGGGTTTCGGCATCGGCAGCCGGCGCGCGCGCCGTTCGGCTGCTCTGGCTGGCGGGGGCCGTGTAGCTCGCTGTGTCGCCGCCGGTCAGGCCGCTCAACAGCGCCATCGGATCGGCGCCGAATATCAAGGCAATCACGATGAAGGCCACCAACCCGATGCCGCCCTTGAACAGGCCACCACCGCCGCCGCCGATGGGGATCGGGATGCCGCCGCCACCTCCGAATCCGCCGCCGCCAAATCCGCCTTCGCCGCGGCGATCCTCGATATTGCTGCTCTCGTCGCCGTCCATCTGCATCGCAGCTCTCCCAGATCGAGATCGTCCCGAGATCGTCTATAGTGCCGGGCAATGAGTCTCACCATTGCCACCTGGAACATCAATTCGGTCCGTCTCAGGATCGATAACATCGAACGCTACCTGAGGATGCGCAAACCGGACGTTTTATGCCTGCAGGAGACCAAGTGCCCGGACGAGCATTTCCCGCACATGGCGTTCGAGGCCCTGGGTTACAAGCACCGGCTGGTCCAGGGCATGAAGTCCTACAATGGCGTGGCGATCGTTTCCAAGGTGCCGTTCAAGGCCACTAACGTCCATCACCGTTGCGGCAAGGAGGATTGTCGGCACATCGAGGCCGCCCTCGACATCGGCGGCGATCCGATCCTTTTGGACAACCTCTACATTCCGGCCGGCGGCGACATTCCCGATCCTGACCAGAACGACAAGTTCGCGCACAAGCTCGATTTCTACCGCGAGATGGCGCGGTGGTTTGCCGACCGCAAGCCCGGTCCGCGCGTCCGCAAAGGGTTGCGTCGCATCGCCGTCGGCGATCTCAATGTGGCGCCGCTCGAGCATGACGTCTGGAGCCACAAGCAACTGCTCAAGATCGTCTCCCACACGCCCGTCGAGGTCGATCTGTTCGGCCGCCTGCAGGCCTCGCTCGACTGGATCGACGTGCCGCGCCGCTTCGTGCCTTCGGACGAGAAGCTCTATTCGTGGTGGAGCTACCGCAACAACGACTGGCGCGCCTCCAATCGCGGTCGGCGTCTCGACCATATCCTCGCCACGCCGGCCCTGTCGGGCGTCCTCAAGGGCCACCACATCGATGCCGATACGCGCGATTGGGAGAAGGCATCGGACCATGTGCCGGTGCTGGCGACATTCGAGGTCTGAGGGAGAAGGTCATGACAACAATCATCGGAATTATCGTCATCAGCCTGATCGTGGTCTCTTCGTCATTGCCTTCGTCTTCCTCCTGTCCCGCCTAGCGGGGGAGAGGAATATGAGGAGAGACGGCAAGACGAAGAGAAGAGTCGAAGTCACTCGACCCGATACAGAAAATATCGCCCGGCCGGCACGCCGGGTGGCTCGGGCAGGCGGTGCCAGCGCGCCACGTCGAGCGGCTGGTTGGCGAGCACGTAGCCGCCCGGCGCGGCGAGCGCGGCGAGCGCGGGGCCAAGCCACTTGCCCATGGCCATGTTGGCCTGACGATCGCCGGTGCCGAGATCGGTGTGGATCAGCGCCGCGCTGGCGCCGAGCTGGCGGGCTGCCCGCGGGATCGCGTCGCGCGCCTCGCCCAGGAACAGCCGGTCATCGGGCGGGATGCAATCCGGATGGGCCGCCACCTTGCGCTCGAACACATAGATCTCGCGGCCGGGAAAGAGGTCGCGCAGATGGTCGTAGGTGCGCCCGTTGCCCAGGCCCACCTCGAGGATCGGCCCGGGCAGGGCGTGGACGGCGGGCTTCAGAAAGTTCAGGCAGTCACGCTGCGCCTGCATGCGCGCGATGAAGCTGTCTAGCCGGCTCATGACGGGTGATCAGGCCGCCTTGTTCGAATTCGCCGCTTGCAGCTTCTGGTTGGTGTCCTCCAGGCGATGGGCCAGTTCGCGCATGACCTCGACGGCCATCTGCGGGAACTCCGCGACCAGGCGGTAGAACATGTCCTTGGAGATCTTGAGCGTGCTGAGCGGATCGCGCGCCTTGATGGTGGCGGTGCGCGGTACATCACAAAGGATGGCGATTTCGCCGAAGAAGCTGTTTTTCTTCATCTCTGCCACGGTGATCTGGCCGCCCTCGTTGTCGATCAGCACGTCCGCCGTGCCCCCCAGGATGACGTACATCGTGTCGCCCGGATCGCCTTGATGGCAGACCTCCTGACCGGCGGCGAAGTTCATCCGCTCGCTGGTGAAGGCCAGGAGTTTGAGCTTGGCCGGCTCGACCTTGGAAAAGATCGGCACGCCCTTGAGAAGTTCGACTTCCTCGTTGAGGTTCATCGTATCCTCCTGAAATTGCTCAAGCCGACGCCATCAATTCGGCGTACAGCCCGCCGCGCGCCGCCAGGTCGGCGGGCGCTCCCTGAGCGGCGACTCTGCCACCCTGCATAACCACGATCTGTTCGAACGGTTCGGCCTGCGCCGGCCGGTTGGCGATCCAGATCACGCCTCGTCCTTCGCTCTTCGCCGCGCGCAGGATGTTGTCGCGAATGCGATCCTGCGTGCGGCCGTCGAACGAAGCGACCGCCTCGTTCACGATCAGGAGCTGGGGGCGCTTGATGAGGGCGCGCGCGATGCCGAGCTTCTGGCGCTGGGTGGCCGGCAGGCGCTTGCCGGCGACGCCGACATTGTACTCCAATCCGACCTCGATCACCGAATCGCGCAGCCTAAGCTCGTCCAGCACCTCGGAGATCAGGGTGCCGATGCGCTGCTCCGCCTGGGCCTGGCCGTAAACCAGACGGCCGAACAGGATGTTGTCCTGCAGGGTGGCGGCGCTGTTGTACCGCCCGAAGTCGTAGAACTCGACGGCGCTGCGCAGTCCGGGCGGCAGCCCGGCGGAGAAGGCGCGCCGTGCCGCCAGCAGGCGTTCTTCCATCGGGGCGTCGATCAGGCCGAGGCGGTGACGGGCCTCGATGTAACGGAAGGGCAAGGTCATCAGGCGCGGCCGGTCGGCGTCGGGCACGGCCTCGATGCCCTTGCCACCCAGGCGTTGCAGCAGCAGGCGGACGTTGGGCAGCTCGTCGGCGGAGATGAAGCTATATTGCTCGAACAGCGGGTTGTCGGGCGACAGGCCCGAGAACAGCTCGACCATGGTCTCGGCGATGGTGAGTCCCATGCGCTGCAGCTCGAGATCGAGGCCGGTCGCATTCAGGATCGATCGCACGTAAGGGTCGGCCGCGATGTTGTCGCCGTCGAACTGCTTGCCGACCGCCGTGCCGAACAGCAGGTTCTCGGCCACCGAGAGGTTTCGATTGTAGTGGTCGGCGCTGAACGTCTCGACCAGGCCGGCATAGCTTTTGTCCTGCAGGTGGCCATACAGCACATGGCGCGCCTTCAGGATCTTCTCGGCGAGGTCGGGCCGGAGTGCCGCATCGACCGTGCCGCGCAAGCCCAGCGAATAGATGTCCTCGTCGAGCTCGACCTGCTTCAGCGCATCGACCATGCGCGGTAACAGGTCGGCCGGGCCGGTGGCGCCGGCCAGCTCGTAGTCGATCCAGTCGGCATAGGGATCGAGCGCCGGATTGCCGGCGCGCTCGGCTTCCGTCCAGAACGCCTCGCGCAACGCCTTGGTGGCGTCGTCGTACGCCGCCGGCGCCACTGGCCGGATCTTCAGGCCGAACAACAGGTTGTCGCGCACCGACAGCGGGAAGAGATAGGTTTCCTGACCGACATAAGACGTCCGCGCGCCGAGGACGTACTCGGGGAGCTGGAAGAAGTCCTTGCCGTCGAGCTTGATCGAACCGCCGGTCGGCAACGTCAGCCGCGCCAGCACCTGGCCCAGCACCTCCTTGCCCGAGCTCGAGCCGCCGATCACGGCGAGCTTGCCGGCGGTCGGTAGGATGAGCGACACGCTGTCGAGCTGCTTCACCCGACCATCCTCGGAGACCGTCACGCCGGCCAGCGCCAGCTCGGCTCCAAGCGGCGGCGGCGGGCCGTCGGGGATCGCCTGCAGCTCCTCCGGCATCATGCCCTCGGGCTGGAACTGGTCGATCACCTGCTCGTACTTGATCTGGACGTCCTGGCGCTGCTGGTCCCAGTCGATCAGCTCCTTGATCGGCGAGGGCAGGTCCTTGTAGGCGAGCAGCACGCCGACCACGGCGCCGACATCCATCTGGCCGGTGATGGCGAAGTAGCCGCCGACCAGGTAGATCGCGAACGGCGTCGCCTGCGACAGGATGTTGTTCCAGAACTTGGCAACGAACTTCTTCTGGTAGAGATCGAAGCGGATCTTGTAGATGCGGCCGAGCCGCTCGGAGATGTCGGCGCGCTCGTAGTTGGCCGCGCCATGGATGTGGATCTCGTTGACGCCGTCGGCCGTCTCGGCGATGCGGCCGGCGAGCTGGCGGGCCGAGATCTGGCGCAGGCGTCCCAGCACCAGCACCGGTTTGCGCAGCCGCGGGATGATCGCCATCTGGACCGCCAGCAGCGCCACGACGATGATTCCCAACAGCCAATTCTGCATCATGATGAAGATGATGGCGGTCAGCGCCTGGCCGCCCAGGAACATCGGCTGCACGTAGGCGTCGCCGATGAAGCCACCGAGCGGCTCGACCTCGTCCTTGACCATGGTGGCGAGCTCGGCCTGCTTGACCTTGCGGAAGTGGGCCGGCGGGAAGCGCAGGATGCGGTCGTAGAGCTCGTAGCGCAGGCGGCGCAGCATGCGCTCGCCCATGCGGCCCTTCTGGGTGTTGATGCTCTTCTTGAACTGGCCGTTCACGATCACGGCACCCAGGAAGACGAAGCTCATGACGACCAGGTAGGTGAGCTGATCGACCTGGAAGCCCTCGAACAGGCGCAGCGTATGGCCATGAAAGATGGCCGACAGGTCGAGCTCCCAGGCCAAGAACGGGATCGTCGTGTGCTGCTTGAAGGCGTTGCCCTGGATGCCGTTGTTGACGATCGACTTCGGCACGGTGAGCGACAGGAAGTAGAAGACCTGGGCCAGTACGACCAGGCTCAGGATGACGAGCTGCTCGTGCCGACTGTGCCGCCAGATGTACGTGAACAGATTGCGCTGCATTGGAATCCGTGCTGTCGCGGACCTAGTACCAGCTTTCATTGATTGCTGATACGGACACGACCTCACCCTGAGGAGGCCCGCAGGGCCGTCTCGATCCGCGCGGAGTAACCTCCGCGCTTTGCTGGGTAACAGCAAGGTGTCTGCGACCCATGCTTCGAGACGCTCGCTGCGCTCGCTCCTCAGCATGAGGTGGTGCCTGAATCGTCATTCTACGAAAACCAATCCCTAGCCTACCCTATATTCGATCAACGCGTTGATTACATTCGATATTTAGTGTCAGGCCGCGGGGGTGGCGCGGTCCTGCCGATATGGCATAGTCCGGCCCAATATCACCGGTCGGGGCAGGAGGCGCTTCGGCAACGGGGAGACACATCTCATGCCCACAAGCAGCCGGTCCAAGCGTGTGCTGCTCTACAGCCACGACTCCTTCGGTCTCGGCCATGTGAGCCGTTGCCGTACCATCGCCAATGCCATCGTCGAGGCCGACCACTCGGTCTCGGTGCTGATCATCTCGGGCTCACCCATGATCGGCTCCTACGAGTTTCGCTCCGGCATCGATTTCGTGCGCGTGCCGGGCGTGGTGAAGCAGATCGAGACCGGCGAGTACGACTCGGCCAACCTCAGGGTCGGCGTCGAGCATACGATGGAAATGCGCACCCGCATCATCCGCGACACCGCCGACATCTATCGCCCCGACCTGTTCATCGTCGACAAGGAGCCGACGGGCCTGCGCGGCGAGGTCGTGCCGGCGCTCCACCTGCTCAAGGAGCGCGGCACGCCGCTGGTGCTCGGCCTGCGCGACGTCATGGACGATCCGGCCGCGCTCGCCGCCGAGTGGGAGCGCAAGAACGTCGTGCCGGCGTTGCGCGACCTCTACGACGAGATCTGGATTTACGGCCTGCCGCAGATCAACAAGCCGATGACCGGCATCGAGGTGCCGCCGTCGGTGCGGCACAAGATGTTCTACACCGGCTATCTCTATCGCGACCTGCCGCTGCACAGCGACATCCCGCACGAGATCGAGGAGATCGACGGGCCGTTCATCCTGGTCACCGCCGGCGGCGGCGGCGACGGCGCCGACCTGATCGACTGGGTCCTGGCGGCCTACGAAAGCGACCCGCATATCCCCTACGGCGCGGTGATCGTGTTCGGCCCGTTCATGTCGGCGAGCGAGCGCGAGGGCTTCAAGGAGCGCGCCGCGAAGTTCCGCAACATCCGCACGCTCACCTTCACCAACAATCTCGGCGCGCTGATGCAGCGCGCCGAGGGCGTGGTCGCGATGGGCGGCTACAACACGTTCTGCGAGATCCTGTCGTTCGACAAGAAGGCGATCATCGTGCCGCGCACCAGGCCCCGGCTCGAGCAGTTCATCCGCGCCCGCGCCGCGCGCAATGTCGGGCTGATCGAGATGCTCGACGCCGACCGCGGCCGCGATCCGCATGCCATGGCGACGGCGCTCAGGCAGCTGCCGCAGCAGGGCCTGCCGAGCGATGTTGTCGTGCCGGGTCTGCTCGACGGGCTGGGCAATGTCCTGCGCCTGGTCGCCAAGCAGCTCTCCCATCCTCACCGCGGCCCGGCGGCGCTCGGATCGCTGGATCTCTTCGCCGACGCGCCCGCCGTCGATCCGGCCGCCTTGCCGCCGGCGCGCGCCAGGACCTGATCACCGGGCATTTCATGTCGTCGCCTATCACCGAGCGCGGGTACGCGCGTGTCGCGGTCATCCTGAAAGGCTGGCCGCGCCTGTCGGAGACCTTCATCGCCCAGGAGATCGCCGGGCTGGAGGCGCGCGGCGTGGCGCTCGAAATCTGGTCGCTGCGCCGGCCGACCGACAAGGCGCGTCATCCCGTGCACGACCGCGTGACGGCCCGCACGGTCTACCTGCCGGAGTATCTCAAGGACGACCCACGGCGCGTGTTCGCGGCCTGGCGCAAGGCGCGGCTGCTGCCCGGCTACAAGGCGGCGCGGCGAAAATTCCTCGCCGACTTCCGCCGCGATCCCTCGGCCAATCGGGTGCGGCGCTGGGGCCAGGCGCTGGTGCTGGCGGCCGAGCTCGCGCCCTCGGTCGAGCGGCTCTACGCCCACTTCCTGCACACGCCGTCCTCGGTGACGCGCTACGCCGCCGCCCTGCGCGACCTGCCGTGGAGCGTGTCAGCGCACGCCAAGGACATCTGGACCAGCGAACCCTGGGACGTGACGGAAAAGCTCGCCGACTGTTCCTGGCTGGTCACCTGCACGGCCGTCGGCCTGCGCCGGCTCAAGGAACTGGCGCCGCGGCCGGAACGGTTGAAGCTCGTCTATCACGGCCTCGACTTCGGCCATCTGCCGCCGCCGCGGGGCGCGCGACTGCGGCGCGACGGCTCGAACGCAGCCGATCCCGTCACCATTCTCTCGATCGGGCGCAAGGTCGAGAAGAAGGGATACGACGATCTTTTGACTGCGCTCGCCAGGCTGCCGCCGGCGCTCCATTGGCGTTTCGAGCATGTCGGCGCAGGCGAGCTTTCCGATCAATTGAAGGCACAGGCGGCCGCGCTCGGCATCGCCGATCGCTGCACCTGGCATGGCGCCCAGCCGCAGAAGGCGGTGTTCGCCGCCCTGGCGCGCGCCGACCTGTTCGCGCTGGCCGCTAAGAAGGCGGCCGACGGCGACCAGGATGGCTTGCCCAACGTGCTGATGGAGGCGGCCCATCAGGGTCTCGCCATCGTCTCGACACGCGCCGCGGCGATCGGTGAATTCATCTCCGAGGGCGACAACGGGTTGCTGGTGGCGCCCGGTGCGCCCGACGAACTCGCAACGGCCCTTGCCCGCCTGGTGAGCGATCCCGACCTGCGTCAGCGCCTGGCGAGCCGCGCGAACGAGACCGTGCGCACGCGCTTCTCCTTCGAGTCAGGCGTCGAATGGATCGCGTCGGCGCTCGGGCAGTCGCCCTTCGCGGAGTCCATGGTACCTGAGGCCATAGTACCTGAGGCACGGGCTGCGGAGTGACCGACATGCGGGTGCTGTTGCACACGCCGCTCAAGCCGCCGGACAGTGCGACACCTTCGGGCGACCGCGAAATGGCGCGCGGCCTTGTCCGTCTGCTGCGCCGCCTCGGCCACACGGTGGTGATGCCGGCTGCGAGCCGCGTGGCGCCCGGCGTGCCGGCGCCCGCCGCGCATCTCGCGCTCGAGCGCCGCGCGCGCAGAGAGGCGGCCCGCTTGGTTGCGCGCTGGCGGGCGCTGCCGGGCGGCCATCCCGAGCGCTTCGATCTTTGGTTCACTTATCATTGCTACTATCGCAAGCCCGACTGGCTGGGCCCGCTCGTGGCGCGGGCGCTGGGCGTCCCCTATGTGATCGCCGAGGCCTCGCACGCGCCGCGCCGCGCCCAGGGCCCGACGCGGCTCGGCCATCGCGCCGTCGAGCGCGCGCTGGCGACGGCCGATCTGGTGCTGACCGTCAATCCGCGCGATGTCGCCGGCGTCAAGGCACGGCTACGGCCGGGCGCCCACCAGCGGCGGTTGCCGCCTTTCATCGATACCGCGCCGTTTCGCACCGCTCAGCGCTACGTCGCCCCAGAGAACTCCAAGGGGCCACCGCTGCTCTTGAGCGTCGGCATGATGCGCACGCGCGCCAAGCTCGCCTCCTATCGCGTGCTGGCGGAGGCCCTGGCGCTCCTGAAGGACCGCCCGTGGCGGGCGCTGCTGGTGGGCGACGGGCCCGCCCGGGCCGAGGTCGAAGCCCTGATGGCGCCGCTCGGCTCGCGCGTGCGCTTTGCCGGCGCGGTGCCGCACGAGGCGCTGCCGGCGCTTTACGCCGCCGCCGATCTTTACCTTTGGCCGGCGATCGACGAAGCCTTCGGCATGGCCTTTCTCGAAGCCCAGGCGGCCGGTCTGCCCGTGGTCGCCGGCCGTACCGGCGGCGTGCCCGCGGTCGTGGCTGACGGCGTCACCGGTATGTTGACCCCGGTCGGCGACGCGCAGGCTTTCGCCTCGGCGGTCGCCCGGCTGCTCGAGGCGCCGGCTGAGCGCATCCGGCTGGCGACGGCGGCCAGGGAGCGGATCGCGGCGCATCATGACGACCGCGCCGCTGCTCATGCCTTGGCGGCAGCCTTGCGGACGCTGCGATGAGCGGCATGCCCTTCGCCATCCTGCGCCACGCTTCCACTACCTGGAGCGAGGAGCGCCGCCTGCAAGGCCTCACCGATACGACGCTGAGCCCTGCCGGCGAGGCCGAGGCACGCCACTGGCGCCTGCCGCCGCCCGCCGACGGCTGGCTGCGGATGTCCAGTCCGCTGCAGCGCGCGCGGCGCACCGCCGAGCTGCTGCAGCCTTCCGCGGCCGTCACCATCGACCCGGCCCTGCGCGAGATGAGCTTCGGCACCTGGGAAGGTCACACCATCGCCGAGCTGCGCCTGACCGTGGGCGAGCGCTTCCTCGACGCCGAGCGCCGGGGGCTGGACTTCCAGCCGCCCGGCGGCGAATCGCCGCGTGCGGTGATGGTGCGCCTCGGCCGTTGGACCACGCGTATCGCCGAGGCAGGCGCGCCGATCGTCGCCGTCTCGCACAAGGCCGCGATCCGCGCCCTGCTGGCGCTGGCGACCGGTTGGGACATGACCGGCCGACCGCCGTACAAGCTCGACTGGCGCTGCGTCCACTTCTTTGCGGTGGGCACCGACGGCGGCGTCGCCGTGGACCGCCTCAACGTGTCCCTGAATGGTGCGTCGTGAGCGCGCGCGTCTTCTTCCACGTGCAGCATCTTTTAGGCATCGGCCATCTGCGCCGCGCCGCCACCTTGGCGCGGGCCTTGGCGGAAGGCGGCTTCGACGTGCTGCTGGTGTCGGGCGGCGCGCCTGTCACGGGCCTGGCCTTGGGCGCCGCACGCTTTCATCAATTGCCGCCGCTGCGCGCGGCCGACGAAACGCTCCGAGAGCTGTCCCGCCTCGACGGCACGCCGCTCGACGAAGCCTTCCGCGCCGCGCGAGTGAAAGCCCTGCTCGACCTGCTGCGGGCCGAAGCGCCCGATATCCTGATCACCGAGCAGTTCCCCTTTGGCCGCACGCGCCTGCGCTTCGAGCTGCTGCCGCTTCTGGAGGCGGCAAAGGCAATGAACCCCCGGCCGCGCATCGTGTCCTCGGTGCGCGATGTGGTGCGCCGTTCGGCCTTGCCGCAGCGGGTCTCGGAATCGGTCGAGATTTTCGAAAATTTTTTCGATTCTGTACTGATCCACGCGGATCCGAGGCTCGTAGAATTCGCGCGGAGCTTTGCCGGCTGGGACCGCATCAAGTCGCGTGCCCTCTACACCGGCTTTGTCGCGGAGCACGATCTGTCGCAGCGGTCCCAAGTCGCCAAGGGGAGCGTCCCGGAAGGCAGCGGCGACGTCGTCGTGTCGGCCGGCGGCGGCGCGGTCGGCGCGCCGCTGCTGCAGGCTGCCCTCCAGGCGCGGCTGAAAACACCGCTGGCCGATCGGACGTGGCGCCTGCTGGCCGGTGCGAACATGCCGGCGGCGGCGCGTGCGGCGCTCGACGGCCGCGCGGGCGCCAAGGGCAAAGGCATTGTCATCGAAGCGGCGCGGCCCGACTTCACCGCGTTGCTGGCCAGTGCGGCGCTCTCGATCTCCCAGGCAGGCTACAACACCACCATCGAGACATTGTGCTGCGCCGACCGCGCCGTCCTCGTGCCCTTCGGCACGGCGCGCGAGACCGAGCAAGCCGATCGCGCCGCGCTGCTGGCCGAACGCGGCATGGTGGCCGTGGTGCCGCCCGGCACGCTATCGCCCGAGAGCCTGGCAGATGCCGTCGGGCGGGCCCTCGCCGGCCCCTCGTTGCGCAGCTTCCCGCCGTGCGACGCCAATGGCGGTCCCGCCACCGCCTTGTTGCTGAAGCGTCTGCTGTGAGCAGCTGGCAGGCCCTCGACGAGGAGGCCGCGCGCTGGCGCGACGACGGCCGCACCGCCGAGCTGTGGTGGCGCGACGACGATGCCGCCGATTCAGGGCCGGCGCTCGACCGGCTTCTAGAACTCCATCGCGCAACCCGGGCGCCGCTGTCGCTCGCCGTGGTGCCGGCGCTCGCCACGCAAGCGCTGGCGGATCGTCTCGGCGCCGAGCCCGCCGTCGACCTGCTGCAGCACGGCTACGCCCACCTTAACCATGCCTCGGCCGGTGAAAAGAAAGCCGAACTCGGGCCGCACCGGCCGGCCATGATCGTGTTGGGCGAGCTCGGCACCGGCTGGTTGGCGCTGGAGCGGCTGTTTGGCGGCCGCGCTCGGAACGTCATGGTGCCGCCCTGGAACCGCATTGCGCCTGGCTTGGTGCCCACCCTGCCCGAGATCGGCTTCAGCGGGCTGTCGACCTTTGGGCCGCGGCGGCGGGCCCGCCCGGTGCGCGGACTTCTACAGATCAATACGCACGTAGACTTGATCGACTGGAAAAGCAGGCGCGGCTTCGCGGGCGAGGCTATGGCGCTGGGCGCCCTGGTTGCCGCCCTGGCTTACGCACGCACCGTGGCGGCCGAGCCGGTCGGGCTGCTCAGTCATCATCTTGCGATGGACGGCGGGGCGTGGGACTTCTTAAGGTCGTTGTGGGAAAAAGCACCGACGCTGCCGGGAATCCGCATCCGGCCGGCGCACGAGCTGTTTGCGGCTGAATAATGCACGGTCAGATTGTCGCGGAAGGGGAGGCACGCGGTTGAGTTCGGCTGATCTGCGCTATCCGCGTCAGACCTTGTGGGCCGACTACGTTCGCGCCGGGGCGGGCGTCCTGCTGTGCGGCGCGCCGCTCCTGGCGCTCGAGGTCAACCACTGGTTGGCGTTGATCCTGGCGGCGGGCTTCGTGCTCTTTGCGTTGTTCCTGGTGCGCACGGCGCTCCGCCATCACACGCGCTACGTGCTCGGCCCCGACACGCTCTGCGCCGACGGTCCGGCCGGCGCCGTCGTCGAATGGAACCGCCTCGACCGGCTGAAGCTCAGCTATTTCTCGACCAAGCGCGACCGCTCCGACGGCTGGATGCAGCTCACCCTGGGTTCAGCGGGGGGACGCACGCTGAAGATCGATTCTTCTCTTGATGGCTTCCATGACATTGTCGAACGGGCAGTCGATGCGGCGGGACAGACGGGATTGACGATGACTGAGGCAACGCGCGCCAATCTCAGGGCGATGGGCATTGCGGTGGCAGGTCAGGAAGCGACGGTATGAAGGATCTGTTGCGCGTCGAGAACCTGACCGTCGAATTCGGCGTTCACGAGGGCACCTTGCGGGCCGTCGACAATGTCTCGTTCTCGATCCCGCCCGGCGGCACCCTGGCCCTGGTCGGCGAATCGGGCTCGGGCAAGTCGGTGTGCAGCCAGGCCATCATGGGCCTGCTGCCGCGCACCGCCACCATCCCCTCCGGCTCGATCCTGTTCGAGGATCCCAGGGTCAAGGAGGGCGGCCCGGTCGACATCGCCAAGCTCGATCGCGCCGGGCCGGAGATGCGCGCCATCCGCGGCGGCGCCATCTCGATCATCTTCCAGGAGCCCATGACCTCGCTGTCGGCGCTGCACACGGTGGGCGACCAGATCGGCGAGGCGGTCGAGCTGCATGGCGGCGGCCATTTCAGCGACATGCACTTCCTGGGCGACCAGATCAACGAAGCGGTCCAGCGTTCCGGCCGCAAGCTGGCGCGGCCCGAGATCGAGGCGCTCACCACCGACATGCTGCGCATGGTGGGCTTCCCCGATCCCAAGCGGGCGCTGCGGACCTATCCGTTCGAGCTGTCGGGCGGCCTGCGCCAGCGCGCCATGATCGCCATGGCTCTGGTCTGCCGGCCGGCGCTGCTGATCGCCGACGAGCCGACCACCGCGCTCGACGTCACCATCCAGGCGCAGATCCTGCGCCTCATCAAGGACCTGCAGTCCGAGCTCGGCATGGCGTTGCTGATGATCACCCACGATCTCGGCGTGGTCGCCAACATCGCCGACGAGGTGGTCGTGATGTATCGCGGCAAGGTCGTCGAATCGGGCGACCTGCAGGCCATCTTCCGCGACCCGCAGCATCCCTACCTCAAGGCGCTGCTGCACGCCGTGCCGCGCTTCGACATGGCGCCCGGCGAGCGCCTGGTGCCGATCCGCGAGATCACCGCCGCGACCGGCCATCTGCTGAAGGAGAAGGCGGTCTCCAAGCCCACGGCCTCGTTCAATACAGAGGCGCCGGTGCTGAAGGTGCGGCATCTGTCCAAGACCTTCCGCATCCGCAAGGCCGACACCCTGATCGAGCAGCTGGTCGGCGGCGGCACGACGCGCACCATCCGCGCCGTCAACGACGTGAGCTTCGACGTCGAGCGCGGCGAGTGCCTGGGGCTGGTGGGCGAATCGGGCTGCGGCAAGACCACGCTCAGCAAGATTCTCATGCGCGGCGTCTCGGCCGATCCCAACGAAGGCCCCGCCAACTACGGAGCTGGCCGCATCGTCTACGACGATTGGGGCCGCAAGATCGACGTGCTGTCGCTCGACGGCGGCGACCTCGACCGCTTCCGCACCAAGCTGCAGTTCATCTTCCAGGACCCGTTCGGCTCGCTCAATCCGCGCATGACCGTCTACGACATCCTGGTCGAGCCGCTGAAAATCCACAAAATCGGCGACGACGCCTATCGCCGCGAGATGGTGAGCGAGCTGATGGAGATGGTCGGGCTCGACCGCCGGCATCTCAGCCGCTACCCGCACTCCTTCTCGGGCGGCCAGCGCCAGAGGATCGGCATCGCCCGCGCGCTCGCGCTCAGGCCCGACATGGTGATCTGCGACGAGCCGGTGTCGGCGCTCGACGTGTCGATCCAGGCCCAGGTCCTCAATCTCCTGAAGGACCTGCAGAAGCAGCTCGGCCTCACCTACCTGTTCATCTCGCACAATCTCGCCGTGGTCGCCTACATCGCCGACCGCATCGCCGTGATGTGCGCCGGCCGCCTGGTCGAGCTGGCGCCGTCGGGCGAACTGTTCCGCAATCCCCTGCATCCCTATACCAAGGCGTTGCTGTCGGCCGTGCCGATGCCCGATCCCGACGCGCGGCTCGATCTCGGCGCGCTGATGGAGGGCAAGGCGTCCGATCCGTCGGCCTGGCCCGAGCCGTTCCGCGACACCGGCCGGAACCCGCTTTTCTGGACCGAGACGTCGCCCGGGCACTTCGTGCGTGTTACACGGCCAGCAGACAAACAGGGGAATTGAGGCATCATGCTGCGTTACGTCGCCCGCCGCATCCTGCTGATGATTCCCACCCTGTTCATCATCAGCGCGCTCGTCTACTTCATCATCGACCTGCCGCCGGGCGACTGCGTGACCTCGCAGATCGACGAGCTGCTGTCGCGCGGCGATCCCGACGCCATGCAGCGCGCCGACGAGCTGCGCCAGATGTACGGCCTCAACCATCCGGTGTGGCAGCGCTACCTGCACTGGATCTCGGGCGTCCTGCGCTGGGACTTTGGCTTGAGCTGCCAGGACACCGTGCCGGTGTCCGACCTGATCGGCGAGCGCCTCGCGCTCACTATCGTGATGGAAACGTCCACCATCGCCTTCATCTGGATCGTGTCGTTCGTCATCGGCGTCTACGCCGCCACCCACCAGTACAAGATGGGCGACTACGTCGCCTCCTTCATCGGCTTCGTCGGCCTCTCGATCCCCAACTTCCTGCTGGCGCTGGTGCTGCTCTATGTCGGCAAGGTCTATTTCGGCCTGTCGATCGGCGGCCTGATGGATCCCGAGTACATCGAGGCGCCGATGAGCCTGGGCAAGGCCTGGTCGGTGCTGCAGCACCTGGTCATCCCGGTGATCGTCATCGGCATGTCGGGCACCGCCGGCATGATCCGCCGGCTGCGCGCCAACCTCCTGGACGAGCTGCAGAAGCAGTACGTCGTCACCGGCCGCGCCAAGGGCCTGGCGCCGATAAAACTCCTGATCAAGTACCCGCTGCGCCACGCCATCAACCCGTTCGTCGCCGACATCGGCGGGCTGCTGCCCGAGGTGATCTCGGGCTCGGTCATCGTCTCGGTCGTGCTGTCGCTGCCGACCACCGGCCCGATGCTTTTGGGCGCGCTGAAAACCCAGGACGTGAACCTCGCCGCCACCTTCCTGCTGTTCGTGGCGACGCTCACGGTGGTCGGCATGCTGGTCTCCGATCTGGCGCTGGCGGCGCTCGATCCGCGCATCCGCTTCGGCGCGTCTTCGGAGAAGTGAGGCCGTCATGACCGACCGGACGACCACGCCCCCACCCGCCGCCCCGAAGCGCCGCGCCGAGCACTATGTCAACCGCGAGCCGTGGGATCCCTACGTCGCGGAGCGCCTGACCGCCGAGCAGGAAAAGTACTACATGGCCGGCCAGTGGAAGCTGATGTGGTGGCGTTTCCGCCGCCACCGGCCGGCCGTCGTGTCGATGGCCTTCCTGGCGCTGATGTATCTGTCGACCGTGATCAGCGAATTCATCGCGCCCTACGACCTGCAGACCCGCAGCTCCGCCTACATCTTCGCGCCGCCGCAGCAGGTCCATCTGTTCCACGAGGGCAAGTTCCTCGGGCCCTTCGTCTACGGCCACAAGACCACGCGCGACATGGAAACGCTGCAGCGCGTCTACACGCCGGATCCGACCAAGCCGCAGCCCCTGCGCTTCTTCTGCCTGGGCGATTCTTACGAATTCTGGGGCCTGATCGAGGGCAGCTTCCATTTCGTCTGTCCGCCCAAGGGCGGCCATTTCTTCTGGCTGGGCACCGATCGCCTGGGCCGCGACATGTTCAGCCGCATCGTCTATGCCGCCCGCATCTCGCTCACCATCGGCCTCATCGGCATCACCCTGTCGTTCGCGCTCGCATTGGTGCTGGGCGGGCTCGCCGGCTACTACGGCGGCTGGGTCGACATGGTCGTCCAGCGCCTCACCGAGATCATCAAGAGCTTCCCGCATTTGCCGCTGTGGCTGGCGCTGTCGGCGGCGCTGCCCGTCACCTGGTCGCCGCTGCTGATCTATTTCGGCATCACCCTCATCCTGGCCCTGCTCGACTGGCCGGGCCTGGGGCGCGCCGTGCGCTCCAAGCTCCTGTCGCTGCGCGAGGAGGACTACGCCGCCGCCGCCCAGATGATGGGCGCCAAGCCCGGCCGCATCATCGGCCGCCACCTGCTGCCCGGCTTCATGAGCCATCTCATCGCCTCGGCCACGCTCAGCATCCCCTCGATGATCCTGGCCGAGACGGCGCTGTCCTTCCTGGGCCTCGGCCTCCGTCCGCCCATCACCTCGTGGGGCGTGCTGCTGAACGAGGCGACCGACATCAACGTGGTGGCGGTGAACTGGTGGTTGATGCTGCCGGTCGTGCCGGTGATCCTGGTGATCCTTGCCTACCAATTCATGGGCGATGGCATGCGCGACGCCGCCGATCCTTACGCGTGAGGCGCAGGCATTCTGCCAATCCGTTGATTCGGCACGACATGTTGCCAATTTGCAGGTTCGTGCAGCGTGATCGAGAAATCACACTTATGCCCCATTTGGGTCTAGCGACGGCCATCGGGTGTTTCCATCTTGGGGTTGTATCTCCCCCGAACGTGGTCCCCCCAAAGCCACGTTCTAGCCTCTTCGGAGGCGCTTAGGCCGTCTTCTCACTCTCCCCCGAGAAGACGGCCTTTTTCTTTGCCCCCGCGCACATGCCTCTTGCGCACATGCTACGACGGCCCCGCATGGCGCCGCCTGTCCTGGATGTGAGCGATCTTGCCTGCCGCCGCGGCGGCCGGCGAGTGTTCGATCGCCTGTCCTTCACCTTGGGCGCCGGCGAGCTTTTGGCGCTTACCGGCCGCAACGGCAGCGGCAAGACCACCCTTCTGCGGGCGCTCGCCCTGCTGGTTCGGCCCGCTGCCGGGACCGTCCGCTGGCAGGGCGCCGACGTGACGGCTGAGCCCGAGACCTGGCGCGGCCGGCTGGCCTGGCTTGGCCATCTCGAGGGTCTCAAGGGCGACCTCTCGGTGCGCGAGAATCTTTTAGTCGCCGAGCGCCTGCGCGGCGCGCCGCCGGCGGAGGATCGCCTGGACGGCGCGCTGGTGGCCTTCGATCTGCTGGCTCTGGCGACCCGGCCCGTGCGCACCTTGTCGGCCGGCCAGCGCCGGCGGGTGGCGTTGGCCAGGGTCGTGCTCAGCCAAGCGCCGATCTGGCTGCTCGACGAACCGCTGAACGCGCTCGATGCGCCGGCGCAGGCGGCATTTCGCGCGGTTCTGCAAAAACATCTGGCCGCCGGCGGTCGCGCGATTGCCGCGACCCACGCCGATCTCGGGATCAGCGCTAAGTCCCTGGAGCTGCAGGCGTGACCGGTTTCAGCGCCCTCGTTGCGCGTGACCTGCGCCTTGTCTGGCGGCGTCCGGGCGATGTCGCCGTCGTGCTCGCCTTCTTCGTCGTGGCCACCGTGCTGTTTCCGCTCGGCATCGGGCCTGAGTCCAACCTGCTGGCGCGCATCGCTGCGGGTGTCCTTTGGTGCGCCGCGCTGTTCGCCTCGCTGCTGTCGCTCGATCGCCTGTTCGCCGCCGACTACGAGGACGGCACGCTCGACCTGCTGCTGCTGGCGCCGTGGCCGCTCGAGCTCGCGGCGCTGGCCAAATGCGCGGCTCACTGGATTGTGACCGGCCTGCCGCTGGTCGTGCTGGCGCCCTTCCTGGGCATTGCCTTCGGCCTCGATCGCCCGAGTCTCCTGGCGCTCGCGGCCACGCTTTTTGTC
>Ga0209648_10001113_pt1 | contig 21451 bp, 13 predicted proteins | sample GraSoi2013_115cm_FD_185830 | JGI IMG/M metagenome (GOLD analysis project Ga0209648, IMG submission 185830) | Grasslands soil microbial communities from the Angelo Coastal Reserve, California, USA - Sample 9_17_2013_115cm (SPAdes) (version 2) | ecosystem: Environmental > Terrestrial > Soil >... | reverse complement strand
AAGTAGCCGGTCGGCGTGAGCGGAGGCAGCGACGCCGCGGTTGCGCTGGGTGTCGCTCCCGGCGCCGCGAACAAGCCGGTCTGCATTGCCGTGTCGGTGGAGATGTACACACCTCCCCACAGGTCGGATGCGCTCATGAAACCGATCACCGTGAGCGTGATGGTGGTCGGAGGGCCGCCTTTGCCCCCGGTGGCGTTGCCGGCGAGCATCGCCTTGACCTGGAAAGGCTGGAACGTGGCGTCGGTCGGCTTGATCCCGACTATGTCGGCGGGACCGCTGCTTCGGGCGTCGAGGCTTGACACGTTGAGGACCGCGTAGCCGGGGTGGTCGCGCAGCGCGTCCCACACGGCGCGGTCGGAGGCGTAGCCGGCCGCGCGCGGTCGCAGCGCGTACCCGGTTGCCGAGAGGTAGCCTGGATCGACGATGCGCAGCCCGTACTGGCTGTCGCGCTGCACTGCGGACACGGTGCCATCTGACTTGACCTGCTGCAGCTGGACGCCCTGCGAAATGTTCTCCCAGCCCACGCCTTTGATCTCGGCGGCAAGGGTCGGGTTGGACTGGACGAGGGATGCGACGTCGGTGGGGAACTTCGTCTGGTCGGTCTGGTTGAAGTTGTTGTCCGGAGTTCCGGCAACGATCTGCCAACCGCCGGAGACCGTGTCGACCTGCGCGAAGTTCTGGACGAGCACGTCTTTGAACACCGACGTGTAGACGATGATGAAGGTGACGATCGCGAACATCGCGACGGCCATCCCGGTGCGGAACTTCGTCGCCATCGGGTACGACATGCTCGTCCTGGTGACCGCGGCGAGACCGCTGATGCGACCCGTGAACAACATCACGCCGTTGATGAGCAGGTCGCTGTTGTACATCACGAGCCAGATCGCGCCCAGCAGGACCATGAGGGCGGAGACCACGAAGACCTCGGGGCCGCCGACGAGCTGCTTCGTCTGCAGCTGCGTTTCGAGGTGGAGCAGGGCCTCGACCCGGCCGAATGGCCGGCCCCAGAAGAGAAGCAGGCCGAGCGCCGCGAGGGTGAAGCCGATCCTGGCTGCGACGAGGCGGCGGACATGCGCGAAGGACAGGATCCAGCGCACCAGCAGGCCGGTGCCGATGATGACCAGCGAAACGCCCGTCGAGTAAACGACTGCGATGTGGCTCAGTGGCGCGCTGTCGCCGATCGTGAGGGCGATGAGCAAAGCGCCGAGCAGCACCGTGAGCGGGCCGCGCTTGAACAGGGCCCACCAGAAGGTGCGGATCGCGCCGAGCGTGCCCAGCGTGATGCGTCCAAGAAATACGAGCGGGTGGCCGCGGCGGAGCTGCTTGAGCGCGGCCCAGGCAACTCGGAAGGGGGCCAGGAACATGCTCGCCATGCCGGCGTCCCTCTGCTCGCTCTCGTCGAGGTCGCGGATGGCGGCGACGATGTTCAGCCGGCTCACCTTGTAGGCGGAGAATGCGACGACGATGAAGGTCAGCAGGACGCCCGCGCAAACGGCGATCACGAGGCTCGTCCAGTCGACGTGGAACTGCAGCGTGATGCCCTTGTAGAAACCGCTGAAGATGGTCGACAGCACGCGGATCATCAACGCCGCGACGCCCACGCCGAGCACGACGCCGACCACGCTCGCCGCGAGCGTGTAGGCGGTGCCTTCGAACAGGAACATCTGCGTGAGGTGCCTGCGCTTGAGGCCGACGGCCCGGCTCATCCCCATCTCCGCGCGGCGCTCCGCTGCGAGCATCACGAAGATCAGGAAGATGAGAAGGACGCCGACCGCGATCGAGAAGAAGCTCACGCCGAGGAGCGCGGCCGTGATGAACAGGCCGCCCCGCTGTGCGAACACGACGGCGTCGGCTTTGTACGCGGTGTAGACGTAGAGGTCGAGCCGGCCGGCGATGTCGTTGTAGCGGGCCAGCTCGCCTGGAGCTATCGATGCGATCACCTGGCCCAGCTGGGCCTGGAAATCCGGGTTGCCCACGAATGCCTTGAAGCTGGGGCTGACTCCTGGCTGGTCGAGCTCGGCGAGCATGCCGGTCTGCACGAGGGCCGACGGGCTGCCGGCGGGCAGCGACTTCACCAACGCCTCGAGTGGCCCGCGCACGTCGGGCTGCGTCAGCAGGGCCTTGAGCTCGGTCGCGGCGGGGGTGTCGACCTGCAGCACTCCCACCAGCTGGAAGAGCTGGTCCGGAGCCTGGCCGGTCTGAGCCGCAGCCTGTCTCATGATCTCGTCGACCAGCCGGTTGCCGGCGAGCGCCTTGAACTCGTCCGACACCGCGGGCTTGTTCAGCTCCACGAGCAGCTGGGCGCTGAAGCTCTGCGTCGGATCGAGGAACGAGGCCTGGTCGTGGATCTTCTTGACCTGGGCCTTGATCGCGGGCGTGCTCACGTAGGCGAACAGGTCGGCCGCCGCCTGCGGGTCGGTGAACTCGACGCGGAAATGCTGGGTGACCTCGTCGCCGATCGTGCCTGATGGACCGAGGTCGTCGAAGCCGCCGGTGCCGCGGTTGTGGACGAAGATGAGGTTGTAGCCGCTTGGGCGCTGCATCACGGTTCGCATGTTGTCGAGAGGCATGAGGACGGAGTTGACGATGGGGCCGTGGCCGGAGATGCTCGGGTTGACCTCGGTGTCCAGCACGCCGCGGATCGTCACCGTGGTCGGGTGGCCGTCGACGTAGAGGTTGAGCGTGTCTCCCGCGTGCGCGTTGAGCGTGCTGCCCAGCTGGTCTCCGACGAACACCTCGTTCGGAGCCAGGCTCGCCATGTCGAGGTTTGCCCCGGAGCTGCCGTGTAGCTGCCCCCACACGCTGCCGAAATCGGAGGGCACGCCGAAAATGACGACGTTCTCCGACGAGGACTGGCCGGTGGTCGTGTCGACCATCGAGCCCGAGGCGCCGATCACGCCCTGCGCGGCGGCGACGTTCGTATCGGTCTTGCTCCGTGCGATCACATCCGCGGCCTGCGCCTCGGTGAAGAACTCGGTGTCCGCGGTCGATGCTCCTTGCACGCTCCCGTTGACCTGGTGCTTCGTGAACGCCTCGTCGATGCCGCCGATCTGGCGCAGCTGGATCGCCTGCAGCGAGTAGTTCAGCGTGTCGCCGACCGAGAGGGACGCGGTGATGATCAGCGTGGCGAGCATCAGCCCGAAGAGGATGAGGACGGTCTGCGCGCGCCGGCGCGGGATGTTGCGCAGGGCCATCTTAAGCAGCACGCGGTTGACCGCGGCGAACAGGAGCAGCCCGAGCACCAGCACCGCCACCGCACCGGCGATCCAGGCCGCCACCGTTGGGGCGGGGATGCCGAAGTAGATGCTCAATCGACCCTCGCGGATGCGGCGGCCATGTGGTTTGTCGCGGTGCCATCCATTGCTGTGGCGGTTTCTTTGAGATCGGAGACGATGAGGCCGTCGCGCATGCGGATCAGGCGCTGGGCGAGCGCGCCGACCTCTTCGGAGTGCGTGACCCAGACGAAGGTCTGCTGGTTCTGGCGGTTCAGCTGGACCATCAGGTCCATGATCCCGGCGCTGGTTTCGGTGTCGAGGGCGCCGGTCGGCTCGTCCGCCCACACGATCGCGGGCCTGGTGGCGAGGGCGCGGGCGATCGTGAAGCGCTGGCGCTGGCCGCCGCTCATCTCGGCGGGCCGGTGGCCCGACCACTCGCCCACGCCGACCATGTCGACCGCTTCCAGAGCGCGCTTGCGCGCCACCGAAGGCTTGACGCCGCCCACCAGCATCGGCAGCTCGACGTTCTCGACTCCGGTCAGCACCGGCAGCAGGTTGTAGGTCTGGAACACGAAGCCCATCTCGCGGGCGCGGAAATCGGTCCGCTGGTTGTCGGTGAGGTCTTTGAGGTCGCGGCCCGCGATCTTGATCGTGCCGCTGTCGATGACGTCGAGGCCGCTCAAGCAGTTCAGCAGCGTGGTCTTGCCGCAGCCGCTCGGGCCCATGACGGCCACGACTTCGCCGGGCAGCACGGTGAGGTCGATGCCCTTCAAGGCGTCGATCTTGTGACGTCCCGCGTCGTAGCGCTTCCAGACATTCTTGGCATCGATGATGGTTTCGATCAATTCAGTTCCTTCTTGTGGGTGGGTTCGTGTGCGGCACGCCTGATGCCCTACAGGTAGGCACCGGCGAGCGGGATATTGTGACGCCACCTCATGCGCCGGAGGTTAGGCGGGCGGTGTGTCGAAACTATGTCGTGATCAGCAGCTCCGGGCGGAAGCGATAGCCGACGCCCCAAACGGTCTCCATGCAGACGCCCAGGTCGCCGAGCTTGCGGCGAAGCCGGACCATCTGTGTGTCGACCGCGCGGTCGAGGCCGTCGAAATCCGATCCCCACAGGCGCTCGAGCAGGAAATCGCGCGAGAAGGTGCGGCCCGGGTGGCGCATCAGGAGCTCGAGCAGGTCCATCTCGCGGCGGCTCAGGTCGAGGGACTTTCCAGCCAGCGTGGCGCGATGTGCGGCCTGATCGAGGACGAGCGTGGCGAAGGCGAGCGGCTGAGCGGGGTCTTGCGAATTTGACGCCGCGTCGAGCGCAACGCGCCGCAGCAGCGCCGCCACGCGCGCAGCCAGCTCGACGATCGAGAACGGCTTGCCGAGATAGTCGTCGGCGCCGACCTCGAGGCCGGTCACCCGGTCGGCCACGTCGCCTCGCGCGGTGAGCATGAGGATGGGCATGAGGTGCTTGCGGCGCAGCTCTCTGCAGACGGTGAGCCCGTCCAGGCCCGGAAGCATCCAGTCGAGGATCACCAGGTCGGGTCGCGCGCGATCCGCGGACGCCAGGGCCTGGGTGCCGTCGAAGGCCTGGTCGACGCCGTGGCCTTCTTTTTCGAGATGTGAGCGAACGAGGTCGGAGAGGGAAACTTCGTCTTCGACGATGAGAATCCGGGCCACCTACTTCGACGGGTCCGCGCGGCGCAGGCTGATCCAGAACGTGCTGCCCAGCCCGGGCTGAGAGGTCGCGGACAGGCTCCCGCCCATCGCCTCGAGCAGCTCACGAGCGATCGAAAGGCCGAGACCAAACCCGCCGGTGTCGCGGGTGCGCGAGCTGTCGGCGCGGTAGAAGCGCTCGAAGATGTGCTCGAGGTCCGCGGCCGAGATGCCGGGTCCGGTGTCGGAGACGGCGATCTGGACGTGCTCGAAGCTGCCCTCGTCCAGGCGGACCGAGACGACTCCGCCCTCGGGCGTGTAGTTGATCGCGTTGCGCACGAGGTTGGTCAGCACCTGCGCCAGGCGGTCGGCGTCGCCGACGGCCCAGACGTTCGCGGGAAGGTCCTCCACGGAAACCGTGACGGAGCGCTCGGCGCGCGCGAGCGGCCCGAGCGCGCGGCCGACCTGGTCGACGATGGGCGCGAGCTCGATCGGGCGGTTGATCACCTTCAGCTCGTGGGAGTCGGCGCGGGCGAGCATCAACAGGTCCTCGATGAGGTCGGCGAGGCGGCGCGTTTCCGCGGCGGTGACCCTGAGCCGGCGCTCGGATTCCGCCGCGTCGGGCCGGTCCGGTGCGGGCAGCAGGAGAGAGTCGACGTGGGCCTGGATGCTCGCAACGGGCGTTCGCAGCTCGTGCGACACGTTCATGATCAGCTCCCTCCGGCTGCGATCGGCGGCCTCGGCCTTGCGCTTCGCCTCCCAGACCTGGCGCTGCTCCTCACCGACGCCGAGCATTTGCGAGGCGAAGCGGCCCCAGGCGCGGCCGACCGCGTTGAGCACGTGGAAGGAGAACGCGAGGCCGGCGAGCGCGATCGCGCCGGGGAAGATGAAGTTTGCGAGCGCCTGCGGGCTGACGCCGTCGACGTTGATCTTGATGATCGGATAGAGAATTCCGAGTCCTGAGGCGCCTACGAGCACTCCGGACAGCAGCGTGGCGAAGATGCCGAAGGGAAGCTTGAGGAAGAGGTAGACGAGCGACCTCCAGGTCGCGGGCTGGCCCAGGTGCCGGACGAGCAAGCGCCACGGCGATACGAGCTCGGGATCGGGAAGCGAGAGCGGCGGGACCTTGACGCCCAGGAGGCCGATCGCCAGCTCGCGTTCGAAGAGGGCGAATCCCCACGCCGCCACGATGGTGGCGAGGAGGATGAGGAGGCCGACGAGGACGATCGAGAGGAAGGCGCCCGAGATCATTCCCGCCGTGAGCACGAAGAAGTAGGTGAGGCCGAGCGGGAATGCCGTGAGGAGGTAGACCGCGTTGAGGTAGGAGCGCGGCTCGATGAGCACGTGCAGGAAGTGCTTGACGCGATCGGCGATGTCGATGGTCGGGGCGGGGGTTTCGGGGGCGGTGGTTTCCAAGGGCTTGTGGTCGGAACGGTAGACCAGACGTGTGCCAAAAGGGTGCCCGCCGGGCGGTGGGCCATTTGTGCCCGAATGGCCGGCCATTTGTGCCGGTCTTGGCTGGTTTCTTGGTGGGTTTCTTGGCTGGTTTCTTGGCTGGTTTCTTGGCTGGTTTCTTGGCGGGTGGTCGGCGGAAGTTTGGGTTGGCTTAACTCGGCCTTAAGGCGCCGGCTCTTGTCCCATAACTAAGGGGTCATACGTTGCCTGCGTTGCCAGCGGGGTTGCGGCCGCGTCTGCGGCCGGCAGCAAAGGGAGGCGCTTCATGACCCGATCTCGTTTCCGTGTCCTCAGTGTTCTGGGAGCGGCAGGCTTGATGGCCGGGTTGCTCGTTTCGTCACAGGCCGCGGGCGCCGAAGGGACGCCGGTCAAGCATGTCCTGCTGATCTCGGTCGACGGTCTTCACCAGACCGACCTGGCCTGGTACGTGCGGACCCACCCCGACTCGGCCCTGGCGAAGCTGGTCCGGAGCGGCGCGGAGTTCACGCACGCGCAGACTCCGGTTCCGTCGGACTCGTTTCCAGGGATGGTTGGACAGGTCACGGGTGGCAACCCGTCGAGCACCGGCATCTACTACGACGACAGCTGGAACGGGGCTCTCCTGCCGGCGGGAACCACAAACTGCGCCGGGGTTGCGCCGGGCGTCGAGGTGACGTACTTCGAGCAGGCGGATCTGAACCCTCACTCGATCGACGCCGGCCAGGGACTGAGCGGGCTGCCGGGCAGCATCCTTCAGATGTCGGGAAACGCGACCTCACTCCTCGACCCGGCGCAGCTGCCGGTCGACCCCGCGACCTGCAAGCCCGTCTACCCGCACGAGTACATCAAAGTGAACACGGTCTTCGAGGTGGCGCGCGGGGCCGGCCTGCGCACCGCGTGGTCCGACAAGCACGTTGCCTACGAGGTTCTGAATGGCCCGTCAGGAGCCGGCATCCAGGACCTGTTCGGGCCTGAGATCAACAGCGACGCCCCGGTCGCCGGCTCGTCCAACGACTGGACCAAGGTCAACTCGCTGACCCGGCAGTACGACAGCTACAAAGTCCAGGCGGTGATCAACGAGATCAACGGCTTCGACCACAGTGGCAGGCGGGTCGTGGGGACACCCGCGATCTTCGGGATGAATTTCCAGACCATCTCGACCGCCGAGAAGCTGCCGGCATCGGACGGCTTGTTTGGGGGCTACCTCGCTGACGGAGTCACGCCGGGGCCGCTGCTGGCTTCCGCGCTCGACTACATCAACTCCAGGGTGGGCGCCATGGCCGAGGCCATCAAGGATCGCCACCTCGACCACGAGACGGTTATCATCCTGTCGGCCAAGCACGGCCAGTCGCCGCAGACGCCTTCGGCGCTGACCCGCATACCGGACGGACCGATCATGGACGCGCTGAACTTTGCGTGGGCAACCGCGCACGCGGCGGCTTCGTTACCGCTGGTCGCTTTCGCCATCGACGACGACGGCATGCTGATCTGGCTCAACGACCGGTCGGATGCCGCCACGTCGTTCGCCAAGGCGTTTCTTCTGAACCACTCGGGAGTGGGCAACGACATCAACGGCAATGCGAAGGGTTACACCGCCTCGGGATTGACGACCGTCTTCGCGGGAGCCGATGCGGCCGCGTACTTCCACGTCGCGGTGGGTGACTCGCGCGTGCCGGACCTCTTTGGCATCAGCCAGTACGGCTCCGTTTACACGGGCGGCAAGGGGAAGATCGCCGAGCACGGTGGCGCCAACCCGCAGGACCGGGACGTCGCGCTGTTCGTGTCGGGCGCCGGTGTGGATCACTCCGTCAACGACAGCTGGGTCGAGACGACCCAGATCGCCCCGACCATCCTGAGGCTGCTCGGCCTCAACCCCAATGCGCTGCAGGCGGTGCAGATCGAGCACACCAAGGCGCTGCAGCTCGGCGGCTAGCGTTCTACCCCTTCGGCGGCGCGGCGGCTACCCCCGCCGCGCCAACCCGAGGTAGATGCGGGCGGAGTTCGCCGGGGGCCCCTTCGAGGGCGCTCCGAGGGCCCTCCCTCCTCCACCGGGCCGTCCTCCCCCGCCGGCCAACCGAAACCAGCGTATCGCTCGTGTCAATCCTGCCTGTCAAGACGCTGGCAACAGCGATGATGATTCGGCTGGAGATCTCTGACGGCGAGGAGGAATTGATGACAAGGCGAACACACGCAACCGGGCTGCTGCTCCCTTCTCGGGAGTCATTGCTTTGGGGGAACGGCGACCTGGCTTTTGTCATCGAGGCGGCGCGACGCGCGGAGAACGCAGGCTTCGATTCAGTGTGGGCCGGCGACTCCCTGCTGGCGCGACCGCGCGGCGAGCCCCTCACGCTCCTGGCCGCGGTCGCTGGCGCGACAACCCGCGTCACGCTCGGCACGGCGGTCCTCCTGCCCCTGCTGCGGCACCCTCTCTCGCTGGCGCACGCCGTTGCCACCCTCGACCGGATCGCCGAAGGTCGGGTCATCGTAGGAGTCGGCCCGGGCGCCGAACTTCCCGGGACGCATGCAGAGCTGGCGGCCATTGGGGTTCCGAGCAACCGCCGGGTGGGCGCGCTGCTGAACAGCGTCGAACGATGCCGGCGTTTGTGGCGCAACGAGGAACCCGGCATCGAGCTGCAGCCTCGACCGTTTCGCGCCAGTGGGCCTCCGGTGTGGTTGGGCGGGAGCGGGCCGCGGATGCTGCGACTGGCCGGCACGACCTTCGACGGCTGGCTGCCGTTCAGCCCGACCGTGGCCGAATATGCCGCCGGCCTTCGGGCTGTGCGCGACGCGGCAGAGGGCGCGGGCAGAGATCCAGACAGCGTCGCGACGGGCGCCTATCTGACGGTGGCCGTCGCCGACACTCCGAGCCAGGCGGCAGACGAGCTCGACGCGTATATGCGCGCGTATTACGGCGTGCCCGCCGAGGTGATGACGAGGGCGCAGGCGTGCCATGCCGGCACCCTGGAATCGGCCGCTGAATGGTTCGCGGAATATCGCGCAGCCGGCGCCGGCCACCTCGTGTTGCGACTGGCCCGTCCTGATCTCAGCGAGTACGACGACACGGTCCGCCGGCTGCTCGGCGCTGCTGCACGTTAGGGAATGACAACGTCCTTGAGCGTGACCGGGTTGTGGAGCGTGTAGTCGAGCTCGTTTGACTGCGCCACGCCGGGCGGCGTGATCACGTCCATGGCTTTGGGCACCGTGTTCGGATCCACAGTGCAGTGAGGATCGCTGCTTGGAGCGGCGCAGACGCCGAACTGGAAGGACTGCGGCGTCGGGGCGAAGCTGCGAGCCTGGTCCTGGCTGAACCCGTCCTGTCCGGTGAGCACAACGGTGAAGCCCCAACCTGGCGCCGGCGCACCTCCGAGGCTGGAAGTTGGAACGCTGAACGTGATGAATCGCGAGATCTGGTTGGCGCTGATGTTCACGGTGCCCAGCGTGGTGCCGTGCGAGTCGACATAGCGCTGGCCGAAGCCCTGTACCTCGATCAACCTGCTCCAGGCCGCGGCGGCATCGATCATATAGTTGCGCTGGGGGAAGGACGCGGCGGTTGACTGATCGCTGGCTGCCGCGACGGGATTGTGGACGTAAACGTCGACGAGCTGTGCTCCGAGCGGGCTCCCGAACGTCGGCGACAGGTCTCGCACCTGGAGCTTGAACGTGGTCGTGCTGCCGTCGGGGCTTTCGATGACGCGGAAATCGAGAACGTCAAACGCGCCGGCGTGAAAGTTGTCTGAGGTTGGATAGGCGTAGTTTCCGGGGCCATTGTCGTCGCCGCTTGGATCGGTGACGTCGAGGAGCACTGTTCCGGGCGTGAAGTCGAAGACGACGGCTCGGCGTGCGTGCGCGGTCGTGCCGGTCGAGCTGATCGCAACGACGTTGAGCACTGTCGTGCCGCCTGTCACGGGCACTGTGAGGCTGAACGTTCCATCAGGTTGGGTTTGGGTGCTTGCGGTCGTGGTCTGGCTGTTGCTGTCAATGTTCGTCGCCGCGAGGTAGATCGTGTTTCCGGGGACAGAGGTTCCGGAAATCGTCGCCGGCGATCCCGAGACGGCCGAACCATCGGCGGGCGCGATAACTGCGAGGCTGGTCTGACCTTGCTGGTGGTCGACGTAGCGACTCACGGCGTTGGCGGGTCGTTCGAGCAGGCTGCCGGTCGTGGTGTCGCGCATGAGGCGGACGTACTGGGCGGCCGACCACGTAAGGGGCGATGCAGAGCCGGCTGCGCCGCCATTCTGGAAACCGATCGATGCAACTGTTGGGTCTGTGCCGAACGGAGACGGTGCGAGGTCAGGCAGCTCCCAGACCTGTTCGGGGATGAGTCCGACTCCGGACGCGCCGTCGCGCATGGCGGCGAGCAGGGAGAGCGCGGACGTGGCGTCGCCGTTTGCGACGTCGTACTCGCCACGTTCGCCGGCAAGGACCGGCCAGAGATGCCCGGTGCCCTGTCCCGATGGCGCCCACGGGCGCCCATCGCTGGCGCGATCGCCATAGCCATCGCTGTTGTAGCGATGCCAGCCGGCGCCGGTCGTCGTCGTGGCACGGATGGTAGCGTCGACGACGCGAAGCGATTCCGCGATGGCGCTGTCGGCCGGAGAGACGAGGCCGAGCCGAACCATCTCGAGGAAACCCTGGTCGATGACGGTGCGCTGGTCCAGCGTCGGGCCGCCGTTGCCCAAGTTGTACGAGATCGCGGCGTTGGGATCGCCCGTCTTGGACAGGCGGATGTAATAGGGATTGCCCGCGAGGGGTCCGCTGCTGGTGCGCGCCCAGCCTGGGAGGCTGCGCTGCCAGTCGTCCGCCGCCCCACGGGCGACGGCGGCGGTGATGGTGTCTCCATTCGCGTCCGCCAGGTTGGCGCCGGCCACGAGGCCGGCCACCTCGGCGGCGATCGTGGATGGCGAGTACCCACTCTGCTCCTCCCAACGCTCCACTCCGAACGCCGGACCGTGGGCGATCAGAAAGTCGATCGCGGGCCGGATGTGGTTGGCGTAGAGCGGCGCGTCGGTCATACGGAGCTGGTACGCCATCAGGATCGGATAAGCCGCCTCGTCGAGCTGCGACCCGAATGAGTCAGGCGCAACGCGGCCGTTCAGCAGGCTGTTGCGTGGCATCGATCCATCGGCGAGCTGCTGGCGCGTGAGGAGGAAGTTGACGGCGTCTCGTGCCGTCTGCAAATCGCCATCCGTGAGCAGGGCGGTCCAGGCCTCATAAAGGTCGCGCGCGAAGACCTCTCGATAGGAGCCGAAGAACAGGTTGTTGGGGTCACCCGCTGAGACAGCCTGGCCCCAGGGCGACGCGAGGCTGGCCACGATGGCGCCGGGAAACATCTTGTCTTCGCTAGCCTTGACGACGTTGGCGCTGAGGTAGTACTCGGCGACGAGGCTGTGCCATTGATCGCCCGCCACACGAGCCACATGAGGGGGCGGCGCTGCCAGCGCGTCGTCGTAGGCGTGCCAAGCGTCGTCGTATGCCATCTGGAGCTCGCTGATGTGGGTGCTAAGCGTCCCCTCGGCGGCGGCGACCGCCTCTGCTTGCGTCGTGCCGAAACCCAGGGCGATGGTGAAGTTCCCGCCGCGGGACAGGTTCAGCGCGGCTGTCTGCACGAGGTTGCCGTTGGTGGCGTTGGCGAAGGTTGCGGTGAGCGAATGGGCCGCGTCGAGCTGCGTCAACCCGTCGCTCGCGGCACCTGCGAAACCGTTGGATACCTGGGTGAACGGAGTCGTTGCGTCGAGGGCGCTGAACACCGGTGTCGCGTAGGTCCGGTTCGCGGCCTGGCTCGCTGTGTTGGTGTCGAACGCCACCGGCAGGGCGTGCCCGGTCGATGTGTCGACGGTTCCAGTGTCGCCGCCTCCGTTTCCGGCGCCACCCCCACCGTTGCCGTTGATGCTCGGGTCGTAGCGGAGATAAAGGTGGTAGGTCGCGAGGTCGCCGACGACGGGGATGAAGTGGGTGTGCATGACAACTGAGTTTCGCGACGGATCGGTGAAGTAATCGGTCACGATCTGGTAGCGGCCGCTCTTCGCGATGCTCGTGGTGCGGCAGTCGAGCGACCGGGCGTCAAGGGACTGGACGGTGTAGGTCGTGTCCCGGCTCTGCAGGTCGGTGAAGGTCTGGCCGTCCGTTACGACGAACTGAAGAGTTTCGACGTTGGTGTTGTCGGCGGTTGGAAAGTAGACGTCGCTCAGCACGCCGTTGGCCACCGTGTACCAGACCTTCGAAGTCGTGTTGCGTGCAGTGCCGAGGCAGTCCTTGCGAGCAAGGTCGAAATGCGAAAGAGCGCCAGGCCCGTCGGCGGCGGTCGCGCCGGGTGCGGAGGCCAGAACGGCGATAGGAAGCAGGCCTGAGGGGAGTGCCACCACGGCCAAGCCGACAGCGACAGAGATCGCAAGTTTGCGTGAGCGTGCTCTGAACACCAAACCCCACCCCCTGTGAACTCGACCTAGCCTAGCACGGGCCCGGCGCCTTGGTCCTTGGCACCAGCGGGCAGGTTGGGGATGGTGGGCCGGGCAGGATTTGAACCTGCACAGCTTTCGCGGGTGGTTTACAGCCACTTGAGCTCGCCAATGCCCAGCCGACCCACTGCAGGCCACCGAAACGCTCGGAAGCGTGCAGGTAATGGTAGACGCTCGAGGTGGACACTCGAGGCAGACGCTCGGGGTCGGCGCGCGGACCATAGAATGCCTCCGTGGCGCGAGGCTATGCCCGGTATGTCCTCGCCGTCATGGTGGGCATCAACTTCCTTAATTACATGGATCGCTACGTCGGCGCGGCGGCCTCTCCCCTGATCCAGAAAGAGTTCCATCTCAGCGATTCGCAGGTCGGACTCCTCGGTTCAGCCTTCCTCCTCGTCTATGCCGTGGCCGCGGTTCCCTTCGGTTTCTGGGCAGATCGTGGCGTCCGCAAGACCGTGGTCGCGGTCGGCGTCGCCATCTGGAGCCTCGCCACGCTCTTCACGGGCTTCGCCCGAAGCTTTCCGCAGCTGTTCGTGAGCCGCGCCGTCCTGGGAATCGGCGAGGCGGGATATTCCCCCGCCGGCACCTCGCTCCTCTCCGACTACTTTCCGACCGAGCAGCGCGGCAGGACCATGTCGATCTGGGGCGCCGGCAGCACCTTCGGAATTGCTGTGGGATTTGCCGGTGGCGGATACGTCGCCGAGAAGTTCGGCTGGCGCAGTGCCTTCTTTTTTGCCGCCGTGCCGGGCATCCTCTTCGCATTGCTCGCGTTTGGACTTCGCGAGCCACTGCGCGGAAGCGCAGAGAAGGTTGGCCGGGCGATGGAGAAGATCCACGAGGCGAGCCTGCGCAATTTCATCGACCTCCTCCGCATCCGCACCCTCAGAGCCACGATCCTGTCGCAGACCCTGCTCTATTTCGTCCTGGCCTCCAACGCGTTCTGGCTGCCGATCCTCCTCACCCGCCGCTTCAACCTCTCGGTGGGCAAGGCGGGCCTGCTGGCCGGGGTCGTGCTGGTGGCAGGAGGTCTGATCGGAACTCTCGCGGGCGGCTGGATCGCAGACCGGCGCGCCAAGAACAACCCTTCCGCGCATCTCCACGTCGGAATCGCCGGCTTCCTGCTCGGCGCGATCTTCATCACGATTACGCTGATCGCTCCCCTAAACGTTGGCCCGGTCCCGGTGTTCGTCCCGTCCTTCGTGCTGGCCGTCGTGTTCCTCTATCTCTACTCCGGACCGTTCACGGCAATCGCCCAAAACGTCGTCTCGCCAGGCCTGCGTGCGAGCGCCGTGACCATGCTGCTCTTCATCTCCCACGTCTTTGGTGACTCGCACTCAACGTTTGACGTGGGCTGGATCTCGGACCGGATCGGTAGCCTCCAGACCGCGCTCCTGATCACATCGCCGACGCTGCTGGTCCTGGCCGCGATCATCGCGGCGACAGGCCTGAGCTCAGTGAAGGGCGACGTCCTGACGATGGAGCGCGACTGGGCGGCGCGATCGACCCTGCCGACGCTCTCTTAGTAGATGAACCCCACGAGCTTGCCGCCCAGCTGGCCGGGCTTGATCGTCCGCTCGTCGATCACGTCGAACGCGAGCCAGTTCATCTCCGAGACCACCCACGAGCCGTCCGGATTCACCGCCTCGACGTAAGCCACGTGGCCGGCCCAGCTCTCCCAGGTCACCATGATCGCCCCGACCTTGGGTGTCGGCCCGACGGGGTAACCCTGCGCTGACGCATTCGCGTACCAGAAACCGGCGTCACCGCGCCACGTCACGTTGCGCTTCGTGGCCACGTACCACGTGCACCAGCCGACTGGGAACCCGGTCGCCGGGTACGGTCCAAGGCAGCATCCGACGACGTGGGCGCCGAACGACCCGCCGGTGCCGGAGTGCGCGAGGATCTGCCACAGGGCTGGAGGCGGCGGGAACGCGCCGCCGACACCGCCGGGGATGACCAGCACGATGCCGGCCGTCAGCTGCGTGCTGCGCAGCCGGTTGTAGTCGATGATGGCCTGCGGATCGACCTGGTACTTGGCGCCCAGGCTGTCGAACGTATCGGTCGCCTTGGTGGTGACGACGATGCCGGGGACCGGCGGGATGACCAGCTGCTGCCCCGTGGCGATGCTGTCGCTTGCGATCAGGTTCGAGTTCGACCAGCGGATCTGGCTCACGGTGACGCCAAAGCGAGCGGCGATCGTGGCCAGGCTCTCGCCCGCCGCCACCGAGTACGTGACAGGCATGCGATTGACCGGGGCCGTGGTAGGAATCGAAGCCGGCTTGATAATCGTGCTGTACCGGCCCAGCGATACGTCGCCGACCGTGCCGCCCTCGCTCACCACGACCGCTTCCGCGTTCACGGCACCCAGGTGGCTGGCCAGAGAAGAGGAAAAGTGGCGGTCCATCGTGGCATAGCTCGAGATCGCGACCGCAACTGCGAGCACGACGGCATGCGTCAGATAACGATGAACTCGCAATTCCTACCCCTAAATATGCGAAACCGCCCCCGATGGGGCGACTCCTCTGAAACGGCCGCCAACGTAGCAGATGTCCGCCGAGTGAGTCAACCCGACAGGCCCCGGCGCCGGGCACCAAACCAGCCTCGAACCGCCCGCCCCGCCGAACTCGATCCGAATACGAACTTTCTTCCCAACGAGGGCCCTCCGGCGAACAGTAGTTCGAGCGCCCAGGCGCTGCCTGATTCGACCCAGAAGGCGGTTCATAAGGAGGTAGAACGCCAACCGGGGCCCGTACTTGCCCGAATCGGCCGCGAACCCGGATCAGCGATATTAGGAGACGCGCGCGCAATGACAATGCTTCACACGCCCGTCTGCGGTCTCCTCGGGATCGACGTCCCAATCTTCCAGGCGGGCATGTCCCGGTACACGACTCCGCAGCTCGTCGCGGCCGTCAGCAACGCCGGGGGACTGGGCATCATCGGAGGCCTCGGCCGCACTCCGGATGAGCTGCGCAGCGAGATCCGGCAGGTCCGGGAGCTCACGTCGCGACCGTTCGGCGTCAACCACGTCCTCTGCCAGCTCGACCCCGCGGCGTTTCAGGTCACGCTCGCCCAGCGCGTCCCGGTTCTCTCGCTTTCATGGGGCCGGTCGGACGATCTCACCTACCAGGCGCACGAAGCGGGCATGAAGGTGGTCCACATGGTGAGCACGCCGGAAGAAGCCGGGCTCGTCGCCAGCGACGGTGCGGACGTCGTCGTCGCGCAGGGCACCGAAGGCGGCGGGCACGTGGGCACGATGTCGACCCTGCCGCTCGTCCCACTGGTCGTCGACCTGTTGGGCGACGTTCCCGTCATCGCAGCCGGAGGGATCGCCGACGGGCGCGGCCTCGCGGCCGTGCTCATGCTCGGCGCGCAGGGCGCGCTCATCGGCACGCGGTTTCTCGCCACCCCCGAGGCGCACGGGAGAGGCCACTCCAAGGACGTGATCCTCAACGCGCTCGGCAGCCAGACCTCCGCCAGCACTTTCTTCGACGAAGTGATGGGCCAGGTCTGGCCTGGCGCCATGGTGCGGACCATCACGCACCCGATCGTCGAGCGGTGGGCCGACCGCCAGCAGGAGTGGGCCGACGCCGCGCAACAGCTGCGCCCGACACTCGAGGCTGCCGTGGCCGCCGGAGACCTCGTCCTGGCCGGCGAGTCCGCCGGCCTCGTCCACGACATCGTGCCCGCCGGCGAGCTCGTGAGCCGCATCGTCCACCAGGCCAAAGAACTACTGAGAAAGACGAACGACTAGGGCCCACCTCTCACGTAGATCGTCTGGCCGGACACGAAGCTCGACTCGTCGCTGCACAAAAATGCGATCACCGATGCGATGTCCTCGGGTTGCCCCACGCGCCGCAACGGAATCTGCGAGGCCGCCCCGATCTTGAACGCCTCGAAGTCGATGCCGAGCCGCTCGGAGGTCGCGCGCGTCATGCGCGTCTCGACGAATCCCGGCGCCACCGAGTTGACGTTGATGTTGAACGGCCCGAGCTCGATGGCGAGCGTCCGCGCCATGCCCTGAAGTCCGGCCTTGGCCGCAGAGTAGTTGGCCTGTCCGCGATTGCCGAGCGCCGACGTCGATGACAGAAACACCATCTTTCCCGATTTCTGCTCCACCATGTACCGCTGCGCCGCACGCGCGCAGAGGAACGTGCCCTTCAAGTGCGTGTCGATGACCGCGTCCCAATCCTCGTCCGTCATCTTGTAAAGCAGGTTGTCTCGCGTGATGCCCGCGCACGCGACCAGGATGTCGAGCTTCCCAAACTCCTTCACCGTCCGCTCGACCATCGCTTCGACCTGCCCGCGATCGGTGACGTCGCACGCGATCGCGACGCCTTTGACCGGCCCCGCCACCTCCGTCGCCGGCGCAAGGTCCATGTCGGACACGGCCACCCTTGCGCCTTCGGCCGCAAACAGCTGCGCCGTCGCGGCCCCGATCCCCCGACCGCCGCCGGTGACGAGCGCGACGCGACCGTCGAACCTCATGCCGTCTCCGTGTCGAGCGGCGTACCGCCATCCTTGCGCGGGTCGGATGCCCCCTGCAGGAAGCCGTCCGGCTCAGCCACGATCAGCTGCGGCCGGGCGAAGTACGAGTCGTAGTTCAGCGTCCGCCGGTTTACCGTGTAGCCGCGCTTCTCGAGCCCCTGGCACACGATCGAAGGAATCCGCGCCTCGGCCTGCACGAGGTCGCCCTGGAAGTCGATCCGCGGCGCGCTGACGGCTTCGACCGGCGACATCTGGTGGTCGATCACGTTGACGAGCACCTGGAGGATCGCCGTGACGATCTTCGTGCCGCCGGGCGCACCCACGACGACGCGCAGCTTCCCTTTGTCGAACACGAACGTCGGCGTCATCATCGTCACTCGGGTCTTGCCCGGCCGGACGGAGTTGGGCCGCCCGGGCCGCGGGTCGAAGCAGTTCATGTAGTCGTTGTAGCCGAAACCAAGGCCCGGAGTCACGACTCCGCTGGCCGAGCCAAGCGTGTGCGTCAGTGACACGGCATTGCCCGCGTCGTCGACCACACACACGTGCGTCGTGTCCGCGCGATCGTGCGCGCGGGCTCCTGCCGCAACCACTTCGCGGGCCTTGGCCGCGTAGGCCTTGTCCGCCAGCGCGCCCGTAGGGATCTCGATGAAACGGGGATCCGCGATGTGCAGCTCGCGGTCCGCCATCGCCCAGGCCATCGCCTCCACCAGCACACGCGCCGCCTCGCTGCTCGGCCATCCGTGCGCTCGAAGGTCAAAGCCCTCGAGGAAGTTCAGCATCTGGAGCAGCGTCAATCCCCCCGCCGGCGGGCCCGCCGCCACGACCTGGCGACCGCGGTACGTGCCGCGAAGCGGCTCGGTCACGTTCACCGAGTAGGAGGCGAGGTCCTCCTTGGTGATGAAGCCGCCGTTGGCTCCGAAGTCGGCGGCGATCTCGTCTGCGATCTCGCCCTTGTAAAAGACGTCCGGGCCGCCCCGCGCGAGGCGTTCCAGGGTTCGTGCGTAATCCGCCTGGACCATGCGCTCGCCCACCGCGTACAGCGCGCCGTCGTGCGTGTAGATCGACCGCGCCTCGAGGGTGGCCTGGATCCGGCGCTGGTTCGGCACCACGTCCGGCCCGTAGTCGGTGGTCCAGTAGCCGTGCATGAAGCCGGTCACCGGGAAGCCGTCGCGCGCGAGCGGAATGGCGGGTTCGATGGCCTGCTCCCAGCTGATCGAACCGAATCGTGTCAGCGCCTCGTGCAGGCCGGCCACGGTCCCCGGCACCCCGACCGACTGGTACCCGACGTCGTTGACCCAGCCGTCGAGGACGTACCCGTAGCGGTCGGCGGCCTCGCGTACGAAGAGGTGCTCCCACTGGTCTTCGCGCGCGCGAGCGCCGGCGGTGGCGTAGAACTCGAGGAGGGCGTCGCCGCCGACCGCGCTGTGCACGAGCATCACGCCGCAGCCGCCGATGCCGCACATCTGCGGATCGATCACCCCCTGCACGAATGCGCACGTGACGGCGGCGTCGACCGCGTTGCCACCGCGCCGCAACACTTCGAGTCCTATCTCGGCGGCCTGCGGCTGCGGGCAAACGATGATCGCCACGAACGTAAGTTAGATCAACGCGTGAGTGGCGATGTGCCCGCGCGAGCGATTCGGGCGTTTATACCCCCTATGGGTATGATGCCGCACGAGCGATTCCAAGGGGGCCCCAACAGGCCAATCCGGGGTTCTTAATTCACCGGCGCGGGCAAGCGTTAAGTCTCATCGATTGCGGCAAGACGCGTCCGGTGAACTCGTTTTACGCCCTACATGAGGAAGGGTTCACAGCGAGGCCAATCCCTCGTCGAGGCGGCCATCACGCTGCCTGTGGTTCTGCTCCTCGCGCTTGGAGTGACCGACATCGGGCGCGGCTTCTACTACAAGGAAGCGGTCACCAACTCGGTCCGCCAGGCGCTGCGCATGGCCGTTTCCTCGTATCAGCAGACCACCGCGAACAACGTCTGCTCGGGTAGCGGCAGCGGTCCCGTCGCGGTGACCGTCGTGTCGGCGATCCCGCCCTCGGGCGGCGCCATCGCGACGATCGCCAACCAGGCTGCGCTCGAGAGCTCGAGCAACGGCACGGCGGCCGGGTCCGTGCTCGCCGGCGCGACCCTGAGCGTGACGTTCCACTGCCTGAACGGCGCCGCCGTCACCAACGCGACCAGCAACGGCGGCGGCCCATCCAACGCGGGGTCGGACTCCGTCACCGCCAGCATCACCAATCACATGTCGGTCATCACACCACTTCTGTGGCCTATCACGGGTACCTCGTATCCGATCACCGTCACCTCATTCCAACGCTCCGAGTACTGAGATGAGACGCCGGCGCGGCCAGGCGCTCGTGGAGTTCGCGCTCATCTTCCCGATTCTCTTTTTCATCCTCGCCCTCAGCATCGACGTGTTCCGCGTCGACTGGGTCAGCTCGAGCGTGGCCGAGGCGGCGCGACAGGGCGCGCGGCAGGCCGTCGCGAACGAGGACGCAGTCGACAACGGCTTCGGACCCAGCGCCGGCCCTTGCTCCGGCACCACCCAGACCCCATCAGCCACCGGTAGCGGCTGCCTCAAGACGGCCCGCATCTACGAGACGGTGCTCACGGTCCTCGGCGGTTTTGGGCACAACTCGATGCTCACCGAGGCGCCGCCGGCGGCGTGCCCCAACCCCGCCGTCGGCGCCACCTCGGTGTGCGTCTACCCGGGCGAGCAGGGCGCCGCCGGCTCCTACACGTCGTGCGACGCGGCTCGGACCGGGCTCGGCCGCGATCCCATCGCGGGTGATCTCGGCTCACGCGGCGCGGAGTACTCGAGCCCCCAGTACAAGGGCTGCTTCGAGGTCGTGGTGACTGTCATCTACAGGTACGACACGCTGGTTCCGTTCCTGGGCGGCGCAGCACCGAACTTCCTGCGCGTCAGCGCGTCCACCCAGATGCTGGCGGAGTTCTGATGAAACACCAACGCCAGCAAAGGCAGAAAGGACAGGCCGTCGTGATCGTCGGCGCGATGATCGTGGCGCTCACGATCCTCGGCACGATGGTGTTCGACGTCGGGCTCGCGGTCTCGGACCGCCGCAACCTGCAGGCTTACGCCGATTCCGCCGCCCTCGCCGGCGCGCGCTCGTACCCCCAGGGAATCAACCGCGCCCACTGGATCGCGATGCAGTACCTCGGAGCATCGCTCAGCTTTGGGCTCCCCGTCGGTTCGTGCGCCAGTCCCGCGAGCTGCCCGGCCGGAACTTACTCCGTCGTCTCCTACCAGATCACCATGACCGACTCCTTCCGGGTCGGCGGGATCCTCAACTACCCGACCGTGCTTGACGTGGTGATCTCGCACCAGCAGCCGAGCATCTTCGCCAGGATGGTCGGGTACTCGACGGTCAAAACGGCCGCCTCCGCCCGCGCGACCCCGACTGGGCCGCAGATCTCGGGCGCCGCGTATGCGGTGGCGGCTGTGAGCGGCGACGCGATGATCAACGGAGGAGGCGCGGGCTTCCAGACGGTCACCGGCCCGGTTTACGCCTACGGCTCGTTTGGAGCCAACAACGGGCCTCACTCGACCGGAGTGCCGTCGGTGCAGACCAACTACGACGGCACAACATGCCCCGGCAGCCCGAGCAACGTGCTCGACAACGGCGGTGGGGCGAACGGCCTGAACTACTACACGACCGACGGCGGCCCCATGACCAACAACACGGGCGTCCCGCCGAACTACAGCTGGGACGACGCTTCACCGCAGCCCGCTCAGCCCGCGCCGATGTACTTCTCCGCCGGCGCGGCCAGGGACGCGGCCGGCAACTGGAAACCGGGGATCTACAACGGCTTCGCGCCGAGCGGCGGCACGATGAACGGCGGCGTCTACAAGATCATCAACTCCGCAAGCCTGGCTCTCGGCGCGATCACCAACACGGTGCACGCCGCATCAGGCACGTCGAATGGCGTGAACGCCGTCGCCATCGTGATCGACGGGTCGGACACAGGCGGCCTCGACATCACCCAGGCGTTGCTCAACGGACTCGACGACCTCAACGCTCCCGGCTACACGGGATTGCGCGATCCCGCCGGCACGCACAACTTCGTCATCTTCGGCGGCCACGGGGCGGGGTCGTACACGGGCGGCATCACGATCGGACCGGGCGCCACCACCGACATGAGCGGCATCATCTATGTGCCGGACAGCGCTTATGTCAGCGATGGAA
>Ga0209648_10001112_pt1 | contig 21458 bp, 18 predicted proteins | sample GraSoi2013_115cm_FD_185830 | JGI IMG/M metagenome (GOLD analysis project Ga0209648, IMG submission 185830) | Grasslands soil microbial communities from the Angelo Coastal Reserve, California, USA - Sample 9_17_2013_115cm (SPAdes) (version 2) | ecosystem: Environmental > Terrestrial > Soil >... | reverse complement strand
GATGTTTCGTTTGAGCCAGCGCTCGGCGTCGGCGTACTTCGCGTATTGGCTGGTGGAAGAAGCGTAGCGCTTTTGAATATCGCGCAGGCCTTCCTTATCGATCTTCGCCAGAAGCAAACGGGGACGAAGTGAGTTAAACAGGTTCACGCGCGGTAACCGTAATCCACAGCGCAGTCTATTTCGAGATGACCTGCCCGGCTACCACGGCCAGCATTTGCGGGAGCCGAATGTCAAAATTCTCGGCCAGAAAATGTTGCGCTGTCTCGACTCCGACCGGAGCAGTTGACGAATTCGAAACTCGCAATTCCGTCGCTCCGATTTAATTCTTAAGCGATGCAGGACGCGCTCACTCCGATGATGCAGCAGTATCGACGGCTGCGGAAAAGCATCCCGGCGGACACGCTCCTGCTTTTTCGACTGGGCGATTTTTACGAACTGTTTTTCGAGGACGCGAAGGAAGCGTCGGCATTGCTCAACGTCGCTCTGACCAAGCGGAACGAAGTGCCGATGTGCGGCGTCCCGTATCACGCGGCGCAGGGTTACATCGCGAAGCTGATCAAAGCCGGCCGGCGAGTGGCGATCTGCGATCAAACAAGCGAGCCGCAGCCGGGGAAAATTGTTTCGCGCGACATCACCCAGATTGTTAGCGCCGGCACGGTGAGCGAACTCAATTTGCTCGATGCCAAGCGCGCGAATTATCTCGGCGCAGTTTACATCGACAACAACAGTTTTGGCTTCGCTTACGCCGATCTGACCACGGGCGAGTTCCGCCTCGCCCAGCTACAAGATCGACAAGCACTCCTGGATGGGCTCGCGCGCGTATCACCATCGGAGCTGTTGGTCAGCGCCGAGCAAAAAGAGTCGCTGGGCCAGATCGATCACGCGATCGAGTACGACAGCTATGCGTTCCTGCCGGAACACGCGAGCTTCACCTTGTGCGAACATTTCCAGGTAAAATCGCTGGACGGTTTTGGCTGCGCGCAGATGCCGCAGGCGGTTGCCGCCGCCGGCGCGATCATTCATTACCTGAAGCATCAGCTTCGCCGCAAAATCGATCATCTTAGTTCGCTGCGGTGCGATGCACCGAGCGATTATGTGCTGCTCGATGCAGCGACGCAGACCAATCTCGAACTGGTCGAATCCCGAAGCGTGCGCGACACCAGTTTGCTTGCAGTTCTCGATCGAACCGTGACGCCGATGGGCGCGCGCAAATTGCGCGCCTGGATTCTGCAGCCGCTCCGTGATCTGACCGAGCTCGGCTGCCGCCAGCAAATGATCGCCGATCTTTTGCAGGAGCCGGACCTGCTCGACTCGATTCGGACGGAATTGAAATCGATCCGCGATATTGAGCGTGCGGTCGGCAGATTGAGCCAGGCCTCCGGTAACGCGCGCGATCTGGTCGCTTTGAAGGCTTCGCTTCAACAGATCCCGAAGTTAAAAGCGGAACTGCAGAAGATGCTGGATCGCCTCGCCTTCGGCGCAAACCGCGCAAAGGAAGAAGGCGAAGTCGAGTTGCTCGCGCAGCGTCTGCAAAACGAAATCAAGGAAATGCCCGCGCTGGCGGAGAAATTAACCAAGGCGCTGGTTGATGATCCGCCGTTAGCTTTAAAAGAAGGCGGAATTTTTCGCGACGGTTACGATGTCGATCTTGACGAGCTGCGGAACGGTTCGCGCGACGGCAAGAACTGGATCAGCCAACTTCAAGAGCGCGAGATCGCGGCGACCGGGATCAAGTCGCTCAAGGTCCGCTACAATTCCGTGTTCGGTTACTTCATCGAAGTGACGAAATCGAACCTGGCGAGCGTGCCGGAGCATTACACCCGCAAACAAACGACAGTCGGCGGCGAACGTTTCATTACGCCGGAGTTAAAGGAGATGGAGGGAAAAATTCTCGGCGCAGACGAGCGCGCCCGAAATCTGGAGTACGAACTTTTCCAAAAGTTGCGCGAGGAAACGCTGCGCGAACTCAGCCCGATTCAACGGACCGCCGAAGCGATCGCGATTGTCGACGTTGTCTGCTCGCTAGCGGAAACGGCGCGGTTTTTCAATTATTGCCGGCCCACGTTAAACGAATCGTTGCGGCTCGTGATCAAGGATGGCCGCCATCCGGTGCTCGATCAGAATTTAGTGGAAGAGAAGTTCGTGCCTAACGACACAACGTTAGATGGCGAAAACATGCGGCTGGCGATTGTGACGGGGCCGAACATGGCGGGCAAATCGACTTACATCCGGCAAGTCGCGCTGATTGTGTTGATGGCGCAGATCGGCAGCTTTGTGCCGGCGGCGAACGCGGAGATCGGATTGGTCGATCGCATTTTCACGCGCGTCGGCGCGAACGACGATCTGGCGCGCGGGCAATCGACCTTCATGGTCGAGATGAACGAGACATCGAATATCGTGAACAACGCGACCGAGCACAGCTTGGTCATTCTGGATGAGATCGGCCGCGGAACATCGACCTTCGACGGATTGTCGATCGCCTGGAGCGTGGCGGAATTCTTGCACGACAAGATCAAGGCCCGCACGCTGTTCGCGACGCATTATCATGAGCTGACAAAACTGGCGGCCGAGCGCAAAGGCGTTTGCAATTTCAATGTCGCCGTCCGGGAATGGAACGAGCAGATTATTTTTCTGCGCAAGATCGTGCCGGGCGGCGCGGACAAAAGCTACGGGATCCAGGTGGCGCGGCTGGCGGGTTTGCCAAAGGAAATTTTGGATCGGGCCAAAGAAATTCTGGCGCACCTCGAAAATCCGAACGGCGTGGCCGAACAACAACCGAAAACGCGCAAGAAAAGATCGACATCTGCGCCTACGAAAGCCGAGAAGCCGCAGCTGGATCTGCTATAGTGCCGCCTGAAATTCCCATAGTTCTGCGGCCGACACGGCCGCCTCTACAGTATTTGTGCTGACGACAAGGCCTGGTGAAATTATCATTAGCGCATTGCCGCTAACATGGCCGTTAAAACCGAAAAAGAACTCAACGAAACCCAACGCAGTCTTTGGTTGAAAGCGATGGCCGCGGTCGAGCTGCGCAATTTTGGTTACGCGATTTCGCTTTTGCAGGGAATCCTGAAACAGGAGCCGGAGTTTTTGACCGGACGCCAATTGCTGCGCCGAGCCGAAGTCGCGAAACAAAAGGCTGGCAAAAAAAGTTTCTTCAACATTTCGACCGCGGCGATCGCGGTGATGAAAGCGCAACGTGAGATTAAGAGGAGACCGCAGGGCGCGGTCGAAATGATCGAAAAAATTTTGGAAGATGAGCCTTACAATCGACAGGCGAACCTGACCTTGAAAGAAGCCGCGGTCGCGGCCGGTTGGCCCGAAATTGGTGTGTTTGCGCTGCGAACTTTGCTCGAGGAAAATCCCCGCGACGTAAAATTGCTGCAGCAGCTGGGGCAGCTTTATCATCAGACCGGTCAAAGCGAGGAAGAGGTCGAGGTTTACAATCGAATCACAGAGATCGATCCGCTCGACGCGGCGGCGCTGCGATTGGGAAAGGATGCATCGGCGCGGGCATCGATGAGCAGCGGCGGCTGGACCCAGGCCGAAAGTTATCGCGAACTGATCAAAGACAAGGATGTGGCGATTTCACTCGAGCAGCAGAGTCGAATGCAATTGACGGGTGAGGCGCTCGACCAGCAGATGGCCGAATTGCAAGGGCTTCAACAGAGCCAACCACAAAATGTCGATCTTGCCCGGCGGCTGGGCGCGCTGTGCGAACAAAAGGACGACATCGAATCAGCGATCAAATGGTACCAGCGTGCGGTCGAGCTAACTGGGAGCAGCGACGCCGGCCTTATTCGAAAGCTGTCCAATTTAAAAATGCGCGGCGCAGAGCGCGAGATCGCCGCGCATGAGGAATTTCTTGCCGGACATCGGGAAAAAGACGCGGCGCACGCGAAGAAAACCGAAGAGCTTCAAGCCGCGAAGAAAAAGCGAGCCGGAATATTGATCGAAGAAGTGAAAAAGCGGTTGGAACGTAATCCGACCGATTTGCAATTGCGTTTTGAACTTGGCGAGCACTTTGTGAGTGGGCAACGATTTCGCGAGGCCGTGCCGGAGTTGCAACGCGCGCGACAAAATCCAAATGCGCGCTTGAAAGCGATGAATCTGCTTGGTGTTTGTTATCGCGAGCTCGGCATGCTGGATCTGGCAATGAAACAATTCAAGGAGGCGGCGAAGGAGATTCTAACGATGGATGGGACGAAAAAGGAAATCGTCTACAACCTCGGGATCGTTTACGAAAAAATGGGCGAGCGCGAAAGGTCCCTCAATTGCATGAAACAAATTTACGAAGCTGATTATGGCTACAAGGACGTGGCCGATCGGGTGGAAAGGTCGTACCAACAGGGCGAGGAGCGGAGTTGAGTTGGTGAAGGTTCGCCACGAGGAATCCGTCCGCCGGCGGATCGAATTCCGCCGGCTCGAATAGCTGGCTTGCATGCCCGTCCAAAGCTGTGTCATGATGCGAACCTCCGATGCCGAATGTCGGCATTCGAAACTGCACACACCTATGAAAAAGAATCTTATAATGTCACGAATCGCAATTGTTGCGTTGGGCGCCGGGGCGCTTTGCCTGGCTACGACAAGCAGCGCACTTAATCCCTATCCACCACTAAGAACCGGGGCGAACAAAGACGTGAGCCCCGCTCCAGCAAAGGGCGCGGCCAAAGCCGGCAGCAAACTAAGCGCAGCGGACAAAACTTTCATGATGAACGCAGCCAAAGGCGGCATGATGGAAGTTGAATGGGGCAAGTTGGCGGCGCAGAATGGCCAAAACGCGGATGTAAAGAAGTTCGGTAACCGGATGGTGACCGATCATTCCAAGGCGAACAGTGAATTGATGGCCCTGGCAAAGGAGGAAGGGGTCACGCTCCCGGGCGCAAAGTCGCCGGGCAAATGGAAATCGGACAAAGATTACATGGATATGATGGTGAAGGACCATCAAGCGGACCTGGCTGAGTTCCAAAAACAAGCACAGAGCGGAACTGATCCTGACCTAAAGGCGTTTGCGGCCAAGTATTCCAAAGTAGTCCAGCAACATCTAGATCTTGCCAAGCAGACTCAAAGCAAGCTGAAATAACGACTGCGATTTAGTCTTACGCGCGGCACGCCATCACGGCGTGCCGCTTCTTTTTTGGCTTTGCTTTCCCCCGGACAAACTTGAGCATTTTAGAAAATGCGGAAGACAAAAATCATCTGCACGCTCGGCCCGGCGACCGAGAAGCCGGAAACGATTAGGAAACTGATCGCGCGCGGAGCGGACGTCTTCCGCTTGAACATGAGTCACGCGCCACAGGAGTGGGTGCGCCAGATTGTTCCGCAAATTTGCCAACTCGCGGACGAATTAAGCCACCCGATTGGAATTCTGCTCGACACCCAAGGCCCGGCAATCCGGACCGGGCCGGTGAAGACGCCGTTAGAACTAAAGAAGGGGGACGTGCTCGAGTTTACCGTTGGTCACGCGAAAAAGACGGAAAAGAAATCGGTCGAGGTCAATTACGACAAGTTCGCCGACGACGTGAACGTCGGCGACACCGTTCTGGTCGACAACGGGCTGATCAAGCTCACGGTGACCGCGAAGAAAAAAAATCGCGTCCTTTGCAAAGTCGTCACTCCGGCGGCACTCGGCTCGCGGCGCCATATCAATTTACCCGGTATCCATGTCAGCCTTCCGCCGCTAACAAAGAAGGACATTGCTGATGTTGGACTCGGGGCGGAGCTCGGTGTCGATTTCGTCGCGCTTAGTTTTGTCCGCAAACCCAGCGATTTGGTGGAGCTTCGCAATTTGCTCGTCCGCAAGAAAAGCAAAGCACAGGTGCTGGCTAAGATTGAGGACCAGGCGGCGGTCGAATCGATCGACCACATTATTAAGACTGCCGACCTTGTCATGGTCGCCCGCGGCGATTTAGGCATTGAAGTGCCGATGGAAGAGTTGCCGATTATTCAGCGACGAATCGTCAAGAGTTGCATCCGGCTCGGCAAGCCAGTGATTGTCGCGACGCACTTGCTCGAATCGATGATCCATAACCGCGTGCCAACGCGAGCGGAGATCACCGACGTGGCGAACGCAGTCTTCGAACAAGCGGACGCGATCATGTTGAGCGGCGAAACCAGCATCGGCCATTATCCGGTCGAATGCGTGGAGGTCTTGAATCGCGTGGCCACGCGGATTGAGCGGAGCGGCGGCGCCGGTTATGCCGAATCAGCTATTCTGGAAGACGCGCGACAAAAAACCGTTGCCTCCGCGGTTGTCCTGGCCAATTCGCTAGCCCGGTCCAAGATCATTGTTTTCACGCGACATGGAAGGATGGCGCGCTATACCTCAAATCTCCGCCCGCAACGCGCCACTATTTTTGCATTTACGCCGAGCGAAGAAGTCCGGAGACAGTTGTCGATCTGCTGGGGTGTTTACCCAATACAGATCGAATTCAGCGATGATCCGAATGTGACGATTGAGACCGCACAGAAATATTTGCGCGATCAAAAGCTGACTTCAGCTGGCGACAGTCTCGTCATCATCAGCGACGTGCGCGCGCGGGACGCGTTAGTCGATTGCGTCCAGTTGCGCACCGCAAAATAAAAACGCGCGGATTTGCATCCGCGCGTTTCAAAAAGACGATGTCGATCTCGCGTTAAGCTTCAACCGGCAATTCGACGTCGATCGGCTTTTCCTTCTTGCTCAGTGCCCGCCGCAATTTCGAGAGCGCAATGTTCTGCAGCTGACGGATACGTTCGCGGGTCACGCCGAATTTCTTGCCGACTTCCTCGAGCGTCTTCGGTTTCCCGCCATCGAGGCCGAAGCGCTGGAAAATAATTTTCTTCTCGCGATCATCGAGCACGTCGAGCAAACCGCCCACTTCGTTGCGCAAGTTTTTGTCGCGCAAAAGCTCAAACGGTGTCTGCGCATCCTCATCGCCGACGATTTCGCCGAACTCGGTCGAATCGTCATCGCTGATCGGTGCATCGAGTGAAGCCGGACGGATTGAAACGGTTTTGAGCTGCGAAACTTTACCAGAGGCAATTCCGATCTCCTCGCCGAGCTCATCATCGGTCGGTTCGCGGCCAAGCTCCTCGCTCATCTGCAAAGAAACACGGCGCATCTTGGAGATTTTGTCGACCAGATGAACCGGCAAACGAATCGTCTTCGATTGATTCGCCAGCGCGCGCTTGATCGATTGTTTGATCCACCACGCTGCGTAAGTGCTGAGCTTGCCGCCTTTGGCGGGATCAAAACGCTCGACTGCTTTCATCAAACCGATGTTTCCTTCCGAAATCAGGTCGAGCAATGGCAGTCCGAGATTGGCGTAATCGTGCGCGATCTTGACCACGAGTCGCAAATTGGAGCGGATCATGAGCGCGCGAGCCTCGCGATCGCCCTTTTTGATCTTGGCGGCGAGCTCAATCTCCTGCTGCGGCGTCAAAAGCGGGATTTGCCCGATCTCACGCAGGTAAATCTTTATTCCAGTATCGCTATCTTCAGCGGCCATATAGCCTTTCTTCATGAAAAATTGGGGGTAGGTCCGACAAGTTGCCGGCTTTTAGTTTCGTGGCTGGCTCCTTCAACGGATTTCCTAACATCAAGAAAACTAGTTAACAAGGTTAAATATTCCGAATATTGACATTCCTCCAAGTGGCTTTGTTCAATTTTTCTTAAAACAATTGGGAGACCTGTTCACCAAGGCGAAGGCACCGGGATGCGCGGCTATTTGCCGCTTTTCGCCTATGTCATTTTCTGCAAGTCTATGCCCAATCGTTCCCTCCCATGCTGGCAAAGATTTATTCGGCCGCAGTTTACGGCGTTGACGCTTACGAAGTGGAAATCGAAGTCAACGCCGGCGCGGGCGACCCGAAGATGGTCATTGTGGGCCTGCCGGATGCCGCCGTAAAGGAAAGCAAGGATCGGGTCCGAACAGCAATTGCTAACAGCGCGTACAAGTGGTCGCGCAAGCGGACCGCGATCAACCTGGCGCCGGCCGACATCAAAAAGCAAGGACCGAGCTTTGACCTTCCGATCACGCTCGGAATGATTGCGGTCGCGGAAGGGCTGAATACTTCGGCTAAACGCCGATTCTCAGGAGCTGATCCGCATCGCGATGACAGAGCTGAACCTGAGTGCGCGCGCTTACGATCGAATCCTGAAAGTCTCGCGAACCATCGCCGATTTGGACGACAGGATCGACATCGCGCCGGAACACGTGAGCGAAGCGATTCAATATCGCACGTTCGATCGAACGCTTTGGATTTGAAGGCGAGAATCATTTCTTTGGTCGCGTTATTTGCGCTCGCCGGCTGCGGCCGAACTGAGCCAACGATTTCCGGGCCGCTGAAGCAACGCGGTTACGTCTGGCAACGCGAATGGACGCCGGCAGTTGTCGATGCGCTCGGCGAAACCAATCGACGAATGGATGGCGTTGTCATTCTCGGTGCGGAACTCAACCTCGCTGGAAAGAAGCCCGCGGTCGTTAAGGCGACGATCGATTGGGACGCACTGAAACGACAAGCCGGGCACTGCGCAATCGCGATTCGGGTTGCGCCATTCGCCGGCCCATTTCGCTCAGACGGCGAATCCGCGCAGGCGATTGTCGATCTTGCGAAGCAGCTCTTGGCGGAAGTTCGCGAGCACGATGTAAAAATTGACGAATTTCAATTCGATTTCGATTGCGCAGAAAAGAATCTCGGGAGTTACCGGGCATGGCTGCGAATGTTGAAGCCAACCATTCAGCCGGAACATTTTGTTATCACCGTGCTCCCCGCATGGTTGACGAGTTCGAATTTTCTCCCGCTCATTCGGGAAGTGGATGGATACGTTTTGCAGGTTCACTCCGTTCCGATTTCCGCGGGCACGGCCACGACGTTATCCGACTCCCGTCTGGCGCACGAATGGGTAAGGAAAGCGGCGAAATTTGGAAAGCCGTTTTCGGTCGCGCTGCCGACCTATCGGTGTGCTGCCGGTTACGGACCGGATGGAAAACTGCTGAGCGTGGCAATGGACAGCGTGCAGCCGTTCTGGCCACCGGGCACGCGAATTTTAGAATTCGGCGCGAACGCGGACGAGATCGCGGCGCTGGTCAACGATTGGCAGAGAGCGCGACCGCGGGAAATGCGCGAGTTGCTTTGGTATCGTGTTCCAATTGCAACCGACGCACGCAACTGGCGCTGGCCGACATTGTCCGCGGTGATGGCGGGCCGGCTTCCCGAACACAAGCTGAACATTTTGCAGGAGGGCGAAAACCCAATCGATTTGTCGATCTTCAATGCGGGCGAGGCCGATGAGCAATTGAGCGCAAACGTGACGGCGACATGGAGCGGCACGGAATTGACCGCCGCCGACGCGCTTTCAGGTTGGAATGTTCGATCACAGATCAATCGCGCGGTCTTCAGCGTAGTCGCATCGCACGGACTGCGATTGCCGCCGGGCGCGACGCGGAAAATAGGTTGGCTTCGTTTCGATCGAACGACTAATCTCGAGACCGAACTTTCAAAATCAAAGTGAGTCGCTTCGCTAAATTATTGGCGGCAGTTGGGGCGACGCTGTGCTTCGCGGGCGGATTGCACGCCACCGGATATTTCGGACCGGATGTTTATTTAGATGACGGCGGCAAAATTGTAGACGCATCGCCGGAATTCTACTGGGAGCTCGAGCTGCGGCGGATCGCGCAAGAATTTCATCCAACCGAGAAACTTATAGTTTCAGAAAAGCCCTCGCCGAACTATGAGGAACAGGAGCCGGACAATCGCGGCAACGAAGATTCGGAGAACGCTGACCTGAAGGATTTTGATTCAGCGCTAAAGGAAGGACGAATCAAGCCGCCTGATCAGACAAAAGCGAAGCAGGCTCATGGCGATGCGCGGAATGTTATTCATGCAACGTCGGCAGCGCTGGAGAGCGCGCAGAAACCGCTCCCAGCCGAGTTCGATTCCGAATTCGCGGATTATCATCGCGGCGCGCTCGCGTATCGAAACAAACAATGGGATGAAGCGCGCAAAGCCTGGGAAAATCTGCTCAAGCGACCTGAGCAAGATCGACATTATCGGACGGTTTGGGCTGCGTTCATGCTCGGGAAAGCCGCGCTAAAATCGGATGATTATCCAGGCGCCGCGCGATGGTTTCAGCGGACGCGCGAATTCGCCAAGGCCGGTTTTGCCGATTCGTTAGGCCTGGCCGCCGACAGTTACGGCTGGGAAGGCCGCGCCGAATGGAAACAGGATCATCTGGAAAAAGCGGCGCCACTTTTTCTAACCCAACTTGCACTCGGCGACGAGACAGCGGTCGTTTCATTGAAGGCGCTCATTCCGGATCGCGACCCGGTTTATGGATTGTTGAACTACGGTCCAAGATCGGCAGAAGACTCAGAAAAGTGGACGGAAGAGCAGCAACGGGAAGAGGCTCAAAAGGAAGTCGCGAAATTGAAATTGGCGGCGAAGGACCACTTACTGCGGCGATTGATCACCGTGCACATCCTGGCGGCATCTTTTTTGTCCGATGCGGAATCGCCCGATCAAACGAACGCGCCGGTGAATCGGTCCGAACGCTGGCTCAACATCATTAAGGAAGAGAAACTGGATCGAGTAGAAGACGCAGAGTATCTCGGTTGGCTTGCCTACGACAACGGCGATTACAAAAGCGCTGCGCATTGGCTGGAATTGAGCAAAGGCGACAGCGCAGCCGCGCTTTGGCTGAAGGCAAAATTGCAGCGGCGGGCCGGAAAATCAGCCGAAGCGACCAACACGATGACGCAGGCAGTCGAAAAGTTGAGAGCGTCCCCTTATTATACAGAGGGGTTCGATTATTCCGGCGGCGGTCACTGGGGGTTTTATGCAAGTGCGAGTGGCGATCTTGGCGGCCTTCGCTTGTCGCGCGGAGACTTCGTTCAGGCGCTCGACGCTTTATATAAAGGCAAGGTTTGGGAAGACGCCGCCTTTGTTGCGGAACGGGTGCTGACCACCAACGAACTCAAGCAGTACGTCGATTCCCTTCCTCCAACCGAGAAACCGAAAGAAGGCGAAGATTATTATGTGAAGCTTCGTTACCTGCTGGGGCGGCGTTTGGTCCGCGAAGATCGATACGCTGACGCCAAACAATATTTGTCGCCACCCTACGACAAGGTGCTCGAAAAATATGTGAAAGCATTGAAAGACGGCGCGAACGAAAAACTTTCGAAAACGGAACGCGCGCACGCCTGGTTCACGGCGGGATGGCTCGCGCGTTACGAGGGAATGGAATTGATGGGAACAGAAGGCGCGCCGGACGCGTTCGCCGAAGGCGGATCATCGGAGATGCCGGACTTGGCCAAGCAGCGCCGCACGGGTTTTTACGAAACGGTTGCCTACGACAAAAACAACCACGTCATTTTGGACAAAGAGGGGAATCAAATACCGAAGAAGGAGCCGATCCCGCTAAAAGCAACGGCAAAGGAAGTCCAACGATTGACCGCGAACAAGATCGAGCCCGACGTCCGCTTTCATTATCGGCTCATTGCCGGCGCATTAGCGATGAAAGCCGCCGCGTTGTTGCCCGATAACTCCGAAGAATTAGCGGACGTCGTTAATCAAGCCGGCCTTTGGGTGAAAGATCGAGATGAGAAAATCGGTAACCGCTATTATCAACTGATCGATCGCCGCTGCACGAAAACGAAAATCGGCCAGGCCGATATGGCAAAGCATTGGTTTGTAGATCAAGAGGGTCCGTGGAGTACCGCGGAGCAACAGGCTTATCAGGCTTTTCATAAAGAGATCGAGCCCGAGTCCTCGCCGGAACCCGAATCTTCGCCGACGCCCGAATCGTCGCCGCAATAACTGACATTTCCGGTTCGAGCTGGTGTTGAGACTTTCCGGCGCCGAATTTTGTGAGAATGTTGAATCTGATTTGGGATCGGCAGCGTCTTTATTATAGGAGGAGATCGAGCAGAGGGATGAAACCAAGCTCCGAAGCGAACGATGTTCGGAGAATTTTTCGCCCGCGACGGCGTTTCCCCATCACCGACTACAGTTACCAGACATTCTCACTCGATCGTTCCCACGGCGGTCCAATCGGCAACTCCCGGCCGTCGTTCCTCAATATCAGTCGCGAGTATTTTGGTTACGAAGCGCGACGAAATTTTCTGGCCGAGAGCGCGTTCTTTCTGGCGATCATTGCCATTCTCGCGGCGACGTTCATCAGCGGCGCGCGTGCGATCATTCATTTCTTGAATCTTCCCGCCGCTTGAGGCTGACCCGACTGGAGAACATGGACATGACAAAAGCGGTTCGGTTCGCGCCGGCCTCAATAGCCTTTTGTTTGCTGCTGAGTTGTCGCCCGGCTGTCGATCGAACATTGGAGGAAATGATTGATCACAGCTATCCAGTCGAGCCGACCGCGACTCTCAGTGTGACTAATCGCGATGGTTCCATTCGCGTTTACGCCGCTGGGGCCGAAACACGCGACGTCCGAGTTGAAGCGATTAAAAAAGCGTACCGCGCTGACCGGCTGAAAGCGATTTCGGTCCAGATATCAGCGGGGCCGAATTCAATTTCGATCGAAACAATCTATCCGTCAGATTCAGGAGCCGGATTTGCCGACCGATCCGGGACGGTGGATTACGTGATTATCATTCCGCAAACAATCCGCATTTCAAAATTGGAATTGGCCAACGGCGAAGTGCAACTCGACGGAATGCGCAGCAATGAGGCGCGCGCGCAACTGGGCAATGGCCGATTATTCGCGCACAATTGTTTCGGCAACCTCGACCTCAACCTTAAGACCGGTAATCTTGCGATCGTGTACGAGTGGTGGGAAGACATTGAGTTCTCAATTCACGCCACCATCCAAGACGGGAATGCATTCGCTTACATTCCAGCCGAAGCGGCATTTCACCTGATCGCACACACGGCCACCGGTAAAATTGCCAATGATTTTGCGGAGAAGGAGCAGCGACATGCCGAGCCGACCAACACGGTCGACATGTTAGTCGCCGGCGGCGGCAAAACGACCTTTGAGTTCGAAGCACAAGATGGCAACGTCAAAATTACCGGACATAATCCATAACCAAATCGCCTACGATGCCTTCGTTCGATATTCTTTCTGAAGTCGATGAGCAGGAAATCGATAACGCGCTCAATCAGGCGCGGAAAGAACTCACGACCCGGTTCGATCTTAAAGGCGCCAAGACTGAGATTGTTCAAGAAAAGGACAAGATTGTGCTCTCAGCCGATGACGCCGGCCATTTGAAGGCACTCCGCGAGATTGTGATTGGCAAACTTTCCAAGCGCGGTGTCGATCTCCGCAACGTGAAACAGGACGAACCGGCGCTTTCTTCAGTTGGTCACGCCCGGCAGGAACTGAAAATTCAGCAGGGTCTCGAAGGCGAAAAAGCCAAGGAAATCATTCAGGCGATCAAATCCCACAATTTCAAGGTGCAAAGCCAGTTGCAAGATCGACAAATCCGCGTGACCGGCAAAAAGAAGGACGAGCTCCAGACCGTGATTCATTTTGTCCGCAGCCGCGACTTTGGCGTCGCGACAAATTTCAAAAACTTTCGGGACTAGCCGCCCTGCACCGGCGGCATGATCGAAATCTCATCCCCCGGTTTCAGTTTGTATTTGCGATCGACAAAATCGACGCCGGCGCCAATCAGAATATTTCTATCGTGTGATCGCAGCGCGGGAAACTTGACATAGATATTTTCCAATAAATCCAAAACCGCCGCGCCGTCTTTAAGATCGACATCGGTTTCCTGAGTGCCGGCCAAATCGCGCAGTTGAGAATAAAATCGGACATGAAACTTCATTATTTCGACGAGGTAATTAATTCTTTCCGCAGAACTCCAATGCAGGGCAAATTACGATACCGCTCGTCGTAGTCGAGACCGTAGCCGACCACGAATTCGTCTTCGATCTCAAAGCCGAGATAATCAGCGTCGACCTCGCGCGCGCGCCGCTTCTTCTTGCTCAAGAGCACGCAGATGCGAATGCTGCGCGGTCGCGCCGTTTCGAGTTTCTCCCGAATAGCGGCGAGCGTGTGTCCGCTGTCGAGAATGTCGTCCAGAATGAGAACGTGTCGATCTTTAACGTCCGGCGGCGCGACTTGTTTGAAAATCACTTCGCCGCTGGTTTGCGCTTGGCCATGGTAACTCGCCACGCTCAAGCAATCGAGCTTTAGCGCGAGCGGTATTCTCCGAAGCAAATCGGCCATGAACATCAAGCTGCCATTCAATACCGCGATCACCGTCAGTTCGCGGCCGCGGTAATCAGTGGAGATTTGGGCGGCGATTTCGTCGAGCCGCCGCAGAATCGTTGGCTCATCAAAGAGCACACGCTCGAGGTCGCCTTGCACTGAACATTACTAGGTCATTGCTTTGGGCAAAGATCAACGCGCGACTCACCCGTGCCCAAATGCTAATTTTTGGCTATGCTGGTGCAGCACGAAAAATTCGAGGTCGCCACAAATGGCAAGGGGACTTACGAAATTACCAATGCTGTTCAGGACAAGATCGACAAATCGGATGTGCGGAATGGGATCGTGACGATTTTCGTGCAGCACACGAGTTGCAGCCTGACCGCGATGGAGAACGCGGCCCCCGAGGCACGGCGCGATGTCGAACGGTTTTTCGAGAAGCTCGTTCCCGAAGACGCGGACTACGAACACGACGATGAGGGCCCTGACGACATGCCTTCGCACATTCGCATGCTGCGAAACGACTATCATCAACAGAAACGCATCCCGAGCCAGGCAATCATTCTCCTATGATCGACACCACAATGCGCCGGCGATGGGGGGACCGGCGATGCTCAAACAGGTAAATACCCTGCCAGGTCCCGAGTTGCAGCCGCCCTTCGACAATGGGGATGACCTCGCTGGAGCGCGTCAAGGCCATTTTGATGTGTGAGGTCGAATCGTCCGGCCCTTCCGAAGTATGGCTGAAGTATTCACTGTCTTCAGGGACCAGCCGCTCGAAGAAAGCGTGCAAATCGACCCTTGCTGATCGGTCTGCATTTTCGAAAACGATCAGGCTGGCACTGGTGTGCTGAACGAAAACAGTCGCTGTTCCTGTGGCTACCGTGCTATTCGCGACCGCACCAGCGACCCTGTCGGTGATCTCGTAAGTTCCTTTGCCCCGTGTTGCGACCTCAAAGAATTCGCTGTGTGTCTTCATAATCTGACGGAGGGCGGGCAAGAAACACGCCCACAACCAAGCTACAGTGGACCCGCTGAAAGCTGTAGGGAATTGAGAGCGCCAGAGTGCGCACATCGAGCCGGAGCATCGTTTGGGTTGTTGCCCGCAATCGACGACCCGCCGTTTATGCTCAACGCGGTATCAGTTGAACCCGCACGGGCAGGGATGCAAGCGGGGCTTGAAACCAAGACAGTTACTAACCGCTGACCGGCGTGAATAATTTGCACATGACAACTTCAACAGTGAAATTCACAGTGAAGCTCGCTGCCGCCAGCGGTGGCTGATCTTTTTCTCGTTAGACCGATGCAAAAATGAGCGGAGACAAATCCAACTCGTCAGGCCATAAGCGCGACTTCCTCTGCAAGGGACCGAGCGCCTGGTTGCTTTGGTGTGTGCCGTGGATTGCTTTCGCGTTCGGCTTTAGCGTGCAACCTGGGTTGAGAACGGTTTTGTGGACGACCTCGCTCGCGGTCATGGGTGTTGCGTGCTTGGTCAACGCCTCCCGTTGCGGTCGCGTCCACTGCCGCTTCACAGGACCGTTTTTCATCCTAGGCGCTCTTACTTCCCTGGGTTATGGCCTCGGCCTTCTGCCGCTTGGACCATCCGGGTGGAGTTGGATTTGCCTCGGAACAATCATCGGAGCAATAGGCCTCACTTTCATTCCCGAACTGTTTCTCGGTCGATATCGACTAGGCGGATCCAGCTCGGCCTAACCAATCGAAACAATTCTCCCGGATGGAAAACGCTGATTTTGCGGGACGCGTCGCCGTCGTCACTGGTGCGTGGCGCGGCCTCGGACGGGCTGTCGCAGCGCGCCTGCACGAGCGCGGCGCCTCGGTCGCCGTGAACGTCCGCAACCACGAACGCGCCGAGGCGCTGGCGAAGGAAATCGGCGAGCGCGCCTTCGCCGTGCCGGGCGACGTCGCGGCGGACGGCGTCCCCGACGAGATCGCGCGCCGCACGCTCGAACGCTTCGGACGGATCGACATCCTCGTCAACAACGCCGCGCTTTCGCTGTCGACACGCTTCCCCGATCTCAGCGCCGAGGAATGGCGCAGAGCGATGGAGGTCAATCTCACCGCGCCGTTCTTGATGACGAAAACCGTTCTTCCGGCAATGCGCGCCCAGCACTACGGCCGCATCATTAATATCTCGTCCTCGGCCGGCCGGATGGTGAGCACGCTCGGCGGTGCGCACTACACGGCATCGAAGGCCGGACTCCTCGGACTGACGCGCGCGGCCGCGAAGGAGCTCGGCAAGTTCGGCATCACCGTGAACGCCATCTGCCCCGGCATGATCGATACCGAGCTGACGCGCGAACATGCCTCGGACGAGTTGTTGGAAGGTCTCGCTGCGAACTATCCCGTGCCGCGCCTCGGCACCGCGCTCGAAGTCGCCGATTTGATTTGCTTCGCCGCCTCCGAGGCCGCCGGCTACATCACCGGCGCGTCCCTCGACATCAACGGCGGCGACTTGATGATGTGATCTATGTTGTTCGCCAACGCGGCTGGTTCCCGAGCGAGCAGACGTACGTGTGACGGTCACGAGAGCCGGGGTCCATCCGACAGACCCATGTGCTATTGGAAGACGTTGATTTGATTGGCCTAACCAAACGATGAAGCCAACGGCCCCTTGGTGAGGCAACTTCAGCGTGTTTGCCCCCGACCCCGCCCGTCGCTTATCTCTTTCTCGTTAGGTCGTCTCGCCCGCCCGATGGACAGCGGAGCGCAGCTTGCTAGGAGAAGGGGCTTATGAACATTGCCGGACTTCGTTCGATTGGCTCCGCGGTGCTGCTTGTTTTGCTCGCCGGAGCTGGCTGCAATCGGCCCAAACCAGCGTCGTCAGAGTCGAGCGCCGCGCCGACACCCCAAGGGGTTCGCGCGAGCATCACTGCGCACGCGCCAGATGCATTCTACGATCCGCCGTCGGACCTGTCGCGCGAGCCTGGCGCATTACTGCGGAGCGAGCCGCTCAAAGACGTGATACTGCCAGCCGACATGCGAGGCTGGCGCATTCTTTATGCAACCACTGTGGACGACAGCACGCCAGCGACGGCGGTCGCGACCGTGTTCGCGCCGACCGATCTTCCCGCAGGCCCACGTCCTGTCATCGCGTGGGAGCACGCCACGACGGGCTTGCTGCAGAAATGCATGCCGTCGCTTCTGTCGGCGCCGACCGCGGGCATCCCCGGGCGCGACCGGATCGTGAAGGCTGGCTGGGTCGTGGTCGCGACCGATTACTCCTTCGCAGAGAAGGGTGGCCCGCATCCCTACCTGATCGGCGAAGGCGAAGCGCGTGCGGCGCTCGATTCGGTCCGTGCCGCGCGGCAGATATCCGAGCTTACGCTCGACCAACGCATGGTGGTGTGGGGTTACTCGCAGGGGGGGCACGCAGCGCTTTGGACCGGCATTAACGGGCCGCGCTACGCGCCGGACCTCGAAATCCTCGGCGTCGCGGCAATCGCACCGGCCGCGAACATTAAGAAGATTCTCGGGATGAACGTCGCGGTGGACAAGCGGTTTGGACCGTATCTCGCGCTAGCGTACAGCCGGTTCTACCCTGACATCATATTCGAGCAAGCGCTTCGGCCCGAGGCGCTCGATGCTGCGCGTCAGATAGTAAACTTATGCGACTTCCTCCCGCCCGAGGATCCGGAACGCATCGAGGCACTGGCGGCAACGTTTGACGGTGCAGCATTGGCGACGAGTTCGAACAAAGCGCTTCAAGCTCGGCTTGAGCAGAACACGGCGGACGGTCTGATAAAGGCTCCCGTCGTAATCGCGCAAGGCCTCTCGGACACCGTCGTGCCGTCGTCTGCCACTGACGCGTATGTCGAAGAGCGCTGCGCTGCTGGTCAACGACTCGAGTATTGGACATTCGCGGGGCGCGACCACTTCACGATTATCCAGCCCGGTGCGCCGCTTGAGGAGCTGCTCATCAGGTGGACGACGGCTCGCTTCGCGAATGAGCCGCAAGCGAGCGGTTGCGTCCACAAGTCTTTCTGATTGTGGCATGGGCTCGAAAGGGCCCGGCTGTTTTGCTCAATCCAATTTTCGTTAGGCAATTAATTCGGTCGGAGAGCTGTCGACGGCCAGTATGAACTCGTAGCAGGTGAGAAAGGGTGGCTTTGAAACGATGAACCGTTTCCCGCGCCACGCTGCTTCAGTTGTTTAACCGCCGATGCTAGTTTTGCCAAACCTTGCTCAATTTGCGCTTGCGACCAGGCCGCAAATCCAAAGACGAATGCCGGATCCAACTGAGCCTTGATGCAGAAGAAAGAAAGAGGCCGGGGCCAAACGCCGGTTTGCTCGCGAGCACGCGTGAAAAAAGGTAAATCTCCCCTGCGCCGCAGCCAGGCGATGAAGTGCAAACCGGCCGGCGTTACCTCCAGATCGAAATAGTCGCCCAGCCATTTTTGGAATTGTTCGATAAAGAATACGCGTCGCTGGGCATAGAGTTCGCGCATCCGTTTCACATGGCTGAGGAAAAATCCTTCGGTGATGAAACGCGCCAGGGTAGCTTGATCAATCGCTGGGGAGTGCTGGTCCATGACAGCGCGCACCTTGACGAGGGTGTCGACAAGTTGTGGCGGTGCGATCAGAAAACCGAGGCGCAGCGATGGGTAAAGGATCTTGCTCATAGTGCCGGCATAAATCACCCGGCCGGCATTGTCCAAACCTTGAAGACATGGCAGCGGCGGCCCATCGAAACGAAACTCGGAATTATAATCATCCTCCAGGATGTAGCCGTCGCGCGACTCCGCGAACTCGATCAGAGCTTTCCGCCGCTTAAGGCTCATCGTCACACCGAAGGGAAACTGGTGCGACGGTGTGACGAGAATGAGTCTGGGAGAATTTTGCCGTGAGCACTTCCCGATTACCAGCCCCTCACGATCGATCGGGCGCGGGACCATTTTGGCCCCGACAAAAGCGAAGACATTACGTGCCTGATGGAAGCCGGGATCTTCGATCCATGCCACTTCACCCTCATTGATTAACGCGAGCGCGCACGCCAGCATCGCCTGCTGCATGCCGCCCACGACTACGATTTGGTCGGGATGACAATTGGCGCCGCGGAAGTCGCACAAGTAAGCAGCGATTGCCTTCCGTAGTTCGATCTCGCCACGGCTCGAGGCATAACGCAATAGGTGCGCTCCCTTTTTTGCCAAAACCTGCTCGCGCAAGCGTTCCCAAACAGCAATCGGGAATTCATCCACAGCCGGCAACCCCGCGACGAATGTGACGCTCGGCGGGCCGGCAATGCCGACATCGAGTTGTCGGCCGCTGCGAATATCGGTCATTCTGGTCACTCGTCGGGCGACACGCGGGGAACGCTCGGTGCGCGCGGTCGTCGCCGGCCTGGCAGCCTTCAGAAAAGTTGCCGGTAAATGATCGGCGACAAAGATACCAGACCGTTTCCGGGCTTGAAGATAGCCCTCTGCAAGCAGCTTTGAGAACGCCTCGTTTACGGTCGGTCTCGAAATCCCGAGAGTTGCAGCGAGAACTCGTGAGGAAGGCACACGGGAAGCGCTTGAATCAAAACTGCCGCTCTCAAGTTCTTCTCGTATTTGACGATACAGTTGTTGGTAAAGCGGCTCGGACGACGCGCGATCCAGCCGCACCATTTCGAACGACATGACTAAACGACGCCGGCGGTGCTTTGGGACCGATGAGACTGTGCGCCCGTAGATCGCGCCATTCATTTTCACAACGCCACTTTCGCATCCAGAGAATGCTTTCTCAAGACGAGGTTAGGCACAATTCTCAGATGCTGCGCAGCTCAAAGCCCTCGGTTTCCCGCGACAAGCGAAACTGGTCAGTGTTTTTAGCGCGATCTGGTTATTGCCAGCGTCTTTCAAATGAACGCAGTGTTCAGTCAAAACATTGTTCATCACAACAAATCCTATGAAAACCAACACTCTCACCAAAATCTTTAAATCTGTTTGCACGTCCAACGTTTACCCGCGTCTACGAATGACGCTTTGCCTGGTTCTCTGCACGTTGGGGCTGGGCCATTCTGTGAATGCCAGCGGAACGACGACGACCATCACCACATTCGATGCACCGGGCGCGGGCACAGCGGCAGGCCAGGGCACCATCGCTTTTGCCATTAACCTTTCAGGGGCGATTGCGGGATTCACTCGGGACGCCAACAATGCCCGGCACGGCTTCCTGCGCGCTCCCGACGGGACCTTTACCATCTTCGACGATCCGAACGCGGGCAGTTGTTCAGCATCTTGTGGAAACATCGGGAACGGCCAGGGTACGCGTGCTTTCGCCATCAACCCATCTGGGCAGATCGTGGGATCTTACACCGACAATATCGGTCGATGTCACGGCTACGTGCGTGCTGCTAGCGGCACGTTCACCCAGATCGATGCTCCGGACGCGGGCGCAGGACCTTTTCCCCAGGGGACATTCCCCTCAAACATCACTCCAATGGGCATTAACCCAGCAGGCGCGATCATCGGATTCTACGTTGACGCGAGCTCAGTACAGCACGGCTTCGTGCGCGCTCCTAACGGCATCATCACCGAATTCGATCCCACTGGCTCGGTATTCACCGACCCCAACGCCATCAACGCTGTGGGCGCGATCACGGGATTCTACTTTGACGCAAACTTCGTGGGTCACGGCTTTCTGCGCGCTACCGACGGCACCATCACGTCGTTCGATGCCCCGGGCGCCGACCATACCCCGGGCAGCTTCAACGGCACATTCGGCGTAGGCCTCACTCCGAACGGAGGGATCGAAGGAGTCTTCGTCGACGTAAACGGTGTGCTTCACGGCTTCGTGCGGTCTACCGATGGCACCTTCACCACATATGATGCTCCGGGCGTGGGCACAGGGGCAGGCCAGGGCACCCTACCTGAAAGCAACAACACCCCGGGGGCGATCACGGGACAATTCATCGACGGAAACTTCGTGAATCACGCCTTCGTACGGTCTAATCAGGGCATCTTCAGCACGTTCGATGTTCCGGGCATGGGCACAGGCGCAGGCCAGGGCACCATCCCCGTGGACAACAACGACCCCGGAGCGATCGTCGGAGAGGCTATTGACGGGGGCACCGTAATACACGGCTTCCTCGCGACAGGCTTCTAAGCCTACCTGGAAGTGGACAAAACCGCACCGCAGGTAAGTCACCAACAAATCAGCAAAGCCTAACGTGCCTACGATCCACCGGAATGGGAAGTATGTGGCTGGCATTTGTGCCTACAAGCATCATCTAACATTTTCAGCCTGGAGTCCTCGTGTAATTAAAGACTTTAAGGTGAGGTTGGGGGGAGTTTGTCGCCTGGAA
>Ga0209648_10001110_pt1 | contig 21474 bp, 20 predicted proteins | sample GraSoi2013_115cm_FD_185830 | JGI IMG/M metagenome (GOLD analysis project Ga0209648, IMG submission 185830) | Grasslands soil microbial communities from the Angelo Coastal Reserve, California, USA - Sample 9_17_2013_115cm (SPAdes) (version 2) | ecosystem: Environmental > Terrestrial > Soil >... | reverse complement strand
AAGCAGCCTGCCCACACGCTTTTAATTTTCTCTTGACAACCGCCGTTTTTGGATATTAACTCGATTTAATAAACGCAATTTGAAGGAGAGCGCCCGTGGTGCAGGGCCATCCTAAATCGCGTACAGGGGTGGGTTGGTGCCACGTCGTGCCTTTAGACACGAACTACTTTCACAATTTCCATCTATTTTGTGTGCTGTCGGCAAGGCGCGCGGCATCCCGAAGTTGGCTGTTCCATGTGCTGCAGTGCCAGCGTGCCGCTCAATTGGCCAGGCTAGTGCCGTTCCAACTTTTTATGACCAAACTCCGCGTAAATTGTTTCAGCGAATTGACAGACATGAGAGATTTCGAAGTTTGGTTCCTTTAGTTGGAACGGCACTAGTTCCTCAAACGCCGCCGTTTGCGGCGTCGTCCAAGAGGAACGCGCGGATGCTACGTTTTGCATGAGTGAGGAAACCACTCGCGGCGCTGGGATCCCGAGCTTTCGATAAATAGAAGTTCTTGTGTCGCAGGAGTTTGATCGTTCTCAAGGGTGAATGATTTCTCGAGGGGGATAATTCGATGCGATTTTTGTTGAGGTCTATTCCTGTATTGATCGTTGCCATTCTCCTTGGAGCCGCACTTGCCTGGGCCGGAATCACCGGCAGCATCTCCGGCGTGGTCTCGGATCCACACGGCGGCGTCATGGTCGCGGCAACTGTGACCGCCATTGAAACGCAGACGGGTGTCAAGACGGAGAGCACCACTGATTCCAAGGGGTTCTATAACTTCTCCTCGTTGCCGATCGGTACCTACAACGTCGAGGTCCGCTCTTCTGGATTCAAGCTCTACCGGCAGACCGGTTTGGTGATCGACGTCAACTCCGAGCTGCGCGTGGACGTACAGCTCCAAATCGGTGACGCCTCCGAAAAAATAACGGTCATGAGCGAAGCTGTCCACGTCGAGACCGACAGCACTCAGAACGGTGAAGTGATTAGCGGAACGAAAATGACCACCGTTCCCTTGAATGGACGCGCCTTCACCGATTTGTTGTCTCTTCAGCCGGGCGTTATTCCTAGCTCCTTCGCCAAACCGGTTCAGAAACAATTTGGTGGCCTTACGGATCGCAATGTTTCCGGCGATTTGAATCCCGGGAACCAGTCGATCAACGGCCAGCGTCAGTCTGCCAACGGCTTCATGGTGAATGGCTCGAACGTCGAAGAGGGCAAGAACAACGGGGCGGGAATTGTTCCTAACCTGGACTCCATTGCGGAGTTTCGCATCATCACCAACAACTTCGATGCCGAATACGGCAACTACAGCGGTGGCCAGGTTAACGTTGTGACCAAATCGGGCACCAACGCCATCCATGGGAGTGTGTTCGAGTTCTTTCGCAATACCGTGCTCGACGCTCGCAACTTCTTCGCTCCCGTCAACCAGGTCGATAATTTCAAACAGAACCAGTTCGGCGCTGCCGTCGGCGGACCTCTCAAGCGCGACAAGGCGTTCTTTTTTCTCGACTATCAAGGCACACGCACCATCCGCGGCCAGGTTTTAAACAACAACGTCCCCGGTCTTCCGGACCGCCCCGACACCAATGGCGGCTCCGCGAACGTTACGGACCTCGCCGCCAACGCAGCCGGTTCCGTCACCGGGGCCAACTGGGCCGCGATCTTGAACCAGAGGCTCGGCCGCAACGACATAATCGCAGGCACCCCCTACTTTGGGTGCGCTGCTGCCCCGGGATGTGTTTTCCCCGGTAACATTATTCCGGCGGCCGCAATTAATCCTGCGGCTCTCAAGCTTCTGCCATTCATTCCTAAACCCAACGGTACCGACGCCAGCGGCAACCCCAATTTTGCCAGCGCGAGTGAGAACGCGAGGACCCGCGACGATAAAGGCGCTATCCGTCTGGACGGGAACTCGCGCTTCGGCACGCTTTCCGCCTATTACTTGCTGGACGACTATCTGCGAACGACCCCTATCCCAACAACACCCTCCTTGGCGGGGCTGTCAGCGCTCCGGGTTTCAACTCCCTCACGCCCGGACGCTCGCAATTGGTTACTTTAGGCGACGTGAAGACTTTTGGTCCCACGGCATTGAACGAGCTCCGTCTCAGCTTTGTGCGTATCGCTGGCTCCTACTTCAAGCCTCAGGGCGGCGTGGGGCCAACTCTGAGCTCTCTGGGCTTTACCGCCGCTTCCGGCACCGGCGCCGCATTCAACGGGGGCATTGCTCCCATCGACCCCACGTTGCAAGGCGTCCCCCAGGTGACTTTCTTTCAGCAAGGCGTCGGACTCTCCATCGGGGTTCCCCAAGATACGCAGAACGCTTACAACAACACCTATCAAGTACTCGACAATTTTTCCAAAGTGCTCGGCACTCACAGTTTGAAGTTTGGAGCGCAATTTCACTACGACCAGATCAACGAGAGAAATTTCTTCGGAGAAAACGGCGCGTTTAGTTTCGGCGGCGCCGAGAGCGGGTCCGATTTCGTCGATTTTTTGCTCGGCGCTCCCGACAACTTCATTCAAGCCAGCAAACAGTTGCTTGATTCCCGCTCCAAGTACTTTGGCGCGTATGTTCAGGACAGTTGGCGCGTCAAATCGAGCCTTACTCTGAACCTCGGCCTCCGCTGGGAATTCAGCCAGCCGTGGTACGATACCCAGGGCAAGATTGAGACGGTCCTTCCCCAGAATGTCGTCAGCGGTAAGGCCTCTTCGCTCTATCCCGGCGCGCCTCTAGGATTGGTTGTTCCTGGTGATCCGGGCGTTCCCTCGACCCTCGCGCCCACCCGATACAATGACTTTTCGCCGCGAGTCGGATTGGCCTACTCCCCTGCCGTGCGCGGTGGATTTCTTTCCAAACTTACCGGCGGCCCCGGCAAGATGAGCATTCGTGCTGGCTTTGGTATCTATTACTCTTCTGTGGAAGATTTGAGCCAGTTCTTGGGAGTCGGCGATGCCCCGTTTGGCATCTTCTGGTTTGGCGGCTCGCCGCTCCTTGAGGCGCCTTTTATGGACCGGAAGGCTGGTGGCCTACAGGGTCAGCCTTTTCCTTTTTCCCCGCCGCCCCTTAACGTTTCCACCAAAAATCCCGACACTACATTTAACTGGGGACAAGTGGGATCGATTTCCAGCAACTTCTACTACAACCCCAATAACCGTCTGCCCTATTCCGAGCATTATCACCTTTCCATTCAGCGCCAGTTCGGTGCGAACACAGTGTTCAGTATTGGGTTCGTCGGCAACCAGGGGCATAAGAATGTCACTTCGGTCGAAGCCAATCCGGGAAACCCCGCCCTTTGCGTTTTCCTGAGCAACCAAAACAACCTCGATGCTGGCAGCCCCCTTTGTGGCCCCAACAATCAAACTCCGGGCTCGCCTTTCGTTCTGCCCCCCGGCGCTCCCTTCCCTGCGGGGGCGACGCCCATCGTCGAGACGACCACTCCGTGCCTGTCCAATGCAGCTCTGACCTGCAACGCCATCAACTCCACTCGCACCATTTTTGGAGGTGTGGCCACGGGAACAGGTGGTGCGTCCTTCGGCACCAATCCTTATGTCAGCACCATCGCCAACTCCTCCTACAATTCCCTGCAAACTTCGCTAAAGCACAACAGCACCCACGGGGAATTCCTTGTCGGCTATACCTACAGCAAGTGCATGGACAATGGCTCTTCCTTGCAAGACGCCACAAACGTATTCAATCCAAGGTTGACCAGATCCCTTTGCGCCTTCGACGTGAAACATAATTTCGTCGCCAGCTACAGCGCCCATTTGCCCTTCGACCGGCTCTTTCGTGCCGATCAAGGCTGGGCCAAGAAAGTCGCCGGCGGCTGGCAAATCTCCGGCATCACTACCTACGCCACTGGAATCCCGGTCACCATCGATCCCTCGCCCGGCTTTAACGCTGACCAGTCTTTGATCGGCACGGTTGGCTTTGGCTGGAACGTGGACCAGGCGAGCATCCTGCCGGGGAAAATTTTGAATAATACCAATCCGCGCTCAGGCCAGACCTACTTCAATACGGCGATTTTTGTCCCCGAAGGCTGCGTTGATGCAGCTTGTACTGGTGGTGCTGCCATCGGCGCGGTCGGAAACGCCAACCGCCGATTCTTTCACGGCCCTGGTATCGCCAACTGGGACATGGCCTTGCTAAAACAAACGCCCATCACGGAATCGAAGAGCATCGAGTTTCGCTTCGAGGCCTTTAATATTTTCAATCATGCCCAGTTCCAGAATCCGGGTGGCACTCTCGGGTCCTCTTCCTTTGGAATCATAACCGCCGCAAACGATCCGCGCCTCATGCAAGTCGCGCTCAAATTCCACTTCTAATCCAGCCAGTCTCGTAGACAAGGGCGGTCCGGCCGTTTCGGGCCGCCCTTCTTTATTTGAACGAATCTCTCAGAATGCGCCCTCGTCAACCGGGCAATAAGGTTGCGCTGGGAAGGAAGGAAAACTTGGAAGACAGCCCGGCGCTGCGCACTCGGCGCTCGCGGAAGAAGTTCACTCTGGCGGAACTTGCGCTTAGCGATTAGCGCGGTTTCAATTCTTGCAGAGCCGGGATGGAGGCGGGCACGGTCAGAGCGCGCTCGGGGGCTTTTTTGCCGTTCTGAATGGCCTCGAAGAGCATCTCGATAGCCTGCCCGGCGTTGGGAGGAACAAAGACGGTCGCGGCCAAACGCCCGCTTCGCACCCAAGCCTCGCCCGTATTGGGTAAGCCGTCACAACCGGTAAACGGCAGTTTTATCCAGCGCTCCCGCTCGGATTCATTCGGCAATTCTTCAAAGGCGTTTCTGGCGCCGATGCTCATGGAATCATCCTGCGCGCCAATCAGGTCAATCGAGGTCCTTTGCGAGGTGCTGAGTTTCAGCCAGGAACGCACCGTTCGCCGGGCGCTTTCTTCGGTCCAATGCGCTCTCAGCACGATGACGTGAATGTTGGATGGTTTCGTCTCTTGCATGCCCACGGCACGCTCTTGCGCCGCGGAATTCTCCGCTGGTCCCTGGATATAGAGGATCGTGCCGCCATGAGGCAGCAACGCGGCAAACTGGCGGCCTTGAATCCGGCCAATTTCAGGGTGGTCGGAGCTCACCCCGAACACGGGCGCGGAAGACGATCGGCGCAATTCCGGGATGTAGTTGGCGTCGCGATTTAGAACCGCCCATCCGATACCCGCGGCTGCGGCTGCCCGCGCAACCTGCGGTAATGCCGTGCCGCCAACGGGCTCAAAAACCACGGCGTCGGGCCGCAGATTCTCGTCGGCTTGGATGGCTTTCAGGATCTGAGTGCTCTGGGTAATGGCGTCGTTATCCGCATAAACGATCTGGAGTTCCACGCTCAGTTTGCCGGCCATCTGCTCGGCGGATTTCGCCTGTTCGATCTGGTAATCGTTGTCCTTCGTCGTGAGGGAAACCAAAAATTGCAGCTTTTTCATGGCAAGTCGAAGGCCCCTCTTCGGGCTCCGTATCAAAGATACATCTTGCGCCGCGCGATTCGGGGGGAAACTGCGGGAAATGTTCCTCCCCTGGAAATGGATTCACCTTGGATCCGTTGCTCCTCTGGACCGAGACGAGGCCGCTGCGACCCCTCTCCGCGCCCGCTCCTCTGAAACGATCCGGCGCGCAGCGGCACCATTCTTTAGGGTACTCTGACGGTCGGAGCATCACTCCCATGGCAAACGGCCCGGCCAACAGCATCAAAGTTCTCGCCGTTGACGGCGGCGGCATCCGCGGGATTATCCCTGCCGTAATCCTCGGCGAACTTCAAAAGCGCCTCAGCAGGGAACTGTGGCAGACCTTTGATCTGATCGCCGGTACTTCCACGGGCGGCATCATTGCGCTGGGACTCGGCACGGCCTGCAACAACGGCCAGCCCTATTCGCCGGATCAGCTCCTGAATCTCTACCTCCAGAATGGTTCGACGATTTTCAAGAAAAACTGGCTGACGCCCCTTCGGCAGCTTCTCCTTCCGAAATATTCCCCCGCCGGATTGCAGGCTACCCTGACCAGATTCTTCCGGTACACCGAACTCTGCACCGCGCTCACGCCTCTTCTCATCTCCAGTTACAATCTCCAGAAGCAGCTCCCCTTCTTCTTTAAGAGCCACCTGATCGCCGCCCGCCCGGATTACAACTGGAAAGTCACCGACATCGCCAGAGCCACCTCCGCCGCCCCCACCTTTTTCCCGCCGTTTCACCTCACCCGGGGCGCCGAGGACTACGCCCTTGTCGATGGCGGAGTGTTCGTCAACAACCCCTCCATGGCCGCCTACGTCGAAGCCCGCCTGCTCTATCCGGATGCCGCGCGCGTCGTCGTTGTTTCCGTGGGCACCGGAGACCGCCAGGACGCCATTACCTATCGCCAAGCGAAAAAATGGGGACTCGTGGGATGGGCGAAGCAGATCGTTCCGGTTTTGATGGACAGCGTTTCCGAAGCCGTGGATTATGAATTGAAGTATTTGCCCGGATGCACCTACTATCGCTTGCAAGTTTCCGATTTGCCGATGGCAGCCGGACACATGGATAACGTCGCGCCCGATAATCTCGCCGCGCTCCAGACTCTCGCCAGAAACTATCTCGCCGCGCAATCCGCTCTGCTGGACCAAATCTGCGCCGAACTGAAATCCGGCCGCGGAAGCAATATGCCCGGCATCGGCCGCCGCCCCGCATAGTCCTGCAATCCATAGAGAGACCTGCGGACAAAAGGTGCCCCCTCCCACCCCCCGGGTGCTCTTTTGCAAAGAGTATGGAATTGCTTGATAATAAAGGAGTTGAGTCTTCGGAGAGTGCAAAAAAGTGCAAAAGAGTGCGCAAGAGTGTGAAAAGAAAGAATTCGGATATAGTGGTAAGTGATGAGTGGTGAATGGCAAGCAGCGGAACCAGATGAAGACCCTTCCCCCACCCCCGGTGGTTTTTGTAAGTGCGGATTCTAAAGGGGTTGCAAGCGCATTTTCTGTAAGTGCAGATTCTAAAGGGGTTATAAGTCCTTCATTTTCCGCACTTATGAGAGGCCTTGGAAGTGCGGATTCTAAAGGCGTTAGAGGCACGATTTGTTTCCTATAAAGTATACTACGCGGATCTGCGGATTCTAATGAAGCTAGAAGGGCCGCGTGGTGGGCGGGTCCCGGCAAGGCCGGGATGCAAAAAACGCACATGGTTCGCAGGGCACGGAGGAATCGTGCCGACTTAACGACGCCATTATAGCATATTGGTACCGTCTGTCAATGGTTACTTATAAGTAGTTTGGATGCTTGAGGATAGCGCTTTGAAGTTCAGGCTAAACAGGGGTGTCTGTTTGAATTGGCGCCGGGAAATACGTAAGAGTGCGGCATTTCTGGCGCAATGGGGGTTGAAACCACGTCGGAGCACAGCGCCGGGCCCGAATCGAATCAAGAGAATAAGAGGCTAGCGAAAGACAGCCCTCCGGCAAGGCCGGAGCGCGCGGGAAGCAGCGCCACCCTTTCTGCACAAACCCAGAAAGGGATGGGCCACCCAAAGGAGCTTTGAGGATCGAGGGGCGGCCACCCGCCGCCCCTGCTACCCCGTCATTCGCGCATTTTGTGTCCCGGATGGTTTTACAGGACCGAACGGAGCAGGCCGATTTTTCTTCCCGCTTCGCTCCCTCTACTCCGCCCAATTTTCCACCTTCAAACCGCGCACGCGCCGGAACTCCCGCTCGTTATTTGTGACCAGCGTCAACCCCGCCGCCTTCGCATGCGCCGCGATCCACAAATCGTTATTCCCGATCATCTGCCCCTTGCGTTCCAGATCCGCACGAATCGTTCCGTAAGCCTCCGCCGCCGTCTCCGGCAACCTTAGCACGGGAAGCACTTGCGCCAGCTCCCGCAACAGTTCCAGCGCCGCGGCCCGCTGCGCGTCTCGCGGCAAGCGAGCCTTGAAAAAAGACCCGCCCCTCTCCCCCGATGTCATCCCGAACGCAGTGAGGGATCTGCTTTTTCTTCCCCTCGCCGTCCGCTGCGCGCTTTTCTCCGCCCCGTACACCAATTCCCCAAAAGTAATCACGGAGAGCGCCGCCTCTCCCTGCTTGAGCGTGCGAAACCGACGCAGCACCGGGTCCGGCTTTTTTCGCCGGATGTAGATGCAGATGTTCGTGTCCAGCAGGAAGCGCGCCTCCATCACAGCCCCTTGCGCTTCTGCGGCTTATCCTTTTTCCGCCCCGCAAGCGTCAAGTCCGCGGGCAACGCCGCCAGCAGGTCAAACGCCCGCGCCATCGTGCCCTTGCGTTCCCGCAGCACAATTTCATCGCCCCGCCGCGATATCTCCACTTCCTTGCTCTTCACCCGAAACGCCTTCGGCAACCGCACCGCCTGGCTGTTCCCCGACTTGAACACCTTCGCCGTCGCCATCTTCAACCCTCCTCCTCAATGTATATACGTCAAGTATACACGTTTTTGTGGCACAGCCATTCCTGGCTGTGTTCTTTGTCATCTGGGGGGAGGTCGGTGACCATGAGCGTCCTGTCGACCGCACCCCGATTAAATGTGCCTTCCGGTCTACGTTAAGTATTTGATATATTCGCTGTCAATTTAATCTCCACGTATTTACTGTCCGAGAGGAGCGCGCATGAACAAACGCATATACTGGAAATTAGGTGACAACGAGATAGAAATCGAAGGTGACGCTGCCTTTATTGCGAAGCAACTGAAGGTATTCTTTGAGAGGCTTGGATCTCTCAAATAGCCCCTCTGATTCGCATCTGGACGGCCGGCCGGGTGCCTCATCTTTCGCGCCACGGGTGCCCGGGGCGGGGCCAACGCGTGGCTGGTTTGAGGGCCTCCATGACCATTCACGCGTCTGCTTTTGCCGTTTCACTCAGCTTGGACTCCTGCGGCTATTGACCACCGGAGCCGTTATGGGGGAGGACAGTGTCCTGAGCCAGACCGAAGCATGGCTGATCTACGACCGATGGCTTCAGGACGAACGCATACTCTATGTCGAGGAACCTGCCGGGCTCGAAGCCCGTTTCCGGGCGCTTTCTCGGCACCGGCGCCCCGCACCCAAGGATTGGGCCGATTCCTACCTCTCCGCCTTCGCCGAAACTGCCGGCCTTCGCCTCGTTACCTTCGATCAAGCGCTGCGTCAAAAGGGCGCAAACGTATCGTTACTTCAATAGGGATCGTTCCGCTTTACATGGCCATGTGGCCGCCGCCGGGCATGAGGTCCCAGACGCGCCAGAATTCTTTTATTTCGGCGGGGGTGCCGAGCGAGACGCGGATGTACTTCTCCATCGCGGGAATCGGCGGAGCGACCAGCACGCCGTTTTTCTCGAGATGGGCAATAACTTCACTGGCGGGCCGCACGGTATTCAGGAGGACGAAATTGGCGTGAGAATCGATGGCGCGAAGCATGCGGGCGTTTGCATGATTCATGAATTCCTGTCGATCGTCGGCGTTGCGCTTCGCCGCCATGCGGACGTACGCGGTGTCCTTCAATGCCGCCATGGCCGCTTTCACGGAAAGGATGGCCACGCCATTTTGCAGACGGAGCGCCGCAAGGCGGCCGGCTACGTCGACGGAAGACACGGAGTAACCAATGCGCAGACCAGCAAGACCGTAAATCGTGGAAAAGGTCCGGGAGACGACGACTCGCGGATCGCCGAGCGGATGATCCAGAAACGATCGATAAGCCGTCCCGGCGCTGACATAGTGATGGTAGGCCTCGTCAACCAGAATCATCACGTCTGCGGGAAGCTTTCCGATAAGGGACTCGATGTTCTGGCGGGGAGTCAATGTGCCGGTCGGGTTGTTCGGATTGCAGATGTAAACGAGTCCCGTCGACGAATCGGCGCCTGCGAGCATCGCATCCGTGTCGTGCTCCCGCAGCTTGGTCAGGGGAACTTTCAGGACGGGAATGCCATTCGCTTCTGCATAGTTACCGAGAAAAGGATAAGTCGGGTTCGGCAGGATGAGTTTTTTATTGGGGCCAAGATAGGCGGCGCCGGCCATGCGCAGAATCTCGGAAGATCCCGAACCCAGAACGATTTGCTCCGGTTTAACTTTGTGAAGGTCGGCGAGCATTTTTCGCAAGGCATCGTATTCGCCGCGGGGGTAGCGGGAGCTGGTTGCAGCAGCTTCGCGAATGACGGCCAGCACTTTGGGGGACGGGCCGTAGGCGTTCTCGTTGCAGTTCAGCAGAGTCGGGCCGGAAGCAGGGGCGCCGGGGAGCGGCTGCTTCGGCTCGCTGGGCGCAAAAGCCCCAACGGGAGGCGCGCCGGCAGCGATGACCGTGCCGGCAGCGGCGATTCCGTGCAAAAGATTCCTGCGAGTCATGGCCATGGCTCAAGTCCTCGTTTTCATAAGGGGAAGTGCGGCATTTCAGATTACGACAGACCGGGACACAGGAACAAGAATGGATCTCCGGCATGTTCTTGACCTGGACATTGCGCTGGTTGCCCAGTGGTGTTCCGGCGGAGTATCGTGGATTCGCCCGCCCTTTGCCACACTTGCGGAACTGAAATGAACGGGTCTCCTTTCCTACAAGGTCGGAATCTTCCCGATAAGATCGGGGTGGGTCGATCGACTACGCTCAGGACAAGTTCAGACCCGCCGTTATAATGGTGGAAGATGCGGATGGGAGGACATGGCAGCACCGTCAAACTTGAGCGGGACACAGATGAGCGGAGCGCGGACGGAAGCGATCGAACCGGTGATGGTGCGCATCCCGGAGGGATGGTTTGGGATGGGATGCGAAACGGGGCGCGACGATGAGAAGCCCGTGCATCGCGTGTGGGTGGATGCTTTTGAGCTTGCGGCTTATCAGGTGACGAATGCGGAGTACAAGCGCTTCCTTGCGGCGACGAGTGGTGCTCCGCCGCCGTGTTGGAATGAACCAAACTTCCATCATCCGAACATGCCGGTGGTGGCCGTGTCATGGCAGGAGGCCGCGGCGTACTGCGAGTGGCTGAGCGGCGCGACTGGCAAACGCTATCGTTTGCCGAGTGAGGCCGAATGGGAGCGAGCGGCGCGCGGCGGCGCGGAAGGCCTTTTATACGCGTGGGGCGATGCGCCTCCGGAAATGGTTCCCGATTACAAGAAGCGGTGGAAGCTGGGTCCGGAGCCGGTGGGTCTCTATCCGCCGAATACTTATGGGCTGTACAACGCCGGCGACAACGTCCATGAATGGTGCGCCGACTGGTACGACGACGCCTACTACGTGCGCTCACCGGAACGAAGTCCGCAGGGGCCGAAGAGCGGCAGCCGCCGGGCCTCGCGGGGTGGCTCTTGGCGTCACCATATTAAGGTAACGCGCACGGCGGCGCGTTCCAGCATTCCACCGGAGTTCCAATACGCGGACTACGGATTCCGGATCGCGCGCTCCTCAAGTACGTGAGCATGCTATGGCAATTCACCTGCTCACTGCCGAAGTTGCAACGCGCAAATTGGGCGCCTGGGAGCCAAGAACGCGAGATGGATTCATGTTAGGATGCGTGAATGCGGCACGGTCCATCGGCGCTGCGCCTGATTGCACTATTGGTCGGGGTCGCCGCAACAGCGGCGGCACAGCAGGAGCCAAAGCCGCAAGACGTTCCCGAGGCGCCGGCGCCAAAACAGGAAAGCGCGCCAGAGAAGCACCAAAATACCTTCCATACAACCATGAATATCGCCGGGCGGCGGTCTATTTTCTTTCCCAGTATTGCTACCAGTGCGGGCCCGCTGAGCACGAAACAGAAATTCGAACTGTTTGTGGGCGAAAGCGTCGCTCCTTCCCGCTTTCTGAGTTCCGCCGCCGGTGCGGGGATCGGTCAAGCGCGGAATTCGCTGGACGGATATGGCCAGGGAGCAGGCGGGTACGGTAAGCGTTTCGGTTCTTCGATGGCGACGGCGGCGGCGAACAATTTTTTCGGAACGTTTCTCATTTCGTCCTCGCTGCACCGCGATCCGCGCTACTTCGTAGCCCTGCACGGAGGCATGGGACACCGCATCGGTTATGCGCTGACCCGCATCGTGGTGTCGCGCACGGATGACGGCAAAGACGCAGCCAATTGGGCGGGGATTCTGGGTCCGCTGCTGGCCGAGAGTCTGGCGAACAGCTATCTTCCGGAAAAAGAACAAACCGCGGGCCGGACCTTTCAGCGTTACGGAATACGGATCGGCCTGAACACCGCCAGCAACGCGGTCCGGGAATATTGGCCGACGATCTTTCGCAATCTGCGCATCCCGAGGACCGCTCCGAGATTGCAATCGGATCCGGCGGCTACGGCGCCAGCGACGCCCGCGGCAACTCGGCCTTCCTCATGACAAACATAGTCGGAACCAGGCGTGCTGCTCCGGATATTGCCACTACCTGCTTAGTTCCAATTGCATTTTCGGCCGTGAGGCCCTCCAAATTCTTAAACGTGTTTTTTTGCGTTGGGGAGTCTATCTGCGAGCCGACCATAAACGTCATGCCTTGAGCAAGCGGAGTGGCTTGGTTCTCTCTCGCGCAATAACGCCTTTGGCTTCCAGATCAAGCTGGACGGTCTTCGCCCACCAACCCGCCTTCGCACCTTCCGGAAACAGCTCCTCGGGTAGATGGGCAATTACACGCTCTTGAATTTCCGCGACTGTCAGTCCCGGCGATGTCGTCGGAAGAATCTTCAGGAATGCCCGTTTCATTGCTTCGTGCATGGCCGCATCGCCGCGCTTGGCGCGACCAGGGTGGTTCACATTTTCGATCTCGATCGTTCCAGTCTTGTTCGTTGCCCTGTGTGACACACCGGTCTTAGTGACCGATCCGAGCTCGCGTTTTCCGGAAACACTGCGTCTAAACATTTCAATTCAACCCTTCGCATTTCCATTAATCGATTGAACGCCTTTTCTCCAACTGTGATTCCATCCCTGTGTTGTAGGGGTTTGCCGCACTAGCCGCTTCCGCTGGCCGCGAACGCCGGGCGAGATCCCGGGGTTTGCTTTGAGTGGCACAGATACTTCTGCCTGTGCGCTCTTGCGCCCCGGGGTCGCCGTCTTGCCGCTAGTACTCTTCGAGCCGCCTCAGGCTGTCGCTGCTTTTGCAGGCTGCTCGCGCATCTGCTTCATGAACTGCCGCATGGCGGTAATATGACCGGGCGAGCGGCTTTCGATCCACGTTTCGTAGCGTTGTGCGGCTTTTTCCACATTCGCAAGGAACTGCTTGTTGGCGAACCGCTCGCGCCCCTGCGGCACGATGCCCTTGACGAGCTCCCACACGCCGAAAAACTCGCCGCTGGTTTCAAAAAACAGGTCTTCGTGCAGCAGGCCGTGGTTGAGGAACGAGCAGGCTTGCTCCCAGTGGCTGAACACCATCATCGCCAGCGCTCCGTTCTGCGTTCCAGGTGGCGCGATACGCATGGCGTCATCGAAGGTGTCCACGTGGTAGTTCTGGAAAAACCAATCGCGTGCCTGGCGCAGCTTGGCTTCGCGCCGCAAATCGTAGATCTGCAGCTGGAGTTGCCCTTGTTCGTGCGTCGGTTGTGTCATTTTTTGTTTCTCCTTTGGTCTTGCAGTTTTTGTGAATCAACTAGCCGGAACCCGGCCTTGCTGTGAAGCGACATCGGCGATCACTCCTGCTCATAGGCGTTGGCTGACCGCCAGAATATTTCCCTCGGTGTCCTTGAACCAGGCGGTTTTTGCTCCGCCGCCGGTCAGAATGCTGTTTTTCATCGTCACACCAGGCATGTTGTACTCTTCGAATTTCACACCTCGCGCCTTTAGTTCGGCCACCTCGGCTTCCACGTCGTCGACCCGCCAAAACGCCAGGCTGGCCTTGGATGTGCCCGCGTTGCTCGTGGGGGACATGAACACTTCGGCTCCGCCGCATTCGTAGATCACGCCTCCGGCGTATTCCTCCTTGGGCTTGAGGCCAATGGTCTCCTCGTAGAATTTCCTCGCGCGTGAGACGTCGGATGCGGGAATGTAAGCGCGAATCGGCGCAGTTCTCAACATGAATGGCTCCTTTCAGGGCTGGAGGTCAAAAGCGGGCCGCAAGCTGCCATCCATATAAAAGGGCACGGACTCGTGTTCGTGGACGATCCGCCAGGCGCTCGCATCTCGATGCAGGCACACGGTTGCGCGCATCCAGAAACTGATTGGCCGGCCCGCTGCCTTGGGAGTTCCGCTGAGACGGTAGAAGCCGTGGCAGAAGGCGAAGTCGCAGCTCACAACAACCTTGAAATCGTGTGTCTCACGATCGATTGGCCCTTGCCACGTGTCGAGCCACGCCTGCTTTGCCTGCAGATCCTTCCCGCGATGGCAAAGCGGCGGCGCGAGATCGCACATGGCTGCGTCTTGCGCATACGGTGCAACGATACCGGAGGCATCCTTGTTGTGATGCGCCTTGTCGATGGACTCGAGGAGCGCCTGGATGTCGGCTTCATCTCTCGATGCCTGGCTTTTCGGTGCTGCGGCGCTCATGTTGTTTCCCCTTTGCTTTGAAAGTCCTTCGAAAACAAGGCCACTTGCATAATGAAAGTAAGTCTGCCAAAAGTTGCTTGTGAAATGCAAGTGAAATCTGATACCATCTGAATATGCGAAAGAAGCAGGCCAGTCCAGAGCGTCGCTCGGGGTGTCCCCTGAATGCTTCCGTGGAGATTCTGGGGGATCGCTGGTCGCTCTTGATTATCCGCGACATGATGCTGCGCAACTTTCGCAGCTATAAGGAATTCCTGGAGTCTCACGAAAGAATCGCAACCAATATTCTGGCGGATCGCTTGCAGAGGCTGGAAACGCATGGAATCATCACCACCGAAAGGGATCCCTCGGATGGGCGAAAACTGATTTACAGGTTGACGGCAAAAGGCATCGATCTTGCGCCGGTGCTCGCGGAAATGGTTCTCTGGGCGGCCGGGCACGAAGATACTGGGAATCAGGCGCTTGTTCAGGAAATCCAAAAGGACAAGGAACAATTTCTGGCGGGTGTGCGAAAACAGTGGGCCGGAAGGACAATCCTTTCAACGGCTGACCGAGGCAAGGGAAAGGCTTCCTAGAGTGTTCCGCGGGTGGATCCGATAACCCTTACCGCGAGCGAAAGGTCAGCCCTATTCAGGAAGAGCCAGTCGATGCAGGAGAGTTTGAAAGCGAGGGTTCGCGCGCAGACCGTCCAATTCTGGATCGACCTTGAGGAAGATGAGGGCATTCGAACGGTCCTGATAAGCTTTCTCGAGCCAGTCCAGCGCTTTTTCGTTTTCACGCAGACCCGCATACACGATCGCCACGTAGAATGGCGAAACGTATTGTTTCTTTGATTGCTCCAACAACCGGCTTAAGACTTTCTCCGCCTCTTGTCTCTCACCGGACGCGCCGTAGACATGTCCCAGAGCTCCGAGCATCTGCGGGCTGTCATGCGAAAGGTTGGCGGCCTTCTCCAATTCGGCGATGGCCCGCTGATAGGAGCCCTTCTGTTCATAAGCTTGGCCCAGAACCATGCGGGGCAAAGCAAAGTTCGGGTCCATATCCAGGGTGTTCTGCAATTGCTCGATCGCTTGATCGTACTGGTGTGACATGTAGAGGCGCCAGCCCAAACTAAAATTCATGCTGATTGAGAGCGGATCAAGCTCTCGGGCACGGCCCATCGCCGAAAGACTTTCCGGGGCGCGCCCCATGGCGATGAGATAGAGTGAATACCGCTGGTAAGCCGTAGCGTAGCTTGGGTTGAGTTCGATGGATCGCTGAAAGCCGCGAGCCGCAGCCGGCCAGTCCCAATCGTAATTAAATCGCACGGTAGCCAGAGAAGTCTGGGCTTCAGCGAGGGTGCCATCCAGTTCCAAGGCTTGCAGAGCCGCAGCCTTGGCCTTCGGCGCGACATCCCGGGATGGCACGGTGCCGACAATCGCAGAACCGATGATGCTGTAACAATCGGCCAGGCCCGCAAACGCGAGCGCGTAATGCGGGTCCTTCTCCGTTGCGAGTTGAAAATATTCGATGGCCTTCGTCAGTCCTTCTTGCGATCTCTTATTCCAGTAATATCGGCCCTTGAGGTAGGCCTCATAACTCTCGGTACTGACCGGGCGCTTGCTGGCCAAACGCTGCTGCTCTTCTGGCGTCAGATTAATTCTGATTTCGTTGACGATCGCACTCGCCACCTGATTCTGCAAGGTCAGAATGTCTCCCAGTTGACTTTCATATGTTTCCGCCCAAAGGTGGCGGTCCGTGGACACCTGAACCAGCTCCGCCGTGATTCGGACACGATTTCCCGCACGCAACACGGTGCCTTCGACCACTGCGTCCACGTTCAGATCATGGGCGATTTCGGAAAGGGGCTTGTGGGTGCCCTTGTACTCCATCGAAGAAGTGCGCGAGATGACGCGCAGCGAGCGGATTTTTGCAAGATGGGCAATCAGTTCATCGGTCATGCCATCGGTGAAGTACTGCTGGTCCTTGTCTCCCGAGAGGTTTTCGAATGGAAGGACAACCATGCTGGTGATTCGGTGCGGCTGGACATTAGCGCCCACAGCATTCCGCAGATGCCGTAGCGCCAAGACAAAAGCAATCACAACAGCCAGGCTCAGGAGGCCGCCCAAAACTAGTGTGCGACGGAGATCAATCCGTTTTCTGTTCGAACGCGGTGTTGATTGAACGGTGGTTGAGTGAGAGATTGTTTCGGGCTCCGCTATAGTAGGCGGCAATTCCTGCTCCGGAGCGGAAGCGGCATCGTGGAGCTTGTCCTGCTCGGGGGAGGCTACTTCTTCGACCGGGGCGATAAACCGATACCCGTGGCGCGGCAAGGTTTCGATGAAGCGCGGATTGTCCGAGGAGTCGCTCAGGGCCTCCCGGAGTCGCATGATGGCGGTATTCAGGCTATGGTCGAAGTCGACAAATGTGTCATCGGACCAAAGCCGCTTTCGCAACTCTTCTCGTGTAACGACTTCGCCTCGCTGTTCCAACAAGATGGCGAGAATGCGACAGGGTTGTTCCTGGAGCCGGATCTTACGGCCTTGCTTGCGGAGTTCACTGGTCCGTAGATCCACTTCGTATATGCCGAAGCGGACGAACTTCGGGGCCAGAGCGGGTTGTTTCATGGTTCCCAGCGTAAGGTAGCGGCTGGAGTATAACCCGCGGCCACGCGATGGTCAAAGGCTTGTAAGTTATATCCGCAGCTAACTCCTTCCGTTTGAATGCGTAGCCCTGTTATCGACAATTGTTTTGGATGTGATGCATAGAGCATTGCGATGCTTAGCCGCATGGAGCAGAGTGCGCGCCATAAGGGGAGTGTCCGGGCACAAGCAACCTTTGACAGACATTTTCTCTCGTGATTTGTTCGCTTGAGCCAGGGACATTTTACGTTTCAAGTTACATTTCAAGGATTGATCTCATAGTGGGGAAATGACCAGCGTGGGGAAGCTGAGGTTGGTGAAAACCTCAGAGCGCCTCCGTGGGAGGGAATGCGAAGAGGGGGAAGACAATGCTAGAGAAGGTGAAGCGGAGCAGGGTTGGAATCGCGATATTTGCTTTTTTGGCATTCAACGTTGTTCTGGCAATGCCTGCGCATGGACAAGTGTCGGGAGCAACGCTGACGGGCGTCGTGGCGGACGAATCGGGGTCGGGAGTGCCTGACGCCAAGGTGTCGATTAAGAATGTGGGAACTGGCACGGTTCGCGAGCAGACCACGAACGGTGATGGGTTGTACTCGGCGCCGAACCTCTTGCCCGGTACGTATGAAGTGACCATTACAGCGAAGGGCTTTCAGACAACGGTGCAAAAAGGAATCGAGCTGACGGTGGGGGCAACGCAAGCGCTCAATTTTGGGCTGAAACTTGGCCAACTTAACCAAACGGTGGAAGTGAGCGCCGCGGTTCCGGCGATCCAGACAAATTCGTCGACAATCAGCGCCACCGTTGATTCCACGACGGTGCGGGAATTGCCACTCAATGGGCGGGATTGGACATCGTTGGCGACTCTCGAGCCGGGCGTCACCAGTATTCCTAACCAAGTGGGAACTGGGTTTAGCGCGAACAAAGGGAACCGCGGGTTTGGAAACCAATTGAGCAACGGCGGGCACCGCGCTAACGAAAACACTTACCGCGTCAACGGGATTAGCATCAACGATTATTCGAATGGTTCACCAGGTGGGGCGTCGGGACTCAATTTGGGTGTCGATGGGATTCAGGAGTTTTCGGTGCTCACCAGTGATTACACGGCCGAGTATGGCCGCACTTCCGGCGCAGTCATCAACGCGATCACCAAGAGCGGCGTGAATGATCTGCATGGAACGGCGTTCTTTTTTGACCGCGACAAGATTTTCGATGCCAAGAACTTTTTCGACCCTGCAGGGCCCATTTCGTCGTTCCGGCGCATTCAGTTCGGGGCGTCGGGAGGTACCGCAATAATTAAGGACAAGACCTTTGTTTATGGGACTTACGAAGGCGTTCGTCAGAACAGGCCCGGTTCTCAAACCATCCATGTGCCAACGGATGCGGAGCGCGCCTTGGCTGTACCGGCGGTTGCTCCATATCTCAAGCTCTGGCCAGAGGCCCCGGCTGGGACACCGATCGATAGCAACGGGATTACGCAGACGTTCAATGTGGCTTTGCCTTCGATCTCAAACGAAAACTACTTCACCACGCGGGTGGATCACAAAATATCCGACAGAGACAGCCTGGCAATCAGCTACTTCTTCGATTCAGGACCGCAATCCCAGCCTGACCCGCTGAAAAACGCCATTCACCAGGTTTTTTCCCGGCGACAGTCGGCGAGCGCCGAGGAAACTCATATTTTTAGTCCTGCGCTGGTCAATACGTTCCGGGCTGGTTTGAGCCGCGTGAGGGGGGACATCAACCAACCCGTCTCCGGAGACGCGGTCGCGACGAATGCGATGCTTGCCATCGCTCCGGGCGCATCCGCACCACCACAAATCGGCGTTCCCGGCGTGCTTACCACCGCGATCGGCTTGGGTGGTCTAAACCGCTTCCTGCACCGCTGGACTTCTGGCCAGTTTTACGACGATGCCTTTGTGACTCGAGGCACTCACTCGATAAAGCTGGGATTTGCATTTGAACGCATGCTTTACAATGTGACGGAAAAATTGAGCCCCAACGGCCGCTTGAACAATTATCCAAGCCTTGCTGCGCTACTGAATAACACTCCGGACAGACTCAACGCTTTGGCGCCGGGCGGCTCCAACGAGGTTGCCATTCGGGAGAGCCTTTTCGCCGGATACATTCAGGACGACTGGCGGTGGCGCCCCAATTTCACGGTGAACATGGGTCTGCGCTACGAATTCACGACTCTTCCGAAGGATGCCAACAACAGAATCCAGGAAATCACAACGCTCACGAATTGCGCCACACCGGGCGTTGCCCCTGGCCCTACCAGCCCTTGTGGGCCGGTTCGCGTCGGATCCTTTATTGCGAACAACCCCACGACCAAGAATTTTGAACCGCGCATCGGCTTCTCCTGGGATCCGTTCAAGGATGGCAAGACGGCTGTGCGCGGCGGGTTTGCCATTTTCGATGTGCTGCCGCTTCCCTATGAGTTTGGCCTCAACACCGCGGCGACCTTTCCATTCCAAGTCATCGGCTTTGACCGTACTGCTACGCTGGGCAGTGGCATCGATCCCAACGTGATCTTCAATCCGAATAGCGTCAGGAACCGTTTCATCGATCAAAATCCACACCGGGCTGACGTCCTGAACTGGAACTTGAATGTACAGAGGGAATTCTTCCCAACCTGGACGTTGAGCGTCAGCTATGTAGGTTCTCGCTCGGTTCACTTGTCCGCGGCCGCGGACGATATCAATCTGGTCCAGCCTACGGCGACCTCGGCTGGGCTGCTCTTTCCCTGCGTCGTCGCCAATCTTGGCCCGAAAGACGGTTGCTGGAAGACAGCAACCGGAACGGCAATCGATCCAAACTGGGCAGGTGGAACAGGTGGCTCAGGAATTCGTCCCGTCTTGTTTGATGGTGCCGCCTCCTATGGAGCTGCTCAGGCACAACTCAAAAAAACCATGGCCCACGGCTTTCAGGGGCAGGTGTCATACACCTTTGGCAAGTGCCGAGACACAAGTTCGGCGCCGGTCACGGGCGATACGTACGTGAACTCCGTCGCCGTTCCCATCTTGCTCTTCAAAGCGTACAGAATCGGTGGATGCGACTTTGATGTCCGGCAAACCATGGTCGCAAACTTCATCTGGGATCTGCCAGGGCCGAAGTCGGGTGCTGCTGGTTACCTGGCGGGAGGATGGGAACTTGGCGCGATTATTACCGCAACGACTGGTTCGCCATTCACTCCAACCATCGGCGGAGGCGGCGATCCGCTGGGGACTGGCTATAACGGGGACTTTTCCATGGACTTTGCGAACCTGGTACCCGGCTGCAACCCGATTCATGGGGGCGTGCAATATCTCAACACAAAGTGTTTCGCGCTGCCTCAGGCTACTCCTGCCATAGCCGCGCAATGCGGCGCGTTTGGCGCGTTGACACCTAGCCCAGCCAATCCCGCGGGGAGCCCAGGAATCGTAGGGACTTGCGCAAATCTTCTCGGCAATGCGGGACGCAACAGCCTGTACGGACCGGGCCTTACGACCGTCGATTTTTCCATCTTTAAAAACACACACGTCCCGAGAATCTCGGAAGCGTTCAGAGTCCAATTCAGGGCAGAATTCTTTAACATCTTGAATCACCCCAACCTTGCGGCACCCAACTTCTTGAACGATGCCAATAACTCCATCTTCGACTCGAGTGGCAATCCGATCGGAAATGCTGGAGTCATCGGCAGCACATCGACCTCGTCGCGCCAGATACAGCTAGGACTGAAGTTCATCTGGTAACGTGCCGCCAGGCGTAACGCAAAGAGTATCTTATTCCTTTCACGGAGCCGTAAAATGCCTCGAGCATCAAGAGCACTCTCCGAGGTAGTCTCGGCCATCCTTTGCAGTCTTGGACTCCTTGCTTTCGGTCAGGCGCCGGCAAAGTCGGAGAAGGCGGCTCCCGCGCCCCTAACGCTCGCGCACACCGAGGAGCTTCCGGGAATCACCGGCGATTTTGATCACTTTGCCGTGGACGAAAAAGGCGGTCGTCTGTTTCTTGCCGGAGAGGATCACAAGACCGTCGAAGTCTTTGACTTGGAGACCGGCCGCCGGTTGAAGAGCATCGCAGGCTTCGGCGCGCCGCACTGCATTTTTTATTTGCCGGCAACGGACCGAATCCTCGTTACTGACGGTGAACAGGGCGTGCTCCAGATCCTGCGGGGATCGGATTACGCAGTTGTTCAGCGCGTCGATGGATTGGCGGGTGCAGACTCAGCGAGGCTCGATGCTGCCGCGCAGATCCTGTATGTCGTTACCGGCGGAAAAGACGTTCCGCTGGATTATTCCTTCCTCGTTGCCATCGACCTGAAGACAAGCAAGAAGATTGGAGAGCTACGATTCGAAAGCAGCCACGTCGAAGCATTCGCACTGGATTCCGCCAGCTCGCGGCTCTTCATCAATATAACGGACAAGCATGAAGTTGCGGTCGTAGATCGCAAAGCGATGAAGGAAATCACCCGCTGGGCCATCGGCTCGCAGGCTGACAATTCTCCGATGGCGTA
>Ga0209648_10001109_pt1 | contig 21480 bp, 18 predicted proteins | sample GraSoi2013_115cm_FD_185830 | JGI IMG/M metagenome (GOLD analysis project Ga0209648, IMG submission 185830) | Grasslands soil microbial communities from the Angelo Coastal Reserve, California, USA - Sample 9_17_2013_115cm (SPAdes) (version 2) | ecosystem: Environmental > Terrestrial > Soil >... | reverse complement strand
GGCAGGAGTGGTCAATCCCGCCAGTTCTTCGCTGGGCGAGCCTTGCCGAAGAGCTTCAAGCGCGTCATCCAGGGCAGGAAGACGTGCCAAATGACCGAAAAGCTCAGTAACTGCAGGGAAAAGCATCAGCGCGTCGCCGGGTGCGAAAGGTCCTGTGGGAGCTTACGAATCTTCTCCAGGATGCCGGTCGAGGAATATCCCGGCTCCAAAGGTATGGAAACCACGCGCCCGCCCGCCCTTTCTACTTCCTCGCGTCCAACGATTTCCGTTGAGCCCCAATCGGCTCCCTTAACCAACACGTCGGGAAGTAACTGGCCGATGAGTTCCCGTGGGGTAGGCTCGCCAAATAAAACCACGAAATCGACTGCCTCCAGCGCCGCGAGCAATTCCGCGCGCTCGTCTTCAACGACGATGGGTCGCGACTCACCCTTCGATTCGCGCACGCTAGCGTCGCGATTCAATCCCACCACCAGGACGTCACCGAGCGCTCGGGCTTCTTCCAACGTGCGAATATGTCCAGGATGTAGTAGGTCGAAGCAGCCGTTTGTAAACACAACCCGCCGCGAGCCGCGGTTCGAGCGGCCGAGCAGCGCTATCAATTCGTCTTGCGAGACAGTGCGTCCCATCTGCCTTCCCTACACGACGCCCTACTAGATACAAAATATTAACATGCGCGACAGTTGCCCGCAGGCAACCGCATGGGCGGTCGGCGGCCCGAGTCAGTGATATACTCGACGTGCTTGCTGACAAAAACAGATTGCACACCGACTGCCCTCTCTCAGGCCATCGTGGCGGGCTGAATGTCTATCGATTCTGGTCGCCGTCTCACCCAATTCCAGTGCACGGTCGAAAATACCTAATCCTATGGCCTCGCGCAGCATTGCGATCGTCGGCGGAGGGCCTTCGGGAGCTCTTTGTGCCGAACGGCTTGCATCCGCCGGCTTCCCGGTTACTCTTTTCGATGAGCACCTCGCCTGGGAAAAGCCCTGTGGCGGCGGCCTCACGCATAAAGCGCTGCGCAGCTATTCATTTTTGCTCCACGGTCCGCAGCCCAAAAAAACCATACAAAATGTAGAGCTCATCTCGGACAACGGAGAACGCGCGCATCTGAGCCTCGATCATCCCATCGTGATCTACTCTCGCGCCGTCCTGAATGGGCTTCTGCTCGAGCGTGCGGCAAACGCCGGATGCCGTATCGTTCATTCTCGGGTGAGCGCGGTCGATTTCTCCGGGGAAGCAGTCTCCTTCGCTGCCGACAATACAATCCACCACGCCGATTTCCTGATTGTGGCGTCCGGCGCCCGAAATTCATTTTTTCCTGCCACTCGTCCGCTGGCACCCGCGGATCTGGAGACTACTGTCGGCTACTTCGTTCCCTCCTGCGCCGACAGAATCCAGGTGAAATTTGTACGCGGACTGCAAGGCTATATCTGGTCTTTCCCGCGTTGCGATCATCTCTCGGTCGGAATCTGTGGCAGCCTCGCCCGGCATAAGAGCCGCGAGTTACAAGAGCATCTGGCTGAATTCATGCGCGAGGAAAACATTTCCATTGAAGGTGCCAGTTTCTATAGCCACGTGCTGCCTTCCCCTCGCGCTCACACCTTGGCTTCACGCCGCATTGCCGGACGCAATTGGGCTCTCATCGGGGACGCCGCCGGCTGGGTAGACCCCATCACTGGAGAAGGCCTCTACTACGCCTTGCGTTCGGGCGATCTCTTGGCGCAATCGCTCATCTCCGGCCAGCCCGAAGTTTATCCCCAGCGCGTGCGCGCGGACTTTTCAGCCGATCTGGAGATTGCCGCACGGATAGCCCGCACCGTCTATCACGGACGCTTCCTGGGAGGCGCCGTCACCACGCGTATGATCCAGTTTATTGCGCGCAGCGCATCTTTTCGAGCGCTCATGAGCGACCTATTCAGCGGGGCGCAGGATTACACCTCCCTGAAGAGGCGCCTCTGGTCGCAACTCGCCGGCACTTTGGGCGAAGTCCTCGATAGCATTCTTCATCCCCCCAAATCGACTGCTGCCCGTCCTAGTCCGCGCGATGCATGATTCAATCTGCGGTCCCCAGGCCAGCAGAGCTTGGCGCAAGAATGAGGCCCTCGAACTGCAATCAAAAATCGAAAAGTGATGTTTGGGATTAAAACGCAGTGCGGCGGACCACCGGCTTCCGCGTTGGGGGCGGAATCAAACTGGCCATCTTGCGGATCATAGCCAAGACAAGACGCTTGTCGCCATCCGATAGGCTCGTACTGTATCGCTTGATCTCCGAGAGGAATCGAATCTCATCCTCGGAGAGCTCACCCAGCATTTTCTGTGTGTCACGATCGTGGGCCGTCTCGGTTCCCGGGAAAAAATCGGCCAAACTGATGTCCATGGCTTCGGCGATTTTTGCCAGAGTCTCCAGGGACGGTACCGTATGCCCGTTTTCAACTCGCGAGAGGTAACAACGGAGGAGTCCCGTGCGGCGTTCAATATCGCCCTGCGACAATCCTCGCTGCCCCCGATATGATCGGATGACCTCACCGATGTTGACTTTGGGTTTCTCCTTCGGCATCCACCCTTCCCTCTAAACGTGCGGTATCTTACGTATCGCACCATGCACGCGCAAGAGGATTTTGGACCTCGGTGCGCATCCGTACACGGGAAGTGGGAAGGTGGACTCCGTCGCGAGGAGAAGGCGGGCTTCCTTAGTGGTCCTTGGAACGCCAAGGACCTAATCGGACAGAACCGATAACCTTCGGGGCGGAATGCGTGCGGGTCGCGCCACAATTGCCGAAACCGCTGCTTTCGTCTGAGGATTCGCTTCGATTGCACATTTCGATCCGCAGGGATCGGCCGACCGTCCTGCAGTGAGTTTGACCGTCCGGCCGTCGAGTTCTTGCCGTTGTGCAACTGGCAGCACAGAAATCTTCGCCGAGCTTGTCTGCTTTGAACGTACAGTATGTATTCCACGGTTATCCGTTGACGCGGAATTCAGCTCGATGTTCGCGTTCGGCTTGGGTTCAACTCCGTTCGAAGGAATCCCTCCGTCGGCGGAGGCAGCGGCGAAGCTGATGGAGAGAATCTCATCAATATCGTAAAGCCGAACCCTTCCGTTCACTTCAAACTGTACGGCGCGCTCTGTGCCGCCCAGATATTTCCCCTGCACGAAATTGCCATTTTTTAACTGCAGGCTGTCAGCGTGTATTCCCGGAACGCAAACCAACAAGATTCCTGCCAATACTGCGAAGATTGTTCGGAGATGCCACATGGCGTCCTCCTGGTTCTCCTGAGGTAGCCTCTTCATGGCCGCGAGCCACTACACACGAAGTCCCCTGGATTGCTGCCTTCAGGATACACCCACACATGCCCGCAAGAGCTTGTTTTATCTAGGGATACAGCAAACTTGGTACGCGACGGTATAAGGGATAGATGACAGGCGCTTAGCTCCCGCCGCACTCTAATTTCTTTGCGGCGGGAGCCAAATGCGCCAATTTCTGCGTTGCAACTAGCCTACTGTGGACCGAGCTCCAAAATTACAAAGGTGCTTGGGATAGGCTGTGGCCGTGGACGTGGATTATCCGGCGTTGGCTGCCCAGCCGCCTTGAAGTCTGCGGTTTCGGTGAAGACGTGATGCGTCTTCGGATCGAGCACCATCGTCCGAGCGCCGAATTGCGTTGGCACGTTGCCAACGACCGTATATTTGTCTGGCGTATCTTCGTGGATCACGCTCACGAAACCCTCGCGGACCGTGGCAAAAATCAGCCCCGTGCCCGGATCGAAGCCGTTACCGTCCGGATCGCCCCCAATCGCCGGCGTCGCCACTACCTTGTTCGTATCCTGGTTGAACACCGCGATCATCTTGTCGCACGCCGCGAACAAGCGATGGTTCTTGGTGTCCGCGGCCAGAGCCGATGGCCCGTCGCATGGTGCCAGGGGCCATGTCCCCTTCACCGCCAGCGTCTTCGTATCGAACTCCATAATGGAGCTCTTATCTTCCAGGTTAACGTACATGTTGCCCCGACCATCCAGCGTGGGCTCTTCCGGCCTCCCGCCCAGACTTACTGTGCCGACTACTTTGTCGGTTGTGGCGTCGATCACGCTGGAGTTATTGCTCCGGCCATTCATCGTGAACACCCGCTTTGTTGCGGGATCATAAATAATCGAGTCCGGATTGTCGCCAGTGGTCTTGATTTCGGTAATCGGCTTCAACGTTTTCAGATCAAAGACGGTCACCGTGCCTGCGCCGCCGTTGCTGGTATAGCCCTTGTTCAAGTCCGCCGCGATAGCCGCACCATGGATGCCCTTGGTATTCGCTATGTCGCCGACTACTTTCCCGCTGGTCTCATCAACGATCATTAAATGATCGCCGCGTGCAACGTACAGGCGATGTGCATCGGGATCCACTTTGATGTAGTCCCATCCGCCTTCGCCTCCGACCGGCATTCTCCTGAGCACTTTGTAGTTGTTCTGACCCGACGCTGTTCCCGCGAAGATAAGCACCAGCGAAGAAGCCAGAACACAGGCCCAGCAAAACAATCCTAGGAAACCTCGCCGCAACATATATGCCTCCTCTTTACTTGCAGAATAGGTCCCAATGCATCAGTTTCGAGACCCTATTTCGGATCATTTCCCTAGTACCAGTTAAAACTCGGCCCCTCACGCCTCTGCGATGTGTTCGCTCTTCCGAGTCATGAAAAATTCCATCGCCGGCGTGATAACGAGCGACAAAACCATCGAAATCAGAATGCCTCCGATCACTGCAATGGCCAGAGGTTGAAGCATCTGAGAACCCGCGCCGATCGCCAGCGACAGCGGCAACATGCCCGCGACCGCAGCCATCGCCGTCATTACAATCGGACGCAGCCGGCGCCGTCCCGCCTGTACTAACGACTCTTCGGCCGAGAAGCCCACGGAGCGGAATTTCTGGTTCGCATCGAGCAACAAAATGCCGTTCTTCGCCACGATACCGATCACCATGATCAGCCCCATGAACGAAGAGACGTTAAACGTGGTGCGCGTCAACAGCAAAGCAAAGAACACCCCGGAAGTAGAGAGCACCGCCGAGGAGAGAATCGCCAGCGGTGCGGAAAATGCCCGGAACTCCAGCAGCAGGACGACGAAAACGAGCACTAGGGCCAGCAGCAGTACCGTCAGCAACTCGCGGAACGATTTCTGCTGCTCCTTAAAGGTGCCAGCGTACTCCACTCGTATCGACGGCGGCAGTTTCAGGTCGTCTACCGCTTTCTGCACCGCCGTAACGCCCGTCTTTAGATCGATTCCTTCCAGTCGTGCCGCCACGACCACGTCTCGCTGCAGATTATCGCGCATCACTTCGATCTGCCCGGGGACCTCGCTGATATCGGTCATGGCCCCCAGTGTTGCTGTCCCACCGTTGGAATTCACAAGGAGCGTATTTTTCATCGCTTCGAGCGAGGAGCGGCTCTGTTTGGCATAGCGCACCCGCACCGTGTACGGCCGGTCATTGACCACTACGGGAGTGGTTGCCGGTTCACCGTCGATGATCGCAGAGGATACTATCGCGAGCTGGTCCGTCGTGAAGCCTGCCTTCGCCGCTCGTACCGGATCGACCGCGAAGACCACGGCCGGACCGCTTGTCGTACTGTCTATGCCGTTGTCTACATCGACCACGGGTTTCTTATTGTTGATATAAATCCCTTCGAGGGTATCCGACACGCGTGGCGCCCATTGCTTCAGTGCGTCCACATCGTCGGAGTAGAGCCGGATCATCACCGGCTTCGGGTCCCCGGTCAAATCGCCAATCATGTCCTCCAATACCTGGTGGAAGTCGACGTCCACGGCAGGCTCGGCTGCCGTGACTCTCACCCGCACGTCCGCGATGATTTCGTCGACACTGCGGCTGCGCTGATCCTTGAGCTTGACCGAGATGTCGCCCGTGTTCGCTTCAGTGACCGCCGCCAAGCCAAGCTGCAAGCCGGTGCGCCGCGAAGTGCTCTCCACTTCCGGCAGGGTTCGCACGATTTGCTCCATGTGCGAAACCATCCGGCTGGTCTCTTGGAGAGAGCTGCCGGGGGGCGTCACATAATCGAGAATGAAGCCGCCCTCGTCCATGTGCGGAAGCAAATCACTGCCCAGCGCCTTGTAGCTGAAGTACGAGATGACGATCAGAATTGCGCACAGCCCTCCTAACCACACCGGATGCGCAAAGGCCCGGCGCAGCCAGCCCTCATAGAACTGGATAATGCGCTCGAACCATCCCCCTCTTAAAGACGATTCCTCGGCCGCCATCATGCGCCGGATCTGTTCCATTTCAGCTGATTCGGTGCCGGCGCCTTCCATGCCCGGAGCGGCACCTCGCGTCCCGTCGGCCCCATTACCAAATTCCTCCGGGGCTCCGTTCGTTCCGTTCGTGCCATTCGCCTCTGAAGCCGCGCCAGGCTTGCCCCGCCGGATCAGAAGAGTTCCCAGATTCGTCGTCCAGCAAAGCGCCAGGACCAGCGATGTCAACAGCGAAACGCTCATGGCGATGGCCAGGGCGCGGAAAAACGTCCCTGTCACACCCGTAATGCTGATCAGCGGCAGGAAAACCACGATCGGCGTGAGCGTGGAACCAATCAGCGGAATGGTCAGTTCCTTCAAAGCGCTGGCCGTGGCTCGCAAAGGCCCTTCACCGCCGTCGCGGTGCAAGACGATGTTCTCCACGACCACGATGGCGTCATCAATCACCAGTCCGCCGGCCGCGGCCAGTCCGCCTAACGTCATCATGTTGAAGCTCTGGCCCATGATCTTCATCACGATGAAGGTCACCATGATCGTTACGGGCACCACCAAACCGGTCATGATGGCGGTGCCCCAATCGCGCAGGAACAGCCAGATAATCAGCCCGGACAGGAAAAGCCCGATGATGATGGCGTCGCGCACGCTGCCGATGGACGCCTTGACGATGTTGGATTGGTCGTAAAAGACCCGCAGGTCCACACCCGAGGGTAAACTCGGAAGTATGTCCTGTATCTCCTGATGAACCTCGTTGGCGACTTGCACCGTGTTGCTGGTGGGTTGCCGGTTGATGCTCACCAGAATAGCGGGTTTTCCATTCGCTGTGACCACGGTGTAAACAGGCGCCGAAGCCGCCGAAACCGTGCCGATATCGCGAATCCGCACGGGAATATCACCATTGGTCTTGATCACGATATCCCCGATTTGACCGGGATTCTGCGCTTGTGCGGTCACGAGGCCTAGGAAAAGCTGATGGTTGCGGCTGAGCAAACCGGGAGAGTCAATCAGGTTTGTGTGATTCACCGCATCCAGAATATCCTGCAGCGCCACGTGGGCCCGCAGCATTCGCGCCGGGGCGGGAATGATCTGAAATTCCGGCTGCTGCCCACCCTGTATCAGAACGCTTGCTACTCCGTCCAACCGGTTCAGGCGCGGCTTGAGTTGATAGGTAGCCACTTCCCAAAGTTGGGTTTGCGGAACTTTGTCCGAAGTAATGCTGTAGCCCAGGATCGGAAAGCTCGCAAAATCAAGCCGATGCGCCTCGATTTGGGCCGTTGAGGGCAAGGAGCTCTGGATACGCGAAATCGCGGACTGCACTTGCTGAAGCGTCAAGACCATGTCGACGTCCCAGCTAAAGTCCAAATCAATCTCCGCCGAACCGCGGCTGGTGATGGAGCGCACGTTCTGGAGGCCGGGTACGCTATTCACCGCTTCCTCGATGGGCCGCGTGATCGTCACTTCCATTTGATTGATGGGCATGACGCCGTTATCCACGCCCACGATGATTCGTGGAAAATTGGTAGTCGGAAACACCGCGATCGGCAGCGTTAAGGCCTCATAGACTCCTACCACCGCCAGCGTAATAATCATGAAGATGATCGATTTGGAATGGCGCGCGAACCAGTAGCGATTGGGATCATCGATCGGCGCAGGCCGCCGCGGCGGCGGCAATGTGGCAGTCGCCGCTTTCGTTGAAGTCGTCGTCTTGTTTTCCATGAATGTAACGTCAGGCTTCCGGCAAATTCCTAAATTGCCGAAACCGCGGCCGCGCGGCTAGTTTCGCCACCCGGCTCATTGGTCTTCGTCGTCCTCTTCTGGAATGTTCGGCGGAGCCGCAACCTGTATGTTCGTCTTCGCCAGAATGGGATCGTCCTCCTGCGAGAGTGAGAAGGCGCCCACCGTCACTACTCGTTCTCCGCCTTGCAAGCCGTCGGTGATTTGTACTGCGTCGACGTCCCGGATACCAACCTTCACCTTCTTCTTGTGCGGCTTGTTATCGGTATCGAGAATAATTACAGAGTTGTCTCCCTGCGGGCTGGTCAGAAGCGCCTCGGCTGGAATCACGATGGCGTGCGGGATCGCCTGCGCCACAATCTGTACCTGGACGTTGGCCCCCGGCTTCAAACGCTCGCCGGGATTGGGAGCCTGTACCCAGATCTCCACTGTCGTGCTGTTGGGATCGAGCGCGGGACTCACCAAACTTACCTTGCCTTTGAGCGCTCCCGGCTGGCCCGGCACAGAAATCGTCGCGCTGTCGCCTACCTTGAGCTGGGATGCCTCTTGCTGATCGACGTGTGCGCGCGCCACAATTTGCGAGAGGTTCATGACCGTAATAATAGGTCCCGAATTCGACGCCATCTCCCCGGGATAGACCGGCCGGTCAGTAACCACCCCGTCGATCGGGCTCACGATCCGCGAATAGTTCAAGCTGACTTCCACCTCGGTAGTTTTAACCTGCGCGGCCTTGTACTGGCCTTCAGCAATTTTGAGGTCCAGCTGCTTCTGCGACATGCCATACGCATTTTTCGCCTGGATCAATGCCACATTGGCGTCATCGACATCCTTGGACGAAACTGCTCCCTGCTTATAAAGCTCTTTCCGCGCGTCATAGAGTTTCTGCGCGGCGTCCAATTGCTCCTTGGCCAGCGTCCGGTCTTGTTCCGCCTTCTGAACCGCTTGCTGGTAACCAGCTTCGGCCTGAGTAAAATTTGCTTCGTTTTCTTGTTTCTGGGCGAGCAAATCCGAATTCTCGAGTTCCGCCAGCAACTGGCCGGCGTGCACCTTGCTGCCCTTTTCCACGTAGAATTTTTTAATCGGCGCGCTGATCTTCGGCACGATGGCCGACTGTTCCAGCGGATAGAGCGTCGCTTCGCCGGTCACTTTCCGCTCGATGGTCTGGTTCTCCGCCGCCCCTACTTGTACGGTCACCGTCGGCGATGCTTCGGCCACTCCGCCCTTGGCGCAGCCGGATGAGATCAGAGCTGCCGCGAGTGTGACGCCCAGGAGAGCGGCGGCCCAACGGCTTGCGAAAAAAGGGCCTGGGTGCGTGCTGAGATTCGATAGGAGCGTTGCTTTCGTATCCATGTTCCTGTCTTTGCCCTTGCCCTTCCTAGAAATTTCCCGTAAAAGTCTGCAAAGTCGCCAGCGCGTTCCGATAGCGCACCTGCGCGTCATCATAGGCGTTTCGCGCGGTAATCAGGGTCGTCTGCGCGTCCACTACTTCCAACGACGTTGACGATCCACCCTGATACCGCAAGGTGACCAGGCGCAAGCTCTCTCCCGCAAGATCCGCAGTCTGCCGAAGCTTGTCCACTTCCTGCCGGGCGACCAGGGCCTCATTATATGCCGCATAGAGCTCTGCGAGTACACGCCGCTGCGTCTGGCTCAGCGTTACCTGGGCCTGCTGCTGCCTGAAGTCCGCCTGGCGCAGCTTGCTCCTCAATGTTCCCCAATCCCAAATCGGGAGAGTCAAAGTGGCCTGAATGTAATAGCCGAGGGTCGGAGTAGCGCCGGCCTCCGGAAGGGCTGTATATACGCAATGGGCCGCCACGCAATTCGCTTCCAGGCCCCAAACCGGATCCAGCGATATTGCAGGTAAGAACGCGCTCTTCGCGCCCTTAACGTCCAGATTGGACTGACGTAGCGTTTCCGTCGCCACGCGTATGTCCGGATTCATCCGCCCGGCCATCTCCTGCGCTTCGCCAAACGTGGGCAAGGGCCGCGGCGTATCCAGGTCGTCTACGGCTGTGAAATTTTCATCCAGAGTCGGAAAGATCAGCACAGAAAGGTCCAGCCGGGCATTCTCCATCCCTAGATTCGCTTCCGTGAAGGCCGCCTCTTGCTGTTGATATTGAATCTGCGCTTTGATCACGTCGCTATGCGCCGCTTGTCCCGCCCTCTCCGTATCCTCGGTAAGCTGGAGGAAACGCCTCGCCTGTGCCAGCGCCTCCTGCGCCGTCGCGTATTTGCGCTGCGCGACCACCAACGCATAAAAACTCTTCGTGGCCGTGACCGTCAGGCCTCTGCGCGCTATTTCCGCTTTGGCATTTGCAATAGCTTCTGCGGCCAGCGACCGTTTGTAGTCAGTGCCCATCAAGATGTTCGCAGTGAGATCCTGATGCACCGTAGCCCATTCGCGGTAGACGTGCACGCCGTCATTCGTGACGTATCTTCCGTTAGGCGTGATTCCGTTGCCCTGCGTGCCGAGGTATTCGCTTCTGAACCCAAGCTGTGGCAGCCGCGCGTTCCTGGCTTGCAGGCGGTCTTCACGTGCGGACCTTTGGTCGGAGAGAGCCGACAAAAATTCGGCGTTATTCTTCTGCGCCCTCTGCAGCGCGTCGGCGAGCGTTATGGTAGCGGGCGGGCCGGTCTGCTCTGCCGGTTTGGGAGGGTATACCAATTGCACCGTCGCTTCCGGAGTTGCTTGAGGTGGCGTGGCTTGCCCATAGGCGAGCGGCGCTCCGGCACAAACCAAAAGCAAGCCCAGACAATAAAGCGCCAAAAGAATATCGATCCTGCGGCGCGCTCCTCGAACGTGCTTTCCGCAAAGCAAAAAGTTTTTACGCGCAGCAGTCACGTTTCCTTCCTCCCATTTCCGAAATTTGTCCTCACGCTTCTCCCTATCATTTTGCGACTTCTTATTCGTTCCAAGCACAACTGCCGCTTAGATCCACTACAGCCGGGTGCGATAGCCCAAACTATTCTAGATTAAGCCGAGCTTAAGACGGATAATCCGGGCCTCTTGCGAGAGACGCCCCGCCCGGCACAGGGACCGAGCGGGGCGCCATTTACCGGGGTCTCAATAAAAATATTTTGAAGGCACATACATTAAATAGAGCTTAACTCTCGCCGAATCGGAAGCTGGACCCGCATTTCCGTGCCCTGACCATCGCGATTTAGCGCCTCAATTTGCCCGCCGTACGCCGTCACCATTGCGTTGCAGATTGCTAACCCCAGTCCAAACCCTCCGGTAGAACGGGACCGCGAAGGATCGCCCCGATAGAATCGCTGAAAAACATGCGGCAATTGTTCCTCCGGAATTCCCGGCCCCGAATCCTGCACGCAAACGCATGCAGTGCCGCCGCCGTTGGGTATCACGCGAATTCCCACGCTCGATCCGGCCGGACTATACTGCACCGCGTTCTCCAACAGATTCACCCAAATCACTTCCAGGTCCTCGGGATCAGCCTGCAGGTGGACCTCTTGCGGAGCGGTCAGTTCAATTTGGATATTGCGCGCGTTGGCCAGAGCCTGGATTCGCGAAATTGCCGCTTCGCATGTGGAAGTGACCTCGGTGATCCCCAGCTTGCGGTTCATGCCATTTTCGGCCCATAGCTCAATCCGAGCCAGCCGCAACATACGTCCCAGCAAATCCTCCAGCCGCCCACAATCCTCCAGCATGCTTTCCAGGCCGGCGCGATATTCGTTCTCCGGACGCGGCCGCTGCAACAATGTTTGCAACGTCGATTTGACGATCGCTACTGAGGTCTTCAACTCGTGAGCGGCATCGCTCGTGAAATCGCGCTGCTGTCGGAACGACACATGCAGCCGGTCCAGCACTGTTTCAATGGCGCCGGTAAGAGGTGCCAACTCCTTCGCCGTGGATGCCTCGGCCGGCGGCCGAAACTCCCAATTGAATACCGATATCTCTCCCGCTTGGCCCGCAAGCTCTCGCAATGGCTCGAGCCCTCGGCGCACTCCCCACGCCGCCACTACGCTGACCACGACAAGCAAAAGCAAGCTGACGCCGGCAACGGAAAATCCCAGCGCCATCAGCCGCTCATGCATGCCTCCCAGCGGCGCTGCATAAATCACGGTCACCCGCTCCGGGACACTGATACTGTCCTCGCGATCGAGCACCGGCACCTGCCGCAAGATGATCGCTCGGTAAGAAATGCCGCTCAGCACAAAATTGGCGAACGGGCGGCCTTGTTCAAATTCCGCCGGAATTGGCGCGCCGGATCGGGCCAGAAGATCGCCGTTGCTCCTTCGAATCTCGAAGAGATCGGGGTGCCTGCGGTTCGACGATGTAGGAATCAGTGAAGGATCGAACAGGAGATCGGGCACCTCCATATCTGTATAACGGACGGCCGCAAGCGTATTGGCTGCCCAGCCATTCAGCGTGGCGTCGAAACCGCGGTTCAATTCACGGCGCGCGTAGAAGACTGCAACCGTGCTGATCGCGGCAGTGAGCACGAGTTGACAGAAAATCACCCTGGCAATGATGCGGCTCGCCAGCGAAAAAGATCGGCCCGCGGACTTCCCTTCGTGCCGTTCGGCGGCGCTCAACCGCGGCGCGATTTTCTCGTCGGCTTCCGCCGTAGTTACCGGCGCCGCCGCTTGGGGCCAGCTTCCCGATGCCACTGGATCCTTCCTCCCTGAATCGTCCCTGGATTAGGTGCGTTCGCGCTCTGGACGTAATACGTAACCGTGGCCGCGCACGGTGTGAATCAGCTTCACGGGATAATTGCTATCGATCTTGCGCCGGAGCCCGGAAATATACACTTCAATGACGTTGCTGAATTTTTCCCAGTTGTAGTCGTAAAGATGTTCCAGAAGCTCGCTCTTCGACACCACTGCCCGCGGCCGATGGACGAGGTATTCCAGAACACGGTATTCCATCGGCACCAGCGCGATCTCCTTCTCCCCCCGCCGCACGGTACGCTCAATGGTATTGAGCTGAAGGTCGGCCACCGAAAATACCGGCGATCTTTGGCCCTTTCCCCGCCGCACCAGGGCCTTGGCTCGCGCCAGAAATTCGCCCAGATCAAAGGGCTTGGAAACGTAATCGTCAGCGCCCGCGTTGAGCAGCCGCACGACGTTCTCTTTCTCATCGCGGGCGGTCAAAACGAGAACCGGCGTCGCATGGCCTTTTTTTCGGTACCGCTCCAGCAAACTTTGACCATCCAGTTTCGGCAGCATCAGGTCCAGCACCATCAGGTCGTAGGAGCTCGATTCAGCCAGATACAGACCTTCCTCGCCGTCGCCCGCGATATCCACCGCATAGCCTGCGCTTTCCCGCAGCGCACGGGCCACGTTCTCCGCAAGCCGTTTTTCGTCCTCGACCACCAGTACGCGCACTTCCCCTCCTGAATCCTAAACGCGGCCCGCCGTTTTCGCGTTTCTCAAAACTTCTCAAAGTCCTTTTTGGCTCAGCTCAAAACCAAGTCCCCGGATATTTCACCGAACAGCCATAAGGCCGGCTCGTGGGAGTGCTCACCGCCTTGCCCTCCATGGCTTCTCCGAGTGCCTGAGAGAGATAATTCCGCGCGCGTTCGCCTACACGCGCGGCGTGAGCCAGGGGCAACATGCAGACCACCGCCGTGGCTACGATCACCCAGGAAAAGGCCCCTCGCCTCATCCTTTCCTCCCTGATCTTTTTCAATCCAAGACTTAAACCAGTGAAGATAAACCCTCGATTAATACCGGGAAAGATCCGCTACTTCTTTCCCGCCACGGGCGCCGAAACTTCGAATGCCTGGCCTGGGCCCAAAACCACCACGCCTTTCAACGCCGTTATCGGCTTTGTCAGTTGATCCGATTTCTTGAGTTTGATCTGCACCCCGCGCGGTGTTGCCGCGAGGCCCTGCACGGCGGCATTGTCAACCTGGTCTTCCTCCAAAGGAAAGAATGTGGCCCTCGGCTGGCTGGTTCCCGTATCCAGTGAAAGCAAGAAAAAACCGCCGTTGTCGCTAACCTGCGCCTTCCATCCTGCCGGCCATGCTTTCGGCGAATTATCGAACGCGCCGCGGAAAAGCTCTCGCGCCGCAGCGTCGCTGCTCGCATTCGCCGACGGAATCGAGAGGCTGGCCTGCGCCTTTGCCGGTATGCACACTTCACGGCAGATCAAGTAACGAATATTGGCGGATAGCGTCACGGGTTTCGCCGCGGCATAAGCAGCTGGGACTTGAATGGGCACGGGAAGCAGCACGCGGCCCTCATAGCCGTAATCGACCACAGTGCCCGCGCCCAGGCGCACTGGAGTTGGCCAGCGAATCTCCTTAGCTTGAAAGCCCTCCGGAAGCTGCCACTGTATTTTCGGCGGCTCTCCCGAATCGCCCGGATTCACCCAATAAATGTGCCAGCCCTTCTCGAGATCAAATAACACGCCAACCAAAGCGGTTTTCCCTGGCTGCAGCGAATTATTCTCGGCAACCAGAGTCACCTTCGCATGGGCGGTCGTGAACGATTGCGCCGCAGCGCCTCTGGTGACTGCGAATCCCAGCACGAGAATCACCAAGGGAAGCGAAAAACGCCTGGAAAACACAAGCATATGGATATCCCTTCCGCGCACGCTTATAACCCGCCCGCCGCTCCGCCCGTTTGCGGATTCTCCGCCAGCAGCCGCTGCACGAGTCCCCGCGTTTCGTTCTTCAGCCGCACATACTCGGCGCCCGTAGCCGCGCTGGCAAATCCCGCATGCACGCTCCGCACGCGGCCGTCGCGGCCGAGGTAGATCGTCGTGGGATAGGCACCGAAGTTAACGAGTTGCGGCATTTTCTGATTGATGTCATCGGGAGTCCCGGCCAGCAGCATTGGATATGGTATGCCGAAGCGTTTGATGAAAGTTTGCACGTGGGGACGCGCCCGCGCTGGGTCCGCATCCGCCTCGAACATCAAGCCTACGATCTCCAACCCTTGCGGATGAAACTCCTTGTAGAGATCTACGAGGAACGGCGCCTCGTCCATGCAATTCGGGCACCAACTTCCGCCGATTGACAGAAGCACGACTTTGCCCTTGAATCGCTCGTCGCTATTGGAAACGATCTTCCCGGCAAGGTCCGGAAAACTGAAACGGAAGGGAACACCAGGATCTTTCACGCTGGTGTAGCGCGAGGGATCGGGAGGGTCGGGAACTCCCTTGGCCCTGGCCTCACTCTTTCGCGCGGCCACATAGTTGGCGCTCCGGTTCAACGCAATGGCGAGCGTGCCATCCTGCTTCAATTTCGCCTCGAAGAGTAGCGGGCCCTGCCCGGCAAAGTGACTCAGAACGAGCTGCCCGTTTTGCCATCGGCCGATCAGGTAGCCGGTGTCGCCGTCCACTCGCAGAATCGAGCCGGAAACTTCCGCTCCCGACTGCCGCAGAAACAGGTTCCAGGTGCGCGTATCGCTCGCATCCTTCACTTCCTGTGGTAAACGCCGCATCTCCCAACTGCCTGACACTGGTGGAGCACCTGTGGCCGTGGCCGGCACAGGCACAAAGCGTCGGGCGCGGATCGCCAGGGGGCGCGCGCCGGGCCGGTTCACCCGATACGAGCCGAGGAACTGATCGCCCTGTAATATAATTTCCAGCGTGGTGTCGAGATAGTCGTACTCGAGCCTTAAATGGTCGCCCTCGAAGCTCCCCGATGTCGAACCGATCTTCCGATCGCCCTCGAAGAAAAAACCTTGCACCTGACTGCCGTTTTGATCGATCTCGAAACGAAATGGAATCTCCAGCTGATCGGCCACTATCGCCGCATCCCACAGACCCGCAATACTCGTGGCCGAATGGCCCGAAATGGGAAAGGCAAAACAGATCACCGCTACGCTGCCGCTGACGGCTAGAAGCTTCCTCACAATGCCAAAATTATAGCACCAGCTCAGGGCATGAAACCCTGCATAAGAGGCGCCGCGCACGAGCGGTCGCCTCGCCAGACCGCTCCACCTTTCCAACTCCTACAAGGGGGCCATACAAGGAGGAGCGCGAAGTCCTGCGGTAAGTTCCGGATAGAAGAAAGCCCCAACATCATTTAAGATACGCGTGAAGTTCGGTGGTGGCGGCGGAATGAATCCCCGAAGTGATGCGTCTTGCGCTCGCCTGCTTCTGTTCCTCACGCTTGCTTTCTGCCTGCGTGGCGTCGCGTCGGCCCAAGGTCACAACCCGGCACAACCGCCCCCGGTAAAATCCACATTGCGCAACTCCCAAGCACCTGGCACCAAAGCGCTGGTCACCTCCGCAACCCCGTCTTGGCCGCCGGCCGACGTAGACCAATCTGTACCGCCGGTCGACCCAAACCCTGCGTGTTCGCTTCCTCAAGTGCTCTCGCGAGCAGGCCGTCGCGTCGAGAACATTGTGCGCGATTTGGATCGGTTTACCGCCACCGAGACTGTGCGACACCAGAAAGTGGATAAGGAGGGGCGACTTCACGATCCCGAAACGAGCCGGTTCGACTATCTGGTTTCTCTCTCGCCGAAGCCCAGCGGATCGTTCGAGGTCGAAGAATACCGTAGAAGCCGCACCGGTCACGACGAGTTTCCGGACCACGTCGCCACCAAGGGAACTCCCAGCCTCGTGCTGATCTTCCACCCCAGATATGCGAGTAATTTCTCAATGATCTGCGAAGGCTTGGGAGAATGGCACGGAAAGCCCGCATGGCAACTTCGGTTCGAGGAGCGCGACGTCAGGCGGGCTATGATCGGTATGTTTATCGGCTTAAGCTCTTATAGCCTGAGGATTCGCGGCCGTGCTTGGATTCTGGCTGATTCCTACGAAGTGGCGCGGCTGGAAACCGATTTGGCCGAAACCATACCTCGCATTCGCCTGCGGCTGGATCATCAGAGCGTCGAATATGGGCCCGTGCGATTTCCCAAGAGCAAAGTCGAAATCTGGCTCCCTTCCAGCACAGAACTCTTCATGGATTTTCAGGGCCACCGCTTCTATCGGCGGCACACCTTTACACATTTCAATCTGTTTTCGGTAAAAATCGATCAGCAAATCAGCGATCCTCAGGGATATACCGCTGAGTGAGCCTGCGCCGGCGGAATTCCCGCGCGGGCGCTAGTGGGTCATCGGATAGATGATGTAGTTGATGCCCATGCGGTAGGCAAAGGAAGAAAAGCGCTCCGGATAGCGCGGATCATCGGCATGTTCCCAGGCATCGCCGATGTGCATGTTGAAGCAGATGGCCACCATGATGCGGCCATTTTCATCGCGAATTGCTTTCCACTCGGGATAGATACCGTCATTCTCATACGTCCGGCCAGTATAAATATATTGATAGCCGGGCACCTGAGGCCGCTCGTCCAGATCGTAGAGGACGTGGAAGATCTCGTCCTTGTTGGTCAAATCCTCGATGGGCCGGTCGGGCAGAATCTTGCGCATCCCAATCAAGAAACTGGCCCACGCCGCTGCGCCATGGAAGCTGTCCACGATCAGGAATCCGCCGCGCTGCAGGTAGTCGCGCATGCGCTTGGCCTGCTGGTCATTGAAGTCCCAGTCGGCCACGTTCACCGCGTAGAGCCAGGGCCAATTGAAAACCTCGTCACTGTCGGGATCGATCACTTCCTGGTAGGGGCGCGCGTCGATGCGCGTCAGGCGCAGAACACCCTGCACAAACTGCCGGTCGGCGCGAGGATAATCCTCCGACCAACCGCCATTCCGGAACATGCCGAAGCCGCCGAATCCCCCGTAGCTCGCCATTCGCACCGGATAGCGGAGGCGGGCAAAAGCGAATTCGTCTTTCTGTTCCTCCGTCTCGCGATAGCCGCGGTATCCGCCATAGCCCCCGCCGCCGTAATAACCCTGCTGCAGGGCGAGGAGTGTGACGCCAGAACCCACAACCAGCGCCAAGAACAATCCGCGAGCCAGCAACTTCGTCATAGCCGTTACCCCGCAGCGTAACAGAATCCGGCGCTCCACTTCAACTTATCGGCGTCAGAGTCATTCTCGCGCAATCAGCTAACGATTGGATTTCGGCCTCACGAATAACGGAACAGCGCTTTGAAACCAAAATCCATATGCAACTGATTGTGACAGTGAAAGAGCGTCAAGCCCGGCTGATCCGCCACCAAGTCCACGGCTACGCGCCCAAAGGTAGGCACGACCACGGTATCTTTCATAACTCCGCCGGTCGGCTTTCCATTAATCTCCACGATCTCGAAAAGATGCCGGTGGATGTGCACGGGATGCGCATCGTCGGTTCGGTTGCGAAAAAAGATCCGATATTTCGAGCCTGGACGAAGGACAAATTCATCTTCGTGGGGAAATTCCTTGCTGTTGACGGTCCAGCGGTTGAATCCATGCACGCCGCCGGGAACCTTCTCGATGATCATATCGATCGTTTCCGCTGGCGCAGGCGGCGCCGTCGGGCGGCCAAAAGCCGTGTAGTCCCAGGTGCGATTGGTCGGCCGCAAGAATTGCGGTTGCCCCTTCTGGTTCTCATATTCGACGATGATGCCCAGTCCCGCGTTGCGATCGGCATCGGCAACCGCACCGAGTGCCCAGACACCCGGCCGGTTCATGTCTACGAAACAATCGACACGCTCTCCCGGGCCCATAAAGATGACGTCCACCGCCTGTGGCGAAGGCACCGGATTGCCGTCGAGCGCCACCACTTGAAATTTATGGCCGGTCAGTGCGACACGCCGGTTGGAAGTGGGACACGCGTTCAGGAAATGAAACAGGTGCCGCTGCCCTTGTTTCACCTGAATGGGTGGACCGCCGCCCATCAACTTGTCATTCATGGAAACGACGCGAAAGACGGCCTCGTACCCGTTGGCTCCCCGTGGCATTCGCGTTGGTTTTTCCGGCATCGGGGCGTTGGGATCTTCGTCCTCGTCGTCCTCATCTTCGTTCGCGAGGAAAGGTTCCCAGTCCCGAAGCGCAAGAAAATGCTCCTGATCGTATTTCCCCGGGTCTTTTCCCGAATCGATATAAAAAAATCCATACTGCCCGGTATAAGTCCCGCGATGCAGGTCCGAGCCGGCCATCGTGTGCGTGTGATACCAGCGTGATCCCGCAGGCTTCGGCGTGAACTGATAACGGTAGCGGCCATGCGGTGGAATCATCGGCGTGCCCTCCTCCTCGGCTCCGTCCACCTCCGAAGGGATGAGTTGGCCATGCCAGTGAACGAGCTCGGGCACGTCGGTGTCATTGATGACATCGATCGTCATCGGCTTGCCCTCAGGCACCCGAATGAGCGGCCCAGGCGATGTGCCGTTATACCCGACGGTGCTGATGTTCCTGCTCGGGGCGAGTTCCACCAGGACCGGCCCGATTTTCAGCGTGAAATCCGCGGACGTCTGCGGGCCGCCGGAATTCTGGTTTTGCGCCTGGCCTTGCATCTGGGGCATTTGTGGAGTCTGCTGCGCAGGAAGTAATCTGCCGAGGCCCAAACCACCGGCCAGCGCGCCTCCCACCTTGATGAAATTGCGTCGGTCCATTTTCCCTCTCTTCCTCGCACCCGAATCCGGGTGCCTGCACCCCGATGCGAGTGCCTGCGCCAAGGACCCATAACAGAGCACCGGCGTATCCTGCGCCAAAAACAAAATAGCCGGCCGCTCGTGTGGCGCCTGTTGATAGCCCCGTGTCTCGAGCGCCAGCTGAGCAGTATGCAGCGCGTCAAATTCTATATCAGCCATCGTCGCGCTGCCATCCCTGACAATTCGCCCTGAGATTCCGGCGGAGATCGAGATTTAAGATTGCGCCGGAATTTTTGCCTCCAACGGCCGCTCAAAGGGAATGTCCGGCCGCAGCCGCGAAGCCAGCACCGCGCCGAGTATCAAAAGCACAACCGAAGTGGCAAACGGAACCACCCAGCTCCCTGTGCGGTCCACCAGGTAACCAAACGTCGAGGGCGATACGATACCCGCTATGGCGAATCCGAAATTCATCATCCCGCTGGCCGTACCTGCGTATCGCGGAGCAATATCCATCGGCACAGACCAGATCGGCGCAACGATCCATTCCGCAAAAAAGAAAGCCAGCGAGAGCGACACCGCCGCCAGCCGCAGGTTGTGCAGCAGGATTACCGGCATCATGAAAACGAGCGCGCCCAAAAATCCTGCGATGATCACCGACCGCCGTGCCACCACCAGGTTTCCTGTCTTGCGCAGTAGCCCGTCGCTGATTACGCCGCCCAGCGTGTCGCCGACAATGCCCGCTGATAACACCCCCGCCGAGTACATGGCCGAAGACTGCAAGTTCAGATGGTAGTTTTCAAAGAAAAAGCCCGGAATCCAGCTTAGAAAAAGCCACAGCACCCAGCCGTAGCAAAAATCAACGGCGGTCACGGGCAGAATTCGCCGGGCCAGCGGCAGCCACGGTATCGGCGAGCGCTTTCGGCTCGCTGCCGAAGGCAGCTCGGCCAGATCACCAGCGGTAATCGCCGGATGTTCGCGCGGATCGTTGCGAAAAAACCAGCCCCACAGAAGCACCCAGATGGAGCTCACCAGGCCCAGGATCGCAAACGATCCCCGCCACGTCACAACCACCGCCATCCAGGCGATCAGAGGAGGCGCGAGAGCGTTTCCGATGCGCGAGAAGGAATGTGTAATTCCTTGAGCGAATCCCCAGCGGCTTTCCGGAATCCAGCTGCTCATCGCGCGCGTAGCCGTCGGGAAGGTCGCGCCCTCGCCGAATCCTAGCGCCAGCCGCACCGCGAATAGCGCCCAAAATCCGTTGACCGCGCCCGTAAGCGCCGTCGCTGCGGCCACCACGCCACACGACACGCAGAGCACCATCCGCGCTCCCCAGCGGTCGCCAATCCATCCGCCGATGAGCTGAAAAATAGCGTACGGTATGGCGAACGCTGAAAACACCAGCCCCAGTTGTGTATTGCTGAGCCGCAGGTCCGTTTTGATGAGTGGCGCTACTCCCGATATCGCCACGCGCACGACAAATAGCGCCAGATAGAGCAGACAAAGCAGTCCCAGAACGGTTCGCGGAGCGCTCAGCCCAGCGACTCGTAGCCGCGCCTTCTCCGTTGCTCTTTCCTGAGTGTGAATCGAGATTCTCTGGCTACGCTTTTGGCGCCACTTCATCCCGGATTTGCGTCCGGTGCATCACTCGCCGCGAAGCCGCGTCAAACGAATCGCGCCGGTGCATCGTGCAGCGGTTATCCCATAACACTAGATCTCCCGCTTGCCATTTGTGGCCCCAGGCGAGTTCCGGGCGCGTGGCATAGGACCACAATTCGTCGAGCAACGACTCCGAGTCCGTCAGCGACAAGCCGCCGAGATAGGCGTTGCGCCGCCGGCCCAGATAGAGAGCGCGGCGCCGTGTCTCGGGATGAGTACACACGAGCGGATGAAAGGTGCCCGGCGAGGCCATCGGATCGTCCACTGCCGTCACTCCTTGCCGCAGGTAGCCTCCGCTGTTGTAGGTCCCGTCGTGCTTCAGCGATAACCCTTCGATCCGCCGCTGGAGTTCCCGTGGCAAGCCCTCATAAGCAGCATACATATTATTAAAGTAGGTGTCCCCTCCCGAAGATGGGACCTCGAGCGCATACAGCATGCTCGCCTTCGGAGGCACTTCTAGGT
>Ga0209648_10001107_pt1 | contig 21489 bp, 16 predicted proteins | sample GraSoi2013_115cm_FD_185830 | JGI IMG/M metagenome (GOLD analysis project Ga0209648, IMG submission 185830) | Grasslands soil microbial communities from the Angelo Coastal Reserve, California, USA - Sample 9_17_2013_115cm (SPAdes) (version 2) | ecosystem: Environmental > Terrestrial > Soil >... | reverse complement strand
GGACCGGAATTCGGCGGCGCGGGCGGCGCGCAGGTCAACATCGTAACTCGTGGCGGCGGCAACGATTTCCATGGCAACGTATTCTATTTTGGCCGCAACGACGCACTGATTGCCAAGAATGCCCTGCTCGGACCACAAGACCATAAACAACTGCTGCGCCGAAATGACTATGGCTATACCATTGGCGGTCCCGTTAAGAAGGACAAAGTATTTTTCTTCTGGTCGGAAGAATGGAACAAAGAGAAGCGCGCCCGGGTTCGCGACGTGCAATTCCCCACATTGGCTGAGAGGGGAAATCCAGCAACCAACACACCTGCGGACTACACGGATATGATTACGGCCGGTTGCCCCGGTCAGATACCGAAGGATCCTTTTAACAACAATGCCCAATTAACGACGATCCCTGTCGCTCGCATAAGCCCCGCTGGCTGGGCTTACCTTTCGCAGCTTCCTGCCCCCAACCGGTCAAACCCTTGCACGCAAAACTGGGTTCAAGGTGTAACAATCCCAGTTAATTGGCGCGAGGAAAATGTTCGCGGAGACGTGAACATTACCAAGAGCACCGTGCTGACACTCCGCTACACTCAAGACGCATGGGACAATCTCCTGCACTCGGACGCCGAAGGCGGTCTCTGGGGCGAGCAGGCCGCGCCCTCGATTAGCGATGCGTGGGACCAGCCAGGCAAGGTGGCTATTGCCAAATTGTCTACGACGATCGGCAGTTCCGCGACTAATGATTTCGCATTTTCCTGGTCCGCGAACCGGATTAATCTTTCTCTTGCTGGAGATACTCCGGCGTTGAACGCTACCATCAAGGCTGTCTTCCCGACGGTATTCCCGCAGAGCGGAAAACTGCACGGCGCCGGTACGGCCGAGCCGCTTTGCTGGTGCGGCGGCCCTAGCAACTTCATTGGGCACTTTGGACCTTGGAACAACGGGGAAGACCTCTTTACCTGGAAGGATGACTATTCCAAAGTGAGGGGCAAGCACGTCTGGAAAGCTGGCGTTTATTACAGCAAGAACAAGAAAGATGAGGAGACCGGCAGCGACAATGGCGGCTTTTGGGGCGCTACGGGGCACGGGGCAGCCAATAATTGGGGCGCCACAGGCAATGAATACGGCAACTATTTGCTCCGGGGCATCAACTGGGGCTACGGCGAGAACGTCAGAAATGGCAAGGCGCGGGCTCGCTGGAGCGACCTCGAGTTTTATGTCGGAGACAGTTGGAAAGCGCGCCCTCACTTGACCCTGGAATATGGGTTCCGGTGGTCGTTCACTCCTCCGGTCTACGATGCCATAAACAATTATTCGAGTTTCCGCCCCGACCTCTATGTTCCGGCGCTAGGGGGCGCTGCTTGTAACGGAATCCTTCTGCCCAGCGGTTCCACGAACACATGTCCGCCAAATTCGGGCGGCACGATTGGCTCCAATCGCTCGCTGGCGCCCAGCAACTATCACCTTATTGCTCCACGTCTCGGCTTCGCTTGGGACGTCTTCGGCACCGGCAAATTCGCTTTGCGCGCCGGTGTCGGACAGTTCTTCTCTCGCGATCCGGTCGGTATTCTTGTGAGAGTTGAATCAAACAACGCTCCCGAAGCGATCGCTCCGGGTGGCGAGCGCGCGTTGGATGGTCCATTGACCCCCGGTGTGTCACTGTTTGATTTTGCAGCTGGCGGCGGTCCAAAACAGGGCATCGAATACAACAACCACGTTGCGAATAACTGGCAATGGAACCTCACAACTGAAACTCAGCTGTGGAGGAACTCGAAGCTGGAAGTCGGCTGGGTGGCCTTGCGCGGCATCCATCTGCAATCCTCTGAATTTCTCAACGAAATTAAGCCCGCGGACCGCCTTACCTATATCAACGATGGGATTGCGGGGGACAAAGCGGCGCAAAACGCTTTATTTCCCTTCAGCGCGCTCCCTGGAAACCCTACTTTGACCCAGTGGAATCATCGCGGGGATTCCATCTATCACTCATTACAGGCGACATTCCAGACCAGGATTTCGCATAACTCGCAATTTCAAGCGAGTTATACCTGGTCGAAGAATATTGGCGACACCACTCTTGCCTATGTGGACACCAACACGGGTATAGTCGACCGTTATAATCCGCGGGCCGGTCGCGGTCCTGTGGACTTCGATCGCCGCAACATCTTCAATGCCAGCCTTATCTATAATCTGCCCGCCTTGGAACATCAGAACGGCCTTGTAAAGGGTGTCGCGGGTGGTTGGGAAGCCAGCACGATCGTGAATGTCTTCAACGGCGCGGCATTGAGGATCTTCGAGAGCGGCTTGAATGCTGTCTGCGACCTCGACGTTGTCACTAATGCTTCGGGGACCACCAATGACTGTGCGGCGGGGACTGGCAGGTTCTCGAACGGATTTGGCGGCAATCCGTGGGGTATCGGCAGTCAAGCCAGGTACGCCTCTTCTCCCAACCGCAATTTCAGTCAGCCATGCCATATCTCCAGCGGTGACCGGACGGCGTGGCTAAATCCGAAGGCCTACACTTACGATGGCTTCCACCTGGGTGGCTATCCCAACGCCGGACCTGGCGTATGCACAGGGCCAGGAGTCGCGGACGTGGATTTCTCCGTCGACAAGAACTGGAATCTGCCGTTCCACAACAAAGTGTTCGGCGAGAAATCCAAAATCCAATTCCGTATGGAGTTCTTCAATCTGTTCAATCACCCGATGTTCCGAAATACAAACACGAACTTCAACACTAGCGGAGGAATAGTTCAGAACGGCGTATACCATTGTGCAGCCAACGGAGTTGCAGGCGCCACTGACTGTTCCGGTCCCGGACGTCCAGAAGTGACCAACCCCCTCTTTGGCGTGGCCAACACGGCAAGTAACATCGGCAACCGGGAGATTCAGTACGCTCTCAAGGTCATCTTCTAAATCCGATTACCTGCAGAGATAGTTTGGCGGGGCTTGACAACAGTCAGGCCCCGCCTTTCTACTTAATATGTTCGATTGAGGCTTCCGTGAACCATCACCGGGGTTCCCATTGCGCCGTGTGTCTCAGGCGCTTGTCTGTCTCCATTCTCCCCATTTTCCTTTTCTTCGTGCCTCTTGCAGGAGAGGCGCAGGAGAAGCCCAAGCCAAGACCAACTCCGCCGCCCAAACAGAACCAGAAGCAGCCCGCGCCGGCGCCGCAATCACAGAAGGACCCCGTCGAGGAACACTACCGCGCGGCAGAGACATTTCAATTGGCAGGTGACTTAAAAGCCGCCGAGGGCGAATATCGCCGAGTCATTTCACTTTCTCTTCAGCGGTTGGCGGCCATTCGCGTCCTGGCGCAAGACGAGCAACAGGCGCTTGTTTTGTTGCAAGCCGCGACTGCGGGTGATCCCTCGGATGTGGAGGCTCAGATGAGCCTCGCGTCTCTCTACTTCCGCTCCGGCGAGCTAGCCCACGCGAAAGCAATACTTGTAGCTATTCTGGCCAAAGATGAGCAGCGGTTCCCCGCAAAGAGCCTCTTGGGGAAAATTCTCTTTATGGAGGGAGATTACGAGGGGGCGGCCAAGCAGTTTCAAGCCGCACTCCCGGAAACTTCTGACATCGACGTAGCCTACAGTCTGGCGCTCACCTATCTGAAGCTAAATCAGCTGGCGAACGCGACAAATGTTTTTGACGAGATGCTTGTTTCGCTTGGATCTTCCTCCGAACTCCACGTGCTCATAGGACGCGCCTATCAGGAGGCCACGCGATTTGACGTTGCCGCCGCCGAGTATCGCAAGGCGCTTGAGCTCAATCCGAAGGCGGCTCACGCGCACTCCTATCTGGGCACGGTTTATCTGCTCGAGAGAGGTGACGCGGCGTTCACGGACGCGCGCCGCGAGTTCGAAGCCGAAATTGCGCACAATCCCGGCGACTATTCGAGCCACTATAATCTGGGTGTAATTCACTTTAAGCAGCGAGAGTTCGGGCCGGCCGAGCGCGAACTTGCCGAAGCCATCAAGATGAGGCCCGAAAGTCCGGACGCGCATTTTTACCTGGGGCGGGCGCAAATGGAGAGCGGCAACAGCCAGGCATCTGTCGCGCAGCTCAAGAAATCCATCGAACTCTACGGAAGCGCTCCAGAGGCGCAACCTGTACACCAGGCTCTTGCCAAAGCTTTTGAGAACCTCGGAAGGCCTGCCGAGGCCCAACAGGAAGCGGACATCGCACGCAAGCTGGCGCAGCCCGGACGGCCAAGTCCTGCTGCCTTGCCAGCCGATTCCAGTTCGGGCAAAGAAATGCGCGCCATGCTTTTGCCGGACGCTCCCAAGGACAGCGCGCAGAAAATTCCCGCCGAATACGTGGCCGGGCTGAAAGAAGCGCTTGGCAATGCTCACCACAACCTGGGCGTGATTCTTGCGCAGCGCGGCCAGTACGCGGAAGCGGCGAATCTCTTCGCGGAAGCAGCGAAGTGGAGCACGGACATCAAAGCGCTCGATAAAAATTGGGGGACCGCCAGTTTTCGAGCGAACCAATACAGCATGGCGGTTGCTCCCCTGGAACGGCACATGCTTGCCGATCCCCAGGATTCGAATGCGCGACGCATGCTGGCGCTCAGCTACTTCATGACCGAAAACTTTCCCAAAGCGGCAGAAACATTTCGGCCGATTCTTCCGGCTTTAACTGATAATCCCAGCCTGCTTTATGCGGCTGGCGTGTCGCTGGCAAAGAGCGGCGATTCCAAAGGCGCAAGCGAGATTTTCCGCCAGATGTTGGTCCAAAATCCCAACGCGGCGGAGGTCCACCTTTTTCTCGGACAAGCCCATAGCGCGCAAAAGGAAGACGCTGAAGCGCTACAGGAGTTTTCTCGTGCTCTCGAGCTGAATCCCAAATTGCCGGAGGCGAATTATGGCGCCGGCATGATCCATCTGCGCCAGGGCAACAGGGAACAGGCGGAAAAAGATTTTCGGGCTGAACTTGCGGTAAATGCGGGCGATGCCTCGGCGGAGTATCGCCTGGGGTATATTCTGCTGGCCCAGCAGAAGCAGGCGGAGGCCATTGATATGCTCGCCGACGTGGTCCGGCAAAAACCGAATGACGCGGATGCTCACTACGGGCTGGGAAAGGCTCTTCTGGAAAAAGGCGATCTCACCCCGGCAATCGCACGTCTGGAAACGGCCGTTCGCCTTAATCCCGATCAGCCCTATGCTTATTACCAGTTGAGTCTCGCGTACCGCCGCCAGGGCCGTGTACAAGAGGCCGAAACAACCCTAAAGCAATATGAGAAACTGAAACAAAAGAGCCCTCGTCGCGCCACTAGTGAGAGCGAACCTGGCAAACCCGACTGATACCGGCGCAACCAAATGCCTAAGTCGCCGCATGGTGCTAGGCCTGACCCTGTTGGCGGCTGCAATCGCGGTCCCTGCGATGGCATTCGCGGTTCCCCAGGCAACTACAAGCTCACAAAGCCTGAAGCGCATCCAGTATTTAATTGACCGCGGGCAGGTCGACGATGCGGAAAAACAGCTTTGGGAAATTATCACCCGCGAGCCGGAGAATGTGCCCGCTATTAACCTGCTCGGAGCGATCCGGACGTGGCAGAAGCGGTATCCAGAGGCGGAAGCCCTCTTCAAGCGCGTTCTGGCCATCCAGCCCGATTTTGTATCTGCAAATCGTAGCCTCGGGCAGCTCTATGCCTTGCAGGGGCGGCGTGACGATGCCAAAGCCGCGTACCAGAAGGCGCTTGAACTGGAGCCGCGGGACGCAAAGACAGCGCTTGCCTTGGGGACCCTCTATGAGGAAACCAACGAGTTCACGCGGTCTATCGAAACCATTAACACTATCCCAGCAGATTTGCGTCCCCCCGCGGCTTTGCCGGTCTTGGCTTCCGACTACTTCGCCCTGAAACAGCCGGACAAAGTAGCGGCCTTGACTCCGCTGTTGCGCCGCGGCGCGGCATCCGATCCCTCCGTGGTCCCGCGATTCGCGCGCGTGCTCGTTGATAACGGATTCGTAGACGACGCCCAGGAACTCCTGCAGGCGGCTGCCCCACATGAAAAGTTAACTACCGAGTATCTGATGGTGCTCGCGCGTGTCCAGGAGGCGCAGGGGAACCTCGTGCTTGCCGGTCGCACACTGGCACGTGTGACCAAGCTGGATCCACATTCGTTCGATGCGCTGTTCCAGTCAGCTCGGCTCGCATCGCAGGCGAAAGAATACAAGAAAGAGGCGGATCTGTTAGACAAGGCGCTTGAGATTCAGCCCGACGATCTCGAGGCTCTTCGTCATCTGGTGCTTGCTCTGATGCGATCCGGCGACGCCGTGAAGGCGGTGGCCGCCGCTCGGCAGCTCTACTCATTAAAGCCCGCGGACCCTGACACGCTGTATCTGCTGGGCGCTGCCTTGGCCAATCATGCGGAATGGCACGATGCCCGGCCAATTATGGAAAAGCTGGTGTCCGCGCGTGACGACGCAACGGCGCACGTGATGTTGGGGATGACCCTGATGAATGACGGTGACATCGAGGGCGCTTCGCAACAGATTGAACGCGCGTTGCAAGAGAATGCCAATGAAATCGAAGCGCACTACTACAAAGGTGTAATTGCCCGTCAACGCGGTGATCTGCCTGGAGCGATCAAGGAGATGGAAATAGTTGTGAGTGCCAATCCCCGCCATGCGTTGGGTCAGGCGGAACTCGGCGCGCTGGCACTGCAAACGGGGGATCTCGATCGCGCTCGCCTGGCCTTTGAACAAGCCGTTTCCATCAGCCCTGAAGTAGCTGAAAACCACTACCAATTGGGCCTTGCCTACAGTCGTCTTGGCTTTCCGGATAAAGCCCGAGTCCAAATGGCGGAATTTCAGAAACTCAAAAACGCTGCCGACAGTGCCAAGGCCAATAAAGCCACTTCCAGCGATCGTCCGGCAGAAAACAAACCGCCTTCCGCTCCCCTTTAAATAGTAGGAATGTTTCGCAGCCGCTGGCAATTTCTAAAGTCATTTAGAACAAATAAGCTATTTGTGGCTGGATACTTCTGGCTTAGCCGAGTTGGTGGATACCGCCGCAGCAGCCGGAGGAGGTAGCTGTTGGGTGTTGGTGATTCCCTGACCTTCCGTAATTGTATAAATGGCGTCGGCGGCGATGTTGCGCAGCATTTCTACGTCACCGCTGGGCCAGCTGACCTTTACTGTGTCTATGATCTTGCTCTCGCCCAGCCCAAAATGAACTCGAAGGTCGTTCTGAGATAGGTAGCTTCCGCCACCGCGAACTTCGTTGAACTGCGTCATGCCTCCGCTGCTGATGGTTACACGCGCGCCGATCGCGGCACGATTCGAGCGTGTCCCGATGAGCCGAAACAACGCTCGATGCTTGGGACTTGGGACGTCTTGCATGAAAAGGGAAGGAGGTTCGCCCACGTTGAGGACGAGAATGTCTATGTTGCCGTCGTTCCTCACATCGCCGAAAGCGGCTCCCCGTCGGCAAGCCATCGGAACGGAGGAAAGTCCCGACGCGACTGTAATATCTTCAAAGGTGCGGTTGCCTTTATTTCGGAACAAGAACATCGGCTGCCAGTATTTTGAGCTGTTGTTGACGATGGTGTCCACTTGGGGATAGACGTGGCCGCTGGCAACGAACAGGTCCAGCCATCCATCGTTATCAAAATCCACGAAGCCCGTGCCCCATTTCACATAGGGATAAACAGCCTGGCTCGTCTTGGAGCTCCAACCCAGGTCCACGAATCCTTGCTTCGCCCCTTCGTTGTGATATAAGTCGTCTTCTTGTTCGGCGAAGTTTGTGACGGTAATGTCGAGAAGGCCGTCATGATCGAAGTCACCAAAGTCTACACCCATGGAGCCTAGCTCCTGCCCCTCGCCACTGAGCGCTACACCGGAGAGAAGACCCACCTCTTCGAAAGTGCCATCGTGTTTGTTGTGATAGAGAAAATTTGGACCGGCATCATTGGCCACGTATAGGTCGGGCCATCCGTCATTATCGTAGTCGCCCCAAACGGCGCCCATTCCATAACGTTTACCAGGGTCGCTGACGCCGGCCTTCTTTGAAACGTCTTCAAAGGTTCCATCGCCGCGATTGTGGAATAAGAAATCAGTTTCGCCTTCCATTCCCCAGGGCCCACATTGCACCAGGAGGCCCTTGTAGCGGCAGTTGTGCTGGTCGCTGCCAGGCTCAGGAAGTTTGTTGATGTCCACATGAACATAACGCGCGACGAACAAGTCGACATGACCGTCTCGATCGTAATCGGCCCACGCCGCGCCAGTTGTGAACCCGTCTACCTTCACTCCTGCGCGCTCGGTCACATCTTCGAATTTGCAGTTCCCCAGGTTGTGATATAGGGCCGTCCCTCCGTACCCCGTCACAAAAAGATCTAATCGTCCGTCATTATCGAAGTCGGCAACCGCTACGCCCATACCCCAGCCTTTACGAGTTAATCCTGCCTGCTGCGTGATGTCGGTGAAGTGCATATCCGCATCCTGGTGATAGAGCGTGACCAGTGGGTCCCCGCCTTGCCGGAACCGATCTACCGTGGATCCATTCACGACCACGATGTCCAGCTTGCCGTCATTGTCGCAATCAAACAGGCCGACACCACCGCTCATGGATTCGAGAATGTAACGTTTCTCACCGGAAATATGGGAAACAGTCAGGCCAGACTGACGTGCAACATCATGAAAATGCGGGTAAGCATTCTGGGAAACAGAGGGTATACAAAAGAGGAGCGCTACGCCGAACCAGCCGAGCCAGAAAAAACGTATAAGGGACCTAGCCACTCCCAAATTATATTATACGAAGGCAGGACAATCGAATCATTGTTTGCCGAATTGGCGGCTCTGCCCACTCGGGCTTAAGCTGTCCGCGCGGGGATTTCTTCTCATGAAACGGGCGCCGTAGTATCCTTCCGAAACGTGCCGCGTCCGATGTATCGTTAAGGTGATCCCACAGAGGGGTTCGCAACCGCCATGGACAAATTGCGCATCTTAGTTTCCCTGACGACAGACGACAACGATTATCAAATTGAACAGGCGCAATCCGCGGAGCAGATGGCCCACAAACTGGGCGTGGAAATCCAGATCGTTTACGCCGATAACGATGCCATTACCCAAAGCACGCAGATCCTCAAAGCCATCCAGTCTGACAAGAATCAGCGGCCGAACGCCATCGTGTTTGAGCCTGTCGGTGGCACTGCTTTGCCGCAAGTCGCCCGGGCGGCCGCTTCGGCCGGTATTGGATGGGCGGTACTGAATCGCGATGCCAACTACATTCCGGAACTGCGCAAGTCGTCGACCGCACCCTTTTTCGGCGTAAGTTCCGACCATCTCGAAATTGGCCGGATCCAGGGCCGTCAGTTTGCCGCCCTGCTGCCCCATGGCGGCGCCATCCTTTATATTCAGGGACCGGCGGAGAATTCCGCAGCCAAGGAGCGCGCCGTGGGCATGCAGGAGACGAAACCGTCGAATATTCACGTGACCGTGCTCCGGGCGCAATGGACCGAGGAGAGCGCTCAGCGAGCCGTGCGTTCCTGGCTGAAATTAAGCACCTCGCAGAGAGCCGCCATTGACCTGATTGCCGCTCAGGATGATTCAATGGCCATCGGTGCCAGGAAAGCGTTTGAAGAATTGACGAACGAATCGGACAGGGAGCGTTGGCTGAAACTTCCCTTTACCGGCTGTGACGGTTTGCCTAAGACCGGCGAAGCTTGGGTCCGCAGCGGACTGTTGGCAGCGACTGTCTTTGTTCCTCCCAACACAGGCATGGCCATCGAGATGCTCCTTGATGCCGTTCAGAAAGGCAAGAAGCCCCCCGACCGCGCCTTGACCGTACCTGTCTCCATCCCCCCTTTGGATCAGTTGAAAGTGCGCTAGGCCTGATCTCGCGCTCACTTTTTTTGCCGCCCGCCCATCTTCATTTCCGTCTTTAATTCAATAGAAAAACGATTTTCGAGGCTTGTTTGCGCCTCACACTGACGTATAATGCGGCGGAAAGATTGGTGCTCACTGCAGTGCTGCGTTCTTCGAGGCCGCGCGCATGAAGAAACTACCCAAGAGCTCCGGGATCGGACGGAGAGAGTTTCTCGCTGCGACAAGCGGCTTGCTGGCGGCTGCCGTTCCCGGGAGCGAAGTGCTCGCCCATGCGGCAAGTCCAGAAGCACCGCTTCCAAGCGTTCCCGCGCCCAGGCCCGCCGGTAACTTGCGCAAGATTCCAATCGGAGTGTTCGATCCGGTGTACGAACATCTTTCTCTTGACGCGATGCTGGACAAAGTTACGGCGCTTGGTCTGGAAGCCATGGAGATCGGCACCGGAGGCTATCCAAATAATCACCATTGTCCCCTCGACGACCTCGTCGCCGACCGCGCTAAAGCGAAAGCCTGGCTGAAAAAGTTTGAAGACCGCGGGATTCGCGTCGCCACTCTCAGTTGCCATGGCAACCCCATTCATCCGGATCCCCAGCATGCCCAGAAAGACATCGACACGTTCCGCAAAACCGTCCGTCTTGCAGAAATCCTGGATGTAAAAGTGATCGTCGGTTTTTCCGGCTGTCCGGGCGGCACTCCGCAGGATACTCAGCCGAACTGGATCACTTATCGCTGGCCCCCTGAATACGCCAAAATGCAGGACTGGCAGTGGAAAGAGAAAATCATTCCGTACTGGAAGGATGCCGCGAAGGTCGCCCGCGAACACGGCATCAAGCGCCTCGCCCTCGAAATGCACCCCAATTTCGCCGTCTATAACCCGCGCACTTTAATGAAACTTCGCGAAGCTGTCGGCGAAGAGATCGGCGCCAATTGCGATCTAAGCCATCTCTTCTGGCAGGGCTGCGACCCGGTTGAAGTCATCCACTTTTTGGGAAAACAGGGCGCCCTTTTCCATGCGCACATGAAGGACACCGTTTTCTTTCCCGAGAACGTCAATAAATATGGAGTGCTCAACTTTGCCTTCGAAACCAACGAACTTGATCTGGCTTCAGAGACTTTTCGAGCTGTCGGCTACGGCCACAGCGCCAGCCTCTGGAAGTCCATCATCAAGGCCTACATGGACGTGGGCTTCGAAGGCATTCTCAGCATCGAGAATGAGGACCCCATTCTCGCGGGAGAAGTCGGAGTCGAGCGCGCTGCTTATGTCTTGAAAAACGTGCGCAAGGAACTTTTGGGTGAATGATTCGCTCTGCCGCGCGCGGCGGACCTGATTTTGCGCCGCCGGGAGCGAAAAAAAATCTGCGCGAAAAAGGCCGGGGGAGGAACTATGCAACGGCGTGAAGCATTGAAATTGCTCTTTGCGGGCGGCGTTTTGCCAGCTCTGCCCACGGATCTTTTTGCGTTTTTCCGTGATTCCCACCCTGCTGCCGGCTACGCGCTGCGAACTCTCGATGCTCATCAGAATGATACGGTCGTCGCGATGATTGACCAGATTATTCCCGCAACCGAGACGCTTGGGGCCAAGGGCGCGCGCGTTAATGAATTCATCGACGTCATCCTTACGGAATGGGCCAACGATGAAGAGCGCCACAGTTTTTTGAGCGGTCTCGCCGATGTGGACAAACAGAGCAGCACGCTCTTCGGCAAAAGCTTCGCCGCCGCTTCTCCGGATCAACAGGTTGCGCTTTTGCGCTCTCTCGATGAATCCGCCTCCATCGCTCGCTCGGCCCGTGAGGCCCGCGAAACCCGTCCGCCAATCTGGGAGCCCGCAGGTCGCGATACACAGATGCAGGACGATTTCTTCACCGTCTTTAAGAAAATGACTGTCCACGGTTACTACACCTCGGAAATCGGTTTCACTCAGGAACTCAAGTTACAAATCATCCCAGGAGCTCAGCATGGCTGCATCAAGGCCGGCCCCGGGGCTGGGGACGCGGGGGCATAGAGGCAACCATGGCAACCACAACCTACGATGCAATCGTTGTCGGTTCGGGAATCACCGGCGGCTGGGCCGCCAAGGAACTCACGGAAAAGGGCCTCAACACGCTCGTTCTCGAAGCAGGCCGCAGCATTGTTCCCGAGCGCGATTATGTCGAACACGTTCCCGTGTGGGAACTCAAGCACCGCGGCTGGGACAATCGCGCCGAGCGCGAACGCACCCAGCCCATTCAGCGCGAGTGCTACTACGCTTGCGACGAATACTCCAGCAGATTTTTCGTCAACGACCAGGAGAATCCGTACACCTTTGCGCCCGGAAAACATTTTTCCTGGATTCGCGGACGCCAGGTCGGCGGAAAGTCCCTCACCTGGGGCCGCCAAAGTTACCGCTGGAGCGATCTCGATTTTGAGGCCAACTTGAAAGAGGGAATTGCCATCGATTGGCCCATTCGCTACGCGGACATTGCGCCCTGGTATGACTACGTGGAAGAGTTCGCCGGCATCAGCGGGCAGGCCGAAGGTTTGCCGCAACTGCCCGACGGGAAATTCCTCCCGCCGATGGAAATGACCTGCGTTGAATTAGACCTAAAAGCCGCGCTCGCGAAAAATTTCGATGATCGCATGCTGACCATCGGCCGTTCCGCGGTGCTCACCCGCGTCCACAAGGGACGCGCCCCTTGCCACTACTGCGGTGTCTGCCATCGCGGCTGCATCACGAATTCTTATTTCAGCAGCATCAGTTCCACGCTCCCAGCCGCGCAGAAAACCGGCCGCCTCACCGTTCGTCCGTACAGCGTTGTCCGCAGCTTGACGTTCGATTCGAAGGCGCGCCGTGTCAGCGGGGTGCAGGTCATCGATGCGCAATCCAAGAGCGCTCTCGAATTCAAGGCGCGCATCTTTTTCATTTGCGGCTCCACTCTCGAATCCACGCGCCTGCTTCTCAATTCCGCGACTCCCGAATTTCGCAATGGCCTCGCCAACTCCAGCGGAGAACTGGGCCACAACCTCATGGATCACCACATGGGCAGCGGCGCCAGCGGCGAAATGCCCGGCCACGAAGACAAGATGCCCTTCGGCAACCGGCCCAACGGCATTTACATCCCGCGCTTTCGAAACGTAAAAACCAAACACAAAGATTTTGTGCGCGGCTATGGCTACCAGGGCGGCGGCAGCCGCGAAGGGTGGTCGCGCGGCATGTACAAGATGGGTCTCGGCGTGGATTTCAAAAACATGCTGCGAATGCCCGGGCCGTGGCGCATGGGAATTGGCGGTTTCGGCGAGTGCTTGCCGAATCACAACAATTACGTCGAAATCGACAAGGAAAAACTTGACGCCTGGGGCATCCCCACGCTGAAAATCAACTGTGGCTGGAGCGAAAACGAACTCGCCATGTCCAAGGACATCGCTATTCAGGCCGCGGAAATGCTCGCTGCCGCCGGCGCTAAAAATATTTCCGTCGGCCAGGAAATCACGCCGCCGGGCTTGGCGATTCACGAAATGGGCACCGCGCGCATGGGCCGCGATCCTAAGACCTCCGTTTTGAATCAGCACAATCAGGCGCACGATGCAAAAAATCTGTTCATGACCGACGGCGCTAGCATGGTGTCTTCTTCGTGCGTGAATCCGTCGCTTACGTACATGGCCTTGACCGCCCGCGCCTGCGATTTCGCGGTTTCTGAACTCAAAAAGAATAATTTGTAGGGGAGGGGCTTGCCCCGCCCGCGAAAGTTGCCGCAGCTCAGCTTGCAAGGAGAATTCTTCAAATGGCACAGGTGATCCGCTCTCCGAAGCAGTATGACGTTTGCATTATCGGCTCGGGTGCGGGCGGAGGCATGGCCGCCAAGATTCTCACCGAGGGCGGCCTGAACTGCGTGCTGCTGGAAGCCGGCCCGAACGTGAATCCCGAAAAAGACTTCAAGATGCTGATGTGGCCATACGAATTGCCGCACCGTGGTGCGGGTGTGGGCGGCAAGGCAAGCGAAAATTTCAGCGAGTTTCTGGCGCCCAACGGCGCATGGAATATTGAGGGTGAGCCATACACTTCCGCTCCCGGCGCGAATTTCCAGTGGTTTCGATCGCGTGTCGTCGGCGGCCGCACCAATCACTGGGGCCGCATCGCGCTGCGCTTTGCTCCCATCGATTTCAAGTCCGCAACTCGCGATGGCCTCGGCGACGATTGGCCCATCACTTACGAAGATCTCGCGCCGCACTACGACAAGGTGGAATCCTACATCGGCGTCTTCGGAACGAAAGAAAATGTCTCCAGCGCGCCCGACGGCGTCTTTCTTCCACCCCCCAAGCCGCGTTGTACCGAATTGATGGTCAAGAAAGCCTGCGACAAGCTCAACATTATTTGCATCCCTTCGCGCCTTGCGATCATCACGCGTTCGCTTAATGGCCGCTTGCCTTGCCACTATTGCGGCCAGTGCGGCCGCGGCTGCATCACCGCCTCAAATTTCAGCTCCAGCCAGGTTCTGCTGCCCCCGGCGATGAAAACGGGGAAGCTGACGCTGATAACCGGCGCGATGGCCCGCGAAATTCTGGTCCACAAAGAAGGCAAAGCGGAAGCCGTTTCCTACGTTGATAAAGCGGCGCGCACGGAAAAGCGCGTCTACGCGCGCGCTATCGTGGTGGCCGCCAGCGCTTGCGAATCCGCGCGCCTGCTGCTGAACTCGAAATCTTCCGCGTTTCCAGCCGGCCTCGCCAACTCTTCCGGCGCCGTCGGCAAATATCTCACCGATTCCGTCGGCAGCGGCGGTTATGGCTACTTCCCGCAGCTCGAAAAGATGCCGCCTCACAATCACGATGGTGTCGGCGGCATGCATATGTATATGCCGTGGTGGAAATTCGACCGCAAGAATGAATTTCCACGCGGCTATCACATCGAATTTGGCGGCGGGCGCGAGATGCCCGGCGTCGGCGAGTTCCACGCTCTTTGCCATGAGGAAGAAGGCTACGGCGCGAAGTTGAAGCAGCGCGCACGCCAGGTTTACGGCTCGTATATCGGTTTTGCCGGCCGCGGCGAAATGATTCCTAACCCGGACACCTACTGCGAAATCGATCCCGACGTCGTCGACCAGTGGGGCATTCCCGCCCTGCGCTTCCACTTCAAGTGGTCGGATTACGAGTTGCTGCAGGCCAAGGACATGCAGGAAACCTTTCGCGCCATCGTCGAGACCATGGGCGGCGAATACCGCGCCAAGACTTCCATCCACGGTCAATACCCGTTCGGGATTGAGCCGGGCGGAAAGATTATTCACGAAGTGGGCACCGCGCGCATGGGCGCCGACCCGAAAACTTCCGTGCTCAATGGCTTCTGCCAGGCCCACGACGTGAAAAATCTTTTTGTGACCGACGGCGCGCCGCTGGTCACCAATCCCGACAAGAATCCGACGCTCACGATCATGGCGCTCGCCTGGCGCGCCTCCGAATATCTCCTCGACGAAGCCAAGAAAGGCAACCTCTAACATGCGGCCCTCAGTCCGCCACGACTCCTGCATAAGACATCGAGTTGCCTTCTCCGTTTCTCGTCATTCCGAGCGAAGCAGGCCGATTTTTTCTCGCATTCGCGAAGCGAATGTCGGCCTGCGAAGTCGAGGAATCTCTCTTGGTCTTTATCTCGTCACTCGCCACTCGTCACTCGCCACTTCCTTTTGTGAGGTCCACCATGCCTAACGATTCCATCTCCCGTCGCGACATCCTCCGCACCCTGGCCTTCGGCGCCGCCGCCGGCTCCGTCCTGCAAATCATTCCCGCCGAAGCCGCCGCCTACGTCCACCAAATGGTGCACAAAGAAAAATCCGCCGCCCCCGCCGGCGCCTACACCCCAAAATATTTCACTCCCGCGCAATACGCCGCGACCCTCTTCCTCTGCGACACCATAATCCCCAAAGACGAAAAATCCGGCGGCGCCGTCGAAGCCGGCGCGCCGGAATTCATCGACCTTCTCACCAGCGAGAATCCCGAATATCAATTAAAGCTCGGCGGCGGCCTCTACTGGCTCGATGCCACCTGCACGGATCGCTATGGCAAAGTCTTCATGGAGTGCACCGCCGACCAAAAGAAAGAAATCCTCGACCTGATCGCCTACCGCAAAAACGCAAAAAAGGATCCGTCGCTCAGCCAGGGAGTAGCCTTCTTCGCCTTCCTGCGCAACCTCACCGCCGATGGCTTCTACACCAGCAAAATCGGCATCGCCGACCTCCAATACATCGGCAACACCGCCCTCCGCGAATTCCCCGGCTGTCCGCCCCCGCCGGAGTGAGCAGCGAATGAAGGAGGGAAGTCGCATAGAACGAACGGTGTATAATCAACTCATGGCTAAGGACGTGATTCACATCTCGGAGGCGGAAGTGGCAAGCGACTTTGCCACGCTGATGGCGCGCGTGCGTGCGGGCGCGAAAGTCATCATTGAAAATGGCGAACGGCCCATGGCGGTCCTTCACGCCGCTGAGCCGGTGCGCCGCAGCATCTCCGACTGCATCGCCTTGGCCAAAACGCACGAAGAAGAAACTGGCAAAGCCCCGGTCCTCGATCCGGACTTCGCGGAAGACGTTGAAGAGATTATCAGCCACCGCAAGCCGTGGAACCCGCCGGCGTGGGAATAGTCCTCGATTCAAGCGTCATCTTCGCTGCCGAACGCCGAGGCCATACCGTTCGCGAAATCCTGGAACAAGTGAAGGCAATTCAAGGCGAGATAGAAGTCGGCGTGTCAGTCGTGACCATCGCCGAGTTGGTGCATGGGGCCTACCGCGCTAAAACCCAAGCGCAGCAGCAACGACGGCTGGAGTTCATCGAACGCCTGTCGAGCGACCTGCCGGTGCATCCCGTGACCCTCGCCATCGCAAGACTGGCTGGGCGCATCGAAGGCCAACAGGAAGCGATAGGCGTCCAGTTCGCGTTCGAGGATCTGCTAATCGGCGCGACTGCCTTGCATCTCGGCTTCGAGGTCGCGACACTGAACCTTCGTCATTTCCAGAAAATCCCCGGTCTGTCTCTCCGTGATCCAACTCTGAATGCGCCCCAGGGTGGGGCTGCCCGCGTGGCACAACTCCCCTCAGCGCAGCAACGCCTCAAATCCCGCTTGCGCAAAGTGCTGGTCATGCGTCAACGCCGCTTGAATCTGCTCCGCTTCCATCACCTGAAAGCTCGCGCAATCGGTCAGGCTCCAACTCTTATCCGCCGCTTGCTGGTAGCGCTGCAGCGCGCTATCAAATTGTTCCGATGTCTGCGGAACGATCCTTACGTTCCGGTCGTTACGGAGTTTCAGGACCATGCCGGCCACCGCCCGGCGGAATGGACTATCGCTGAAGCTGTTCAGCAGCTCCCCTAGGACCATTTCGGTGGTTACAAGCCTCACCGAGAAAAGCCGCTGAGTTATCTTTATGACCTTCTGATGAATCTGGTCCCGCGGATTCACCAAGCCGATCCAGTAGCCGGTGTCGGCGAAGATTTGCTTCATTTTCCGGTCGTCTTGCTGCCATATAGATAGTGATCAACATTTATTGACAAATCGTGTGGGACGCGATCCCACTCGTCTTCGGGCACTTCTTTTGTCGCCGCCGCAGCGATCTCCAGAATCGAGCCTAACCCGTCCCCTGGCTCCAGCGACTCCTCTTTCTCGTTTGCCCTCATTTCCGCTTGCTCCTTGACGTAGCGAGTCTCAAATCCCAGCCTTCGCAATATCTCCACGGCCTGGTGCGAGTTTGTCGGGTCATTCGGAGGAACACCTGCCGCCTCAAGCACAAGCGGGCGCGCTGGAAGCTCTCTTTCACCCACAATCACCGTCCATTTCGCACCTTTTCTAGTCCAGCGGAAATTATTGGCGGCCCGAACGATCTCCGCTCGTGTCAATTCCTTTGGGCTTCGCATAAAAACTCCTTGCTATCATCATATTCAACTTATTATTCGTCGTCAACAACTAATTGTCTTGCCGCCTTGGAGTGGATAGGTGACCGTAGTTCAGATCGAACGCTCCCCAGCTTCACCACCCTGGCGTTCATGTGCGCTTCTTGCTCCCCGGTGCCTCGACTCGATCCCTCAACTCAAGCCGGCTGCTTCACGCCCGTTTCGCGCATTAACCCTTCCTCTCTCTCCCCCCTGCAAATTTTCGGTCTTGGCATGTCAGTACCACAAAGTTAGCTATTTACAAAAGTACTGCCCCATGCTAGTCTCTTATGTGAACTCTCGACGACACCCGCACCGCCTGCCCAGACCCTGTCGAGCCTCTCGCGGTCCTTCCAGCCTCCCCAACCCCTCCCGGCTACAAGAATTACTCTTATATAACTTCCTCATTGCTATAACCCATTTGGAATCAGCACTTCCGCAAGTGTTCATTCTGGGGAACTTAAAACCCTTTCGATGCAACACTTACAAAAAACAGGGGGAGGGGTGCCGATTATGGTTAACCAAGTGTTAGAAACAAGCCATCTTCCTTGTTCCGCTGCTCTGTGTCTCTGCGTCTCAGTGGCTGGCTCGTCTTCCATTCTCCGTACACACTTCCAAGTTCCGTATCCCGCAACTCCTTTGTTTGCCACTCTTGCGAAAACTGCCGGGGTGTGCACCAACAATTCCCAATTCGGAACCCACCACTTGTCACTCATCACTTGCTACTATATTCAAGTTCTTTCTTTTCAAACTCTTGCGCACTCTTTTGCACTCACCAAGATCACAAACCATTTCTTTTCAATCGGTTCCGCACTCTTTGCCAAAAACCACCCGGGTGGCAGTACCCCTCTCTCGGTTGGAGACGCAGAAAGGAAGGAACGGGCGAGGCAAGCCCCGCCCCTACTAATATAGAGGATGGCGCTGTGAACGCTCGGCTAGGATTTAATCGTGTTGGAGGCGGCGTCCCAGGTGACAGCAGCCTTGCGGAAATAGGATTCGTTGGCCATGTGGCAGGCCAGCGCAGCGTTGTGGCCGAAAACGGCGTCTTCAGTGACTTGCTGGTGGTTGCGCACGCCCTGAAAAAATCTCCACAGGTGAGGTTTTTCATCGTCCCAGGAATCGCCGCGAAAGTTGAAGCCCTCCTTGAGCGGTTCTTTGCCTGGCTTGGGATCGTGCTCTTCGTGCCATTTCTTGAAATAGGCTTCGCGCATCGTTTGCGGATAGCCGTAAGTGTAATAGCTGGGAGATTCGTCTTCGCCGGATTGCGGAAAGTAGGTAATGGTGAATTCCGTGACTTCGAGGATGCCCTTGGAGCCTTGGAAGCGGTAGATTTCCGGTGTCTCACAGCCAAGATTCAAGCGGAGATACACCGGAGCGCGGCCGTAGTCGAAGAGTGTCGGGTGGACATCAGGCATATTACGGCCGTCCTTGAAGCGAAGGATATCGCCGAGGGCCATGGCGCGCTTGGGCGGGTCGTTCCAGCCGAGCATGAAGTTCATGCCGCTGACGAGATGGACGAGCAGATCGCCAGCGAGGCCGGTGCCGTATTCCTTCCAGCAGCGCCAGCGCGCGAAGTACTTGGGAGACATGTCCGGATCCCAAGGCCGCTTGGTGGCTTCGCCCTGCCAGGTGTCCCAATCGAAATTGCTGAGGGACAGATCGGGCGGTGGAGGATATTCCCACGCGCCGGTGGGATCGTTGCGGCCGAGCGAGCCTTCAACGAGAGTGAGAGTGCCGATGATGCCGTTGGCGAGAAGTTCTTTGGCTTTGGCGCAAAGGACGGAGCTGACGCGCTGCGAACCAATCTGCACCACGCGGCCGGTTTTTTTCGCGGCGGCGACCATGGCGACACCGTCGGCGGCGGAATGCGACATGGGTTTTTCGCAATAGATATCTTTGCCGGCGCTGACGGCGTCCACGACCACTTGCTTGTGCCAATGGTCGGGAACTGCGGCGATGAGACAGTCGATTTCCTTGTTGTCGAGGAGATCTTTGTAGCGGCGTGTGGTGGGGATTTTTTTGCCGACAATTTCTTGGGCGAGAGTGTGGCGGCCGTCGTAAAGATCACAAGCGGCGACGCACTCGACGCCTGGAAGTGTAATGGCGTCGCGGAGCAAACCAGAACCTTGCATGCCGATGCCGATGATGCCGAAGCGCAGGCGATCGCTCGGCGGCGTCGATTGCAGGGGCAGAGGGATGTGCTCCGGCTCAAGAAAAATCGTGGGCGAAGCTGCGAGTGCGCCGGCGGCACCAGCGGTGCGATGGAGGAATTGACGGCGGGAAAGGTCTTTTTTCATGGTGCGCTCCTGAAAGAAGTTGACAGTCCCGACCAGGTCGGGATCTTCGATCGACAGTCAAAAGTTAAGAGTGCAAACCGGAAGCCTAAGAAATCGTCTGGTGTTGCTTGTTCAAACTACTGCTGCTCCATAACAGGCAGCGAACAGCAAAGCGGCTGCGCCCTACAACGAAAATCAAAATTGGAGCTTGCTCAGATAGTCGTAACTGATTTTAATATCGTCGAAAGCTGATTTGGGTTCGTCGTTTTCAACGAAATAGTGCTTGATGCCGGCCTTCCCAGAGTGCGTGAAAAGATTTTTCCAGTCGATGGAGCCCTGGCCAACGTCGGCCATGCGGCCGCCAAATCTAACGGACTGCCCCATCGCTCCTTGATAAGCGGTCGTCGAAGCGGCGTCCTTCACCCAGTCTTTTACGTGAACGAGCGGAAAACGCCCGGGATGCTTATCGAAATAAGCCAGCGGATCCTTGCCAGCCACGCTGATCCAGCAGAGATCCAGTTCCATGGCGACGAATTTGGGATCCGTTTCGGCGAGGAGGAAATCGTAAGGGAGTTTGCCGCCGAGAGAATCGGCGGGATCGAATTCGAACGAGTGATTGTGGTAGGCGAACTGGATGCCCGCTTTTTTGCTGGCTTCGCCAGCTTTGTTGAAGAGTTCGGCGGCGCGCTTCCAGCCGCCGGGTTCGGCGCGCTGTTTCTCGTCGATCCACGGGCAGACGATGTAGCTGTGGCCGACGATCTTGGCTGCTTCTAGAGCCTCCGGCCACCTTTTTTCGACGACGTCGTAACCCGCGTGGCACGAAGGCGCGGCCAAACCATTCTTGTCAAGGATGGCGCGAACGTCTCTCGGAGAACGGCCGAAGTAGCCGGCGTCGGCAGCGAAAATACCGGCAAATTCGACTTCCTTGTAACCAGTGGCGGCGACCTTGGCGATGGTGCCTTCGAAGTCGGTTTTCATGGCGTCGCGCACGGTGTAGAGTTGCAGGCCGATGCTGTCAATGCGATGTGCGGTGTCCGCGGCCCAGGCTGGCTTGGCGGCGGCTGCAAGAGTTGCGGCGATGGAAGTGCCGATAAATGTGCGTCGATTCATGGGCGCATTTTACTCCATCTGGGAAGGAAGGAAACAGCGGATTGGTGAAAAAGAAGGGCGGCGATTCGAATCGCCGCCCCGGAGTTGATGTAGTGCCGCCAGCAAATGGAAAAGTTCCACCAGTTTTAGAAAATAAACTTCAAAGCGAACTGCATGATGCGGGGATCATGCGTGTCCGTTGCGGTCAGAAAATCGCTCGAACCGAAGGATCTCCTTACATGGTTGAACTGCGTATGGTTGAAAGTATTGTAGGTTTCCCAGCGGAATTCGACGGACGTGGACTCTTTGATGGGGAAGCTCTTGAAGAGTCCCATATTAAAGTTTGTGTGATAGGGCCGATTCAAGGTGTTCCGGCCAACATTTCCGAACGTCAACCCCTGCGGGGCGGCAAACGCGCAGGGAT
>Ga0209648_10001106_pt1 | contig 21504 bp, 11 predicted proteins | sample GraSoi2013_115cm_FD_185830 | JGI IMG/M metagenome (GOLD analysis project Ga0209648, IMG submission 185830) | Grasslands soil microbial communities from the Angelo Coastal Reserve, California, USA - Sample 9_17_2013_115cm (SPAdes) (version 2) | ecosystem: Environmental > Terrestrial > Soil >... | reverse complement strand
CGGAACCAATCTCTTGCCCGAGCCCTGAGCAAAGGCGCTAGTGGAAAAGAGGGTGGACAAGATCAAGGTGCAAAGGATGAGCGTCGAAAGTCTGGACAGGGACAGCAAGGGCGATGACGAAGGTTGCATTGTGACTCCGTGGCGCAGCAGGATGGTGACGGGCCCAGAAGCATTGCCATTATTACTACTTTCTCCCGGTATGAGCAAGATATTCCTTGTGGGGTTGTATGAACTGACAACTGTTAGTTGGATTTTGTTGACAAGAATTTGACATTTACTCCGCTATTTCCGCGCCAGCGGTTGGCGGACAGTCCAGAGCGCGGTGACCACGGGCAGCTGCCGGGCTTCGCCCAGCTTGGACCCTTCGACTTCGCTCAGGGCAGGCTCGCGAGGGCGCCCGTCCCTACACCGAGCGTTCTAGACTTCGGCTAGTTCTTCTTCCAGTAACTGTTTGTTATAGAGATCGGTGTAATAGCCGTTGCGGGCAATAAGTTGGTCGTGGGTGCCTAGTTCTACGATGCGTCCCTGGTGGAGGACGGCGATGCAGTCGGCGTTGCGGACGGTGGAGACGCGGTGCGAGATGAAGATGGTGGTGCGTCCGCGCATGATTTCGCGGAGGTGGTTGAGGATTTTGTCTTCGGTATGAGTGTCGACGCTGGAGAGGGCGTCGTCGAGGATGAGGATGCGGGGGCTGCGGAGCAGGGCGCGGGCGATAGCGGTGCGCTGCTTCTGGCCTCCGGAGAGGGTGATGCCGCGTTCGCCTACGGTGGTGTTGTAGCTATCAGGGAAACTTTCTATGTCCTGAGCTATGTTGGCGGCTTCGGCGGCGGCTTTGATGTCGTCGAGTGAGGGCTCGGCGTCTTCCTGCGAAACTTCTGTCGGGACTTCCTTCGATACTCCGAAGGCTATGTTTTCTCGGATGGTGTCGCTAAAGAGGAAGGTTTCCTGGGGAACGAATCCTATGTGGCGGCGCAGGGTGTCAAGAGGGAATTGGCGGACGGGGCGGCCGTCGATCAGGACGGCTCCGGGTTCGGCGTCGTAGATGCGGGGGATTAGGTTGACTAGCGTCGTCTTGCCGGAGCCGGTCGGGCCGACTATGGCCAGGCTGGAGCCGGCGGGGATGCGCAGGTTGATGTCTTTGAGGACGGACACGCCGTTGTAGGCGAAGTTTAGGTTGCGGAATTCGATCTCGCCAGAGAGATCGGGTGATCGGGTGATCGGGTCATCGGGTGATTGAAAAGCAAAATCGCGCGTCGCTGGGGTCTGATCTTTCGATGACCCGATGACCCGATGATCCGATGACCCGATCTGCACTTCGTCGGCTATCTCGGGCTGCTGGGAGAGGATTTCCTGAATACGCACCATGGAGGCGGTTCCGCGTTGGAAGATGTTGATGACCCATCCCAGGGCGATTACCGGCCACATCAGTTGCGCCATGTAAGTGTTGAAGGCCACGAAGTCGCCTACATTCATTCGGCCCTGCAGCACTTGGCGTCCGCCCAGCCAGAGGACGATCACGGTGGCGATGCCGAGCATGAGCTCCAGGGTTGGCCACAACATTCCCATCAGGCGAACTAGGCCCAGGCTCCGGCGGATGTACTCTTGGTTGGCCGATTCGAAGGCGGCGATCTCGGCCTTTTCTTGCACGTAGGCGCGGATAACTCGGGCGCCCGAGAAATTTTCCTGAGCGCGGGCTGAGATGTCGGAGAACATGGCCTGGATGCGCTCGAAGCGCTCGTGAATCTGGCGGCCGAAATATTGAATCACGATACTGGCTACAGGTAGAGGCAGAAAGGCATACATCGTTAGCTTAGGGCTGATCTTGAACATGTAACTCACGGCCAGCGCGGTGAACACGATCGTGTTGGCGGAATACATGATGGCTGGACCGAGCAGATTGCGCACGGCGTTCAGATCGTTGGTGGCGCGGGCCATGATGTCGCCGGTGCGGTTGCGCTGATAGTAGGAGTAAGAGAGGCGCTCGAGGTGAGCAAACAGATCGTTGCGCAAGTCGAACTCGATGTCGCGGGAAATGCCGATGACGATCCAGCGCGTCAGGAACTGGAAGATGCCCTTGGCGACAAAAACACCGATCACCGCAAGGGCGTACTTAAGCAACTTTTGGGTAGTGACTCCGGAGTGGAGATCGTTGGTGGCGTGCCGCAGAACTTGCGGAAACTGGACTGCGATGGCGTTCGTGAGCAGGACGCATAGAGCTCCCCAGGTAAGACCTGAGCGGTAGCGCTTGAGATAGGGAACGAGGGGGCGTAGGTTCTTTGGCACCATGACTTCTTGTAGATGAGATTGTAGCAGCGGCGGGTGCGGATTTTCGGAGCGATGGCGTTAGAGGAACGAAGGTGGCGGTTAGCAGCAGTGCGGTCCAGACGGACAACATGCCGGCGGCGAACATCAATCCGGAGTAGAGCAGGTCGGCACGTTCCATTCCGCTTCTCTAGTTTGAAAGAGTTGGTGAAAAAGCCGGGCGAGGACGGAGGTTGGAGGTTCCGTTCCCCACCCCGATGAGAGAGAGAGACTTAGTTCTCGGGGCCCGGCTGCATGTGCTCTTTCATGTGCATCTGCATGTGCTCCTCGTGCTTGGCCTCAAAGTTAGCCAGCTTGGCTTTCTGATCGGCGGTCAGGACCTGCATCAGTTCGGACTTGATGCGTGCATGCTGGACTTCGACTTCGATCATGGTCTGCGCGTGTTGCGTGGCGAGGGCGCGAGTCTTGGCCTCGTCGAAGGGACCGCTGGCTTGGAGGGCGCGCATATCGGCGTGGTTCTGGTGCATCTGCTTCATCAGGGGTTCGAGGGTAGGCTTTTCTTTTTCCCAGATGGCCTTGGCCTGATCCTGTTGGGCGCTGGTTAGATCGAGATAGTCGGTGAAGAACCCGAGCATGTGGCTGAAGTCGCCGTCGGGACCATGGTGACCGTGCATGCCCTGCGCGATCGCGACTGCCACCGCGAGCGCCACGGCGGCGCCGATGGTGAGAATGCGGATACGAGTTGATTTCATTGGAACTCCTTTTGGATCTCTGTAGATCTCGTGGGGTCCGGGAGGCAGCCCGAACATCTATTGCAGATAAGAACACTGTTCTCGAAAAGATGGGGTAAAGAGTCGGTCAAGCGCGGTAAAGTTTTGTAAAGGCGACTACTGGCTTCTAGCTACTGGCTAACCCGGCTTGCCAGAAACCAGCAGCTAGAAAGCTTAGGAGCCGTTTTCGGCAATCACAAATCTTTACCGCGTGCAGCCAAGTGAAGGTGTTGAATGATTAGAAGAATGGATCACGTATTGGTGGTGGATGACGACGTCGAATTGTGCGCTCTGGTGCAGGAGTACCTGACGGCGGAGGGGTTTAGCCTGAAGGCCGTTCACGACGGCGAACAGGGATTGCAACAGGCGCTGACCAGCGAGTTTGCGCTGGTGGTGCTCGACGTCATGCTGCCGGGGATCAACGGCTTCGAAGTGCTGCGGCGGATTCGGAGCGTGTCGAAGATTCCGGTGCTGCTGTTAACGGCACGCGGCGAGGACGTGGACCGCATCGTGGGGTTGGAAATCGGGGCAGACGATTATCTTCCGAAGCCGTTTAACCCGCGGGAGTTGGTGGCGCGAATCCGCGCGATCCTGCGCCGCACGCAGCCGGCGAGGGCTGCGGACGGAGTGCCGGAAGTGCTGAGCGTGGGCGACGTGGAACTGGATCCGGCAACGCGCAATGTGTTTCGAGCGGGGCAACCGGTAGACCTTACTTCGGTGGAATTCAATCTGTTGGAAGTCTTGCTGCGCGAGGCGGGGCGAGTGGTGACGCGGGAGCGGTTGGTGAATGCGGTGCTTAGCCGGAAGTTCATGCCGTTTGATCGCAGCATTGACATGCACGTGAGCAAGGTACGGCGCAAGTTGGGCGACTCCGAAGAAGACGGAGACCACATCAAGACGATTCGCGGAGTGGGATACATGTTTGCGCGGCCGGCGAAGCCTAGAAAATGAAGAGCCTTTTCCTGAAAATTTTCCTGTCATTCTGGGCAGCCCAGGCGCTGTTCCTGGTGCTGGCAATTCTGGTGACGATTGCCTTGCGTCCGGCGCGGCATGGGATCGAGAGCCAGGGCTCGCAGATTTTGGCGGAAGTGGTGAATGCTTACCAGGGTGGTGGAGAGCGCGGCGCGCACGATTATCTGGAAGAAGTTTGGCACACGCAGCACGTCCGCGCATTTGTGTTTGATCCGTCGGGCCATGAGCTCGCTGGACGACAAGTGCCGCCGTGGATCGAGGACGTCCGGCAGGGCGTTGTGCCGCACCGCGGGCCGCCCCACCATCATGGGTGGATCGACAAGTTGCTGCCAGATCCGCTGTTGCGGCAGGCGCTGACGCTGGATGGAAAACGGTACACGCTGGTGATGGAGCTGCCGCCGGGACCGCGAGTATTTTTCGGGCCGCATGAGATCCCGGGTTTGGGGATCGCGATTGCGGTGAGTACGTCCGGGCTGATGTGCTACCTGCTGGCTTGGTCGATGACGAGCCCGGTGACGCGTCTGCGGAAGGCGGCGCAGAGTCTGGCGGCGGGCGACTTGAGCGCGCGCACGGGCGCGCCGGTGAGTGGGCGGCGCGACGAAATGACGGAGTTGATGCGCGATTTCGACCGCATGGCCGAACGGATCGAAGGGCTGGTGGATTCGCAATCGCGATTGCTGAAGGATGTTTCGCACGAACTGCGATCTCCGCTGGCCCGGCTAAGTGTGGCGCTGGGTTTGGCGCGGCAGCGGGCCACGCCGGAAGTTGCGCCGGAACTCGAAAGTTCGCTGAACCGAATCGAACTGGAGGCGGACCGGTTGAATCAACTCATCCAGCGGCTACTGACGATTTCGCGGCTGGAGTCGGGGACCGACGGCTTGCGAAAGACCACGTTGTCGTTGCGGGAGCTGGTGGAGCAGGTGGCGCACGACGCCGAGTACGAAAATCCAGGGCGGGGCTGCCGCGTTACTTCGCTGGTGGATATGCCGGCCGACGCTGCGGATGAATTTTTAGTGGAAGCCGACTCGAACCTGCTGCGCAGCGCGGTAGAGAATGTGATAAGGAACGCGACGCGCTATACTGCTGAAGGCACGACGGTGGAGGTGCGACTGGAGCGGCAGCAGGCTGCGAACGGACAAGAAATTGTGGTTCGCGTGCTGGATTCCGGGCCCGGCGTTCCAGATGAAGCCCTGCAAAAGATATTCGAGCCCTTTTATCGGCTGGACGATGCCCGCAACCGGCAGACCGGGGGAGCGGGGTTGGGCCTTTCGATCGCGGACCGGGCGATTCGGCTGCATGGCGGTCAGCTTCGTGCATCCAACCGGAAAGAGGGTGGGTTAGAGGTTGAAATCCGGATTCCGGCGGCTGCCGGGTTTGCTCTTCCCGCTCATTCCTGATACACAAATATATTTCAGCCCCAAGCTTCAGTCTCCGTGACGGCTGGCAGGGCACCGCCCGCGGGACGGGAAGCGGCTGACTACTCCAATCGGCGAAAAACGCGCCGATTGGGGACCCTTGGGAGAACAGATGTCGAAGAAATTAGGTTTGGTAGTTGCGTTCGTGGGCGTGTGTGCCCTGAGTTTGTTTCTGCTCAGTTGTGGCAGTTCCTCCTCCCGGCCCTCGGGACTCTTGTATGTGCTGACTCAGGGGAGCAGCGGTGTGGGGAACAACGTGAGTTCCTTTGCCATTGATTTGAGTAGCGGGAACTTGTCGCTGATCAATTCGAACGCGAGTACTTGTACGACATCGGATGTGTCGTGTGGACTTCCGTTGGACATTATCCTCGACCCGACGGGCGCTACGGCGTTCGTGCTGAATCAGGGTGTGCCTTCTGCCGGTGTGGCACCTACAATTTACGCTTACACAGTAAACTCTGACGGGAGCCTTGGGGCACCGCCGACGACGGCCACCGCGACCCTGACGGTCGGGGATACAGCCGTTGCCATGACGCGCGATGCGGCAGGAAAGTTCTTATTCGTAATCGATCAGGGTTCTGTTCCTTCGGCGGCGAACTGCCAATTCTTACCGCCGAACTTTCCGAATGTAGCGTGTGCCTCAATCTCGGTGTTTACCATGCAGCCCGGCTCAACCACTTTGTCGGCTGTAGCGGGAAGCCCGTTCCCCGTAGGTAGAATTCCGAGCGCACTTTCTGCCATTGCGTTAACTCCACCTACCGGTGCTGTGCTTCCTTGCGCTACTACCACTGAGTTTCTCTACGTAACATTCAACTCGGATCCTGCCGTACACAACGACAATACCCTTAGCGCGTACTGTCTGGATTCATCTGGCACGCCGAAAGATCTAACGCCAAATTCGCCTTACGCCACACAGCCGAATCCACTCTCGGTGCTGGCGGTCAACACGAACCCCGCGGGGCAGAACAGCGGCGGAGTGTTTGTTTATGTCGGCAATCAAGGTTCGGCGACGGGCGCGGTGAGCGGGTTCCAGGTGTGCACCGTGGTGGGGCAGGGGAACTGCACGCAGGAGGATGTGAACAGTGAATTGCTGAAACCGGTGGGAACGTCGCCAACCTCCGTGGGTCAGGACCCGGTGGGCATGGTGGTCGACCCGACGAACAAGTTTCTCTACGTGGTGAACGAAGGGTCGAGCCAGGTTTTTGGATTTCGCATTGGCACCACCGAGGGCACGTTGACCGCGCTAAGCCCGGCGAACCTTTCAACCGGATCGCAGCCGGTGGCACTGGCGATGCACTCGAGCGGAAAGTTTCTCTACACGTCGAACAACAACGCGAGTAGCATTTCCGCCTTTGCGGTGAGTACGACCAGCGGGTCGATGAGCAGTCTGAACACGGTGAGCAGCCCTTCGGGGCCGCGTGGGATGGCGGCGCGGTGAGTCATTGAATAATTTTGTCATTGAGCCATTGAGGCATCGAAAACCTAATTCCGATTGGGTTTTCAATGCCTCAATGATTCAATGTCTCAATGATTCAATGCCTCAATGATTCAATGCCTCAATTACGTGGGCATCCGAAGTATCAGATAGCCTCCGATGAAACCGAAGACCAGGTCTGGCGACCAGGCAGCGACGGCAGGCGGGAGCTGACTCAAGTTGCCCATAGCCTCGAACAATCCTGAGATCGTCCAATAGACAACGCCGATGCCGATCGCGGTGGCCACCCCTGTGACCGCGGAGCGCTTGCCGGTGAAAAGCGCGAACGGAATGGCGAGGATGGCCATGACCAGCGTGATCAGCGGGTAGGCAATCTTTTTTTGCAGCTGCACGCGCAGGCGCACCACGTCAAAGCCGCTCTGCTGGAGATCGTGAATGTAGCGGCGTAGTTCGTCGTAGCTCATCTCCTGCGATTGTATGATTTCCTTCTTGAAGTAGGCGGGCGCTTCGGCCAGTTCGGGATAAGTGGCGACATCGAACTTGCGGTAGTTCTGGATAGCGGAGCCGCTCAAGCTGCGCTCCCACCCTTGCTCGTACACCCAACGACCCATGGAGTCCGACCAGTGCGCGCGATCGGCGGCGATGCGGTGCGTGATCTGGAAAGTGCGCGGATCGAACTGGAAGACGGAGACCCCGCCGAAGGCATCGCGGTCGGGATCGAAGAATTGATAGTAGTAGATATCGGAATGCTGGCCAAAAATCCACTTGCGGTCGGGGCGAAGGTAGGTCTGCGCGGGCTTGCCCTTGATGCGGTTGCGCAGCGCGTCCTGACGTTTGTTTGTGTAGGGGAGATAGAACTGGTCGGAGAGGAAGAGCACGCCGGCGACCAGGGTGGAGGCGATGAGGACCGGGACGATGATGCGGTAAACACTGATGCCGGTGGCTTTGATGGCCGTGATTTCGTTGGAGCGCTGCAGCAGGCCGAAGGTGACCAGCACCGCCAGCAGCATGCTGAGAGGCGCAACCGGGTAGTACAGGAAGTAAGGTGTGACGTTGAGCAGATATTCTCCAACCGCCAAAACCGACACGTGGTTGCGCAGGATATCGTTGAGCAACTCGAAGAGCGTAAATACCAACAGCAGCATCAGGAAAGTAGCGACGATCAACGACAGGTAGAGCGCAAAGTCGCGCAGCACATAGTCGTCGAGGATAGTTGGGAAACGAAGATTGAATAAGCGCCAACGCCTGGGCCAGCGGGTGAAGATGCTTTCACGAAGAGCCGGGCCGGACGACTCGCCGTTCAGTGACAGAGCTGGCGCAGCCAGGCCGGGCGTTGAAGATGGGAACATCCAAGCCTTAAGTCTCGAGACCTTGCATCTTGAAGCTTTAAACCAGGAACGAAACGAAGCCAGTTCGAGAGGGCGGCGCTCCGATTGCCAGAGCAGAAAAACTCCTCCGGCAAGAAAGGCGAGGTCGGCGAGCCAGACGCCGGCAGCGGGAGAGAGGCGTCCCTGGCGCGCGAAAGTCACTCCGATCAAAGAAATCGAATAGTAAAGAAAGACCAGCAGAATGGTCAGGACAAATCCGCTGGACTTACCGCCTTTCTTCGACGAGAGGCCGAGAGGAATGCCGACCAGGGCAAGGACGATGCAGGCGGTCGGCAGCGCGAGGCGGCGATGGTATTCGATCAGGTGCCAGCGGCGGGTGACGGGGTCGGCGGTTAGCGCGACACGGAGCAGGTCGGCAACTTTCGTCTCACCCAGCGATGTGGGTTCGTGTTCCTGACTGTTTTGTGGCGCGGGAATCCGGATGGGGATGTCAGTGGTCTGGAAGGTGGAGATCTGGTACTGATCGGGATTCTTGGGATCGGTTTCGTGAGTGGAACCGTTGGTGAGATGCAGGTCCAGAGTATCGGGCCCTTGGCTGACGAGCTGGCCTTCGCGCGCCAGGCTGATGCGGGGTGAGGATGGGTCAGTCAAATCGGCGAGGAACACGCCCTTCCACAGGGCTCCGCCGGACATGGCCTTGACGTCCTGCACGTAGAGGATGATCTTGGGGAACCCCTCGTAAAACACACGGGGCTGGACTTCGAACGAAGCCTGGGAAGACTTGAGGCGGTCCTGGAGTTGTCCCAGAGCGGCGAGCGAGCGGGGCGCAAGATAGACGCTGTTAGTGAGAGCGAGCAGCCATGCCGCAGCCACGAAGATTGAGATCACACGCAGGTAGGACCACACGCCGAGGCCGCTGGCGCGCATGGCGGTGATTTCGCTATCCGCGGCCAGACGGCTGAGTCCGATGAGGATGCCGACGAGCACGCCCATGGGAATGGTGTAGGTGAGCGCTACCGGGACGGTGAAGAAAAAGATTTGGGCAACGCTGGGCAGCGGGGCGCTGTTGCGGACCACGAGTTCGAGGATGCGTCCGAGGTCGCGGGTGAAAAGAACGAAGGTGAAAACGGCGGCGCCGATCAAGGCGTGGGAGACGACTTCTCCCAGGATGTAGCGGGTGAGGATGCGCATCCGCAAGGGTGATGGCTCATTGCGAGTCTAGCATGAGAGCTTCGGCGCCGCGTGATTGTTGCTGCCGCTGCTAGATTTGCAATACAGGCTGTATTCGTAGAGAATGCCCATTCGCCTGGCGAGGCGGGGCTGCGATTTTTGGGTGGAGGAGAAATGAATCTGCGACGTGCAGTTGTGTTGTCGGCGTGGTGGGCGATCCCGGTGCTGATGTGGGCGCAGCAGCCTGCGGAAATGAAGCTGGTGACGGACCGGCTGGCGGCTTCGATTTATAACGGGCCGTCGATGGCAACGCTAGGGGAGCTCTCGGACACGATTGGCGGGCGATTGACGGGTTCTCCGGCTTATGTTCGCTCGACGGAATGGGCGGCGGCGAAGTTTCGCATCTACGGGATCGAGAATGTAAAGCTTGAGCCATTCACGATTCCAGCTGGTTGGCAGCGTGGTTCGGCGAGCGCGGCGATGCTCGCGCCGTTGCCGCGGGCGCTGCACGTGGCGTCGTTGGGGTGGGCGCCATCAACGCCGGCGGGAGGAGTGCGCGGCGCGGTGGTGGTAGTCGCGGACGTGTCGCCGGACGTGTTGAAGTCCCGCGAAGACGAACTGCGCGGCAAGATTGTTTTTCTGGATACGAGCAAGATCTACGCGGATGGCTACGGAAAGGCCTTGCCGAAACTGGAGGCGGCGTGGCTCGCGTTCCAGAAGTGGGGCGTGCTCGCGGTGCTCACGCCGGATCGCGAGAAGAATAACGTTTTGAACGCGCATGATGCTTTGTGGGGAGCCAAGCTGCTTCCACTGCCGGGCGCCGAGATCGGGATGGAAGATGCGAAGCTCATTCAGCGGGAACTGGAGCGCGGGCCCGTCACCATCCAATTGACGATCGACAACAAGACGTCGGGAGAGACGACGGTCAACAATGTGGTCGCTGAGATTCGGGGCAGCGAGCGCCCTGACGAGTGGATCCTGATCGGCGCGCACCTGGACTCGTGGGACTTCGGCACGGGCGCACAAGATAATGGTACCGGCGCGGTGAGTGTCCTCGAAGTCGGCCGCGCGTTAATGTCATTGGGGAAAGCGCCGCGGCGCAGCATTCGGCTGGCGCTTTGGGGCGGAGAAGAAGAGGGGCTGCTTGGCTCGTATGCCTACACGCAAGCGCACACTCGCGAGTTGAACAAGTGCGTGGCCGCCTTGAATACCGATAACGGCGCCGGGCATCCGAAGGGATGGAAAGTGGAGGGCCGCGAGGATCTGAAAAAGGCGATGCAGCCCTGGAGCGACGGTCTGCTGAAAGACTTGAACGGTGGCGACCTTTCGCTGGATGTAACTTACGACACAGACCACGGTCCGTTTGTGTTGCAGGGTATTCCGGCGCTCGATTTGTCGGTGGACATGGCCCACTATATGGAGATCCATCACAAGTCGAGCGACACCCTGGACAAAGTCGATGTGCTCGACTTCAAGGGCGGGGAGGCAATTGTGGCCGTGACCGCCTATGCCATTGCGCAAAGCGAAACGACGATCGCTCCACACATCGATCACACGGCGGTGGCCGAGATTCTGAAGAAAGCGAAGTTAGAGGAACTGCTGGAGCATGTGGGAGTGTGGAAACCCTGAGGGCCGGCTAACCTGGCATTGGCGCGGGGCGAGGCAGGCTCGACGATCGCGGACAGCCACTGACACTTGAGCCAGGGCCCTGTTCCCGGTAATGAACCAACCCGCAGCATGTCATGTCGCTCCCAGACAAGTTTCCGGGGTAGGGCCGAGGTACTCTGTCTCAGCCCGATTCGGACGGATGCCGGAGTGTGTGACGCTGGAGCGTGGGAACCGGTGGTGTACGCCTAACCGTTGCCATTCATCGTGCGTAGCGAGTCTGCGGCCAGGGAGGGGACCATGAAACGCGCTAAATGTCTGCTCTTTTCGATCTTGATGATTCTGACCGTCAACGGAACGGTCTTTCCACAAACGTCGTCTACTTCGCTGCAGGGCACGGTAACGGATCCCAGCGGAAGCGCGATCGCCGGGGCCACTGTCGTGCTTGCCAACAGCGAATCGAAGCTGGAACGCACCATGGAGACCGGAATGCAAGGGGAATACCGATTCTTCGCGGTTCCCCCTGGCACTTACACGCTGACGGTGACCGCGAAAGGTTTTTCACATTACCTGCAGACCGATCTGCAACTTCTGGTCAACACTCCGGCCACGGCCAACGTCCGGCTCAAGGTAGGATCGGCCAGCGAGAGCATCACCGTCACCAGCGAAGCTCCCGTCTTGAACCTGGTCGATTCCTCGATTGGCAATCCTTTCAACGAAACCCAAGTTGAGCAGCTTCCGCTGGATGGCCGCAACGTTCCGGATCTACTGAGCTTGCAACCCGGCGTCACCTATATCGGCAATGGCTCACATCTGAACGACCAAAAGGTTAAGGATCAGGACTCGCGCAACGGCGCCGTCAACGGCGCGCGCAGCGACCAAAGCAACATAACCCTTGATGGCGTGGACGTGAATGACCAATCGAACGGGTACGCCTTCACTTCTGTGCTGCCGATTACGCAGGATTCGGTCCAAGAATTCCGCGTTACCACATCGAACTACAACGCCGACCAAGGGACCGGCTCAGGGGCGCAGGTGTCGCTGATCACCAAGAGTGGTACGAACACCTTCCACGGAGCGCTCTACGAATTCCATCGCAACACCATCACCAGCGCCAACGACTACTTCACCAAGACCGCAGAATTGAATAGCAATCCGGTCGAGCCGAATGTGCCCAACAAGTTGATCCGAAATGTCTTCGGCGTGGCGGTCGGAGGTCCGATTCAGAAGAACCGTTTGTTTTTCTTCGCTAACTACGAGGGAAAACGCCGGCGGGAAGAGGAAAGCACGGTGCGTGCAATTCCGACGCCCAGCCTCTGTGCCGGCAACATCAATTACCTGGACGGGGGCGGCAACCTCGTTACCATTTCGCCCGCCCAATTGCAGAGCCTCGATCCTTTGGGCATTGGGATCAATCCTGCCATCGAAAACGCGAGTCACACGGGATATTTTGACAAGACGTTCTGTACCGGCCAGTTTGTAACCAATGACACCTCAGTTGGCGATGGCTTGAATTACTCCGGATTTCGTTTTCGCGCGCCCATTCGCGACGATAGCAATGTCTTTATCGCGCGTCTCGATTATCACCTCACCACGAACGGTAAGCACACCCTGTTTTGGCGTGGCAACCTAGTAAATGAATTCAATCCACAGGACCCCTTCCTGCCGGCATCGTCACCCGAATTTGTTGTAACCGACCACAGCAAGGGGTTCGCCGTCGGATACACTGCGGTTATCAGCCCCACCGTGGTCAACACGCTGCACTGGGGATTCACCCGCCAGAGCACAGGAATCTTGGGAAACACCAACCAGGAGTGGAACACCTTCTACGGTCTCGACCAACCCGTTGTCTACAGCCACAATTCCCAAACGCCGGTGCAAAACATTCTCGATGATTTTTCCTGGACCAAGGGAAAACATAGCCTTCAATTCGGCGGCAACATCGGCTTTGTGCGTGATCCGCGTTTCACCCTCGAACACTCTTTCAACCAGGGAAAGGGAGCCACCAATTGGATGTCCCCGACCGGTTTCGCTAATACCGGCGGCGGTTACCTCGATCCCGCAAACGGAGGGTTCGCAGAGCCAGCCTCGGCTTTCGCGTACGACTACCCGGTTCTCGGCTTGCTCGGCATGGTTTCGGACATCGTCGCGAACTACAACTACGACAAGCAGGGGAACGTGCTGTCCACGGGCGCTCCGGTCAAACGGAATTATGGGCTGGAGTGGTACGAGCTCTATGCGCAGGATTCATGGCGCGTGAAACCGAATCTCACGGTTACTTACGGTCTGCGCTGGTCGCTGTTCCCCCCGCCTTGGGAGGTGAACGGCTTCCAAGCATCCCCGACGGTCAACCTCGGGCAACAGTTTGACCAGATCGTCAAGAATATGAAGCAGGGTATGGGATACGATGCCACCCCGCTCGTATCGTTTACCTTGGGAGGTCCGGCCAACAACGGGCCCAGCTGGTATAACTTTGAAAAGGCGGATATCTCGCCGCGCATCTCCGTGGCTTACTCGCCCCATCCCAATGGCGGCTGGATGAGAAACCTCTTCGGCGAGAACGATAAAACGGTTATTCGCGGCGGTTTCAGCAAAGTTTATGACCGCGCTGGAATGCAATTACTAAGTACCTTCGATGCGAACCCTCCCGGTGGCTTGGGCGCAACTGTGCAAAACCCCTGCTGCATTTTTGGTTACGATGACGCTGCTCACGTGCCCCGGATAACCGACATCAACTTAATTCCCACATGCGGCCCCGTCGACAACTGTGGTGACCCGGCGAACCAGGTGTTTTTAACGCCGCCGCCGCCTGCGCTGCATCCTTTGCCGTTCGGCCAAGCTATCACATGGGGAATCGATCAGTCGATGAAGACGCCTTACGCTTACGCCTTCGATTTCTCGGTTGGCCGCGAGCTGCCAAACAGGTTTTCTGTGCAACTCGCTTACGTTAGCCGCCTGGGCCGCAATCTCCTCACCCAGCGTGACTTGCGGCAGCCGCTTGACGTGATGGATCCAAAGACCGGGATTGATTACTTCGCAGCCGCCACGGCCTTGGCCAAGGTCGCCCGCGCCCACCCGAACAGCTCGTTTAATACCTTTAACGACTACGTGAACTTCGTGAGTGCATCAATTAACGACGGGAGCATCGGTCCAACTGCTGCCTATTGGCACGACATGCTGCCACCGCTTCAACCTGGGGCCAATGCATATGAAAGCTTTGGCAACTTTGCTGGGATCAGCCCTGCCGTGGGCAACGCGAGCCTCATCCAAGCCGTTTACGACCTCTATTACGATCCGTTCCTCTCCTACGCAGGAAACGAAGTTGTCGGAATAGGAGACATTGACATCTATGGCGGCCTAGGGGATGACAAGGGGAATGTGTACTCGTTCTGCGCGACAGCGGGATGCACTGGCTTGGGGGGAGGAAGCGGCAACTACTTAAACAACCAGGCAACCAGCATGTTCGCCTGGAGCTCGATCGGCAAATCGAATTACAACGCGTTCCAGGCCACTCTGAGAAAGCAGTTCAGCGGAGGACTCCAATTCGATCTCAACTACACCTACTCCAAGTCGATTGATATCACTTCCTCCGCAACCCGCCTGTCGTGGGCAGCGTGTTGCAACGTAGGCGCTCCCGGAACTCGCCTGGTGAACGCCTTCGATCCGAACGGGCGTCGAGGATTCTCCGATTTTGACACGACTCACCAGATCAATTTCAACTGGATTGCCGAGTTGCCGTTCGGAAAAGGCAAGCGCTTCGCTGGCAACGCCACCGGCGTTACCAATGCTCTGATCGCAGGTTGGCAGCTTTCCGGCTTGGCTCGCTGGACCAGCGGCTTCCCCTTCACCGTGGATAACGGCAACTTCTGGCCCACAAACTGGGACGAGCAGGGCATCGCGCAAATGGTCGCTCGGCCCCAGCTCGGGCATCACCGGGATTCCAAGGGTGCGGTCAGCGTTTTCGCCGATCCGGCGGCGGCTTTTCTTGACTTCCAGCATCCTTTCCCCGGCCAAGCTGGTTCGCGAAACGTAATCCGTGGGGATGGCGACGCTGGTTTGGATGTGGGCCTGAGCAAGCTGTGGAAGATGCCCTTCGAAGGCCAGAGTCTGCAGTTCCGCTGGGAAGTTTACAACGTGCCGAATCTCAAACGATTCAACGTCGCGTCCGGTCTACAGACGGGAACCGCCTGCGCTTGCATCGCTTCGCTGCAACAGCTCCCGTCATCCTTCGGCGATTACACCGGCCTCCTGACGCAACCTCGCGTAATGCAGTTCGCCTTGAGGTACGAATTCTGACGACTCACACCGGACTCGGGCGGCCATTCTCCACGGCCGCCCTTCACCAGAAAGTCTTGATATTCTTCCCTGACGCGCGCAGGCAAGGCTGCGGTTCAATCTCGTGACAACTCTCGCTCACAGGCTGCGTCTTGCTGACTACTTCGCGCTGGCCTTCGGCGTGATGGTGGGGACGGCGTGGCTTGTCGTGATGGACGACATCCTGCGGCGCGGCGGTCCGTTGGGCGCGCTCCTCGGGTTCACCGCAGGGGCTCTGATGCTGCTCCCCATCGGATACGTTTATGGTCACCTGGTGCGAGCGATTCCCGATGCGGCTGGAGAAGCAGCCTACGTCGCCCAGTTCTTTCCACCGAGCGTCAGCTTTGCCACTGGCTGGATGGTTTTTCTCGGCTACTTTCTCACTTGTCCCTTTGAAGCGCTGGCCGCCGGGCGCATCGCAGGATATTTGTTCCCGGCGCTGAATAGCCATGAACTCTACCGGCTCGGCGGTTACCCGGTTTATCTCCCGCATGTTCTGCTAGGGCTCGCGATCACCATCCCGCTGACATGGGTGAACTATCGCGGCATACGCGCCGGGGCGCGCCTGGGAAAAATCACCACCTTTACTTTTCTCACGCTCGTCATTCTGTTTGCTTTGGCGGGGGCGCGACATGGCAGCCCGGCAAACTTTCATCCGTTGTTCAGCCATGCTCCGCTGATTTCCATTTTGCTGGTATGGCAAGTTGTTCCCTGGCTGCTGGCGGGTTTTGAATCGGTCGGCAAATACGCAGAGGAGGCGAGCTCAGACTTTCAAACTGGAGGATTTTTCGTCGCCATCGCGCTGACCATCTGCACTGGGCTGGCGTTCTTCTGGGTGGTCATTTCAGCCGTCGCCTACGTCGCGCCCTGGCAAAGCTTGAAGAGCGATCAGCAATTCCCGACCGCGGTTGCGTTCGAGCGGGCGCTGCATGCGCACTGGATCGTTGTGCTGATCATGGCTTCCGCCCTGGTTGCACTGGTGCAGGCCTTTAACGCCAACATGATCGCCTCGTCTCGATTGCTGTTTGCGATGGGCAGGCGTAACCTGCTTGCGCCTAAATTGGGTTATGTTCATCCGGTAAATCAGACGCCCTCGCACGCAGTCATTGCGGTGGGCGTGGCTACGGCCGCTGCCATGCTGCTCGGCGAGGCTGGCTTGATCCCGATTCTTGAGGTCGGAGCCGTTGCTTCGGCCGTGGCTTGGATGGCGGCTTGTGCTTCGTACTACTGCATGAAGCCGCGATTGAGCGGGCGCCTGACCGCTATCTTTGGACTGCTGGTTACCTCGCTCATGGTTCTTGTGAAAGTGGTGCCGATTGTCCCGGGACACTTCACGCGCCATGAATGGATCGCGCTCGCGATCTGGGCGGTACTCGGCCTGATGATCAGAGTGCCCGGAGAGCGGCAGCGGCAAAAGAGGATGCCTGAGCCGACTGCTGAGAGTGTCTCGGCTAGAAAGTAGTCAGTTCGCGCCGGGTTGTCCGTGAGGTGTCGGAGGAATCCGGGCCAGCGTCCAGGAACTGGCATGCGAGCGAAACTCTCGTGGGGAAACGCCAAACTCCTGCTTGAAACAGTGACTGAAATGCGCCGAGTCGCTGAAGCCCCATCCCAAAGCGATATCCGTGATGTTCCGTTCGCGCAAATGCGGGTCTGACAAATCTGTGCGGCAGCGTTCCAGCCGTCTTTCGCGGATCCACTCCGCGACTGTGCAACTCTTGGCGGCAAATAGCCTGTGCAGGTGCCGCACGGAGATGCCGGCCGCCGCCGCGATGATTGCCGGGCAGAGAGTAGGTTCCTGTAAATGAGTCTCGATGAAGTATTCGACGCGCGGCCGGGGTTGCGCACAGCAGCCCAGTTTGGTTGAAACCGACTCGGGGCGCGTGATGCAGTGAGCGAGGATGTCCAGATAGGCTCCAATCGACACCAAGCCATCCTCCATATTCATCTCCTCCGACTGCTCGTAGAGAGACGTCGCCAGGCGAAACAATGTCGCTCCAAGTCCAGACTTCCCCGAAATTCGCGGCAACACCGGCAGGGAAGAAGTCTGCACGCGCTGCTGAACCAGCCAGCGCGGAATTCTAAGATAGAGCCTGGCGCAATCGCCGGCACAATCTGACGTCCAGGGGCGGCCAGAATCAATCAAGGTTGTGTCCCCGGCCGTAAGCAGCGCCATGGCGCCACTCTGGCAATACTGGCGCATGCCTTCAAGCTGTGTAATCACGATGCAGCCGCGGTCTTCGGAGTCTCCGGCGACGATCGGAAATTTGGCAAAAGAAACGGGCGTAGAGGCGAACCGCGTTAAGGCCAGCCCGGCGAGTGTCCGGCGCTCAATCGAGCCATGAAAAGGAAGCCGCCTGGGAAAATGAAAGCGGCAATCACCACAAATTGGTTTGGCATTAGACAGCCAGGCTTCCAACCGGTCCGAGACAGGGACTGAGTCCGTCGAAAACGACTCTGACATTTTCCCACCGTGGGTTCGTTCTTGGACGCCGGTCGCGCCCGTCTTGCTGGCGATTCATTTGGCGCCCAGCAGTACGGCGCTTACCGTAGCATAAGAGCAAAACTACTATCAAGCACAAACATGGAACGATTGCCCAGGGGTCCCTCACCAGAGACTCTTCTTCTCGGCGGCACCATAACCCACCCAAAGCCTCTCTCCAAGTATCCCTTTTCAACACCCGCAGGCCTATACACTCACAACCGAGATCATGAGTGAAACGTCGCCGGGGATTGGGTCGAGGGGTGGCCTCTACTCAGACATCCCCGGAGTATGCGTGACCGAGAGGAAGCGGCGAATTTTGGGGCGGTATATTCGCAAGATGTCAAGAAGCTACGCACACGGCGAATCGTCAGCGTGCCGGCCAAGCGGCCTGACCGGGGCTTGAGGGCGGCGGACTCTAGTTCCTGTCTCCAAAATGCCGGTTATTCGATCAGGCGGATAGCTTCCGGGTTGCCCGTCACTCACCCAAGATTTGGCCACGTATCCAACAACATCTTTTAACTCAAAGCCAGCGGCCTGCAAGACTTTGGCAAAGTTTTCCCACGCGGCCCGAGTCTCCGGCTCGATCGACAGGCGTTAGGTTCCCGCTCTCATCTATCCCTTGTTGTCCCGCAATATCAGGTTCATTTCTTCAGCTCCGCGCTCCAGTTACTGATAACGGTTATGGGTTGGCTGGTTTGTTGGATGACGCGAGCATCCAAGAATTTCTTCCCGCCAGGAGCAACGTCGAATACCGGACGCTGGACATTGGACTCGTTAAACAACGTGTGCGGCGGGCCGAAGACAAGGGTGTTGCCCGATTCGCTGACTGGGACGGCATTAATGGCAGCGCCGAGCACAGTGGGAACGTAAAAAAGCTCCTTCCCGTCGCTGCTCCAGAATGGACTTTCACCACCGTCCTGGGAGATTTGCCATTTTCCTTGTCCGCCCGCAAAGGGCATAACAAAGACTTCCGGCTTGCCCGATTCAGCGGATGTGTACGCCAGCCATCGGCCATTCGGTGAGAGACTGTGGTGCCGTGGGCTCAGCGTGAGGCCCGTTTTGACCACCAGGAAGGGCTTGCCGCCTTCGCTCAGTGGCAGTGCCCATATTTCTTCGTTGGAGCTGCCCGTTGCGGAGCCATATTGCGCGTACAGCAGGTATCGGCCATCCCGTGACCAATCAAAGGGAACAATGTCGTGTTCGCCCTTGAGCAACAACTGGCGCGGGCCGCTGCCGTCAGCATTGATGCGATAGATGTCGCTGAAGCCACCTTTCGAAAGGGCAGCAGTCGCGTCATAGACAAGCGACTTCCCGTCGGGCGTCCAAACCGGATCACCATTGAACCCAGGTTCCCCAAAAGTGAGGCGGGTGCGCACCTTGCGCGCCAGGTCGAGAACCCAAATGTCATTGACGCCGGTATCAATCTGCAGTGCAACGCGGTCGCCTTGCGGCGAAACTCGGGCAGCTTGCAGATTCGTGAGCTTGTCGGCGACCACACCGAGTTGTTTTCCATTGCGATCAACCCAAATGAGGTCCAGGTCTGCGTTTCCGCCACTGCCAAGCAGGAGCAAATCAGCGGACCAGCAAGCTGATGCAGTCATGTGCCAGGTGGTAGGGTCGTTGGCAACGCCATCGGCCACTCGTTGCGGCGCACCCCCTAGCTTGCCGGTGGCAGGATCGAACGCCTGCGCCAGGAGCTGGGTATCGCGGGCAAAGAGAAGGTAGCCGTTGGCGTAAACAGCGTTGCTGAGCGAAGACAACAGCTTACGGTTCTCCCGGCCATCGAGCGAAGCGTAAAACACCGCGTCGTTCGAAGCCTTGGTTGGATCGTGGCTAATGGCAAGGTAGAGAAAGTGTTTACCGTCGGGCAAAAAGAACGGCCAGCGATGGGAGGTATGCACGGCAGAGTCGAGGGGGGTCACGGGTTCTACCGAACCGCCACTCGCAGAGACGCGCATGAGCGCTGCGTTGGTGTCAGGTTCGAACAGAATGTCGCCAGCGGCACTCCAGGAGCCGCCGCGCGGAGACGGAGCGTCGGCAATGGCAATTGGTACTCGACCGTTCAAATCAGTGGTCTTCAACTTGCCGTCCGCGAAAAAACCCAGGGAGCGGCTGTCCGGGGACCAGAACGGAAAGATGGCACCTTGAGTACCGGCCAGCAGATGAGCGTCGGACGTGTTCATCGGCCGAAGCCAAAGGTTGGAATGCCCATCGGGATCACTGGCTGTAAACGCGACAAATGCGCCATCGGGCGAAATCACAGGCGGGCCGGCGAAGTCGCCGATGAGTGCGAGCGTGGTTTTCTCGGGGGGAAGAATGACAGTGCGGATTGAAGCTTTCTGCGGCAGCGGGCGCGAAAGGATTCCGATGGCAATGCCAGCACCTAGCGCGACAGCCGCGATTGCGAAGGATGCCGCCCAGGGCCGCCAGCGTCGCCGACCAATTATCGCCACGACAGGTGCCCGGGACAAGTCGGCTTGGGAAATCCATCGGAGCTCGCCAGCGACATCGGTACAAGATTGCCAGCGGCGGTCGGGGTCCTTCTCAAGGGCGCGGCGAATCGTGTGCTCGAGTACTGGCGGAGTGAGGGGCTGAATGGCGGCTATCGTCTCAGGCTCTTTTTCCAGGATCGCTGTCATCACGCTCAGTTGACTCTTGCCTTCGAATGCGCGTCTTCCGGTGAGCATCTCGTACAGCACAGCGCCCAGCGCGAACACGTCGCTGCGTGCATCGGCATCCCTGCCCTGCAGCACTTCGGGGGCAACGTACTGAAACGTCCCGACCACCGTGCCTCGCTGTGTTAATGGAGCCGACTGCGCCGTCAATGCGGCAACGCTCATCGTCGGCGTCGAAGGCGTCAACGACCCCACACCACCCGCCATCGCCATGGTCGCCACCGGTTTGGCTAGCCCGAAATCGAGTAGCTTCGCCCCCGACTTTGTCAGCATGATGTTGCCCGGCTTCAGATCGCGATGAACTATCCCCGCACGGTGCGCGCAATCCAATGCTTCCGCAATCTCGATCCCATACTCCAGTGCCTCTTTTAAAGGCAATGCCCCGCGCAGCAATCGTCGCTGCAGCGTCTCGCCCTCCAGAAACTCCATCACCAGATAATCCACGCCATCCTGATGCCCGACGTCATACAGAGTGCAAATGTGGGGATGTTGCAAGGCCGAAATAGCGCGCGCCTCACGCTCGAACCGCGCTTTCAGTTCAGGATCGGAAGAAAGGTGGGGAGGCAAAACTTTGATGGCCACATCGCGCCCCAGTCGCGTATCTAGCGCACGATATACCTCGCCCATGCCGCCTGCGCCCAGCGGTGATTGGATTTCGTACGGGCCAAGTTTGGTGCCAGAGGTGAGCGCCATCCGTGCGCGACATTATAGTCCGAAGGAAGGCCGTAGCGGCAGTTCCTAATACCGTGGACGGATGGTCGGCAACTCGGAAGTTAAGAGATTGGTGCGGAATGCTGCGCAGTGTCTGACACGGGCGACTCGTGGACGCTGCCTGCAAGGTCACGTTCAAATTATGACGGCTACGGCTAAAGGCCGTGCCTGCTGGTGCTCCCTACTACCCGTCTATTGCGCTTTCCTCAGAAACAGCGCTCCAAGCGGCGGCAAGGTCAGTCGCAGCGAATAGGGGCGTCCATGAGTTTTTTCGGGGAGGGCCTCGGCGCCTCCCATGTTGCCGGAGCCGCTGCCTCCATATTCGCGGGCGTCGCTGTTGAGGAGTTCTTTCCAGTAGCCGCCCG
>Ga0209648_10001104_pt1 | contig 21510 bp, 20 predicted proteins | sample GraSoi2013_115cm_FD_185830 | JGI IMG/M metagenome (GOLD analysis project Ga0209648, IMG submission 185830) | Grasslands soil microbial communities from the Angelo Coastal Reserve, California, USA - Sample 9_17_2013_115cm (SPAdes) (version 2) | ecosystem: Environmental > Terrestrial > Soil >... | reverse complement strand
GGCGCTGTCGTGATAGGCGGGATGCTCTTTGTGAATTCAGGATATGCGCGGCAGGGCACGATACCGGGTAACGCCCTTTTGGCATTCTCGATCGATGGTCGGTAATGAAGACACCCTTGGAGTTCGCGAGAACGGTATTCACAAAGAGGGGAGGCAATCGCAATGAGAAGCAAAGTGATCGCCTTATGGGTTCTAACTGTTGGTATTGTGACCCCTACCGTTCCGCTGTTCGCACACCACGGGACGGGTGTTGCGTACGACACGGAGAAAGTAGTCACGCTCACGGGAACCGTAACGGAATGGATTTGGGCCAATCCTCACTGCGGCCTTTTGTTCGACGTGAAAGACGACAGCGGCAACGTGGTGCATTGGGGTGCCGAACTAACTAATCCGCACGCGCTTTCGGAAGCCGGCTTTAGCAAGGACGTTTTCAAGCCAGGGGACAAGATCACAATTACCGGTCATCTCGCTAAGTCGGGCGCGCCACGTATGGAATCGTCTCGCATCGTTCTTGCCAATGGGCGGGTGCTTCCCGAAAGGCACGTTAAGGGCAATGGCTTGGATGAGCCAAGCCAATAGAGTTCGTTGACGCTATAATCTTTGAGACTTCCGTTTGAGCCAAAGCACGAGATGCGACTTCTTGCTCGTGCGCTTGTGTCGGTCAACTCCGTGGAAATTGAGGAGGGCGCAGGCTATGCCACTGTTTGATTTTCGATGTCGATCCTGCGGCAGCGAGTTCGAAGCACTAGTGCGCTCCTCGGACCTACCGGTTTGCCCATCATGCAAGAGCGCGAAGCTCGAGCAACTGCCGTCGATGTTTACGGTCAGCTCGCTGGAACTCACGAAGGCCAGGGTTCGCACCGTAAGGAAGGAAAGGCGCCGAAGCCGGGCCTATCGTGACGAGATCATGGCCAAGCGGGAAACCAAGCACCACGACTGACGCGAGTTCTACAGAAGACGAATGCCAATCGATTTTCCACCTATTGAATCCGATTGGTCCCGATAAGTTGGCAACTCGGAAATTATCCCGCCCGGCTCGTCCGAATCTGCGCAATTCGAAATTCGCCCCTGGCGCGTTCCTAAATCAGACGATTTATGGGATGCGACCGTGAGACTCACGGCTGTAAGAGATCGGCTATGACCCAATCGAAAGCAACTTTGCAGCCTTTAGCAACGTGCATGTCAACGAAGTATGCTCTTCGGTTCGCATCTCTATCGGCGTGGATATGATTGCGAAGGTAGAGCATCACGCTCGAGAGTGCGGCGAGTTTTGTTCCTACTCGAATAATTTCCTTTGCATGAGCTTCCCTGATCAAAACTCCTAATGTGTGACCTCTGAAGCTGGGAAGTTTATCCGCCAGAATCGCCTCAAGGACCCCTCCAAATAACCCAATTACTGCCCTTGCTAAAGCGTATTCATCATCTCGCCCCGAGATATGCGTTCCGTCAATATGAAATGATTCGATGAGGTGCTCGGCGCAGAAGTAATTTTCGATAGCGAAACGGGTCAGACTGGGGTCTTGAATCAAGCTGAAGAATGATTGGTACGTGTGCCCTTCTAAATCAAAAATATGGGCGAGACTTCGGTCGTAAACCGCCAGAAGAGTTCGTATAAGAACGACCCGATGCGGGGCGTCGAGTTGTTCTGCTTTCCAATCCTTTTCGCTTTGCAGATAGTCCAAGAAACCCTTCGTGAGTGCGAGGAGACGATAAGCGCCCATGCGGTGAGGCAGTTTCCCTGTATCTGGGCCATAGTGCCTGTCTTCAAGATAGGCTAATTCGAGTTCCTGAACAGCCCTTGTGGCATCGGGGTCCGTCAATAGGTGTAGAGCTCCAAGGCGGAAATATGGCATGCCCTTCGAAAAGGGATGATGACGGAGACATTCGAGGATTGCCTCCCAGGCCGTAATTTGATCCGAAGACGTCGGTAATGTTGCGACTATGCCATCAATCTCTTTCCAGTAAGAGTCGAACTGCGCAGGCGGAAGTTTGAGAACCTCTTCCAGCGTGCTGGGAGGATTGAGAGCAGTCATACTAAGTCGCCAATCATGACCCACACCTATCGCGCATCTGCGAGGAGTTTCAGCATCGCAGAGGAAACGACTTCTGGATTTTCACGTGGCAGGAAGTGTCCCGCGTCCTGAACGACCTCGCGCGACACCAGCGAAGTGAAAGCTCCTCGGTCGACCGCGGAATCCGGCGGCGTAAGCGCGACACCGTCGTTCGCCCCATACAGGACAATCGACGGAACCTGAATCCTGGGACGCTGCGCCAATTGCTGCTCCATCGTCAGAAAACGCGGTTCGCCTGGCGCGTTCCCATGTCGATGGCGATACGAGTGGATCACAACATCCACGAAATCGGGGTTGTCAAACGAAAGGGCGGTCCGGTTGAATGTTTCGCCGCTAAAGTGCCAGCCGGGCGACCATGTTTCCCACAACAAGCGGCAGATGCCGCGGCGATTGGCAGTGAGCCCGGCCCGGCCGCGTTCGGTGTTGAAATACCACTGATACCAAAGAGCGCGCTCCGTTTCTGGGGCCTCCGGCGTGGGAGGGGCGATCGTGTTTTGTATGGCATAACCGCCGATGAGCACGGCGGCCCGCACTCGATCCGGGTGCAGCGCCGCAGCGATGCAGGCCGCGCGCCCGCCCCAATCGTAACCTGCGATAGCAAACCGCTCGATGTGGAGCGCGTCGGCGAAGTCGATGAGGTCTTGTCCGATCGCCGCTTGCTCTGCCATCCGCGGAGCTGCCGCATCCCGGAATCGCGTTGGGCCGTAGCCACGCAGGTATGGCACGAGGACCCGGTAGCCCGCCTTGACGAGCGGCGGTGCTACCTCGTCCCAGGCTCGAACGTCATCGGGAAACCCGTGAAGGAGGACGATAGGGAATCCCGCGCTGTCGCCACTCTCTTCGTACCCGATGGTGAGTGGTGCTGTCTCGATCTGCCGGTGGAATGGAGTTATTTCTGCCTGCCCCCACGAGCGGCCAAGGAATGTGGCAGCCAAGACAGTGCTGGTCAATGTTCCGTGCTTGACGAACGTTCTTCGATTCATATCGATTCGCACTTCCTTTCTAATTCGGCATAGAACCATGCCTAGCGGACTACTGCAAGTTCCTTCAATATGGCAACGTCAACGTGAGAGTGGCGGAGCTTGAGGCGTGGCTCAAGCGATCAGGCGGTACTCCAGGTGACGTGGCGATGAGACAGAGGGGCCAGAGCAGGCTTAAATCAGGTGGACGTTACCTAGAGCTTGCCCCAAAACGCAGTCCGGTCTGGCGTGATCCGGATAATCGGCGCGTCATTGGGGAGCATCCTTCCAACGTACTGCGGATATTTCGCTCTTAGTTTGCGAAGAGCCCAGGCACGTTCCTTATGCCCACGCATCGGCATGAGCTTCGCTTTACCACGTATCAGGATGTACCAAAGCTGTGTCCAGTCTTCGTCGTATTCGTCAATGAGAAGCGCTACTTGGGGCACTGCTAGGATGTTTCGCAAACGCATGAGTCGTTCTGGTGGGACACGTTTCGGTTTTTGGTCTATTGCTGTATAGAAGACCTTGCCATCGTATGCAAAACACACTGGCACGATATGTGGTCTAAGCCTCGCATCCACGGTCGCAAGCCTCGCAACCCTAGCCTCTTCCAGTTTTGCCCGAACCGTGCTGGGAATCTTCTGCCGGTTGCCAGACATACGGGAGCCTTTGAATTCTAAGAACCTTCGAGCTTTTTGGACGCTCCAACTCTCTCAGGCGGCCAATGGTGCGTTCTTGTCGAGTTGGGCCATGATTTCGTCGCGGCTCACATCCGGGATCCCCAAAACCGCGCGCTGGATGCCAGCGTCACGGTACTCCGCGAGCGCCGCTTTGTCGGCTGGTGCCCCGAACACGCTGATCGAAAGCGTCGAGAACTCTCGCCCAGCCGCTGAAGCCACCTGACGTAACCGCCCAACTGCTTCCTTGGGGTTGAAGCCTCCCCTGGCGATCGGAAACCAGCCGTCGCAGAATCCGACGACACGTTTTAGCGTGTGGTCGCTCGGGCCGCCCAAGAGTATCGGCGGGTGTGGCTTTTGCAGTGGCTTAGGGTAGAACCAAAGAGGATCGAAGTTCACCATCTCTCCGTGGAAGGCGGCTTCTTCCTGTGTCCATAGGGCTTTCATTGCCAGGATGCGTTCGCGTAGCAGCTCAAACCGTGTTTCGTAGCGGGCTCCGTGATTCTCCATTTCGTCCACATTCCAACCTCCGCCTATTCCAAAAATAAAGCGGCCATTTGATAACCGGTCCAGGCTGGCGACGCACTTTGCCGTGACGATCGGGTCACGCTGCGGGATCAGGCAAATGCCAGTGCCGAGTAAGAGCTTTTTTGTTGCAGCGGCGGCAAACGACAGCGCGACGAAGGGGTCGTGCGTGTGAGAATAGGCTTTTGGTAACTCTCCACCGCCCGGGTATGGGGTGCGGCGAGACTTGGGAATGTGAGTGTGCTCTGGCAGGAACAACGACTCGAAGCCACGCTCCTCAGCTGCGCGGGCAAGTTCTCGAATGTCAATGCCATAATCTGTCGGAAAGTAGAAAACACCAACACGCATCGTCACTTCTCCTCTTCGGGCTTCCAGGGTACAGAAAACCCCGCTGGGGAAGACTCTCCGTCATTCCAATGATGGTATGGCTGGCTTCCACGTTTCCCGGGACATCCAGCATACAGCCCACTTCGCCTCGTGCAATAATACGCCGGGAGCGGGTGGATTAGTCTGCACGAAATGAGTACATTCGGCGACCGCCCACCAGCTCGTCATCATGGTGCGGCTTTTCTCGACGAAGAAAACTGGTTCCCGCAGAAACAACAGGTGAAGAATCCGGTGGTAGTCCTTTTCTGGTGGGAATGGTTTGTACGGGTTCTCGGGGTCTTGCTCATCCTTGGTCTTTGTGAAGTTTCGCATCCACGCTAATGAGTCGAGCATTCCCGCGATCTGTGGCTGTTGGGCGATCAATTTCTCCGTGACTTCCTTGCGATCCTCTGCGTTCTCGATCGAGCGTAATATTGATGGTAATTCCGCCCATTCCTTCAGATGGAGTTGCATCCGGTTCCTTCTCCGCGATTAGAAATCGCTGTAAATCCCGCGCTGCCTGGAGCTGAATAGCGTGTGCATCCACTTCGCGCGTCTCGCCCACCATTCCCATGTGTGCAAAGAACTGAGTCTCCCTGGCCTCGAGCTGCGCTGCTTCTGCACAGTTTCGATCAATATTTGGTCAACGGAGAGGCCTTCCGGTTGCCGTTAAGGGGCACGCCACAGCCCAAGCAGGTCCCAGGCTTGCGGTCGAATCCATCGCGGCACCGCTTCGAACACCATTCACCCTCTTCACGATATCGAGTGAAGCGGATCGGTCCGAGAATGTTTCCGCATTTTTCACAAATTTCGGTGACAAAAACGGCGTGCTTCGCCAGCAGATCACGACTCTGCGATTCACTGAGCTGCATGGAAGGCTTCCTGAGGTGGATGTAGTGGATTTTGCAGGGACCTTGGAATCAGATCGCCACACCCACATACATCCAGACACATCCATGATCGCCTGCTAAACCCAGCGTTTTCAGTTTGGCGATTGAGAGCGCGACGGTTACCGAGGTTAGCTCTGCTGCCTTGGGCGCAGGAGGTCTGGAGTTCAAATCTCCACGCCCCGACCAAATACTTCGGCCCCGAGCAACTTACAGGAGCGGAAAGTTGGCCATTGCCGCATTCGGGAACGATAAGAAACATCCGTGATGAAAAACGGCGCGGAAACATTGCCTGAACGAAGCAGTGAGAGCAACGGATGGTTACTTCATCAGTTCATCGGCGTAACGGACAGGAACCGCCAAGTTTGAGCCGCCAAAATCTTTCAGAATGGCAGCGTTCACACCGATGACCCTACCATCGCGATTGAAGAGCGGTCCGCCTGAACCGCCGACGGTCGTCGCCGCATCATAGACAATCTTGTCCTTTAGGACGTCTCCGATGTGTCCCTGAGTAGTCGTTGGACGAATTAAGTGTTGCGTTGCCAGTTGCGAAACAATCTGGGTTACGTCATGTGCGTTTTCCGCCACATTTCGTGTGATGTCGCTTCCCGCGCGGGCGAGAATGCCTTCGATTCCCGTAGGGTAGCCAATCAAGACGACCGGATCGCCGCTCACACTGGCTTCACTCCGATCATCGAGTTTCAGCAGTACGGCTTCATGTGGTGCCGGAGTCTGCAGCTTGAGAGTCGCCAAATCGGCATGTCCCGAGATTCGGTCGAGTTTGGCGGCGATGCCCTGAGAGATCCCTGGGAAATACGCCGTGTAAGAGGCCGCGAATCCTTCAGCACCGCGGTCGAGAAGTTCCTTTAATTTCTCGTCGCTCCACCAAGGCTCCGCGACGTGATGGTTGGTGAGTAGACGTCCATCGCTTGCCACGAGAAATCCGGTGCCAAAGAAGTCAAACAGCAGCGGCGGTCCTGTTCCCTCTATTCCGAGAGACACCATCCCCTTTTCATCCACCAGGGGCTTACCTGCGGCATCCGCGCCAATACGAATTACCTGTCCAGAGTCTTTATCCCGAAATTCCACGACCACGTGCAGCAAGCAGACGCTAGGACCGTAGGTGTGAACAATCGTTTCAGCAATCCGGCCCTCGTTCTCCAGCTGGTTCAGGCGCTTTTGAGTTTCTTGAAGCTGCTTTTTGAGAGATTCGCTATCTGCGTCGGCGTCCGTTGCGATCTTTTTACGAATATCCTGGGTTTGCGCCTTCAATGCCTCGCGAGTTCCCGGCCCCTTACTTGCATTCAGGGACTCGCGGGCCTGTTCTGCACGGCGCAGGAGTTCTCCCTCTTGCAGGAGTCCGCCGTTTAGCCGGGCAACTTCCGCTTTGAGCCGTAGCGTATCCTTGCGACTATGCCGGCTCAAAACGACCGTTGCGAGCGTTGCCAGAACCGCCGCCACGCCGAGAAGAAAAATCGCCAGAGTCGGCGAAAAGCGCCGTTTGGCATTTGTGCCGCCACTCAGGGCCTTCACGGCTATCTCCGCCAGCTGTTCTCTCTGCAGTGCGTCTTTCAGCTTTGCTTCGAGCTCGATCTCTGGCTGCCTCTCACGAAACTGAGTCCTGATTTTCGCCGCGAATTCCAAGGGTTCAAATGGAAAGGAGACGACGTCGTCGGCGCCCAAGTCCAGCCCGCGAGCACGTTCGAGCGCTCCGCCGTGAACAATCATCACAATCTTAAGAGTTCGCGGATCGGGGCCTGCCTTGATTTGGCTGATCAAACCGCAACAGGTAAGGTTGGATGGTGTTGCCTCCGTGATCAGGAGTTCCGGGGAGAGTGCGAGAATCTCCTCGACAGTGAAGCTGCGCTGTGAATTGATTTCATAGCCCTGACCTGATAAGGCCTGATTTACCGCCTGGGTGGACTCCATACCCAGGTTGAGGAGGAGAATGCGCATCGCTATCACCTTATCATCGGTTAGAGCTTCTTCAGCCCAATGCGGGTACCAGGAGTTTACCTTGGGAACAGGAGGCCTGGAGTCAAATCTCCAGGCCCCGACCAAATCCGCAGATGAATGAGACGCGATCACTTCTTCGCTGATGCCGATTTGAGGTAAGCATCGGTTCAACAACCAGCAGGTATCCCGCGACCCCTAGTCTCCCAAGCGCCCCAGCAGCGGGATCACCGTCAGTCCCTGAACGAAGACGGAAAAAGCGACCACCGCGAAACTGATCGTTATGATTTCGTCGCGCCGCGGCACGGTGGGCGGTAGTCCAAGTGCGAGAGCCAGAGCGAGAGCGCCGCGCAGCCCGCCCCAGAACAGCACGTGCTGATGCCGAGCGCTCACCGATGCGGAAGAACGCGAAAACGGCAGGAGCGTCAGATAAATCGCTGCCGCCCGGCCTGCCAGTACCAGGAGGATGGCTGCGAGGGCTGCCCGCCACACATGAAAAAAATTCTCCTTACTGCTGCTGATGCCGAGCAGCAGGAAGACCAGCGAGTTTGCGACGAACGCCGCGTACTCCCAGAATGATTCAACGGCGACTATTCCTTTTTCGGAAAGAGCGCGGGTCCCGACGTTGCCCATGATCAGTCCAGCGGTCAGGGTGGCAAGCACACCGGAGAATCCGAAATTCTCGGCGAGAAGAAACGAACCGTAAGCCCCAACCGTTGTCAGCGTGATTTCCACCAGATGATCGTCCGTTCTCCCGACCAGCAGCAAGGCGGTCAAAGCGACCGCCGCGCCGCAGAGGATTCCGCCGGCTACCGCTGCGATCAACACTCTACCCGCTTCAAGTGGCGTGATGTTCTGCCCCAGAACAAGCGCGACACCGACGGTGAATGCCACCGCAGCCGTTCCGTCGTTAAACAAACTCTCTGCTTCGATCAGGAAGCGCAAACGGCCTTTTTTCTTTGCTTCCTTGAACGTCGCGATGACAGAGACCGGGTCGGTAGCCGCTATGAGCACGCTGAACAGCAGTGCGCTGGGCCATTCCCAGCCCGCAATGTAATACAACCCGAGGCCGGTAACAGTTGCGGATAGCAGCACGCCGGCCGTGGCGAGCGCCAGAATTACAGCGAAGTCTCTTCGCAGTTCTCGCCAATCGATATAAAGAGCGGCCTCGAAGATCAACGGCGGGAGAAGAACGGTGAAGATTAATTCGCGGGAAAGAACTACATCAGGAAACTGGTGCCACAAAGAGAGGGCAATCCCGGCTAGGACGAGCCCAACGCTGTAAGGGACACGAAAACGTCTCGCCGCCATGGCGACGATGGCGGCGACGAGAAGCAACAGCTCGATCGTCCCGACGGTCAGGGTCGCACTCCCACCATGATGGCTCGAGAGGCCAGGCCGACGATGACTGTAAGTTGCGGCTCGGCTTGGTTACCGGTCGAAATATTATCTTTGCGCAAGCCACCCAATATACGGAGTGTGTGGGACGAAATCCATGATTTGGCTTAGCATTTGGAATTAGGCCAAGGCCGTCGCTGCAATCATCCTTGACTTGTGCGTTGGCCCTGCCTTATAACCGACGACGGTTGGTGCAATTGGGAAGCCGGTGAAAATCCGGCACGGCCCCGCCACTGTGAGCGCGGAGAGCTCGAGCGAAATAGGCCACTGGGAATCCGGGAAGGCAGCTCAGCTCGTGGATGCGCGAGTCAGGAGACCGACCAACCACCTACAACGATCGAATCGGCTTCTAAGGGAGAGCCGATTGGCGATGTCTCTGCACCAACGCAGTTAGAGTTGGCCTAAAACACCGTCGAAGTTTTTCCCTCCGGGATTGAGCGCCTATGTTGGCGGAAACGGAGACGCGTACGAAGAGCGTAACGCTTGTGCTCGGCGGAGCACAGAGCGGGAAGAGCCATTACGCGCAGCAACTGGCTCTTCCATTTGGACGCGTATCGTTTATCGCCACGGCGCGCTGGACGGATGCGGAAATGCGAAAAAAAATCGCCCGGCACCGTCGCGAGCGGCCTGTCTCATGGAAGACGGTCGAAGCGCCGGTGGGTCTCGACAAAGCAATTCGTTGCGAATCGCAACAAGCGGACATCGTTCTTATCGATTGCCTGACCGTTTATGTGGACAACGTTATGGGAGCCGGCAAGAAATCGAAGGGCGATCCGAAAGAGCATATCGATGCGGTCTGCGACGCAATTCGGGATTCCAAAGCGTTCGTGATCGCGGTGTCGAATGAGGTCGGGAGTGGAATTGTTCCAGAGTACCGAAGCGGGCGAGCTTATCGGGATTTTTTGGGTCGGTTGAATCGGAAGGTTGCTGAGATTGCAGACAGGGTCGTTCTAATGGTGGCGGGCGTGCCGTTAACCATCAAGAATACGACCACGAATCAACCGGAGAGCGATGCGGGGATTCCGCGATGTGATGCGGACGAATTGACGCCGTCCGCCAATGGCGTCCGCAAGAGTCATTTCCGTTCGAAAGAGACATTCAAATGACGGCCCCGACAATTGGCAAAGAGAGACAGGCCGAAGTGGTTCTGCACGAGGTGATCGGCTCGGTTCCTTTGCTGCGTCAGGAATGGCACGAGCTAGCCAGCCAGCGGCTAAACAGCCTGACCAAGCCATTGGGCAGCCTCGGACGCCTGGAAGAAATTGCGACGAGGATCGTTGCCGTTCGCGAGGAACTGCGGCCGGACTGCTCCAAGAAAGTGATTTTTACTCTGGCTGCGGACCACGGCGTTACGCAGGAAGGCGTCAGCGCTTATCCGAAGGCAGTAACTCGGCAGATGGTCGTAAATTTTCTGTCGGGTGGGGCGGCCATTAACGTTCTGTGCCGCCACTTTGGAATCGATGTTGCAGTCGTTGATATCGGCGTCGACGGCGATACCAGCGAACTGCCCTGTCTTGTGAAGAAGAAAATCGCGCGTGGCACGAAGAACATGGCTGAGGGCTCCGCAATGAGCGCAGCCGAGATGTATGGCGCGGTCCAAGTAGGGATTGAGCTGGCCGACGGTGCCGCAGAGCAGGGGTACGCGCTGATCGGGACGGGCGAAATGGGAATTGGAAATACCACGGCCGCAAGCGCTATCACAGCGATACTCACGGGGCGTGAGGTGGCAGATGTGACCGGGCGCGGCACAGGTTTGGATGATGATGGGCTCAGGCATAAGGTTCGAATCATCGAGCGCGCGATAGCCATGAATCGCCCCGATCGGTCGGATCCTCTGGCAGTGCTTCAGAAAGTTGGGGGGCTGGAAATTGCGGGGCTGACCGGTTTGATCTTAGGCGGTGCGGCACGACGAATTCCCATTGTGGTCGATGGGTTTATCTCGACGGCTGCGGCGGCCATCGCGTGCGCACTTCAGCCGCGTGTAAAACCTTTCTTGTTTGCAGCCCATCGTTCGAGCGAACCAGGACATGAGGCGCTCCTGGAATTTATTGGGCAAGCGCCAGTACTCGATTTGAACATGCGGCTCGGCGAAGGGACTGGCGCCGCCCTGTGTATGACGCTGATTGAAGGCGCCACCAAGCTCCTCAACGAAATGGCGACGTTTTCCTCTGCCGGCGTTAGCGAGGCCATCGGATGAGAAGCGCAGCAAACTCGTTTCTCGTTGCCGTGCAATTCATGACGAGATTGCCGGTGTCTCGCGGACTTCAATATTCGCCGGATGCGCTGGCGAAGTCCGCAGTTTTTTTTCCGGTGATCGGGCTACTGGTCGGCGCGGGCGGCGCCGCGGTGTACTTGCTGCTCTCACCCCATGTGAGCCGCGATGTGGTCGTGGTGCTGATCCTCGTTTATCTGGTGGTAGTAACGGGCGGTCTGCACGAGGATGCCCTCGGCGATGCGGCAGATGGCTTCGGAGGCGGGCGGGAGAAGGATCGCGTTTTGGCCATCATGCGTGACAGCCGCATTGGGAATTTTGGGGCCGTCGCCATCACGTTAGGCTTGCTGGCCCGCTTCGTCTTCCTGACGAATCTTCCGGCCGGCAAGTTCATCGGCTTGTTAATAGCGGGGCAAGTGCTGGGGCGCTGGACGGCACTGCCGTTAGGATTTTTCCTACCCTCTGCTCGCGACAACGAAGCCAGCCAAGGCAAATTGATCGCGCACAAAATCACGGCGACATCCTTTGCCGCGGGAACGATTCTGGCGCTGGCGATTGTGGCGATCGCGCTGAGATCGGTGGCCGTGCCGGCATCCCTAGTGGCGCTAATGGTTGCGGCAATCAGCGGGTTCTACTATTGGCGCCGGATCGGCGGAATTACAGGAGACTGTCTGGGTGCGACCACCCAGATCACGGAGATCGCCGTTTATTTGCTGGGGGTGGTTCTGCCATGACACCGCTTCGCAAACGAACCCCCTCTGCGCTGAGCGAGTTTTCGCGGTCCGAGAAACGGGGACTCTACAAAGCCATATACAAGCGCCGGGATGTTCGCGACTTTCTGCCCGATCCGATCTCCAACCGGCTTCTGCGGAAGCTGTTGGATTCCGCTCATCACGCCGGTTCGGTGGGATTCATGCAGCCATGGTCTTTCATCGTGGTTCGCAACCCGGATGTGAAGAGGCAGGTCAAACAGCTATTCGAGGAGGCCAATGCGGACGCCGCGAAGGTCTTCGAAGGAAAGAAACGCGAACTCTATTCGAAGCTTAAGCTCGAAGGCATCCTCGACGCGCCCGTGAATCTCTGTGTTACGTGTGATCCCGCCCGGAACGGACCGCACGTCCTGGGGCGGAACACGATTCGTGAAACTGATGTCTACAGCACTTGTTGCGCCGTACAAAATTTATGGCTTGCCGCTCGCAGCGAAGGCATAGGCGTCGGATGGGTGAGTATCTTCGAACCGCCTCAGCTCAAGCGGCTACTAAAAATTCCGGAGCATGTAATTCCGGTCGCTTACCTGTGTTTAGGTTACGTGCGCGAGTTTCTTCCTCGGCCGGAACTGGAAATTTCCGGATGGCTCCCAAGAACTCCGTTGGATGAGTTGATCTTCTTCGAGCGATGGGGACAAAAGAATGGCCAATGATCGCGCCAGTCGATGGGAATTGGCACCGTGCCGCAGAGATGCGGCCATCCACGTTAGGACGGTATTTAGTTGCGTGTGTACATGCCCGAACTGAACAAAGCTTTCGTTGTCGCCGGGCCTGCGAGTGGCGTGGGCAAAACCACGGTTACGCTTTCGCTGATGGCCGCGCTACGAAGGCGCGGACTGACCGTGCAGCCTTTCAAATGCGGCCCTGACTTCATCGACGGCGGCCATCATTCGCGAGTTTGCGGGCGTGCATCGCGAAACCTCGATGGCTGGATGCTTTCCGCCGAGGCGAATCGCCAGATTTTTCGCCGAGCCGCCGCGGGAGCCGCGGTGTGCGTCGCCGAGGGCGTGATGGGTCTCTTCGACGGAGCGGATGGGAAATCCGAAGCAGGCAGCACCGCTGAAATCGCCAAATGGCTGGTCCTGCCGGTGGTACTTGTGGTCGATGCGTCCTCGATGGCTAGGAGCGCGGCGGCCTTGGTACATGGATTCGAGACGTTTGATCCAGCAGTGAGAGTCGTTGGCGTGATCTTCAACAGGGTCGGAGGGGCGGCTCACTATCAGCTATTGAAGGATGCTGTGGCAGCCAACACCAAATCCGTGCCGCTGGGCTACTTGCCAGGTGACGAGCGAATCCGCATTCCCGAGCGTTATTTAGGACTTTTTACTGCGGGAGAAGGCCTCGTATCAGAGTCGATGCTTTCGCTGCTCGGCGAGCTGGCAGAGGAGAGCATCGACCTGGACAAGCTTCTCGAATCCGCGACCGTGCGTGCCTTGCCCAGGGAGGCTCTGAGTCAAGATACTCCGCCTGCGGCAACTATCCATTCGATACGTTTAGGAGTCGCACGCGATAAGGCGTTCTGTTTTTATTATCAGGACAACCTGGACGCTTTGCGCGAAGCCGGTGCGGAAATCGTGGAGTTCAGTCCTCTGCATGATCCAAAGCTCCCCGCTGCACTTGACGCTCTTTACTTTGGCGGAGGTTATCCCGAGCTGTTTGCAAGTCAACTTTCGGAAAATGGCCAGATGCTCGCGTCGATCAAGCGAAGGGCGCAAGAGGGTTTACCGATCTATGCGGAGTGCGGCGGGTTGATGTATCTGGCTAGAGAGATCGTAACAAAAGATGGAGTTTCGTTTCCGATGGCCCGCGTTTTGCCCTTGCGTGTGCAGATGACCGACAGGCTCGTCAATTTTGGCTACGCGGAGGTCTCGTTTACTTCGGACTGCTTGCTGGGGCCCGCGGGCAATAAGGCGCGGGGCCACAGCTTTCATTGTTCGAGAATCATCGAGGCGGAACCCGTCGAACACGTCTACAGAACGCGGAATTCCATGACAGGGCGCGAGGAGCCGGAGGGCTTTCGGAGTGATAACGTCCTTGCGAGCTACATTCACCTGCATTTCCTCTCCAGTCCCGGTCTGGCTGATACGTTCGTGAAAAATATACAAAGTGCCAAGTACGGCGAAGCTTTGATCTCCGCGAGCACTGAGTTCGATCGAACAGGCTTGAGAAGGCCCGAGAATGAAGCATGAAAGAGACGATCACACGCGCGGGCGCCACCAAAAAGACAAAGAAGGGCTTGATCATCGTTCACACCGGCGACGGAAAGGGAAAAACCACGGCCGCCTTAGGAGTGGCGCTTCGCGCGTGTGGCTACGGCATGCGGGTCATCATGCTCCAGTTCTTTAAAGGAAAATGGAAATATGGTGAGCTGCGCAGCGCTCCCAAGCTGGGAACTTTTGAGATTCAGCCCATGGGAAAGGGCTTCACGTGGGAAAGCAAAGACGTGGAAGTTGACAAGGCGATGGTACGAGACGCGTGGCGCGCAGCACAGGAAAAGATACTCTCGGGGAACTATGATGTCGTAGTTCTAGACGAAATCAACTACGCCCTGAGTTACGGCTTTTTGCCTGTTGAGGATATCGTCGAGTTCCTTAAAAAAAAGCCGGCCATGCTTCACGTGATATTGACCGGGCGTGATGCCAAGCCGGAAATCCTGGAAATTGCCGATCTTGTAACCGAGATGCGGCAGATCAAACACCCTTTTGAACAGGGCATTTCGGCTCAAAAGGGAATTGAGTTTTAGCAGGAGAGGAGAAGTAGATTCACAACTCGCTGAAGGGATGAACGGGAAGCGCGGTGAGATTCCGCCACTGCCCCGCAACTGTAAGCGACTGCTAAGGTCTGCGATGAGCCACTGCCCATCCGGGTGGGAAGGTGCAGGCCGATTGATGTGCGTCGCGAGTCAGGAGACCGGTCCCCTCAGCCTATCTTCAGTCCGCTTTTCCGAGGGCGAAGGAGGGACGCTATGCAGTCTGTTCGTGAGGTTGCTCGTCGACGTTTTGCCTTATTGTTGCTCCCCTTTGTTTTGTGCAGTTCCGCGCTGGCGAATTCCCAAGGCAGGTTGCACGGCAGGGTGCTCGACCCTCTCGGTGCAGCCGTGCTGAATGCCCGAGTCACGCTGGTGCAAAACAAGCCGGTCAGCACAACGACGACGAATCAAGAAGGCTTATTCGAGTTTGCGGTGCCTGGTGGCGAACGCTATGTCGTGCATGTAGAGGCTCCAGGTTTTGAGAAGCAAGATAGCTCTTCCGTCTTCGTAGGGGCCGGTGGAACGGCAAGCCTGGACGTTTTGCTGCAAATCGGATCCATCTCCCAAAAAATCGTCGTTTCGGCCACTGGTTCGGGAAAGCCGGACTCCCAGGTGGGCGCCTCCGTCTCAGTGATCGATCACGGTCAACTTGAAGATCTAAACAAGCCCGACGTTCTTGAAGCCCTGCGCACTGTGCCCGGGATCCAAGTATTAGAGTCAGGCCGGCGGGGCGGCACAACTTCTATTTCCATCTTAGGTGGAAGTGTCGCGGGCAACGACTTCAATAAAGTGCTCCTGGATGGCATTCCCATGAATGACATCGGCGGGTCAGTCAATTTCGGCAACATCGCGACCACGGGCATCGAAAACATCGAGGTTTTCCGGGGCGGCAATAGCGTGCTCTATGGCACGGACGCTCTGGCGGGCGCCATCAATATCACCTCGCCGCATGGGACGACAACAACTCCTGAAGTGAGATATGCCGTAGATGGAGGCAACTTCGGGACATATCAAAACGACGTATCGCTCGCCGGCGCGTTCCATCAATTCGATTACTTTTCCGAGTTCTCTCGTTTTGACACGCAAAACGGTCTTCCCAACGACGCCTTCCACAACGGAACCTACGCGGGAAATTTCGGCTGGGCGGTGAATGGATCGACTGACGTGCGCTTTACGCTCCGCCATACGACAGTCGATCTGGGCGATCCCAATGCGCTGGATTTCTACGGCGTGCCGGACAGCTCATCGCAGAAAGAGCAGGATACCTATTGGGGCGTTACGTTACAGAACCAAACCGCCGAACACTGGCATAATCTCCTGCGCCTCGCTTCGACTCAGCTCAATTTTCAGTTCGTTACCCCGACGCCCAGCGGTCTGCTTTTCGATGGAAATTTTCTAGGTAGTACAGTCACCATCCGCGGGGCAAACGGATACAGCGTCACAGGTCAGGCAATTCTGGATTTTGGCGGAACTTACCCTCAGACGTTCAATTCCGGCACGGCCCGCCGCTCGGTCTACGCGCAGTCGGATTACGATTTCCGTCCGAATCTCGCCGTCATCTTTGGGTTTCGCTATGAAAACGAGAATGGATTTACGAACTCGGAAGGATCCGTATCACCGGCGAACCGAAACAATTTCAGTTACTTCGCGGAGGGACATGGAAATCTTTCTCACCGCTCTTACCTCACGGCAGGCGTTGGGCTCGACGATAATGCTGTCTTTGGCTTTGCGGCAACACCCCGCGTCTCTCTGGCGTATTACCTTCGGCAACCCTCGGCCGGCACATTCTTCAGCGATACGAAACTAAATTTTAATTTTGGCAAGGGAATCAAGGAACCCAGCATATTCGATGCAGGCTCGTCGCTATTTTCCGTCCTGTCCCAATTGCCTCAAGGATCGGCTCTAATTTCGCGGTTCGGTATATCTCCTGTCGGGCCGGCGCGCAGCAAAACCTTCGATTTCGGGGTCACGCAAGCATTGTGGAGCCGACGCGCTCGCGTGGGTATCAATTTCTTTCACAATCAATTTTATGATCTGACCGAATTCTTACCGAGCAGCGCCCTGCCACTCTTGGGGTTTCCTCAGGATGTTGTGAACGCCGTGGCTGCCAGCGGGCCGGGCGGCGCGATCGTTAATTCCTCTTCGTACCGGGCTCTCGGAGCCGAGGTGCAACTCGAAATTGATCCCGGGCACGGTTGGCGTATCGGCGGGAATTACACCTACCTCGATCCTATTGTGACGCGGTCGTTTTCGAGTACTCCCTTCTTTAATCCGGCATTCCCTGGAATTCCCATTGGTCTCGCGTCGCCTTTGGTGGGCAACCGCCCTTTTGGCATGGCGCCGCACTCCGGAAGTTTATACATCGATTATGAGCGGCGGCGCTTTGGGGCTGAACTGAGCGGCTATTTCGTTACTCGGCAGGACGACAGCACATTTCTTAGCGACGCTCTCTTTGGCACTTCCATGCTCTTGCCGAATCAAGATGTGAATGCCGGCTACCAGAAAATTGATCTGAGCGGGCGATACGCCATCAACCCTGCTGTGACGCTCTTTGCCCGCATCGAAAACCTTCTCAACGAACATTACACAGCCGCGTTCGGCTTTCCCTCTCTGCCGCTGTCATTTCGTGCCGGAATCAAGTTCAGGATCGGACGGGATAGCTGGAAGTGGTGATAGAACGAATGACAGCGAACAGCATGAGACGCGAAGCCGAGCACACCTGCGATCCCCAATCATGAACGCGCGGAAAATCATGGTCCAGGGCACCGGATCGAACGTCGGAAAGAGCGTTATTGTCGCAGCGTTTTGCAGTTATTTCCGGCAGGAGGGTTTTCGTGTCGCTCCTTTCAAATCGCAAAACATGTCCAACAACTCCTTTGTGACCGCGTCTGGCGGGGAGATCGGGCGTGCGCAAGCCTTTCAGGCGCAGGTATGCAGGATAGAACCGACCGTTGAGATGAACCCGATTCTGCTGAAACCTTCAAGCGAAATGGGTGCTCAGGTTGTCGTGCTCGGAAAAGCCGTGAGCGTCATGACCCCCCGCCAGTATCACGCCTTCCAGCCTCAATTGATCGGTGTGATACGAGATTCGCTCGATAAACTCTCGAGCCAGTGCGACATTCTGGTGATCGAGGGAGCCGGCAGCCCCGCGGAAATCAATCTACATGATTTCGATATCGTGAATATGGCGGTCGCCAAAATGACGGCGGCGCCGGTCGTGCTTGTCGGAGACATCAACTTCGGCGGAGTTTTCGCCTCACTCGTGGGCACGCTCGAACTCTTAACTTCCGAAGAGCGATCTTTCGTCAAAGCTCTTTTGATCAATAAATTCCGCGGAGATATTTCGCCTTTGAAAGAAGGCTTAGAGTTCCTCGAAGCCAAAACAGGAAAAGCGGTGTTGGGCGTGCTCCCCTATCTTGACGGTCTCCAGGTGGCCGAAGAAGATTCCCTTCCAGAATGGAAATGGCAATCGTCACGGCCCAGTGAGCCAGACAAACTCGAAATTCACGTAATTCACTATCCCCACATTTCGAACTCGACCGATTTTGATAGCCTGGAAAAAGAGCCGGATGTATTCCTACGATTCCTCACACGTGTTCCGGATTCCAGTTCGCTTCCCGACGCTCTGATATTGCCCGGATCAAAAAGTACGATATCGGATCTTGGGTACATACGATTTTCAGGACTTGATCGATATATCGAACAGTGCCATCAAGCTCGTGTCCCCATCGTGGGGATATGCGGCGGTTACCAAATGATGGGCGCGGAACTGCTAGACCCGGAAGGCGTCGAGTCCGCAGCTCTGAGAGCAGAAGGTCTCGGCCTTCTTCACGTAACCACTTGTTTCGAGCGCGAGAAGAAAACGGTTCGAGTCCACGCCGTCAATATCGAGAGCCGCCAGGAACTGGATGGCTATGAAATTCACATGGGGCAGACAAATGGGCCAGGCGCAGCGCTCCCCGTTTTTCGAATCGTTGAAGAGATGGGACGTCCTACCGAACGACTGGATGGGGCAAAGTCCGAAGACGGCCTGGTATGGGGTACCTACCTACATGGAGTTTTTGACACGCCAGTGTTCCGGCGTGATTTCCTAAACGCGCTTCGCAAACGTCGAGGATGGGCCCCACTCGATCCGAGAGAAACTAACTCTATTGCCGAGCTCTCAGATTCACTGGCCGCATTGATCCGAAAGCACGTGGACCTTGCGACTTTGGATCAAATTCTGAACGGAGTGCTTTAACTAACGGATGCGCCGAAGGCGACCGCCAGGCGGCTAATGCCGCTGACGCTTGGGAGCTTGTTCTCGGTTTTGCAGAGGACCGCTGGAAAGGCTAAAGGACGGAACCGACTGTTTCAGTCAACAGCAACTTTGGCGGGCTCGAAATCGAGCTGAGCTACCCCGGCGTGGAGAGATGTGGCGTTTTCCGGGGAACCTGTCGCACGATCCAATTTTGCCTGCCAACTGTACGTGACGACGATGGTCGCGGCGGAGAGGGCCCACGGGACGAAGGGCGACGTCCAAAAGAGTTTCGCGCCGTAACGAAGCGTCGCTAGCCAGGCCAAGTTGACCATTAATCCCAACATGATCGCCGGCAGACGGCGCGAATCCTTCCAGGAGATTTGATAAGCGCAAAGGGAATGGATGAGCAATGCAAATGGGAACGCCACCACCAGATCAACGAACCAATGCTCGCCTGTTCCCAGCGTGGCGAACGCTGTCAAGGCGAGAAAGGCGAATGCAACGAGCCGTTCCGCGCGACTGAGCCCTCTCGAATACCACCAGACCAGCAGGGTCCATGCCATGTGGAGTGACGGCATCGCATTGCGCGGGCCTTGGAAGGCTGCCGGCTCCAAAACCACCCGCGGTAAATCCGCAATGGGAAATGGGTGAAACGGAAAATTTGTACCGAACATGTTGTGGGGACCACATGCTGGAAATAAGTTGTAAAACAAAATGCCTATTGGCCCGGTGATCAGAAGGGCCAGCATCGCGGGGAACGCGCCCTCCTTGAAACGTAGGAGCCGTCCCGCATAAATTGTGGTGATCGGAATAGCCAAGCCGACATACGCAATGAGCGCGGTGATGTGGAGCGCTGGGAATCGGGCGTACAGCTGACCTGCACCAAAAGCTAGCTGCGTGCGCAGGCTGCCGTCAAACGACAGCAGATAAAGATCGAGAGTCTTTGGGTGTGCTTTCCCCGTCCATTCGAGCATGTTAGATGCGAAGTAGTCGGACATCACAAATGCCGCCGCTGGAATCCAGGCATAAAGCAATTTGCGGCGTTCCTGGCTCCAAATGCTTCGCACGGCCATAATGGCGAAGCTGCTTAATCCCAAGAACGAGAACCACGCCATAACTTTCTGGGAGTAGTGGAGGAAGTGAAAATCGACGATGCCCAGCATGATCGTTCCTGCCGCGATCCATGCCGCGTCCAGCCAGCTGGGACGAATTCGCTGGTGGAGAATCACCACGCTAGCAAGAGCCAAGCCAAAAAATGCGTCGTCGAGAGCCTCGGTATAAAACTGACGGCTGAAGCCCAGCGCGCCAATGGTGAGCAACACCAATACCGTGAGGAAGCCCCGCACGAGGAGTTGTTTTTTGCCGGCCACTGGAGTCTCCTAAAAACGCGCGGTTCGCGGAGTGAATTCCCTAAGATCGGCTTTCACAACATTGTCGCATCCGCTGCCCAGGGCGGAGTGGGAATCACCGGACAGTTGCCCAAAGCGGGAATCCCGCGGCGATGTGACTGCCGAGACAAAATTCCAGCGTGGTCGAGAAATTTTTGATAACCAGGAAGGTGGATGGCGTCTAGGCTTTCACGGATTATCCGAGGGTGCCGATATGGGACTCGAGCAGAGCCCAGGTCTTGGAGCCAATCGTGTCCTTCCAGCGCGCGTAGTAATCGCCCAGGCGCGCGCGGAAGCTGGCGGCATCCGGCTGATTGATCATCATCCCGCGCTGCGTAAGGCGCGGAGCCAGCTCATGGTTCATTTTGTCGGTATCTTGCCGCTGCAGCCTCACATACTTTTCGGCATTGCGCTCGATGATTCGTTGCACATCGGCAGGCAAGCCCTGCCACATTTTCAGATTGGCGATCAGATTGAAGCCGGACCACATGTGACTCGTGAGGCTGATATACTTCTGCACTTCGTAAAGCTTGAGCAGCTCCGCAACGTTCAGTGGATTATCCTGGGCATCGGCTTGACCCGTCTTGAGCACCTCATAAATCTTGTTGAAGTTGAAGGCGACTGGCGTGGCTCCCAAGGCACGCCAGCATTCGAGATAGATGGGCGTGTCGGGTGAGCGCATCTTGATGCCCTTAAGGTCTTCTGCCGTGCGGATAGGCCGGACCGAGCAGGTTATTTGGCGGAATCCGTTTTCGAAACAGGCTCTAGGAACGGCATAAATACCCTTGGCGGCCATCTCCTTAGCGAGATACTCGCCGAGATCGCCATCAATGGCGCGATAGACCTGGGCTTCATTGCGAAAGGCGAAAGGGATGCCCTGCACGTTTACTGCAGGAACCACTGTGCCAATCAATCCTCCATTCAAGGTGAAGAAATCCAACTCGCCGTCCACGAGCATTTTCAACGCTTGTGGATCGCTCCCGGGAAGCTGGTTATTGTCGGCGAAAGTCGAAACGTCAACGCGCCCGCCGGTTTCCGTCTTTACGGCTGCCCACATTTCGACCAGGCGCTTGTGCAAGGGGCTGTCAGAGGGCTGATTGTGAAACTGCCGCAGCTTGAAATCGGCTGCTCGAATGCTCCGGCTGATCAAGGCTATTCCGCCTGTCAAGGCTAAGCGCGCTGTAAATTGGCGTCGGGAAATCTTAGACATGTCTCCTCCAGTGGCCGGCGTCTTCCTAACCTGATTCTTCCTAACCCCGGCGAACAAGATGGGTTAACCAGCGGACGATGCGTGCGGCAGTATAGCACGCGGGG
>Ga0209648_10001102_pt1 | contig 21529 bp, 20 predicted proteins | sample GraSoi2013_115cm_FD_185830 | JGI IMG/M metagenome (GOLD analysis project Ga0209648, IMG submission 185830) | Grasslands soil microbial communities from the Angelo Coastal Reserve, California, USA - Sample 9_17_2013_115cm (SPAdes) (version 2) | ecosystem: Environmental > Terrestrial > Soil >... | reverse complement strand
CGAGGCGGTAAAGGTTGCGCGCGGGATTGAGCAGCCGGTCAACGGCATCGAGGTCGCTGCACTGGGACTCCGCAAGGCCAACGACGGCGCGATAGGATTCGGCCATCACGCGTACAGCGTTCGGTGAGTAATCGACGAGCCTGGAGATCTTGCCGGCAAGTTTGGCGTCGAATTCGCGGGCGAAGGCTTCCCCATCTGTGCCTCGCTCGGGATTTTGCCATTCCGGTCTTTCGCCCAATGGCTCGGTGCCGAAGCGCTCGAAAAATTGAGGATCGATTTTCTTTACCTCATCGACCATCGCGCCGATGACAGCGCGGGCTTCGCTGGGCGTGTCCGAGGCGGCGCACATGCGCCACAGGCGATGGAGCACGATGCCGGAGAGGGTGTGCACCATGGTGGTGAAGGCGGCGACAGGCAAGACGTAGCGGGCGATTTCGATGGCGCGTTTCTCCGCGGAGCGCTCGATTTTCTGGAGCCGCCTGGGGTGGGACATCGGGCCGATGTGCCAGATGTCGTTGAGAATGGCGCGCGCGTCGCCGATGAGAAGAGAAGAAAGCTCGCGATAGTAGTTCCAGGCGCGGGCGATGGCGGCTTCGTAGAGTTCCTTGCTTTTTTCGTCGAAAAAGAGCGAGGTGGGCGGGACATAGGCTTGCGCGCGGTCCAGACGAACGTAGCGCTGGCTCTGCTGCTCGGAATTATAAAAAGGATGCGCGTGGAGGAAGGACCAGACGAATTGGCGGCTGATGTTTTCCAGGCCGAATTCGAAATGGGCGTGCTGGTAGACGGTGTGATGGCCGCTGTAGAAGGTGGCGGCGCCGATGTTGACGCGCTGCTTGTCCGTGATTTCCTGCGGGCCGATGAGGCGCGGCGCATAACAGGTGCGGGCGGCAGCGATGGCAGAGTCGAAGGGATGCGCGAAGGCGTTGCGGAGAGTGACGCGCGGAGGGGCGGATTCGACGAGTTCGCCCGGGCGCGCACCATCAAACATTCGAGATTGCGTAGCCACGAAGAAGAATCTAACACAGAGCGCGCAGAGGACACAGAGCGCGCGGAGAAAAATCGATAGACATAAGGAATGTAGAAATCGGGCGTCCGCCGCGGCGGGCACCCCCTACGAAGAAGGCGAACTACTTTTTGGCAGCCGCGGATTTGGCAGCGGCGTCGGCGTACTTCTTGGTGAATCGTTCGACGCGGCCGGCGGTGTCAATCAGCTTCTGCTTGCCGGTGAAGAAAGGGTGGCAGTTCGAGCAGATTTCAACATTCAGCCGGTCGCCCTTGATGGTCGAGCGAGTCGTGAAATTGTGGCCGCAGGCGCAGTGCACCGTTACGGTGTGATAGTCGGGGTGGATACCGGGTTTCATGAAGCTCCATTCTGTCGCGTCCGGTCTGCACGGCATCTCGACAAGGGTCCGATCAGATCGGACCGGGGTCGAGCGATTACAGCCGCGTCGCTAGGTCGCGAGGCAATTCTCAATCATACGCGAAGTGTCAAATTCCGCAAAATGGCAACGCGGGACCATCCATCGTGCCCGATCGACAGTCCTGTAAGAGATTGCATAATCAAAAGAAAACAAATGTGTCGTTATTGGAGAAATTTAGTTTGCAATACAAACAAGTATAAGTGCCAGCTGCAAACTAGTTTGCATTGCCAACCAAATTTGCCCTCTAGCCCCCCCTGAGCCGGACTATTCTTGAAATTGCCAGCGTGTGACAGCGTCCACGAAGTTTTCGGCGTGTTCATCCTGGCCGAAGGCTCGTTGAGGAACGACGCGGTACACGTTGCCTTCGCATGATTCGAGGAGTGGTTCGATGTCGCCGCCGTACTTGCCGTTGTAGATTTGAGCGAGTTGCTTCCAAACGGCACGATCTTTGATTTCTTCGGCGGTGCCTTCGAGGATGACGGCTTCGTCCGCCTTTTCGGTGCCGATGACCACACGAGGGTCCGCGGCGATGTTCTTTGCTTTGCGAGTGCGCGGGCCGGTGCTGAACCAGAAGGCCTCCTGCCACCAGATGCCCCAAACGAGCATGAGATGAGGGAGGCCATCGGGACGTGTGGTGGCGATCCAATAGTTGTGTGATTTTTCGAGGCGTTCGAGAGCCCAGGTCCACGGCTTGAGGCCTCTCAAGTCCGTAGCGGGATTTTGAACGGCATCGGGCCAATGGGGGCGGCTGGCCTTGGGTTCGATCATGGCGCCTCCTTCTAAGGTACGAAGATGCGCCGGAATTGTATCAGGACGGGGGATGGGGCGGAGAAGCTGGAACTTTTCTGGAAGAGAACGCGGAGCCCTCGGCAGGATTTGCTGAGATGCTCAGGAAACGAAGGCACATCCGACACGGAAGCCGCCCTGAGTGGTCTGCTGTCTCCATACGGGCTTCAGGCTCACGCGAACGGGCGGAAGGATCGGCACGTGTAGAACCGCGAGAAGATTCTCCGGAAGATCCTCGGGCGAATCCAGTTCGATCGCCACGCCACCAAAGCCCAGATCGAGGACGCGGGCGCGCCGGGCACTTTGGTCGCCAATGACAGCGTAGGCATTGGTGCCGGTCATGGAAACGCGCTCGGCCTTGCGCTGGACAGCGAAGACCCGCGAAGGAGCCGCAGAGAGTTCGCCGGAGATCGCCGCCGAGGTTGCAGAAGCAACCGCGGCGATGGTTGATTCGGTTTTTTCAGGTGCGCGCCTGGATTCGATCGAAATCGGCAGTGTTATGTGGGCATTGCGCTCTGGAGCGGGAGCAGCCGACGCGTCAAGAGGAGAGGGTGCCTCAGTCCGCGGGGAGTCGCTGGCGGCCTTGGTGTGGTTGGCGTGTTTTAGCTGATAGAGACGTTCATCCGCGATGCGAATCAACTGATCAGGCTGTTCGGCGTCTTGGGGGAAGATCGCGACGCCGTGATCCATGCCGACGGTGACGGTAAGCTGCAGCGGTTGGAGCATCTCCGCAAATACTGTTTGGACGCGGCGGCACAACGCGAGCGCCTGCGGGGAATCCGTTTGCGGGAGCAATAAAGCGAACTCATCGCCGCCGATACGGAAAGCGGAGTCGGAAGTGCGCAAGGCTTTCTTCAACGTGGCCGCAGCAGCGCGCAATACGTCATCACCGCGCGGATGGCCGTGCTTGTCATTTACTTCCTTGAAGCGGTGCAGGTCGAGGGTAACCAGTCCCACAGGCTGGCCATAGCGCCGCGCGCGATTGAGTTCCTTATCAAATGTTTCTGCGAAGAGCCGGCGGTTGTAGAGACCCGTTAAGGGATCGGTCACGGCATTGAGTTCCAGCCTCTTGAGCTCGTCATACTCGATGAGGATGGGAACACGAAGAAGACCCGAGGACGTGAGGACATCCGTAAGCGCGGTTTTTAGGGAAACTTGACGGCCGACGAGATCGGTAAGCTCGCGGCGGTGGGCAAGCATCTCATCCCAAATTTGTACACTTTGGGCTTCGCTCAGATCGAGGTGAGCGATCGCACGAAAATATCGCTGCAAAAACTGGCCGCGCGCAGGAAGATCGAGACTCTCGAGCGTGTCTGCTAGAAGCTCGAAATAAGAATCCTCGACCGGCAAGCGCGGGGGCGCAGGGACGCCGGGGCTGGGCATATCCAAGTTGAACCTAACTTCTGCCTATCCCCGCGGGGTTTGGGGAAAGCTAATCTAGTTTTCTATATCTATGTGGAGCAACCAAGAGTCCATTCGTACTGGGCCCAGGCGATTCCACCTTGGAGCCGTACCTCCCAGACTGAGCGCGTATCTTATTACAAAAGCGGGATATACGTTGCAAGATATTGTTAGCCGTAAATGAGGGACGTAGTGATGTAACAAAATTACCCAGCGGGGACAGGATGGCGTGGTAAGGAACTGTCGAAATTTATTCCAGTGGTCGGAGGAACTCCAACCCAAAAAGCCGCATTTCACCTGCGGTCTGCTGACGCAAGACCTTCGCCAAGATGGGAGGAGTCTCGCTGGGAACAAGGCTAGAAGAGGCGGGAGATGGGGCAGGGATGGTCAAATGAACTGTTTGGTCGGGCCTTAGGATGTGGGTGGAGGCAATGCAAGCGCCCGTCGCGCTGATATTGAGGGTCTTGGTGAGTTCGATGAATTCGGCGCCAGACACATCAGTCCCCCTGACGAAGACGGGCACTTGCAATCGAATGCGTGGCGAGCGTCGGGCTGGGGAAAATTGCACGAGCTGCCCCTTCTTAAGAATTTCGATCTTCAAGGGATTTCTCTGGGTTAGTACCAAGGCCCTAGTACGAATGCGTGCCTCTGGAATGCGAGCACCTGGAATGCCAGAGATCCCAAGCGGGACGCCTAATAAGTGCTTTAATACGAGCTGATTGCAGGCAGACTGTGAAAATAGCAATTTGTTAAGGCTGGCGCGGGGTTCGGGAGATGCACTTCCTTTCCTCAAATGTGCAAATGGAACGCTTTTACCATTGACTCTGTGAAGCCCCTCTGTAACGATGCCAGCCAGGGAAAATTTTTACCACTCAGCATGAAGAGCGGAAGCGATTAATGGCCGGCCGGATTGTTACACCTCCACCCTCGGTAGAGAAGAATCGGGCGGTTCTTCCTCTTGATTTTGTTGGTGGGCTGCTCGACACCATCGAAAAACCGCTGGTCGTGGCGGAGCGAAACGGCAATTTACTACTTGTAAATACACGCGCGAGGCAGTGCCTGGAATTTCATGGATACACGGCGACACAAGGTTTGAATCTGTTTGATGATTTACTGCAGTCGGATGCAGGGAAGATTCTTGGTGAGCTCGAAAAGGGCGAACATGAGGTCAACCTGCAGATCCAGCGTGGAGAAGCGCAATCCAGCGTGCGGGTCCAGTGGATGCCCGAGCCGGACTGGCTGGTGGTGGAGATTGAAAATAAACTGGAGGGACAGCCGACGCCCGATCCTGCTACGCATCTCACAGTACAAGAGCTTTTGCAGGAGCGCGAAATCACCTACCGGAACCTCCTGGCAGCCTACCTGAAATTGCAGGAAGTGAACCGTCAGAAGACCGTGTTCCTGGCGTCAGCGGCCCACGAGTTGAAGACGCCCCTCGCGGTGATCAAGGGCTATTACGATCTCCTCCTGACCGGCTCTCTCGGCCGTCTTACGGACAAGCAACGGGACATTCTGGAAGAGTCGAAGGATAGTTGCGACCGCCTGGTGCGCTTGGTGTCCATGTTCCTGAACTACTCGGCGCTGGAAAGCGGGAAACTGGTGCTGCAGCTTCGCGAAAACGATCTGCGAGATTGCCTCGATGAGCTTTCCAAACGCTGGTCGGAAGCGTTTCAACGCAAGGGGGTCAAATTGGATGCCAGCTTTGACCCGTCCATCCCGACATTCCGATTCGATTATCAGAAGGTGCAGCAGGCAGCCGCAAATCTACTGGATAACGCGCTGAAGCATACGCCGAGCGGAGGTACGGTCACCCTGCGCGCGGCGCCCCATTTCTGGGAACGCCGCGTGGCTGCGCTGGCTCCAGTGGAAGAGCGGCGCAGGTTTCGGTTGCCGCGCCCGAACAGCGTGGAAGTCAGCGTAACGGACTCGGGTCCCGGCATCGCCGCGGAACACCATCAGGAGATTTTTGAGGATTTTGTACGCGTGGACCGGAACACTTCGGGGATGGGTTTGGGGCTGGCGATCGCCAAGCGGCTCATCCAGGCGCATCGCGGGAAAATCTGGGTGGAGAGCGAGTCGCGGCCGGGAAGCAGATTTACGTTTTTGTTGCCGATGGATCAGGGGTAGAACAACCGAATTTTGATGCTGGAAAGGGAAAAGCCAATGGCCGTGAAAGAGAAAATTCTTGTCGTGGATGACGAGCCCAGTATTCGAAAGTACTTGCAGACCCTGCTGGAAGTCGACGGATTCGATGTGGAAGCCGTCAGCTCCGGGAAAGATGCGCTCGAGAGGGTGAACAAAGGAGCGCGGCCGGATTTCATCATCCTGGATGTATTGATGCCGGAGATGAACGGTATCGAAACGTTGAAGGAATTGATGCAAGTCGACCGCAGCCTCAACGTCATCATGCTGTCGTGCTCGAACGAGGTGGGCACCGTCGTCGAAGCCATCCGGATTGGGGCGCACGATTATCTGACCAAACCCTTCGAGAAAACGGAATTGGACGCGGCGATGCTGAAGTCGCGGCAAAAAAAGCAGCTGGCCACGGAGAATCAGGCGCTCCGCGATTACTGCGACCAGGTGACGGAGGATTTGAGCTTTCTGGCCGCCAGCCCGCAGATGGTGCGCATCCGCCAGCAGATCCTGCAGATCGCGCCAGTTGACGTGCCGGTTTTTATCTGTGGTGAGAGCGGCGTGGGCAAGGAAGTTGTGGCGCGCATGATTCACTTGCGTTCGAAACGGCGCAACCAGCCCTTCGTGAAAGTGAATTGCGCGGCGTTGCCGGGTGAACTGCTGGAATCGGAGCTTTTCGGATTCGACCAGGGCGCCTTCACCGGCGCGGTGCGCAGCAAACCCGGCAAATTTGAGATGGCCAACAAGGGCACCATCTTCCTGGATGAAATCGCGGAAATGAGCACGCACTTGCAAGCCAAACTGCTTCACGTCCTGCAGGACCACCAGTATTCGCGGCTGGGCGGGCGGCACCTGGTGGAGACCGACGTGCGTGTGCTGGCGGCCACCAACGTGGACGTTCACGAGGCGATGAAGACGGGACGCTTCCGCGAAGATCTCTATTACCGGTTGAACGTTTTGTCCATCAACGTGCCGCCGCTGCGTGAGCGAACGGCTGAGATTCCGCTGCTGTTCCGTCATTTCCTTACGAAGTACAGCGAGAAATTCGGCAAGACGCCGCCGGGACCTTCCAAGTATCTTCTGGATGCAGCAGTGAACTATCCCTGGCCGGGCAACCTGCGCGAACTGGAGAATTTCGTAAAGCGCTACGTGATCCTGGAAGACGATGAAGGCAGCTTGCGCGAATTGGTCGAGATGTCCTCGACGCGTCATCGCACTTCGCCGCGAGAGGAGCCCGCGCCGCCCAAAGAGCAGGGGCTGAAGGCATTGGTGCGCGGCTTAAAGGACGAAGCCGAGATGGAAGCGATCGCCGACGCGCTGGAAAAGACGCGCTGGTGCCGCAAGGATGCCGCAAAAATGCTGGGAATCAGTTACAAAGCGCTGCTCTACAAGATGCGGCAATTCAACCTGGACACGCCGCGGACGAGGAGAGCAGCCTCCACAACAGCCGTGGAGGTACCGGCTTCGGCGGCAGGAGTGCGGCGCGACTAGCGCCACCCGCCGGCCTTGCGCAATTCGAGTAGCAGCATTTCTTGAAGGAAACGCGGGCGATCCAAGATATCCGCGGCATGATGGGGGATGAGGGAATGACGGAACGCCGTACGACTCGACGCTATGACTTAACCTTGCCGGTCATTATTCGCGTTCCCGCGGAACGGGCCCTGGATCTGCGACAGGGCAGGACGCGCGATATTTCCACTCGCGGTCTCTACTTTGTTGTTGATCAGAATATGGAATCCGGTTCACAACTGGACATCACGCTCACACTTCCCGCCGAGATAACGCACGGTTCAGAAGTCTTTGTCCGAGCAGCGGGCAAAGTGGTGCGAGTGGAGCACCGGACGGAAGACGGCAGTGAGCGCATGGGCGTTGCCGCAGTGATTGAGCGTTACGATATTGTTCGCGGGGAAGCTGCGCGGGCTTGACCCACAATTCCAAGGCCGTTGCGTAGCCGATCCTGTCCGACGGCTCGCGAGTCTCTCTTCTTTTCTTCTTCGTTCCGCGTTTTTCCTGGGGTGAAATTTCTAGAATTCCTGTTGCAATCCAGGGTGGGTTGGGCCTACTATCCCGCCAGAATGTCCCGCGGAGGGTCCCATGAAAGTTTCGGATCTTATCGGTTCCCGCAAGGAAGTTTTCTCCATTTCGGAAGAGATAAGCGTGTATCAAGCCGCGCAATATCTGCGTGAGAAGCAGGTGCGCTCAGTCGGAGTGCTGAACGCGGCCGGAAAACTGAGCGGAGTGATATCTCACAGCGATGTCTCCGACAAAGTAGCCGCCGAGAACAAGTGCCCCGCCTGGATGAAGGCCTCGGAGATCATGACGCGCGAGCTCATTACCGTAACGCCTGATGTGACGCTGGAAGACTGTCTGCGTTTGATGGAGCAGAACACCATCTTCCATCTGATCGTGCTGGATGAGCGACAGGGATTCCTTGGCATGCTCTCGGTCAGCGACATCTTGCGAGTCGTAGCCTCGGACGAGAAGGCGCGCGCGGATCTGCTGGAAGCGTTCATATTTCCGACGAGGTAGAGGCGTTCAACAATTTATTGACGCGCCTGCGCTGCTCCTGCTGCACAAATCCCGTGGAGAGTCTAACCGAGAAGAGTTTGTCTCCTTTGCGAAATCATTTTCCGCAAACTCAGGAGTCTTTACCGCGGAGATAATGGGCCTGCTTAGCGGTGAGATCTTCATCCCCATCTTCAGTTAAAGTTTTTATCTTCAATAGATTACGAAAAAAGCAGGGCATTGCCAGAGTCTCTTTCTCTCCTAGAAGCGTGAATACAGATTTGGTGCTTTGTGTGCATTGAGAGCAGTGGGAAGTTTCCACTCCAGCCCGCGAAGGGATCAGGATGGCTGTTTCCGAACACACCAACGGGGGATCAAGCTCGAAAGCAGGCGGGTTGCCGCCTGAGGAGATTCTCTTTGGCCGATCCGAGGCCATGATTTCCGTTCGACAAAAAGTGCAGAAGGTGCTGGGGACCGACGTGCCGATCTTGATTCAAGGAGAGAACGGAACGGGAAAAGGGCTGCTCGCGCAGTACATTCACTCCCGTTCGGCAATGTCCTCCGGCGCGTTCGTAAAGGTGAACTGCGCCGCCATCCCCGGAGCCCTCTTGGAAAGCGAGCTGTTCGGTTACGAAAAGGGGTCATTTACGGATGCGCACACATCCAAGCCAGGCTATGTGGAAATGGCGCACCACGGAACACTTTTTCTGGATGAGATCGCGGATCTGGATTTGAGCATGCAAGCCAAGGTTTTGCAGTTACTCCAAGATGGACACTTCAGCCGAATCGGAGACAAACAGGAAAGACAGGCCGAAATCAGGGTGATCTGCGCCACTAATCGAGATCTGCGGATGGAGATCGAGGCCGGACGCTTCCGGCATGATTTGTTCTACCGAATTAACGTGATCAGCATCAATTTGCCGAGCTTGCGCGAACGGCGCGAAGACGTTGCGCTGCTGGCGGACTACTTTCTGGGACAATTGAACGCCCGCTTTGAGCGGAACGCGCCGGCCTTCTCCGAAGAGAATATCGAAAGCCTATCGAGCCGGGAATGGCGGGGAAACATTCGCGAACTCGAGAATGTGGTCGCGCGGTACGCAATTCTGGGTTCGCTCGATTCGCCTGAATCGGAGAGGCCGCCGAAACGCTATTCCACTGCTCCTTACCGAATGGATCATGACGGCACCATCCCGCTGAAGCGAATTGCCAAGCAAGCGGTTCGCCGGATGGAAGGAAGCCTGATCCTCAATGCCCTGCGTGAAAACAAATGGAACCGGCGAAAAGCGGCGGTGGCGCTGAATATCAGTTACCGTGCGCTGATTTACAAGATTAGGGAAGCGGGCCTCTCCCCAAAAAGTAACCGCAAGCGGCCTTCGACAGATCTTCCCCTCGACCACGCGGCAGGGATGGATTAGGGGCTTACAATCAGCAGCCGACGTCCCGAGCACTCCTGACCATATGATACTGCACTGCTATCCTTATCCTTTGCGGGCTGGTGACGAACAGGGCGCAAACACGTCAACGAGGCAGGCGCGTTTCCTTGACTTGGCGGGGAGCCGACTCAATAATGGTAAAGCATGAGCGTACGCGCCGGGGGCGCTGAAGACATGTTTCTTGACGTTAAGGAATTAGCTGTCCGCAAGCTGCGCATCCGGAAGAGGTATGCCCCGGGCAGCATCGATTTTCATTCGGCGGAGATCAAACAGATCGAGCCGTTGGAAGTGACGGCTACCGCGGAGTTGCTGGAATCGCAGATTCGCATTGAGGGCAACCTCGAAACGAAGCTCGAGTTGGTGTGCGCGCGCTGCCTTGAACCGGTGGTGGAAGACGTAAGCCGCACCTTCGACCTGTTTTACGCGCCGCTGCCGAAGGATGCCAAGCCGAAAGAAGACCAGCTGAAGGACGACGACACTGAGATTGGATTTTACCAAGGCCCAGGACTCTTCCTTGCGGATGTACTGAAGGAGCAAGTGCTGCTGGCAGTGCCGTTAAAGGTGATCTGCCAGAGTGACTGCCGGGGGCTGTGCACGAATTGCGGTGCGAACCTGAACCATGAAGAGTGCCGCTGTGAGACCCACGCGACGGACCCGCGAATGGCCCCTCTCGCGCGCCTCAAGCAGGACTGGCTCAAGAAACAATAGTTTTCCTGGGCTAACAAGCCCTATATAATCCGCCCACGGAGGCGGGAACGAGGTGTATTACTATGCCTAACCCAAAACGACGGCATTCCAAGAGACGAACCAGCACGAGGCGAGCGAACGACTTTTTGTCCAAGCCCGCGCTGGCCAAGTGTCCGAATTGCCACGAAATGAAACAACCGCACCAGGTTTGCCCGCATTGCGGACACTACAAGGGCAAAGCGGCGCAAGCAGCGGCGTCTTAAGGATTTCGAGTTTCTCTCGCGCAACCCGCGGACAAACATCCCATGATCACTATCGCCGTTGACGCCATGGGCGGAGACCACGCGCCCCGCCCCGAGGTCGCAGGCAGTGTGCTGGCGGCGCGGGATCTTGGCGTTCGCGTGGTGCTGGTGGGCCAGCCCAACGTGGTGCGCGCGGAACTGGCCAAGCATGCCGCGCCGAGCCTGCCCATCGAAATCGTGGCCGCCACCGAAGTGATCACCATGAACGATCATCCGGCGCAGGCCTTCCGCCGCAAGAAGGACAGCTCGGTACACGTGGCCGCGCGCCTGGTCCGCGAGACCAAAGCCGACGGAATGGTTAGCGCTGGAAACACTGGCGCGGTGATGACCGTGGCAAGGTTTCTGCTGGGTACGCTGGAGTCCGTGGATCGCGTGGCTCTGGCGGCGCCGTTTCCCAACGCCAAGGGCGGCGTTTCCGTCTTGCTGGATGTGGGCGCGAATGTGGATTCGAAGCCGGAGCATTTGGTTCAGTTTGCGGTGATGGGCGAAGTTTATTATCGCGCGACGTTTGGCAACAAGCGGCCGCGCGTGGGGTTGCTCTCGGTCGGTGAGGAAGAAATCAAAGGCAACGAGCTGACCCGCGAGGTTTATTCCCGGCTGAAGAAGAGCCCGGTGCAATTTGTCGGAAACGTCGAAGGCGGCGATCTTTTTTCCGGCAACGTGGACGTGATCGTTTGCGATGGTTTCGTGGGCAACATCGCGCTGAAAATTTGCGAAGGACTGGCGGTTTCAATTTTTGGGCTGCTCAGGAAATCGTTGAAGAGTTCTTTGATGTCCCAGGTTGGTGCGATGCTTTCGCAGGGGGCTTTCAAGGGGTTGAAGAAGACCATTGACTACACGGAGTACGGCGGAGCGCCGCTGTTGGGTGTGCGCGGCGTTTGCGTGATCGGGCATGGGCGTTCGAACGCCAATGCCGTGAAAAACGCCATACGCGTGGCCGCGGGGCTGGCCCGCTCGCGCGTGAACGAGAAAATCGAACAGGAGCTCTCGTCCGCGGCCGTCCTCGTCTGACGGCTCAAGAGAGGAATTTAAGATGGGCAAAGTCGCATTTGTGTTTCCGGGACAAGCTTCGCAATACCCGGGCATGGGCAAGGATCTGGCGGAGCGATATCCGGCGGCCAGGGCCGTTTTTAACGAGGCCGACAACGCGCTGGGCTTCTCCCTTTCACGGATGTGCTTCGAAGGCACCGAAGAAGACCTCAAGCTAACGGCCAACACGCAACCGGCAATTTTGGCCTGCTCCGTAGCCGTCTTTCGCGCGCTGGCGGAGAAGGGCCTGACGCCGGATTTCGTGGCCGGGCACAGCCTCGGTGAGTATTCGGCGCTGGTGGCCGCCGGCGCGCTGACGCTTGCCGATGCGGTGCAGCTCGTGCGCCGGCGCGGGACGTACATGCAGGAAGCCGTTCCTTCGGGGGTCGGCGCGATGGCCGCGATCATGGGCTTATCGCACGCCGTGGTCGCCGATGTCTGCAAACGCGCGGCTGAAAGTGAAGTGTGCTCCGCGGCGAACCTGAATTCACCAGACCAGACGGTCATTTCCGGTCACGCTGGCGCGGTGAAACGGGCGGTGGAGATGGCTTCGCAACTCGGCGCCAAGCGCGCTGTGATTCTGTCGGTCTCCGCGCCGTTCCATTCGGCGCTGATGATGCCCGCGCAGCAGAAGCTCGAAGAAGATCTGCGGCATACGCAGTTTTCGGATTTGCAAGTACCGCTGGTGACCAACGTGGATGCAGACACGATTGAGCATGGCAACGAAGCCCGCGAGGCGCTCATCCGCCAGGTGACCATGCCTGTGCGCTGGGAAGAATCCGTCCGCTTGCTGATTGATGAGGGCGTGAATTCATTTGTAGAAGTCGGGCCGGGGCGCGTTCTGACAGGATTGCTGCGGCAAATTGAGCGCTCCGTGTCCGCGCTGAACGTCGAGGACGAAAAGAGCCTCGCCGCGACGGTGGAGAAATTTGCCGGCGCAAGATCAGACGCCGCCTAGTGGTTCAGCCATTCTAGTGTCATCTTGGGCGTCCCGGTTCCGACCGGGACGCGAAGGATCTCCGATGAAAAATGGCAAGCAGTCTTATGGTTAAGCCAAATCTATGTTCAGTCTAAAGGACAAAGTCGCGCTCGTGACGGGAGCGTCCCAGGGCATTGGCCGCGACACCGCGCGGGCGCTGGCGGAAGCGGGCGCGAAGGTCGCTGTCGCCGCGCGCAATGAAGAGAAACTCGTGGTGCTAGTAAAGGATATTGTGGCCGCGGGTGGAGAAGCGTTCGCAGTGAAGATGGATGTCGCCGACGCCGAGCAGGTAAAAGCAGGATTCAAGCAGATCATCGAGAAGTTCGGGCGTCTGGACATTCTGGTCAACAACGCGGCAATTACGCGCGATGGTCTGGCGCTGCGCATGAAGCAGGATGACTGGGAAGCGGTAATTCGAACGAACCTGACCGGAGCGCACCTGTGCATTCAGCAAGCGTTATCCACGATGATGCGCGCGCGCGCTGGCCGAATTATCAACATCGCATCGATCGTCGCGCAGACGGGCAACGCCGGGCAGGCGAACTACGTGGCCGCGAAGGCCGGGATAATCGGGCTGACAAAAGCGATTGCCATTGAAATCGCATCACGCAATGTCACCGTGAACGCCGTCGCGCCCGGCTTCATCGAAACGCCCATGACCGATGTCCTCGGTGACAAGGTGAAAGAGGAATTGAAGACGCGCATTCCGTTAGGACGCATGGGTTCCGCCCGTGATGTGGCGGCGGCAATCGTGTTTCTAGCCAGCGACGAAGCCGGCTATATCACTGGCCACGTCTTGGACGTGAACGGCGGGATGTATTTGGCGTGATGAAAGACAAGGGACATTCGTAAAGTTGACCTTGGGGGGCGGGGTAAATAGAATGGGCAGGTTATCCGGAAGGGCATTTTGGGGGCTGTACAGCAGTAACCGGGGCAGTCGGTCCTGAATCAGACAAATCGGGCCGAAAGATCGAAATTGGCGCGGCTGTACTCCGCGCGCGCAGTGCAGGCCAGCAAGCCTGGGGCAAGCAAGTTCAAGTTAAAGAAAGCAGCGACACAAGATCGCGGAGGAACAGGAATGGCCAGCGTAGAAGAACGCGTAAAGCAGATTATCGTCGAGCAGCTTGGCGTGGACGAGGCGGAAGTGACGCCCACGGCGTCGTTTGTGGACGACCTTGGAGCGGATTCGCTCGACCAGGTAGAATTAGTGATGGCGTTCGAAGAAGCCTTCGGCATCGAAGTGCCCGACGAGGACGCCGAAAAGATGACCACGGTGAAGGACGCCGTCGAATACATCGACAAACACGCCAAAGGTAAGTAAGCCACGGAATTCACACCTCAACAGGGAGCGTTGGAAACTTGACTCGCCGAGTGGTGGTTACGGGTGTTGGACTAGTCTGCGCGCTGGGCATCGGCACGGAGGAAAGCTGGAAGAACCTCGTCGCCGGGCAGAGCGGTATCGCGCCGATTACCCTGTTTGATACGACCGGCTTCGACTGCACGTTTGCGGGCGAAGTGAAGAATTTCGATCCGCTGAACTGGATCGAGAAAAAAGAATTGAAGAAAATGGGGCGGTTCATCCAGATGGCCCTGGCTGGCGCGGATTTTGCGGTGAAGATGGCGGGCTGGTCGAAGGAGACCGAGACGGACCTGGATGAAGTCGGCGTTTACGTCTCGTCGGGCATCGGTGGATTCGACATTATCGAACGCGAGCACTGGAAGTTAGTGCAGGGCGGCCCGGGCAAGATCTCTCCGTTTTTCATACCTTCCGCGATTGTGAACCTGGCTTCGGGAAATATTTCGATTCGTTACGGCGCGCGCGGGCCGAATTCGGCCACCGCCACGGCGTGCTCCGCTTCGGCGCATGCTATCGGCGATTCGTTCAAGATTATCGAGCGCGGCGCGGCCGAGATGATGATTTGCGGCGGCACCGAAGCGACCATCACGCCCATGGGCGTGGGCGGATTCGCTTCGATGAGGGCCCTCTCCACCCGCAATGACGATCCGGCGCACGCAAGTCGGCCATTCGACGCAAATCGCGACGGATTCGTAGTCGGCGAGGGCGCTGGGATTGTGATTTTGGAATCGCTCGATCATGCACAAAAGCGCAACGCGCCGATCCTGGCGGAAATCGTCGGGTATGGCATGTCCGGCGACGCGTACCACATCACGCAGCCCGCGGAAAACGGCGATGGCGCGTTCCGCGTGATGAGAGCCGCGTTGAAGGACGCGAAGCTCGACGCGAGTGCGATTGGCTATCTGAACGCTCACGGAACGTCCACGCCGATTGGCGATGCGATCGAAACGACAGCCATCAAGCGCCTCTTTGGCGAGCGCGCCAGGCAGGTTCCCGTGAGCTCCACGAAATCCATGACCGGACATTTGCTGGGCGGCGCGGGCGGGCTCGAAGCAGGCATCAGTGTGCTCGCGCTGCGCGACCAGATTTTGCCGCCGACCATCAATTATGAAACTCCCGATCCTGCTTGTGATTTGGACTATGTGCCGAATCATGCGCGCAAAGCGTCGGTCGAGTACGCGCTTTCGAATTCCTTTGGGTTCGGCGGCACCAATGCCGCGCTGATTTTCAAACGCTGGCCGGGGAAGTAGAGAGTTTCTCTAGGCTGCTTTGTTCTTTGCTGTCATTCTGAGGCGAACCGATAAGGTTCGCCGAAGAATCTCAACGTAATGAGTGAACAAGGAGATTTGGGAGTTGAGATCCTTCGCTTCGCTCAGGATGACAATCGTTCCTCTTGGGAAGTCCGAGTCTAAGGAAGAAACTCGTGAACATCATCGTGTGCATCAAGCAGGTTCCCGCGAAGGACGCGCCGCTGGCGATTGCCGGCAACTGGATAAAGGAATCGGACATCGGCTTCGAGATGAACGAGCCGGACAGCTACGCGCTGGAAGAAGCCCTGCGGCTGAAGGAAAAACACGGCGGGGAAGTGATCGCGCTTTCGATGGGCCCGGAGCGTGTGAAACAAACGATTAAGGAAGCGCTGGCGAAAGGCGCGGACCGCGGGGTTCACATTGTGGACGACAACTTTGCGCAGCTCGATCCGCTGGGATCGGCGCAGGCCCTGGCGGCGGCGATTCGAAAGGAAAAAGCGGATTTGGTGCTGACCGGATTGCAGAGCGACGACCACGGCTTCGGGCAAACCGGCGTGCTGCTGGCGGGGCTGCTGGATTTGCCGCACGCCACGATCATTATGGCGATTGACGCCAGCGGCGGAAAGCTAAAGCTCAAGCGCGAACTGGAAGCAGGCTGGTTTCAGCATATCGAGTGCCCGCTGCCGGCGGTGCTCTCGATTCAATCGGGCATCAACAAAGTGCGCTACGCGACGCTGAAGGGCATCATGGCCGCCAAGAAAAAAGAAATAGCGGCGATGACGCGCGAATCGCTAGGCATCTCCGCCGAAGCCACGCAGAAAATCGAAAAAATCTACGTGCCGACAAAGACAAAGAAGACCGAGTTTTTAACCGGGACGCCGAAAGAAGTGGCCACGAAGCTGGTAGAAAAATTGAAGTTTGAAGCGCGGGTGATTTAGACCGATTTCGACGAGCACGGATTCGAGCTAGATGCAAGAGGTCGCGACATGGTATTGCTTGGAATACTTTTCATATTTGGCGGTGGCCAGATTGTTCTCAGCGCCTTTCGCAGACGTAAGTTGGCCGGACCTGATATCTGGGGAAAGACCGATCACAATCAACCACTCTCGATACTCGGATGCGTCGTTTACGCTATTTTTGGTTTGGCCATTGCGGCACTAGGGTTGAACTATGTCATCCGATACTGGTGATGAACGCCAGACCTGAAGGAAGCAAAGACAATGAAAATTCTAGTTATAACCGAGCTGCGACAGGGAAAGTGGAACAACGCGAGTTTCGAAACTCTCGCGGCAGCGCAGCAAATTGCGAAGGCCACCTCCAGCGCGGTCACCGCCATGGTGATTGGCAAGGGCGTTGCAGCGTTCGCAGAGGAACTGGCAACGAAAGACGTCGCCGAAGTGCTGCGCGTCGAGCATGATTTGCTGGAAGCATATACCCCGGATGGATTTTGCGTGGCTTTGAAGCAAGTGATCGAAAATGCCAAGCTGGATTTGGTTTTGTTTCCGCATACATACCAGGTGCGCGACTTCGCGCCGAAACTTGCGGCCATGCTCGGCAGAGGCATGATCGGTGATTGCATCGGCTATCGCAACGAAGGTGGCAAGCTCGTTTTTGTGCGGCAGATGTTCCAGGGAAAAACCGCGGCGGACGTGACGTTCGCCGGAGCGGCACCGTGGTTCGCATCGTTCCAATCGGGAGCGTTTCGCGCGGATTTGCTGGCGGCGCATCCTTCGGGGAAGGCGCCTGTAAATGCGGTGGCCGTGTCGCTGAGCGCGGAACAGATTCGCACCAAGCCGCTCGATCTCTTCAAAGAAGCCAAGTCAGCAGTGGATTTGACGCAAGCGCCGCTGATCGTGGCCATCGGGCGCGGCATCAAAGCCCCCGAAAATATTCCGCAAGCCGAAGCACTGGCGAAAGCGCTGGGCGGCGAGATCGCGGCGTCGCGGCCGATCTGCGATGAAGGATGGCTGCCGATGGAGCGCCAAATCGGCAGCTCCGGCCAGACGGTCGCGCCGAAACTGTATTTGGCGCTGGGCATCAGCGGCGCGATTCAGCACGTCGTCGGCATGAAAGGCGCGCGCACCATCGTGGCCATCAACAAGGATTCCAACGCTCCGATCTTCGAAATTGCGGACTACGGCGTGGTCGGCGACATCTTCGAAATCATGCCCGCCCTCACCGAAGCCCTAGAAAAATCCAAGTCCGGATAGTGCCCCGGTGGCGGCCATTTAGCGTATACTTTGAGAAACATCATGAAATTCGAGGATTACAAGATCATTCTTTACCGGCAAGACGACGGCTCCTGGGTCGCCGAGATTCCCTCCATTCCGAGTTGCTACGCCCTCATGGACACCCGGGAAGAAGCCCTTGCGGAGCTTGTTCAGGTTTTCAACATGATCGCGGAAACCTACAGGGAAAGAGGCATCCCACTCCCCGCCGACACCGCTGAGATAGTCAATGCCTAGCTCTCCGGCGCGGAAACCGTGGCCAGAAACCAAATCTCACTCTTGATCGCTTTCTGTCTTTCCTTTTTGTGGCTTCATTCCGCACTCTCTCCTCAAGAGCCCACACGAAGGACCGTAGCCAAGCCTCGTTTTGAAGATTATCCGGTGAACCAAGTCTCAACCAAAAAGCCCGCTCGTATCCTGTGGCCGCCGAACATGGATCCAAACGATCCCGAAAGCGGTAAATTTACCGACAGCGTCAAAGAGGCGGTCGCTCACGGTCCGAATTTCGCAGGCCACTACACAATCGCTCATTGGGGACGTGGCACTGGCATCAGTTCCATTGCAGTTGTGGATTTGGTTACAGGAGAGGTCTTTCGCGAGATGCCGTTTGTTTTTGTCGATGTCCCGTGGGACCCTGGGGACAAAATTCCGTATCGCAGCTATTCGTTCCGGGTTAACAGCAGACTTCTAGTTGCTTCAGGATGTTTTTACAAAAGCGAGAGTCAGAGCGGCAACGATTGCGGCTGGAAATATTACAAGTGGGAACAGAACCGTCTCATCTTGCTGAGCGCTGTTCGCGGACCCGTACCTTCAAATTATCATTGGCAAAAGAAGTCCCAAGAATAGAACCATGACCGCTCAACGGGAACAACTTGAAGCGGATGTGCTGATTGTCGGGGCGGGGCCGGCGGGGCTGGCGTGCGCGCTGCATCTGGCGAATCTCATCAAGAAGGACAACGAAGCGGGTGGTGCCAGCAAGGGCGTCGCGCCGCTTTCGGCGGAGAACATTTACGTTCTCGAGAAAGGGCGCGAGATCGGGGCGCACCAGCTTTCCGGCGCGATCATGAATCCGAAGGCGCTGGCGGAGTTGGTGCCAGGTTTCGAGAAGAGCGCGCCGTTGGATATGCCGGTGACGGATGACGCGGCGCTGCTTTTCACCAAAGGTTCATCGTTCCGTTTTCCGATTACGCCGCCGCCGTTCAAGAACAAAGGCAATTACGTCGTGTCGCTCAGCAAAGTAACCAAGTGGCTCGGCGAGCTGGTGGAAGCTGCGGGCGTCAACGTGTTCAAAGAATTCGGCGGAGCCGAACTTGTTTACGAGGGCGACGGCATCGCCGGAGTCATCACCGAAGACAAAGGCCTCGACAAAAACGGCAAGCCGAAAGACAACTACACGCCGGGATACGAGTTGCGCGCCAAAGTCACGGTGCTGGCCGAGGGCACGCGCGGGTCGCTGACGAAGAAACTGGTGGAGAAGAAAAGGCTCGACAACCTCAATCCGCAGAGCTACGGAATCGGCATCAAGGAATTGTGGGACGTGCAGCCGGGGCGAATCGCGCCGGGCTACGTGGCGCACACGCTGGGCTGGCCGGTTTCGACGGACATGTACGGCGGCGGCTGGATCTACGGGTTATCGAACAATCGCGTATCCATCGGACTGGTTCTGGCGCTCGAGTATGCCGACCCGCAGTTCGATCCGCACGCGGCGTTTCAGACTTGGAAGACGCATCCGTTCCTTCGAAAACTTCTCGATGGCGGAAAGCTGGTGCGGTACGGGGCGAAGTCGCTGCCCTACGGCGGCTGGTACGCGATGCCTCGGAACTATCTTGACGGCGCGCTGATCATCGGGGATTCGGGGAGCTTTCTGGATTCGCAGCGGCTGAAGGGCATTCACCTTGCGATAAAGAGCGGGATGCTGGCCGCGGAAACCATTTTCGAAGCGCTGAAAGCGGGCGATACGTCATCGAAAACGCTGAGCGCCTTTCCGAAAAAGATCGAGCAAAGCTACATCAAGAAAGAACTTTGGCAAGTGCGGAATTTTCATCAATCGTTCCAGCATGGAATGCTCGGCGGATTCTTTCACACGGCGTTCCAGCAGATCACAGGCGGGCGCGGGTTGATCGATCCGATGCGGGCGCACGCGGGGCATGAAGCGTACAAGAAGATCAACGGGCGGGCAGCTCCCGAAAGATTCAAGGGCGACGGCAAGCTGACGTTTGACCGGTTGACAGACGTTTATCACTCCGGGACGCGGCATGAAGAAGATCAGCCGTGTCATCTTAAAGTAGTGGACACGAGTATCTGCGCAACCAAGTGCGTGGAAGAATACGGGAATCCTTGCCAGTATTTTTGTCCCGCAGCCGTCTACGAAATGGCCAAGGAGTCCAGCGGCGCGCTGAAGCTCAAGATTAACGCCGCGAACTGCGTGCACTGCAAGACCTGCGACATCGCCGACCCGTATCAGATTATCGATTGGGTCGTCCCCGAGGGCGGCGGCGGCCCCAACTACGAGGGAATGTAGTCGGCGGCTTCTCACTCACAGCGCCTTCCTCTGACATAAGAAGCCGCGACTGAGACGGCTCCAGATTCCTAGTTTTCCGTAGGAAAGTTCGCACTCCATTGTGCACAAGGAAATCTGCCCCGGCGGTCATTCAGTCATACTCCCAGCCACGGAGGCAGAAAGTCTCGCCTATACTATACGTCGGCGGCTCAGTAGCCGCATACGGAGATGATGACGACACCAGACGCAGCCGTCGAGGCCACGAAGAAACCCGGCGAAGAGCCGGTGAATGTGCATTACGACACGCGGCTGCGGGATTTGCGGTGGTCGCGGCGCATGCAGATTCCGATCATCGCGGCGGGGGTCTACAGCTTGATTCGAACGCTGGGTCCGACGCTTCGTTACGAAGTGCTTGGTTGGCAGCATGCGGAGCGGGTGTACGCGGCAAAAAAACAGTGTATCTGGGCCTTCTGGCACCGGGTAATTATTCCGGTGGTGTGGTGGTATCGAAATCACGGCGTCGTGGTGATGAACACGACTGCGTTTGACGGGCAGTGGACACGAAAAGTCATCGAGTGGCTGGGATACGGTACCGCACAGGGAAGCTCTTCGCGCGGAGGATTGCGCGGACTCGCGGTGATGGCGCGGCGGCTGGAAGAAGGGCTGGATTGCGCGTTTACGATTGACGGACCGCGCGGGCCGCGTTACGTGGCCAAGCCGGGGCCGGTGATGCTGGCGCGGAAAACAGGATATCCGATCATGGTCTTCCACATTGGGGTAGAACGCGGAAAGACGTTCGAAAAGACTTGGGACCATTTTTTGATGCCGAAGCCCTTCTCGCGCACGCTGATGCTTTTTGCGCCGCCCGTTTATGTGCCTAAGGACGCCAGCGCCGAACTCATGGAGGCCAAGCACGCGGAGATGCAGCGGGAGCTGGAACGCGTGCGGGATATTGCGGAGAGCTGGTTTTCGCTGAGCGACTCGGAGCGAGAGAAATACCGCACCGAGTTCAATCAATGAGAAGCGACGATTGAGTGCAGGGACACCGGCCGTGGCGGGGACTCCTGCCAAAATGCTGCTTTAGTTGCCGGTGCGTTCGCCGAGCTTGACGGGGATGGCCATTTTTTTGCCGCCGCGATAGACGGTCACGGTGACGTTGTCACCGGGGCGCTTGTGGTTGAGCACGAGATTGACGTCCAGTTGGCTGGCGACTTTCTGGCTGTCGATGGACACAATGACGTCGCCACCGATGGCGATCCTGCGCATGCCTGCTTCCGCGACACGAGTGCCACCTTGAATCCCGGCGGCAGCGGCCGGCCCACCCTTCGTGGCTCTCTCCACGAGCAGGCCCTCTTTCACCGGCAAATCCAGCGCTTCGCTGAGCCAGCCGCCGACGGGCAGCGTCTCGACGCCGAGAAATGCGCGGTGGACGCGGCCGTCGGTGATGAGGTCGTTGGCGATATTCTTTGCCGTGTTGATGGGAATGGCGAAGCCGATGCCAGCGGTGGTGCCGCTGGG
>Ga0209648_10001101_pt1 | contig 21530 bp, 15 predicted proteins | sample GraSoi2013_115cm_FD_185830 | JGI IMG/M metagenome (GOLD analysis project Ga0209648, IMG submission 185830) | Grasslands soil microbial communities from the Angelo Coastal Reserve, California, USA - Sample 9_17_2013_115cm (SPAdes) (version 2) | ecosystem: Environmental > Terrestrial > Soil >... | reverse complement strand
GGCTGCGATGCTGGTAGGCGGGATCCTTGGCGCGCGCGCGGCCATGCCCAACTGGATGCAGAACATCGAAGCCCGCTCCGCCATAGAGGCTGCCATCTTTCGCACCGTCGGTCTGCCCACCGGCCCCATTACCGTTCGCCGGCCGCCGGGCGAAGCGGTCGCTGCGTTGGGTGATCTCATCAAGCAGCAACCGCAGCAGGCCGATCTATATTCTCTGAAGGCGCTGGAGGAAGAGCAAAAGCTGGACTTCCCTGCCGCCGAAGCCGATTGGAAACTCTTCCTGCAGCATTCCGCGTACAAAGTCGAAGCCCAAACCGCGCTCGCCGACTTCTATCATCGTCGCCACCGTCCGCAAGATGAGGTCAGCGCGCTTGCCGCCGCGGGCCGCATGCCATCGCCTGCAGCGGAGAGATTCGCCGGGACCGCCGACCAACGATCCTGGCAGGTATTCGAGCGCGGTCTCGAGGTTATTGAAACTCAAGCCTTGGGAAAGGCCGCGGCTGAAGATCACTACAACGCCTGGATTGCACGTTATCCGCAGGAATCGGGACTCTATGGTCGCTACTTTCAATATCTCCTCCGGCAAAAAGACTTCAAAGCCGCGGCCGATCTAATCAGCCGCTATCACACGAAGTTTCCCGATGATCAGGTCTTCCCCACCAAAGCTCGTGCCCAGTTGGCATACGAACAAGGATCGGTTGCGGAAGGCCTGGCCGTCTACGACAAGAACTTTCAACCGCTGTGGCCGCCTGAGCTGGTGAAGAACTACTTTGACCTACTCAAGACCACACGCAGCGAACGCAAGTTCCTCGACCAGACGCGGGGCGCTCTCGCGCGCAACCCCGACGACCTGGGGGCTGTAGCGCGTATCTTCTATTACTATCAGCAGCAAGGGAACCTTCCGGCTGCGCAGCAGGCCATCACCGAATATCGCCTGCAGAAGGATTCGCGAAGCGCTGCATGGAGCCAGCAGGAGCTCTACACCTTTGCTCGTCTGCTTCAAGACACACATCTCTATCCCGAAGCGGCGCGCTATTACTTTGCTCTGTACAACAGCCAGGGGACGGATTCGGCGGCCCCGGAAAGAGCTCTCGCCGGCCTGTGCGAAGTCTTGCTTGCCGCCCCGGAACAGCCGATCCGCTACGGTTCCGGCGATCTTTCCATGTACAAAGACATCGCGACCATGGATTCGGGTCCGGGATACTTCAACGGAATCCTCTCGCTGATCTTGAATACCACAGGTCCCGCGAGCGAATACTCGCAGGAGGAACAACGCGCTGTTCCCTATTTCCATCGCTCGCGCGCAGCTGAATTGGTGGCTTTGCTCGATCAGCGCTTTCCGAGTTCCGCCGCTCGCCCTGGGCTGCATGCCAGCCTCATCGAGGTTTACGCAAACTACGGACAGAATGAGGCGGTCATTCGTGCCGGCCGCGAATTTTTGAACACCTACCCATCGGCGGCGCAGCGCAATCAGGTGGCGCTGCTCATGGCCGATGCCTTCGCACGCACCGGAGACACCAAGCAGGAGTTCGCAATCTACGATGCCATGCTGCAGGAACTGGCCCGCAAGGCCGACGGCATCCCTCTGGGAGAGTACGTCGACGAAACCTCATTGCCTGAAACTCAAGCCGTTCCTGACACCCACGAAGATTCAGAGGCCGAGGGCGAAGGTGAGGAAGGCGCTCAGCCACGCCGGCTCCCGCGCGTGCAGAAGCCGCCACAGGCTGCCTTTTCGATTTCCACCGCCGCCTCGCAGGGTCAGCGAGGAGCCCGCTCGCCGGAATACCAGCGTGTGCTCGATCGCTACATCGCCCGCCTGGTTACCCTCAAGCAATTGCCCACGGCGCTCAGCGTGTGGCGACAGGAGCTCGACCGCAATCCCAACGATCCCGGACTTTATGAAAAATTCGCTGCCTTTCTAGAAAGCAACAAGCTGGGCACGGAAGAAGAAGCCGTTTACAAGCGAGCCATCCAGCAGTTCCCCGGCAAGAATTGGTATCACAAACTCGCCCGCTGGTACTTGGCTAAGAGGCGCAATCAAGACCTGGCTGCGCTCTCCCAGCAGGTGCTTAAGATCTTCACCGGCAGCGAAATTGAGGGCTATCTAAACAACCTTGGCGGTATGCCGGCGGCACTGAGCTTGCAATTCAACCAGTTCGCACACGATCGCTTTCCCCATAACCTCACGTTCGTTCGCAACCTGCTCGCCCTTTATCGTCTCAAGCCTTATGCCAACCCGGTCGCGTGGGAAGCGCTGATGCGGCGCTATTGGGTGGAAGACACGGATTTGCGCAATCAATTCTTCGAGTACCTGTCCAGAAGCGGAAAGTTGGAAGCGGAACTCAGCGGGTTAAGAGCGACCATCGCTGCAGGCAAGCCCGACTGGGATGCCGAGGCTAACACCAATCCCGCGGCCACGCGCTTCATTGCCGAAGGCGAACTCTGGCGCTCGCATTTCGAAGCGGGCGCGCCGGTTCTTGCTGCAGTCGCCCGGCAATATCCCGCGCAGCTCGAACTAGGACGCAGCGCTTCATCCGTGTACCGTTCATTGGCTTACTACGATCCCGCCAACATCGGCGTCGCTGTGCAGATCGAATCAAATCTTCTGGAAGCGAATCGGGCTGATCGCGACACCATGGCTCGCATCGGCGATATCTATTCCGACCGCGAGATGTTCGACAAAGCGGCGCCCTATTGGAACCGGATGGTCGAAACCGAGCCGGGAAGCGCCGCCAGCTATGAAGAAGCGGCTACCGTGTTCTGGGATTATTACTTCTTTGATGACGCACTCCGTCTGCTCAACCTGGGCCGTTCTAAGGTGGGCGATAAGACGCTCTACAGTTATCAAGTCGGCGCCATTTACGAGAATCAGCGCGACTACCCTCGCGCGGTCGACGAATATCTGAATGGCACATTGGGGGCAAACAAAGCTGATGACTCGCGCAGCCGGCTTCTGCAGTTGGCCTCGCGCAAAAACACTCGAGATGTGGTCGATGCAGCAACCGATAAGGCGGTCACCGCGCGCAACTATGATTTCGACGCCATCGAGCTGCGGGTTGCTGTGCTTGAGGCCCAAACCCGCAAGCAGGATCTGGCCAATTTCCTAAGTGCGGCGCTGGATCACAGCAACTCGGTCGAGACACTCGAGAACATAGAGGCTATGGCCAAGGAAAAGTCGCTCGAAGGCGTGCGCCAGCATGCTCTCGAGCGGCAAGCTGCTATCAGCAGCGATCCGGTGCGCCGCCTGGAGCTGCGCTACGCGCTGGTTCAATTCTACGAACAAAAGAAAGACCTGACCGCTGCCCAGCACAACATTGACGCTTTGTACCAGGAAAACCCGAAGATCTTAGGCGTAGTCCGCTCGACGGTTGATTTCTACTGGCGCAACAAACTGCAACAACGGGCTATTGATGTGCTGCTGCAATCGGCCAAGATCGCCTATCCGGCTTTGCGTGCTAAGTTCAACTACGAAGCCGCCCGCAAGATGACCGAGGTCGGACAATTCGCGCCAGCTCGCAAGATTTTGTTGCCGCTGTTGGACGAAAATCCGTACGAAGCAGAATACATCGCAGCCGTCGCCGACACTTATGCTCGCGCCGGAGATCAAGCAGGTCTGCGCGACTTTTATCTGGAGAAGATCAAGTTTTTTCAAAAGTCCACGTTATCCGCAGACGATCGCAAGGCCCGAATCGCCGCGCTGCGCCGCGGTCTCATTCCCGCACTCACCATCCTCAAAGATTATGCCGGCGGCGTCGATCAATACATCGAGATCATCAACGCATTCCCCGAAGACGCAGGCTTAACCACGGAAGCAGCCTTCTATGCGCAGCGCTACCAGCGCAAAGATCAGCTGCTCGCGTTCTATAGCAAAACGGTTACGGCCTCGCCCAAGGATTCACGCTGGGCAGTCGTCCTGGCTCGCCTGCAGACTAACTACGAAGACTTCGATGCCGCGATCCGTACCTACTCGCAAGCAATTAAGGTCTGCCCCGATCGCACCGACCTTGTAACCGCGCGAGCAACACTTGAAGAACGCCTTCTGCGTTTCGATGACGCAGCCACCGACTACGCCAACCTGTATCAGCTCGCGTACAAAGATCCGCAATGGATGGAGAAGGTCGCCGAGATCCGCGCGCGCCAGAGCAAGCCGGACGAAGTCGTTCAAGCTCTGCGAACGGCGCTGATCGAGGGACGCCCGGAGACTCCGGGCAAGTATTTCACCGTGGCCGAGCGCCTGGAAAAATACGGCATGCTCGGGCCGGCGCGGGAGTTTGCCGAGAAAGGAGTCTCAGTCGCGGGTGATGACCTGTTGGCCAACTCCGACAACCACGCGGGCGCGCAAGTTTATACGCGCATCATGACCCGGCTACGACAGCAGGAAGCTGCTTTTCAGCGCCTGCAGACAGGCATGACTCGCGCGAACCAGTTCCCTCCTCTCATACAACAGGTCGCCAAAAACGCACTTGAAGCCGCGACCAACACTGAACTTCGCAAGAATCTTCTCGCCACGCGCAACGCGAACGCACGTAGCGGGATGATCGCAAGCATGAAAGAGATGGGCTCGGCCGTGGATCGCTACTTTATCCCCGAAGAAAAACTCTCCTTCGCGAGAGCTACGGACACCAAGATCGCTGCGATGCCGCGCGGTCAGGCCGGCGATTTCTTCTTACCCTTGGCCGAGCGAGCCGGGCTGGCAGAGATCCAGGCCAGGCTCCTGTACGAAAAATTGCTCAATGAAAAGCGGGCCTATACCGGACATGCTCTGGAGACCCTCCAGGTCCGCCGCCTGAAGCTGATGGAATTGGCACAGCAGATCGAGCGCGCCGGCAGCGGAGCGATGCCGGACTTTGCGCACGCCTATCTGGTCGCAGCCCTGGATGTGTATCGTCAGGCAGGAAGCTCAGACAACGAGTTGCGCCTGCTCGAGCAGATCAAGCTGCGCAACGCGCTCTCAGACCAGCAGAGGGATCGCTACTTCGAGCTTTTGCTGGCAAAAGATCCGCAAAGGTTGGTTCAGGTTGCGTCGCAGGCAAACCCGCTGCGCGATGAAGCCGTCAATTTCCTGATCGCTCACGCGGGGACCAAGCTCGCTCTCGCCGGAGTAGAGACTCGCGGCGCTGCGGAGCCGCCGGTCTGGCGATCCGCCTACACGGGACTTACCGGGCTGTATTTCTCCAGTGCAGATCCGCAAATCCAGGCCGCATTTACTACGGCCCTGGGGGATCTCACGGTCGGAGAACGGCTGGCCAAACCCGCGGACCGCCGCCAAGTCCTGGCCGGCGACGTTTGGTATTACTACGCCGCGCGATACGGCGAATATCTGGGAGCGACGCGCAAGGGCGATCCGGAGGATTTTCTTCCCGCCGCGATGGAGCATACGCCGCAGCGGGCCGCGGCTTATTTCAGCACCGGCTTGTACTACGAAGAAACGGGGAACCCGACGCGTGCCATCGGGGACTATCAACACGTGATGGAGCTCGATTCGAAGCGCATTGACGTCCATAACCGCCTCGCGGGTATCTATTGGAAACAGAAACAAAATGATGCTGCCTTAGCAGAGTGGAAGCAGGCCATCGAGATGCTGAAAGCTGAGCTGAGCGCCCGCGGCCTGCCGGAAACGTTCTGGGGAGATTACTCCGCGACCGTCAAGAATCTCGCCAGCCGGCGCCTACTGGCTCAGTTCTATCCGGATATCAGCGAGATTCTTCACCTCTATGTAAAACAAAACGGAACCTACCGCACGATGCCTCTGGTGCAATCAACTTTGCCCAAGCTGGAAAATCCGGCGGCGACGGCGCTGGCTTTGGAGCTTGCCGCTGAGGCGCCGGAGAAGCTGGCCTACCTGCGCCAGTTTGTCGGTTCCGACAATTCCGATCTGCACATAGATCAGGAACCGGTTTACCGCGCGATTCTCGACCTTGCGCGAGAGCAGGTAGAGAGGTCAGAAGGAGCAAGCCGCGAGTATGCTCAATCTAGTTTCGAAGGCTACCAGGTCGATTGGCTGAAGTACTTGCTGAAGACCAAGCAGTATGACCGTCTGCGCGACGAGTTAGCCGCGATGCCCAGTTCCATTTGGGAGACACGATCGGCATCCTTGGTTCCCATCCAGCTCACTATGGCAGCGCAGACTGGGACTCTGGACGGAATCATCGAAGGTTATCGCAACGATCCCGAGCATATGCCGCCTGCGAATGTCTTACGCCAGACGGCCACTGAGCTTCAGCAGGCGGGCGACAAGCAATCGGCTCGCAAGATCCTGGAGGTCGTCTTCGCCCGTGAAATTGAAAGTCACAACCTGACAGCGGCTAATATGCTCGGGCTCGCGGACATTCGCATCCAGGCGAGCGATCTTGCGGGCGGAGTTGCATTGCTGAGGCGGATGACCTTGGTAGTCGGCAATCCGTTTGAAACCCAGGATGCTGCAGCGGCTCTCCTGGTGCGTACCGGCCATTCGGCGGAAGCAATCGCTTTTCTCGAAGAACTGGTGAAGGCCATTCCCTGGAATCCAGATTTTCGTGTCCGCCTGGCGCAGGCACGATTGGCTTCGAACCAGGGCGGCGACGCAGCGAAGGATCTGATTGCATTAGCCATGCGCGCTGACGCACCGTATCAAACTAGACTCACCGCGGCAAAAGCTCTTTCCGGCACGACCGCTGGTACAAGTCTGGGCAGCAAAGAGCTGGACCTGATCGCAGGAACATCCATCGCAGCCAACGACGCCAACCAGCCGTTTTTCGTGGCAGCACGAATCAAAGCCGCGGAAACGCTACCCGCCGAGGGTCGTACCCCGCCGAGGGTCGTATCGAGCTGCTGCGCGCTCTTTTGGAAGATGACCCGCGCGCCGACTCAGCGCGCGTACCACTGTTGAAAGCGGCTGTCGAAAGCGGGGATTACTATCTGGCGATCGCCGCCATGAAGCCGTACCTCCAAACTGGAGCGATGGAAATTAGCTTCAACCGGAATCAGGGCCAAGACGAAGACGAGGAAGATGAACTCCTCGCCGAAAATAGAGCGCCGGCAGATTCCAGCGGCGCTTTCGCTAAGCTACCTGCCAAAGAGCGTACCGAGATCGATCGCGATCTAGGCCTGGCTTTCGAAAAAACCAACGCGCTCGATCAGGCACTCGTATATCTGCGCCGGGCCTATCGAACAGAAAGCGATCCGGCCATAAAACCGCAAATCAACAAACAGGTACAGCAGCTCAGAGCCACCCTGCGGCGTCGCGCAACCAATCTGGCGAGGCAACCGATGATTCACACCGAACTGGAACAAGATCGCGCGGTGCACCCGAAGATACCGGAGCCGGCGACCCCGAGCCCTCCTAAGCCTCGAGCTGCGGCTTCGAAAGGAGCAATTGCATGAGCAGCTATCGTCGATTCGCTCTGCTTTTAGCCGTACTGGCCGCATGCGGGATGGCGACGTGGGGCATCTTCCAAACCACGCTGGCACCGCCACATCCGCTCGATCAGCTCATGCCTCAGGGCGCTCTTCTCTACATCGAGGCGAAGGACTTTGCCGGACTCCTTAAAGATTGGAACAACTCCCAGGAGCAGGCAGCGTGGCTGAAGAGTGATGACTACCGGGTGTTTTCCAACTCTCGACTTTTTCTGCGTCTGACCAAGGCTTCCGATGAGTTCGCGGCCGCAGCGGGCCTGCACCCGAACGGAAAGTTTCTAGCCGAAGCGGCAGGCACACAAAGCGCGATTGCAATTTACGACATCGGCAACTTGGAGTTTCTCTACGTCAGTCGCTTGTCGTCCGGAGACTTCACTCAATCCTCTCTATGGCAGCAGCGCAACAAGTTTCAATCAAGAGCCGCCGCCGGCAAGCCGTTCTTCGTCCGCAAGGACGAGGAATCGGGGCGCGTAGTCGCTTTTGCCGTGGCCGATAACTACCTGGTTCTCGGCACCCGCGAAGACCTGGTCGCGGGCTCCCTCGAGCTTCTTGCCGGAGCCCAGCAGCGAAACTTGCAACAGGAAGGCTGGTACGCCCAGGCGGTCAGCGCCGCCGCTTCGACGCCGGGCGACCTGCGAATGGTTTTGCACCTTGAGAAGATCGCCGTCACGCCTCACTTTCGCACGTATTGGATTCAACAGAACATCACGGAAATGCAGGGCTACGCGGGCGGCGTCTGCGATCTCTTTCGCGAGGGCCCGGTCTATCGCGAAGAGCGCGTGCTCTCGCCCAAGACGTCTGTAGAAGACGAGGCTCTACTCACGCGGTCGGCTCAAGCGGTTTCCAATCTGATGACGCTGGCGCCCAAGGATTACGGCTTCTACCAAGTTGTTGCGACAGACGCTAAGCGCAGCCTGGCAACTGTCGAGCAAAAGCTTATTGCTCCTCACTTTGGAGTTGCCGCTGCGGAAAGACTCGCTCCTCGCGTGCAGCTGACCGGCGGTGAATCGGGCAGCGCCTCGGATTTGGAAACGCGGATCGATCTGGCGCCGGCCTCGCGCACTTCCAGCGAAAACTCCCTGGCTGGGCTGCAGAAGCAATTCGACGCCGCGAGTCCGCAGGCCATGCTCGTGGTTCAAGCGACGCGGAAGGGCCGTGATGGCGTGTTGTTGGGAACTTCCTCTGTTGTTGTCATCGCCGCTACGACAGACTGGGATTTCCCGGCAGTGCAAAGGGCGGTGCAGGATGTGCTAGCTCCAGGTCTCACTGCTTCCGCGCTCGGTGTGCGGTGGCATGATGTCAAAGAACCAGGCGGGTACTCCGAGCTGGATGGCTTGCTGCCGCTACAGATCGCCAGGCGCGGAAAGCTCATCTTCTTTGCCAACGATGCGGCTGCGCTCTCAGCGATCCTGCAAGCCAAGAGCCTCGCTCCCGTTCAGCCGGTGAGTTACGCCGCCGGCTTCAACCACAATCGCGAACGCCAAGACTTTTATGATCTCACTGCGCTGGTCGGGCGGAATATCGAGGCGTCGTCAGAACAACCTGATTTCTTTTCTCGCAACCTCACCAGCCTGAGCCGGACCTTCGCCGGAGTTGGCTCGGAGGAGATCGTCGAGCGCCGCGGTCGCGATAGAATCCAACAGACGGTAACGTATCGTTGGACACCGTAGCCAAAACGACAATTGCCAGACTTACGATCGTTCTCCTTTGCCTGGCGCAGGCCGCGCCGACCTCCATTTCTCAAAATGACCTCCACTCCCAGGCCGCGGCCGCTCTTCTGGAAACAAAGTTCCCCAATCCCGACATCTCTTTTCTCGCGCTCAACGGCTCCGGCCGAATCCTGGCCCAGCGCTGGACAAATCCGGATGTTCCGGTTCCGATTGGCTCATTGATCAAACCCTTTCTGGCCTTGGCCTACGGACGTACCCACGATTCGTACCCGGAATACACCTGTGTAGGCAAGAAAACTTGCTGGCTGGACCGCGGTCACGGCAAGCTGGGGATACGCAAGGCCATCGGCTTTTCCTGCAACTCGTATTTTCACCAGTTGGTCGCTGCGACCGAACCCGGCTTCGCCCAAGCAACACTAAAAAGCTTCGGGCTGACGGACCCGTCGCTCGACAAACCGCGGTTCCTTGCGGAAAGTCAGGCGTCTCCGATGGCGCTGGCTCACGCCTATCTTCAGCTGGCGCTAGATCGACAAGAGCCGGCGGCGCAGGTCGTGCTGCAAGGCATGACCATCTCCGCACGACGAGGCACGGCGAAAGCAATCGGCTCCGAAGTGCCTTCCCTCTCAGCATTGGCCAAGACGGGCACCGCCGAGTGCACCCATCCCAGGAAAGCTCCCGGCGATGGCTTTGCGGTGGTCATGGCTCCGGGCGATCGACCAGACGTCGTTCTACTAGTGCGTCTTCACGGACGGCCTGGATCCATGGCTGCGGCAGTTGCAGGGAAAATGGTCGCTGCTATTGAAAACGAGCAAGCACCACGATGAGTCGCTTGTGACACAGCCCCGGGCAAGTGCTCACTTTAGGATTGGGTAATTTGGTAATTTGGTAATTGAGTAATTGAATCATTATCCCGCTTCGAGTATGGGCTGCGCAGAGAAGCAGGGCTTCAATTTCCCAATTACCAAATTACTCAATTACCAAATCCCAACAGGCGCCTGTGCTCCACGATTCTCGTTGTTAACACTTTAGGGTCTTCTAACGTCTACCATCATTAGGTGAGGTCCGGGGGCAACGGTCAATGGCCTCAGTGGCGGGAAACAAATTGGAACGGCTGCCCGGTGGTCTGGAGCTTCAAACTGTGATCGACAAGCCTGCCCCAGTGGAAGACGCGGAGGACGTACAGGACGATTCACGGTTGGTAGAAGCAGCGCGCCAAGGCGACCGAGCCTCGTTTGGGCGCCTCTACGACCGTTACGGGCGGATGGTCCACGGGATTCTGCTAGCTCGGGTCCCTTGTCGCGAAGTTGACGACCTGGTTCACGATGTGTTTTTGCAAGCCCTTCCCCGTTTGCACACCCTCCGCGACGTCAAGCGCTTTGGGGCTTGGCTGGCCGCGATCGCCCGCAATCGCGCCATGGACTATTACCGTCATGCAGTTGATGAAGTCACGTTATCGGATGACGTGAACCAAGAAGAGATCGATGGACAAGCACGTGCAAACTCCCTGGACGCGGAAACGGCGTTTGTTCTCGCGGCGATCCGCGCTTTGCCAGAGGCTTACAAAGAGACGCTGTTACTGCGCTTGGTGGAGGGTATGACTGGGCCCGAGATCGCGGAGCGCACCGGATTAACGCCGGGCTCGGTGCGCGTCAATCTTCACCGAGGCATGCAACAGCTGCGGGAGAAACTTAAGCAGACCTCGTGCGGAAAACGGGACATGGGTTGATTGGGTTGATTGGGTGATAAGCCGGCGGTAACGGCAATGGACACGAAAAACAATAACGACTATTTGTGGAACGGATCCGGTGAACCCGATCCCGAAGTTCGCAGATTGGAGACCATGCTGGGCGGGCTTCGTCACGCTCGTCCCGCTCCGGACTTCACCGCGATCGCGCGGGCAGAACAACGGTCTTGGCGTCCGCGGTTCTTGGCGCTGCCCTGGCTACGATTCGCGACTGGCGTTGCGACGATGTTGCTGATTGCTGCGGCTGGCATCATCTGGTTGCGATCGAAACCAAACACACTGTCGCAAACCGCGTGGGAGGTGAGCCGCGTCGAAGGCTCTCCCCGCGTGGGCGCCCAAACCCTTCATGGCGCCGGAGGCAAGGGGAAGCTCGATGTCGGCCAAATCCTCGAAACGGACAGCGTATCGAAGGCAGGCATCAGCGACGAGCAAGTCGGCGAGATCGAAATCGAGCCGGACACTCGCCTTCGCCTGCTGGCCAGTCGGTCGGGAGCAAGACGCCTGTCCCTGGAACGCGGAACCATCCATGCCTCCATCTGGGCTCCCGCGGGTGAGTTTGTTGTTGACACGCCATCGGCCGTAGCCGTCGACCTTGGCTGCGTCTATACCTTGCACGTGGACGACTCCGGCGACGGCCAGTTACACACAACTCTAGGCTGGGTGGGGTTCAAACTGGGCGATCGCGAGTCCTTCATTCCTGCCGGCGCTGCTTGTGCGACGCGAAAGAACAGGGGGCCAGGCATTCCTTACTTTGAGGACGCCTCCAACACCTTCCGCGCCGCCCTGACCACGCTGGATCTCGAATCCAGCACCTCCCGAGAGCGTTCCGCCGCGCTCCGCGTTGCTCTCGGAACTTCGCGCCAGCGCGATGCCTTCACTCTATGGCATCTCTTCTCTCGAGTGCCGGACTCCGAGCGCGGCGCGGTCTTCGACCGTCTGACCGCGCTGGTTCCCGCCCCGCCCGGCGTGACCCGAGAGGGCATCGTGCGGCTCGACCGCACCATGCTCGACCTCTGGTGGGATCAATTTGGATTGGGCGATGTTAAGTTGTGGCGCCATTGGGAGCGCTCCTGGCCCGATCAAGCAGTTAGCAAATAGCATCGAGCCCGCAGCAGTCGTCTTTTTCTAAATCCCGAAGCGCAACCAGGGATCTCTATGGCTATTTATCAAGCCGAGTTATCACGCCTTAGGTTCATCGTTCTCATAGTGATCCCTCGCTGCCGCTCGGGACTTCGGAAAGAGCTATTTGCTAATTGCTATTTGCTAACTGCTCAGCTGTTAACGGTCCTCTCCTTCCGAGCGTCTTGCTTGACGTAGGAAAGGAGACTCTTCCATGAAACATTCTCTCGCGTTTTCACCGCGCTTTGCGCAGCGGGTCGGACTGGTAGTTCTGATTCTGGCAGGCTCGGCGCTAGCGGGACCGCCGTTGATCTGTCACCCCTTTGACATCGGAGATGCGAAGTCTTTGCCTTGGACGGGAAGCGCCTGGAACCTCTCCGGCAATCAAAGCTACGACACGGGCAATCTCGTGCGTGACACTATAACGATCCTGGATGCAAATACTCCAGTCATCGTCCACATGGAAACCCTGCGCCGGGCAACCCTGTTTGCGCAGAAGGACCCCCGTGCCGCAAAGGAGTTGCTCACCAGGTTGCATGCGCGTGCAACCGCCGGGGAAGATGCCTTGGCGTTGTTCGATCTTGGTTATCTCGCGGAAACTTATCACCAATGGCTCAAAGGTCAGGATCCGGCCGCCGGGCTTGACGGCTATGGCTTCGTGAAGAAGGCCCTCACTCTGCGCGGCAGCGACGCGGAGATGGAACTTGGAGCAGCGCTCATCACTTTGCGCGGCCCACACCAGGACCATTTGGAACACTCCCAAAGGGCCATCGCGGGCGCGAAAGCCGATGCTCTCTTGGCGAGCAATCTCGCCAGCCGCTTCCTGGGCAACGAAAGGCAGACGGTCGCCGACGTCCTCACGCGAAAGACAAATTTCGCGGGAGGCGAGCAATGAACACTCTGACTGCCCGAAGCTCCAGGCCCTCGCTCCGGGCCGTACTTATGATCAAAGTGACGGTTGGCGCGATGTGTATTCTGTTTGCAATCGCTGAACTGGCGAGGGCTCAGACTCGAAGCGTTGAACCCGGCTTGATTGCCCACGAGTGGGGCACCTTTACGTCGATCGCTGGAGGAGACGGTCAAGCTCTCCAGTGGCTGCCTCTGACGCCCTCCGGTGAGTCGCCTGGGTTTATTCATCGCGACTTGCTGCCGATCGCCGGCCTGCCCGGGTTTGTCTATCACGCCCAAGTCGGGCTGAAGTTCAACCTGGAAGGCACTATCCGCATGGAGACCCCTGTACTTTATTTCTATAGCCATCGCGATTTAACCCTGTCTGTGCGCGTTGCTTTCGCAAAGGGCCTCATCACCGAGTGGTATCCGAAAGCCAGCCAGGTCACGCCCACCGAAACTGCCAGGAGCGACTTCCTCTACAAAAAACAGGGCGATGGAATCATCGCCTGGGACGCGGTCACGCTTGAACCCGCGAAAGGCGGCGATCTGCCGCGCGAGGCTACAGATAGTCGTTATTATGCGGCCCGCAACACCGCTTCTACCCCGCTTCGCGTATGCACGGATGTTGGCGAAGAGCACGAAAAATTTCTCTTCTATCGCGGCGTTTCCGCGGCGCCCGTACCGATTTCGGCACGATTCAGCGAAGATGGCAAGCTCCTGATCAAGAGCACCTCCCAGGAGCCGATTCCGAACATCATTCTCTTCGAGCGCCGGGGAGGGCGATTGGGTTTTCGCGTAATCGACACTTCACAAACTGAAACACCCTTTGAGACCCCGGGGCTAACGTCAAGCATTGACGCCCTCGCCTTCGAACTGGAAGAGATGCTGGTAGCTCGCGGCCTTTATCGCGATGAGGCTCACGCCATGTTGCAGACCTGGGGAGATTCGTGGTTTGAAGAAGGCAGCCGCCTCATCTACATCCTTCCGGTCTCCTACGTAGACGCGATTTTGCCGCTCAGCATCAATCCTATCCCCGCGCAAACCCTGCGGGTCTTGGTTGGACGGGTGGAGCTGATCAGCCCAGCGACGCAAAATGAAGTCAAGAGCGCTCTCGTCTCTCGTGATCGGGAGACGGTGGGAAGCTACTGCCGGTTTCTGTGGCCCATTCTCAGCATCATCGAAGCGAAGGACCCTGAATTCAAAGATCAGGTTTATGACTTCCTGGGGGAGAGCCCTTGCTATTCATCAACCGGGAGGCTCGTGAAGGCAAAAGCGAGTCTGCAAAAGTAGCAAGGTAGCCGTTAAGACAAGGATTCCCCACAGGTGGAAGAGCGGCCGTTCAGGGACGCGTTCAGGTTGTTCTTAAGATCGGGGCTTTTCAGCCCCTGAGGTTGTGGACCCTGAAAGCCCGTGCCAGACCGTGCCGATTGAAAACAGAAAACGATTGGGGTTTTGGAGCGATTCCACTAATGACATGTTCAGTCTTTTGAAAGCCGGGGGCGTCAGGCCCAACCTAGATAGCATTCTGTACGCGGCCCTGAAAGGGCCGCTCTTCCACCCGGGAGATGCAGTTCCAAAGAGATTTAACTTGCCGCGACAATGTGGACACGATAAAAGAGAAGCAATGAGCTGCACGCGGCTTCCGTTGCTCGATTTTCAACTCGATACTCATTGGCCGGTTTTGACGTGATCACTGAAGTGCGTTTATTCGCGAACGTCTTAGTCTTGCTGCTGGCATCGAGTCTCGTCGCGCAGGTTCCGGCTAGCCGGCGCACGGATGCCGAGATCGCAATCGGAGTCTTGGGCTTATTCCGCTCGCCAGAGGTCGTGGTTCGGCCACAGACCGAAAACGTGTTGGTCTGCTCGGCTGAAGATGAGAGACTTGTGGTCACAGCTCCCTTGGCTGTGAAACTTAATGGCCGGAACCTCGATTTCGGCGGCCGAACGATCGACAAAGCTACGCTGCATTGTGACGACGGGCAGGGCAACGTCTCTGCTTTCATCGTCTCGGTGCCGGGAAGAATTTCTAGACATTACATCGGCAAACTTGAATTACGAGCCGCCTCTGGGCAGCTGATCATTGTCGTCCACATGGACGTGGAGACTGCTGTCGCTTCGATCGTGGCCGCGGAGAGTCCTGCAGGTGCGCCGATGGAGGCTTTGAAGGCTCAAGCAGTCGCGACACGATCCTTTCTCGTCGCCGGCAAAGGCCGGCATCGTGACTTCGACTTTTGTGACACCACCCACTGCCAGTTTCTGCGCGCTCCGCCGCCGGCACAGTCAACGTCTGGGCAAGCAGCTGCGGCGACAACAGGGCTTGTTCTTGCCTATAAGGAAAGAGTGCTCCCCGCATTGTACAGTTCTAGCTGCGGAGGACGAAGCCACTCCCTGCGGGAGCTGGGGCTTCCGGTGCGCGACTATCCTTACTTTGCAGTGCCCTGTTCGTATTGCCAAAGACATCCGGAGAGGTGGGCCAGCCGCATTCAAGAAGCGGATGGTGCAGACCTGGCACCGACAGAACACTCTCGGCTGCAGTTGGCGCGCAAGCTGGGCTGGAAAGCGGTTCCCAGCAATTCCTATTCATCGCGACACGAGAATGGCTCGATCGTTCTGGAAGGCTTGGGCGTGGGACATGGCCTGGGGCTTTGCCAGCGTGGGGCGGCTGACATGGCGCGAAATGGCGCGTCGTTCCTCGAGATTCTGGAACACTACTATCCCAACACCGCTGTAGTCAGATTGCTTTGACATTCTGGAATCGCCGGAATCTGGCTCTTACGATCACGGCGATTTCGCGCGATTACGGCGATTACGGCGATCTTCATGTTTCTGGACGTGAGGCTGCGCCTCCACATTTGGGGCACGTATGGAATTCCTCCATTGACCCTTCGAATATCGGATCGATGGGCGAAACCGGAGACATGTCCGTTGGGTAGAGAAGCTTATTGGAATGGTGGTTCATCGCCACGCCACATTGAGGACAAATGAGACTGGGTTTGTCGACCATGGCATTTTCCTAGCGGCAGTTCAATCAATGGGGATTCGCTCGCGTCCATGGCGCAGCGTCTTTGCCATCCAGATCAATTCATTCAAGAATTTTTCGATCTGAGGGATGAACGTTTCATTCAGCAGTTTTCCTTGCGGTGAGAAGGTTTTTTGTACGTTTGAGAAGTTCACATCCCAAAAGATCGTGATCAACCCAAGTTCGCGGAGAACCGGTAAGAGATTTTCAATTGCGCGGGCGCCCCCGAACGATCCGGCTGACACTCCGGCAATTCCGACAGCCTTATGAATGTATTCCTTCAGGCATGAATCCAGCACATGCTTCAGCAACCCGGGATAACCGTGATTGTATTCCGGGACCACCAAGACCAATGCGTCAGCCTTGTTCATTGCCGCTGCAAACCGAGGATCCTTGATGGCTTGGCCTGCGTCTTGCGTTGGCAGAGAAAGCTTCGCGATATCAATCAGCTCTGTGTCGATAGCCAAACGCTTGCCCAGCTCGTTTCGGATCAGCTCGGCCGCGTGGGCGCTCATCCGCCCTTGCCGGGTTGTGCCCAGAATCACCGGAATGAAGAGGGGGCGTTGTGGAACGTCAGTCATGGAGACTTCCGTTGTGCGCAAGCCTTGCCGAGCTACACGAGTTCATCTTTAGCTTACAGCGTTTTCGCAATTGCTGTAGCCCATGCTGCATGTCGGCAGGTGGAGCGGGTGGAGCAGACTTTCTTTTCTAATCCCGAATCCCCGACCTTCAAGCCGGGGTGAGGGATCCCTGCCCACTTACAGGTTGCTTCCCTTCAATTCCATCGCGGCGATAGCGATCCCTCACCCTGGCTAAGCCGGGGATTCGGGATTTCAGAAAAGAAGGCCGAAGTGGCTTTGCATCTCGCGACGACCCAGGGTCGTGATGGTAAGGGCCCTGCTGTCCAGATCCTGCGTCACCCATTTTCTCTTGAGCAAGAGGTTCAGGAGCGCTGCACCCAAGGCGCCACCCAAATGCGACCGTCTCTCACTCCAGTCCAGACACGCAAAAGCAAACCGACGCCGTAATGCTCGTGCAGCAGCGATATCAACGCCCAGAGCCTCGAGCGCTTCGATGCCCTTTGCCGTTAAATCATATGAGTTGTCCTTGACCCTCACACGCTTGGACAGCCATTGCATCGCAACCAGGCGGTCGTGGAGCAATACCCCGAGCGAGCCCGCCAGGTGGTCGTAGCAGGTTCGAGCAGCGCGCAAGCGGTTGGGGGTGCTGGGTTCAAATTTGTTCCGGGAGTAACCTGCTAGTACGCTTAGCCCTTCAAGGATTTTGGCAACGTCGGCTCCCGCGAGACTGTAATAGCGATGCTTGCCCTGGATCAGCACCTTCACCAAGCGTTCCGTCTTCAGCCGGCTCAGGTGCACGCTTGCTGTTGACGGACTTACATCAGCTACGACAGCAAGCTCCGTACTGGTTCGTGCGCGATTGTCCATCAGGCAAAAGAGCATGCGCTCCCGCGCGGGTTCGCCGATCGCCGCCGCGATTCCCGATACTGACGTGCCGGCTGGGTTGGCGACATCCATAGTTTGATTGTAAACGAATTATTGTTGCAGAAGAAAGCTATGCCTTCTTTTTATGCCTTTGTGCGTGATATTTTGAAGGGACACGGCAACGCATGTTGACACAGACTGACAAGGGACGCGCCTTTCGTTTGCTTCATCAGCGCGAGGGGGCATTCATCATTCCGAACCCGTGGGATGTCGGTACCGCGCGTTTGCTGGCGCATCTCGGATTCGAGGCATTGGCGACTACCAGCATGGGCTACGCATTCTCTGCGGGACAGCGAGACAACACGGTTGACCGCGCCCAGGTCCTGGCGAGCCTTTCGGCGATTGCCCTGGCAACCAGCCTGCCTGTAAGCGCCGATCTCGAAAACGGCTTTGGGCACACGCCTGAAATCGTGGCTGAAACTATCGGACTTGCAGCAGCGGCGGGAGCTGTCGGCGGCTCAATCGAAGATGCGAGCGGGCAGGCCGATCATCCCATCTACGAAAAGGAGCAAGCAAGTGAGAGAGTACGCGCAGCAGCGGAAGCAGCGCGCTCCTTGCCCTTCCCTTTTACGCTGACTGGACGCGCCGAGAACTACTTGCATGGACGCCCGGACCTTAAAAACACCATCGCCAGATTGCAGGCTTATCAGGAAGCCGGCGCCGATGTACTGTACGCACCTGGACTTACCAGCAGGGATGAGATTGCCGCGGTTGTGGGCTCGGTTGATCGCCCTGTAAACGTCGTAATGGGACTACAAGGGGTTCAGTTGAGCCTGGCCGATCTCTCGGCCATCGGTGTCAAGCGGGTCAGCGTTGGTAGCGCTCTTTGCCGCGTAGCACTTGGTGCGTTTCTGCGCGCCGCCCGGGAAATGAAGGAACATGGCACCTTTACGTTTGCCAAAGAAGCAGCTAAGCCGCGTGAGATTAGCGAAATGCTGACCGCAGAGATTAACTCGTGGCCGGGGCCGGGCCCGCAGTGAAGAATTGGGGTCGTTGCTGCAGAACGGATGTTCCCCCATTCCAGAGGTATTAGTGCTTGGAAACCGACTGAGGGCGCGTCAAAAGCCCTGTCCTGGGCGTAGCCGAAGGAATCTCGAGAATGTATCCTCTGCCATTCCGATACGAGATGTTCTTCCCAAACTACGTGTGCTACCCTTTTCCGCGAGCGCGACGGCTTCATTACAAGTTCTGGCCCCGCTCACTGGTGGCTGTTCCATGCATGCACTGCTTGATTTCGCCAAGAGGAAGCCGAAGCCGCGTCCCCGGAACCCGGTCGAAGCCGTGGTTCCCGAACTGCAGCATGCTCAGTTGGCAGCCGTGTACTACGATCAGCGCATCGGCGGCGACTATTACGACTTTCTTCGCGTCACCCCGGCGCGGGTCCTGTTTGCACTGCTCGACGTTGCCGGACGCATCTCTGAGAATCGCCCCATCGTCTCTGCAGCCCAGAGCGTTTTTCGCTCGATGGGGGCAGAGCTGTTTGCCCAAGACGACATCAACGAAGCCGATGCCATGGTTGCACTCTGCCTGGAGTTGAACCGCACCATCCTGAAAACTGCGGGACGCGTCTGTTCCAGTCCGGCCTTTGCCGGTTGCTACAACGAAAGCCTGGGTACGGTCTCTTACTTCAATGCCGGTCACACTCCTGGTCTGCTCCGGGATGGAGCCAGAGTCATCGAACTCCCTGCTACAGGCTTGCCCCTGGGACTGTTTTCCCACACCACTCCTGACGCATCCATTGTCGCTCTCGAGCCCGGAGACGCAATGGTGGTTGTGTCTCGGGGAATCGTCGAGGCCAAACGGAAGACGAAAGAATTTGGATTGAATCAGGTCAAGGACAATCTTCAGCGCACCCAAACGCAAACCGCGCAGGAAATCTGCGCGGCCATTCTCGATAAAGTCCAGAAGTTCACGGGCAGGCCGCCCCGACACAATGATGTAACCGTCCTTGCCCTGGCTCGTGACGCGGCAGTCAAGGCATTGGCTGCGGCGCATTCATGATCATGAATTCGTTATCCAGGCAAAGCGTGGGTCAACCGTTCATCGTTCAGCATTGCCGATAGGAACTGTCATCTTGAGCGAGCACGAAGGATCCCGCGAAGCGGGAGACTGCGGGCGAGTCGAAAGATCCCGAACTACCGCCGCAGCAGGCGGTGGTCATCCGCGACGGGCGGCCTCCTGATCTGGCTGTTCCGAGTTCAGTAAGGCAGCAAATTCCTCCGCAATGGCCGACGTGCTCATTGCAAAATGGATGTCCAGCCTGTCTTTCAGTTGCTCGGCAATCTCCCTATCGAAGATCCGCAGAATCAGTCGCAGGTCTGGCCGAAGGCCGTGCGTACAGACCGATCTCCAGGTTTTTCAAGTCATCATTAATCAGCGATAGCGAGCCGGCCGCATTATCAACGCCGGCGTCGCTCAAACACCTTCGGTATGCTCGCGTCGCCGACAAATATCTTGGCCCCCTGAGAACGGACTGCCTCAAGAACGCGGTTCTCCTGATCTTTTTCGATGACCAACACGACCACCACGGGCTTTGGCGACATCAGCCTGCGCAACTCAATGTGCACAACAGAGAGGCCGTCCGCGCGCAACTTCCTGCCGACTTGAAACACCAAGTGTCCCGAGCCAAACAAGATGACATGGTTGGAGTGTTGCATTCGTTGCGGGTTGCCTCTGGATGGAGATACCAGTTCGTATTCTAACGGAACAGCGATTTCCGCCGACGTTAGCCAGGCCGAGAACACAGGCTGCCATGCCATGATCCCGATCTCATCAGCAGAACGCCGCAACGTTCTCGACCGTCCATTGCTCCAATGGAATAGGTTTACGCCCGAGAACGCGTTCGACGTTGTTGGTGATGGTCCCGAGGCGTCCTTCGCGGATCGCGCGCCATAGAGAGACGTGAGCGTCTACGTCCGGCGCCGTTGCGCCGGTCGCTGAATATCGCTGGCGTGCTTCCTCATCAGAGATCGGTTGAAACGTGAGCCGCCTCCCAATCGCGGATCCAATCTTGGCCGTCGCTTCGGCGAAGCTTAGCGCTTCCGGCCCGGTGATCGGCAGCGATTCTCCTTCATAAGCGCGTGTCGTCAAGGCCTTGGTTGCGACGGCGGCGATGTCTTCGGAGTGAATAAAGGCTCTCCTGCCGTCGCCGGTGGACGAACGAACGATCCCTTCGGCTTTGATTGACCTAGCCCAGGCCAGCAAGTTCGACATGAAGCCTGTGGGTTGGACAAAGGTGAACGGTATTCTGCTGGCAAGGATCGCTGCTTCACCTCGCTCATGCCACGCACCGATCGCGAGGCCCTGCTCCACGTCCATCGATGAAAGCTTGACGATATGCTTCACGCCTGCGGCCTTAGCGGCCTTCGCTGCAGCTTCGTCTCGCACTGGGATCTCAGGACCGGTATTGACAAGGAAGAGTTCGTCGATTCCTTCACATGCTGCCTTCAGGGTGGCCGGGTCCGCAAGATCGCCGACGAAGACATCCACGCGATCACCAAAGCACACCCGCGCCTTCCTGGCATCGCGTACGAAGACTCGCGGCCGGTCGCCGCGTTGGAGTAATTGTTCGACCACCTTGGACCCTACGTCTCCCGTCGCGCCAGTAATAAGATGCGTCATGTAGCCTCCTTGACATGAGCTGATATTTAATAATGTGAGGATTGCTCATAACCTGATGCGAGGCTACGACGCAAGTCCTGCCTTGTAAACTCGCTTTACAGAGGCGACATATTCCCTATAACTCCAGAGAGATACGAGCGTAAATGGACGTTTGCTCACATATTTGTTAGGCTCGTCTTAATGATACCAAGGGCCATAAGATCCTCAGCTCGACGCCGGCCGAAGCAGCGCCGCGCTCGTCAGACAGTCGACGCAGTACTCGATGCTGTAGTCAGGGTGCTGAAGCGCGAAGGCTTCGCTGCCATCACGACGAACCGTGTCGCCGAGGTGGCAGGCGTAAGTATCGGTTCGCTCTACCAGTACTTCCCGGACAAGCACGCAATCTTTGAAGCCTTGCACCAACGCCACATCGAGGAGATTGATCGTATCGTCGAGACCACGCTGATTGAACATGCTGCATCGTCACTCGACGAGCTTATTCGCGCCATGGTCGAAGCTATGGTCGACGCTCACGCGACCGACCCTGAGCTCTATGAATTGCTGCTGACCGAGGTTCCGCACAGAGC